>Ga0207772_100289_pt1 | contig 29780 bp, 30 predicted proteins | sample A23M3SouthBayCA_2_FD_187750 | JGI IMG/M metagenome (GOLD analysis project Ga0207772, IMG submission 187750) | Aerobic enrichment media microbial communities from Eden Landing Ponds, California, USA - A23 M3 (2) (SPAdes) | ecosystem: Environmental > Aquatic > Marine > Unclassified | place...
GAGCCGAGACCGAGCGCGCTCACCCGGTCCGAAACGAGAGGTCGAGCGTCGGCGCGGAGTGGGTCAGCGACCCCATCGAAATCACGTCGACGCCCGTCTCGGCGTAGGCCGGCACGTCCGCGACGGTGATGCCGCCGCTGGCCTCGGTGAGCGCGTCGGCGTCGGCCGCCCCCACGAGGTCGATGGCCCGCTCGGTCTCGGCTGGCGTCATGTTGTCGAGCAGGACGATGTCAGCGCCCGCTTCGGCGGCCCGCGGCGCGTCCGCGGGCGTCTCCACCTCCACGTCGAGCTTCGTCGCGAACGAGGCGCGTTCGCGGAAGTGCTCGACGGCGTCGACCAGCCCCAGTTCGGCGACGTGGTTGTCCTTGACCATCACCATGTGCGAGAGGTCGAGGCGGTGGGTGTCGCCGCCGCCGGCGGCCACCGCGCGCTTCTCGACGCCGCGCAGACCGGGCGTGGTCTTTCGCGTGCCGGCGATTCGCGGCGGTGACGCGGTGTCGGCCGATTCCGCCGCGTCGACGGCCGCGCGGGTCTTCGTGGCGACGCCGGCGGCGTGGCCGGTGACGTTCACGGCGACGCGCTCGCCCCGGAGGACGGCCTTCGCCGGCCCCTCGACGCGGAGGACCACGTCGCCGGCGTCGATTCGGTCCCCGGCGTCGGCCGGCGTCTCGACGGCGCAGTCGAGGTACTCGAAGACGGCGACGGCCGCATCGAGGCCGGCGACGACGCCGGATTCCTTAGCGACCAGTCGCCCCGTCGTCTCGCCGGGCACGTCGTTGGTCACGTCGTGGTGGCCCACGTCCTCGCGGAGCCACCGCTCGACGTCGGCGTCGGTGAGCATCAGTCCGCCGTCTGCTCCCGGCGCTCGTCTGCCTCGCCGGCGACGAGGTTGTGCGTGCCGACGCTCTCGTCGTTCTCGGCGGCGTGGCGCGCGACCAGCAGCGCGGTGACGCTGGCGTTGCGGAGTTCGTACAGCGACCGACTGGTCCGCGTGCGGACGTACGCGTCGACCTCGCCCTTGAGTCGGCGGAGGACGGCCATCGCGCGCCGGAGGTCGTCGGGGTCGCGCTCCACGCCGACGTACTCGTCCATCACGCGGGTCAGCCGGTGGAACTTGTCCTCGGCGAAGCGGTCCGGCAGGTCCGGGTCGCGCTCCAGCAGGTCCGGGGCTTCGATGGGGTCGGGCTCGCGGCCGGCGGCGTCCGCGCCGGCGCGCAGGCCCCAGACCAGGCCCTCAAGGAGGGACGTGCTGGCGAGGCGGTTCGCGCCGTGGACGCCCGTGCGCGCGCACTCGCCGACAGCGTAGAGCCGGTCGAGCGTCGTCCGCCCGCGGTCGTCGACGCTGACGCCGCCACAGAGGAAGTGCTCGGCGGGGGCGACCGGGATTCCCTCGGTCCAGTCGACGCCGTGTTCCTCACAGCGCTGTGCGAGGTCGGGGAACTCCCCGGCGAAGTCGAGCGGCGAGACGTCCAGCGTGACGTCGCCGGTGGCCTCGCGCTCGGTCGTGACGGCGCGGGCGACCACGTCGCGGGGCGCGAGTTCGGCGTCCGCGTGGTAGTCGGGCATGAACCGCTCGCCCTCGCCGTTGCGGAGCAGGCCGCCCTCGCCGCGGACGGCCTCGCTGACGAGGAACGCCACGTCGCCGCCGTCCTCCGTTACACACGCCGTCGGGTGGAACTGCACGTACTCCATGTCCTCGACCGCTGCCCCGGCCAGCGCGGCCATCGCGACGCCGTCGCCGGTCGTATCGGCCGGGTTCGTCGTCCGCGGGTAGAGGTCGCCGATGCCGCCCGTCGCCAGCACGACGCTGCCGGCGAAGCACGGCTCGACGCGCCCCTCGGATTCGAGCATCGCGCCGTGGACGCGGCCCTCGTGACGGATGAGTTCCAGGGCGGCGGTGTCGTCGCGAATCTCGACGTCCTCGCGGTCGTCGAGGTAGTTCAGGAACGGGACGTGGACGTGCTTGCCCGTCGAGGCGTCCACGTGGAGGATGCGGTCCTCGCTGTGGGCCGCCTCGCGGGCGTAATCGAGGCAGTCCCCACTCACGGGCGTCTCCGACGCCCGCTCGTCCGCTTCCGTCGAGCGCGGCTCGACGCTGTCGAACTCCACGTCGAGGGTGTCGAACAGCACGTCCTCGACGGCCTCGTTCGCGTTCTCGACGAGCACGTCGACGGCGTCGGGGTCGGCGGTCCCGTCGGAGGCGGCGACGATGTCGCGCTTGAACTGCTCGGGGTCGTCGCGGGAGACGGCGATGCCGCCCTGGGCCCACCACGAGGAGGCCCCCTCGGGTCGGGTGGCCTTCGTGACGAGCGTCACCTCGTCGCCGGCGCGCGCGGCGGACAGCGCGGCCGCCAGCCCGGCGATGCCGGAGCCGACGACCAGCACGTCCGTCGTGAGAGCGTCGTCCGTCATGGTCAGATCTCCAGCATCCGGTCGAGGGCGACCTGCGCGAGGTCCTTCTCCTCGGGCGCAACCTCGATGACGTTGCGCTCGCGGCCCGCGACCAGTTCTTCGAGGACCCACGCGAGGTAGTTCGGGTCGATCTGGCGCATGGCGTTGCAGTCCATGCAGGCCTCGCCGCACAGCGGGAGGACGTTCACCTCGGGATGCCACCGCTGGAGGTGGTGTGTGAGGTGAATCTCGGTGCCGATGGCCCACGTGTCGCCGGGCTCGGCGTCTTCGATGGTCTGGCAGATGTCGGCGGTCGAGCCGGCCCTGTCCGCGGCCTCCACGACCTCGCGGCGACACTCGGGATGGACGATGACGTTCGCCTCGGGGTTGTCGGCGCGGACCTGCTCGACGTGGTCGGTCCGGAACCGCTCGTGGACCTGGCAGTAGCCCTCCCAGAGGATGACGTCGTTCTCGACGGCGGCCTCGGCGTCGGTCCCCTCCGCGTCCCAGGGGTCCCACTCGACGGTCTCGTCGGCCATGCCGAGCCGGTGGGCCGTGTTCTCGCCGAGGTGCTTGTCGGGCAGGAACAGGACCTTGTCGCCCTTCTCGAAGGCGTACTCGAACGCCTTGTGGGCGTTCGATGAGGTGCAGACGAGGCCGCCCTGCTCGGCGCAGAAGGCCTTCAGGTCGGCGTAGCTGTTCATGTAGGTGATGGGGATGATCTCCTCGTCGGTCGCGGCGGTGAGTTCCGCCCACGCCGCGTCGACCTGGAGCGCCTCGGCCATGCCGGCCATCGGGCAGGACGCCTCCATCGACGGGAGGATGACGTTCTGGTCGTCGTCGGTGATGATGTCGGCGGACTCGGCCATGAACGTCACGCCGCCGAAGACGACGTACTCGGCGTCGGACTCGGCGGCCTCCTTCGAGAGCTGGTAGGAGTCCCCGATGAAGTCGGCGTGTTCGACGATCTCCCGACGCTGGTAGTTGTGGCCGAGGATGACCACGTCGTCGCCGAGTTCGTCGAGCGCCGACTCGATGCGCTCCGTTCGCTCGTTTTCCTCCAGTTCCCGGTATTCGGGGGGAAGCTGTTCGAGGTTGTCGTACTTGAAGAGACTCAGGTCAGTTTCGAACGCTGCCGTTTCCATTTCGGGCACGATGTATCCACCTGTGAGTGTGCTAGCGTTCGGACTACGTTGTTGAAAAGATTTTATCTTCAATCCTGACCCGTGGGGAACATCTGAGTCGGTATCGAGTACATTGTTCGTATCGGGTACGGTTTGACGACCGACAGTTCGGGTGAAACAGCCGCCGAGCGCCCGAAGTCCGCGGCGGAGCAAACGTTATTATTGGATAGCATGAATTTGCAAGTGTATGACACGCATACTCAAAGCCTCCGGCTTCCTCGGACTGGCCGTGATGATGACCGTCGGCCTGTACCAGTTCGTCCTCCTGTCGGGCGGAAGCGGGGCACCGGGGTGGATGATCGGTGGGCACGCGCACCTGGGGGTCCTGTCGATACTGGCCGTCGTGATGGGCTTCGCCGTCCCGGCGCTGGGCGTGACGGGGTCCCTCAGGACGGCCGTCACGGGGCTGTACGTGGCCGGCCAGTGGGGAATCCCCGGCATCGTCTGGCTGGGTGAGGGCGCGGGGCTGACGTTCCTCCTGCCGACGGGGTTCCTCTGGGGCGGCTGTCTCATCGCGTCCATGCTCATCATGTTCTACGTGACGGTCACGGGGGAGAGCGGGCGCACGGAGAGCGGACCGGCCGGAACGCCGGTGGCCGACGACTGAGCGACCCGCAAGAGCAACTGTTAGGGGGGCGGCCCGCAACCGGCCCAGTATGACCGACGCTGACGCCGCCGACCTCGCACAGCGAGTCCGCGAGGGCGACCTGCGGCTCTACGAACTGGAGGACCACGCCGACGCCGACACCGCCGCCGCGGCCCGGAGACACCTGCTCGCCGCGGAGACCGGAGCGGACCTCGGGACCGTCGGCGACTACGCCTTCGACGCCGCCGACGCCGAGAGCAACGTCGAGAACATGATCGGAGCGGCGCAGGTCCCGATGGGCGTCGTCGGCCCCCTGCCCGTCGACGGCGGGGCCGCACAGGGCGACCACCACCTCCCGCTCGCGACCACCGAGGGCGCGCTGCTGGCCTCGGTCAACCGCGGCGTCTCGACCATCCGGAACGCCGGCGGCGCGACCGCTCGCGTCCTCAAGTCGGGGATGACGCGCGCGCCGGTGTTCAAGGTCGAGGACGTGGCCGCCGCCGGCGAGGTGTCGGCCTGGGTGCGCGAACACGTCGACGACCTCGCCGAGGCCGCGGAGTCGACGACGAGTCACGGCGAGTTACAGGACGTGACGCCGTACGTCGTCGGCGACAACGTCTTCCTGCGCTTCGCCTACGACACGAAGGACGCGATGGGGATGAACATGGCAACCATCGCTACGGAGGCGGCCTGCGAGGTCGTGGAGGCCGAGACGCCCGCCGACCTCGTCGCGCTCTCGGGCAACCTCTGTTCGGACAAGAAGCCCGCCGCCATCAACGCTGTCGAGGGACGGGGTCGCACCGTCGCCGCCGACGTGCTCGTCCCCCACGAGCAGGTCGAGGAGCGACTGGACACGACCACCGAGGCCATCGTCGAGGCCAACACCCGCAAGAACCTCGTCGGCTCCGCGAAGGCCGGCGCGCTCGGCTTCAACGCCCACGCCGCGAACGTCGTCGCCGCCGCCTTCCTCGCGCTCGGGCAGGACATCGCGCAGGTCGTCGAGGGCAGCAACGCCATCACCACCGTCGACGCCCGCGAGGACGGCCTCTACGCCTCCGTCACCATCGCGTCGCTCGAAGTCGGGACCGTCGGCGGCGGAACGAAGCTCCCCACGCAGGCCGAAGCGCTCGACGTGCTGGGCTACGCCGGCGGCGGCGACCCCGCTGGGAGCAACGCCGACGCGCTCGCGGAGGTCATCGCCGCCGCCGCGCTCGCCGGCGAACTCTCGCTGCTCGCGGCGCTGTCCTCGCGCCACCTCTCCTCGGCGCACGCCGAACTCGGTCGGTGAGCGCGGACCGCGACGCCGGCTACGCCGCGCCGTCCCCGGCCGACCGGGCCGCGCGAACCGACATCGCGAAGCACGCCAGCCCGTAGACGGCGGCCACCGCGTACAGTCGCCTGTCGAGGTTCAGCAGGACCACCAGCCCGAACAGCCCCCAGACGCCGGCGAATCCCACGTGTCGCCACCAGTAGCGCGGGTCCGTCCGGTGGGTCGCGAGCGCGGCGTTCGTCCCCGAGAGCGCGAAGGCCGCGAACGGGAGCAGGGGGACGCCGGCCACCTCGAACGGTCCGAAGACGAAGAGGACGACGACGACGCCGAGGAGCGCCGTGTCCAGCGTCCGGAGCCGCGAGCCCTGTTCTGTCATCGGCGGAGAGTCGCTTCCCGAGCGGATAAGCCTGTCCCGGCTCCGGCGGCGCAAGCGGTCATAGGCGTCGGTACCGGCCGCGGCTCTCCGACAGTTCGCCGGCCCGGACGAGTTTCGTCAGGGCGCGCTCGGTGTACGACGCCGGAACGCCGCGCTCCTCGGCGTAGGAGACGACGGCGTCCTCGGTCGGCTCGTCGAGGTCGCGCACCGCCGCCAGCACCGTCTCCTTCCGGTTCGACCCGCTCGTGGCCCCCCGTTCGGCGCGGTCGCCGGCCGCGGACACGGCGTCGGCGTCGATTCCCGAGGCTTCGAGGTACGTCTCGTCGTCGACGCCCGCGTCGTCCAGTTGCCCCTCCATCTCCGCGTAGGAGTCCAGTTCGGCGAAGGCGTCGCCCTGGCCCTGCCGGTTCGCGAGCATCGAGGCCCTGACCTCGCGGGCGTGGGCCTCGTCGTCCGTCTCGACGAACTTCCGGCGCTTCGCGTGCTTCCGGCGCGTGCCACAGCGCGGGCACTGGGTCGTCTCGGGCCGCCCCTCCGTGACCCACAGCGCGCTGCACTCGCTACAGCCGACCACCGCGTACATGCTCCCCGCTCGGGGCCCGCGCGTAGTGAATCCACCGACGACCGATGCCGGGGGACGAAGGCTTAGGTGCGGCGGCCGAGACAGGACCGGGCATGGAAGAAGTCCCACAGGCGGCCTGCGAGACCGTCGAAGCGGTCGAGGGAGTCCACCTGACACAGCTGGCCGTCGGCGAGCGCATGAGCGTCCAGCAGTTCCACATCGAACCGGGAGCCGCCGTCCCCGAGCACAGCCACCACCACGAGCAGGTGGGGTACGTCGCGAAGGGGACGTTCACCTTCCACGTCGACGGCGAGGAGTACGTCATCGGCCCCGGCGACTCCTACGTCATCCCGGGCGGCGAGCCCCACGAGGCCCGGAACGACGGCGAGGAGCCGGTCAGCGGCATCGACGTGTTCAGTCCGCCCCGGGCGAACCCGGACTGGAAGGACTGAACCGTCCGGACCGCCGGCCGTCGGGCGACTCCGGCGACGATGGCGGGAGTTAATACGTGTGCGGAACTGGGTACCTGGTATGCTGCGGACAGCCTCGCTGCAAGCACGACCGACGCCGACTGGTCTCGTCGCCACGGGGGGAGACGATGAGTGACCTCCTGGAGAACGTCCTGCTCCCGGTCGCGAGCGAGGAAGACGCGCGCACCTCCGCGCGAGCCCTCACCAGCCACGACTACGGGACGGTGACCGTCGTCCACGTCATCGAGAAGGCCGACGGCGCGCCCGACAAAGCGGGCGTCGAACAGCGCGAGGAGGCCGCCGAGGAGATGTTCGAGGCGGCGCGGGCCGTGCTCGGGGACGTGGAGACCGAGGTGCGCTACGGCTCCGACGTGGCCGAGACGATCTTCGACGCCGCCGACGAGCGTGACAGTTCGGCCATCGTCGTCACGCCGCGCGGCGGAAACCGGTTCGTCCAGCTTATCACCGGCGACGTGGCGCTGCACCTCGTGACCGACACGGACCGCCCCGTCGTGGTACTGCCCGACGACGAGACCGACACAGACCCACCGGACACCGATGAGTGACGGCGAACTCGCGAAAGACATCGGACCGCTCGCGGCGCTGACAATCGGCGTGGGGACGATGATCGGGGCCGGCATCTTCGTCCTGCCCCGGACGGCCATCAGCCAGGCCGGGTCGTTCGCCATCGTGGCGTTCACGCTCGGCGGGGCGATCGCCCTCCTGACGGCGTTCTCGGCCAGCGAACTCGGGACGGCCATGCCCAAGTCGGGCGGGGCTTACTACTACGTCAACCACGCGCTCGGCCCCCTGTTCGGCTCCATCGCCGGCTGGGCGAACTGGCTCGGACTGGCCTTCGCCTCCGCGTTCTACATGGTCGGGTTCGGCCAGTACATCCAGCAGATTTTCGGCCTCTCGGCCGCCCTCACCGTCGGCCCGGTGTCGCTCAATCCAGTGAAGCTCATCGCGCTCGGCGGGGCCGCGCTGTTCATCGCGGTCAACTACATCGGCGCGAAAGAGACGGGGCGGCTCCAGAACGTCATCGTCGTCATCCTCGTCGCCATCCTGGCCGTGTTCACGGTCTACGGCGGCCTGCGGGCGGACCCCTCGAACCTCCCGCCGACGGCCGGCTTCACCGACACGATGACCGTCACCGGCATCATCTTCGTCTCCTACCTCGGCTTCGTCCAGATCACGAGCGTCGCCGAGGAGATACAGGACCCAGGCGTCAACCTCCCGCGAGCGGTCATCGGGAGCGTCCTGCTGGTGACGGCCATCTACGCGCTCGTCCTGCTGACGATGGCGGCCGCCGTCGAACCGGGCTTCATCAACGCCCTGCCGACCGAGCAGATCGCCGTCGTCGAGGTGGCTCGCCTCCTGCTCGGTCCGATCGGGGCCATCGCGATGCTGTTCGGCGGGCTGCTGGCGACGGCCTCCTCGGCGAACGCCTCCATCCTGGCGTCCTCGCGCATCAACTTCGCCATGGGCCGGGACGGCATCGTCAGCGAGTCGCTCAACGAGATTCACCCCCGCTTTGCCACCCCGTACCGCTCGATCGCCATCACCGGCGGGCTCATCCTGCTGTTCATCGCCGCGGGGACCGTCGAGACGCTGGCCTCGATGGGGAGCGTCCTGCACCTCATCATCTACGGACTCCTGAACGTCGCGCTGATCGTGATGCGCGAGGCCGATGCAGAGGACTACAACCCCGACTACTCGGTCCCGTTGTACCCCGTCGTTCCGGTGCTCGGCACGCTGACCTCGCTGGGACTGATCGTCTTCATCTCGCCGCTCGTCATCGGGCTGAGCGCCGTGCTCGTCGTCGGCGCGGTCCTCTGGTACTTCGGCTACGCCCGCTCGCGGGCCACGAAAGAGGGCATCCTCTCGCAGTTCATCCTCTCGCGGTCCGACGAGATGCCCGACGCGGCGGTCAACGCCGCGACCGGCGTCCAGCCGGACGGCGGGAACTACCGCGTGATGGTCCCCCTCGCGAACCCCGAACACGAGACTGACCTCATCACGCTGGCCAGCGCGGTCGCCAAACAGCGCGGCGGGACGGTCGTCGCGACTCACATCGTGTCCGTCCCGGACCAGACCGCACTCGCCGGTGCGGCCGAGCGCGCCGACGAGATCGACGAGACCTCCGAGCGCCTGCTGGCGAGCGCCAAGGAGGACGCGAAGACGTTCGGCGTCGACGTGGAGACGAGCACCATCATCTCGCACAAGTCCTTCGAGGCCATCTTCGACGCGGCCAAGTCCCACGACGCGGACCTCGTCGTGATGGGCTGGGGGCCGGACTCGCACGGCTCGCCCGGGCGGGCCGAGTCGGCGATGGACGAACTGACCGAGGCCGTGCCGTGTGACTTCCTCGTCATGCGCGACCGCGGGTTCGACCCCTCGCGCATCCTCCTTCCGACCGCCGGCGGCCCGGACTCGGACCTCACGGCTTCCATCGCGAAGCTGCTGCAGGCCGAGTACGACTCCGAGGTCACCCTGCTCAACGTCGCGGACGAGGGCGGACGCGACGACGCCGAGGCGTTCCTCGAAGGGTGGGCCACGGAACACGGCCTCGACGACGCGGCGCTCCGCGTCGAGACCGGCGACGTTGAGACGGCAATCGAGTCGGCCGCCGAGGACGCGACGCTCCTGTTCGTGGGCGCGACCGAGGAGGGGCTGTTGCGGCGGCTCGTCGGCGGCTCCGTCGTCCTCGACGTCGTCGACGACGTCGAGTGCACCGTTGTCCTCGGCGAGAAGCACCGCCACCGCGGCCTGCTCGAACGCCTGTTCTGAGCGCTCGGCGGTCGCGCTCCCCGCTGTCACCGTCCCCCAGCTTCCGACAGAACGTCCGCGTGAAGGCCCGATACCCGGAGACGAGAGCGGGTGGACAGAAGGTCACTGGAACGATACTATTACGTATCGACTGGGGTAATCAGTTGCCAGACGAATGGTCGAGCACACCCGGACGCTAGATTTCAAGATCGCGTTCGCTATCGGGCTGGGGACGATGATCGCCGCCGGGATCTTCTCCCTATCGGGCACTGCCGTCGCAGCGATCGGGTCGAGCGCCGTCATCGCGTTCGTCATCGCCGCCGTCATCGCGGGGGTCACCGCCGCCGCGTACTCCGAGTTCGCGTCCGTCTACTCCGAGAACGGCGGCGGCTACCTCTTCTGTTCGCGGACCTTCGAGGACCGTGACCTGCTGACATACAGTATCGGGATGTCGCTGTTTCTCGGTTACACCGGCACGACGGCGTTCTACCTCGCGACGATGGACGAGTGGGTCGTCCGCTTCATCCTCCCCGAATCGCTTCACTTCCTCCCACACGGTACCGCCGGCGTCGCGACCGCGGTCCTGCTCGGCGTTCTCAACGCCCGCGGGACCGAGGAGAGCGGGAGCTTTCAGCTCATCGTCACCGGCGCGAAGGTCGCCGTCCTGCTCGCGTTCATCGGCGGCGCGTTCGCTTTCCGCGGGCCCTCGGCGGCCGTCGGGAAATTCGCGGCGAACTTCGGGGGCGGTCCCGTCGATATCCTCACGATATCGGCGCTGGCGTTCATCACGTTCTTCGGCTTCTCGGCCATCGCGGCCAGCGCGGGCGAGATCATCAAACCGAAGCGGACCGTCCCGCGCGCCATCGCCGCGAGCATCCTCACGGTGACGGTCCTCTACGCGTTCGTCATCATCGCGATGGTGAACTCGCCGGTCCCCGCGGAAGTCATCGCTCAGGAGGGCGAGACAGCGATGGGCCGCGTCGCCGCCTCGTTCCTCGGGAGCATCGGTGAGAGCCTCATCGTCGCCGGTGCCATCTTCTCGATGGTGTCGGCCTCGAACGCGTCGATCCTCGCCGCGAGCAGCATCGGCTCGCTGATGGGGACCCGCGGGCAGGCCCCCCGTCGGTTCTCTCGCATCCACCCGGACTACGGGACGCCGTCCTGGAGCGTGGCGACCGCGACGGCGACCATCGTCGCGCTCATCGTGTTCTTCATCGCGCTGTTCCCCGCCGAGGGCGGACTGGTCCCGTTCGAGTTGGCGCTCTCGCTCCCGGGGGTCGGTTCGCTGACGCTGACGCAACTCGGGCTGAACGCGCTGACCGGCTTCGCGACGCTGAACCTCCTCTTGCCGCTGGCCGTCGTCAACGTCGCGCTCATCTACTCCCGACGGCGGTTCCCGGACATCACGCGCGGCTTCCGCGTCCCCGGCGTCCCGGTCGTCCCGGTGATCGGCGTGCTCGCGAACCTCGGCCTCATCTACAACCTCCCGCCGAAAGGCGTCGTGACCGGGCTGGTGCTGACGGGCGCGATGGTCGTCGCGTACCTTGCCTGGGGCGGCGCGCCGGAGACAGAGGACCTGCTCCGCGAGGTCGTCCCGGAGACCCCGGCGTCGAACGCGGCGTCGGAGGGAGCCGAACCCGAAGCGGCCGCCGAGACCGGCGGCTTTCGCGTCCTCGTCCCGGTCGCGCGTCCCGACCGCGCCGTCCGCTACGTCGAACTCGCGGCGGCGCTGGCGAAGGTGTCCGACGAGGAGCCCATCGTCCACGTCCTCAACGTGACCCAGGTCCCCGACCAGACGCCCTGGGAGACCGTCCAGGACACGGCGCGAGCCCGCACCGAACGCATCCGCGACGAACTTGACGAGAACGACTACGGCGCCGACCTCCGCATCGAGGGCCACACCTGTCGGGACGTTGCGTTCGACATCCTCCAGACGGCGCGCGACGAGGACGCCGATCTCATCCTCATGGGCTATCCGGAGCGCCATCAAGACGTGACCGAAACCGTCGAGCGCGAAGCGCCCTGTGACGTGTTCTTCGCCGACAAGACCACGTCCGCGGACGACCTCGACGTGATCAACATCGGCGCGGGCGGCGGCCCGCACCACCAGGCCGTGCTCCCGCTCGTGAACGCGCTGGGCCAGCAGGGGAGCGAACTCCACCTCATCAACGTCAGCACCGAGGACCAGGGCACGAACGAGGCTTCGGGGACCACGCTCGACGCGCTCGAAGGCGTCGAGACGACGCAGGTCCACAACGTCAGGTCCGGTTCCGTCGCCGCCGGCCTCGTCGAGACCGCGGCGGAGAACGGCGGTGTGCTGGTCATCGGCGCGTCGCGTGACCGCTGGCTCAGACAGGCCCTGTTCGGGAGCACGCCGGACGAAGTCATCGCGCTCGCCGAGGAGCGAGACGTGCCGGTCCTCGTCTACGCCAGCCAGACCGGCGTCTCAGGCCGGCTGAACGAACGGCTGTTCCCGGTCGCGCGGTACCTCAGAAAGCGGCTGTCGCGAAGCGGTCCACGGCAGGGATCGAGCCCCGACTGGAACTGAGTTCGCCTCGCGACGACGACCTTATCGGTGGATCTCGACGGATTCGAGCAGCATCTCCTCGGTCGGTGCGTCCCGCGGGTCGGTGTCGACGCCGCCGATCTCCTCGACCACGTCCATCCCGTCGACGACCTTGCCGAAGACGGCGTGCTTGCCGTCGAGGTGGGGCTGGGCGTCGAGCGTGATGAAGAACTGCGAGCCGTTGGTGTTCGGACCGCTGTTGGCCATGCTGAGGACGCCCGGCCCGTCGTGGGTGAGGTTGTCGTGGAACTCGTCGTCGAAGGAGTAGCCGGGGCCGCCGCGGCCGGTCCCGGTCGGGTCGCCCATCTGGATCATGAAGTCGTCGATGACGCGGTGAATCTCGACGTCGGTGTACAGCGGATCGATCCGCTTCTCGCCCGACTCGGGGTCGGCCCACGCGCCGGTTCCCGGCCCGATTTCGGTCCCCTCGTAGTCGTCGGCCCCCTCCGCCAGGCCCACGAAGTTCTCGACGGTGGTCGGCGCGCGCTCGTCGTACAGTTCGACCTCGATGTCGCCCGCTGTCGTGTGCAGGGTCGCGGTCAGATCGCTCATACCCGATCGGAGGGTTGCCCGGCAGAAAAGCCTGCCCACTACGCGCCCGGCGTGCGAGGGTTCTTGTATCGGGACGGGACCAGCGTCACCGTGTCCTGAAAGCCACCGCGCGGCGGCCAGCGGGAGTCCGGCGCACCGCCGCGCGACCGAGCGCGTCGGCTGTTCGCTACGGTGAGAGGTGCGACAGCAGCAGGTGCGTCACCCGCTCGGGCGCGTCGGCCTGCACCCAGTGACTCACCCCGGGGAGCCGTTCGACCCGGCAGTCCGAGACCCACCTGTCCAGGCCCTCCGTGAGCGAGACGCTCAGCGCGTCGTCGCGCTCGCCCCAGACCAGCAGCGTCGGCGCGTCGACTGGGAGGTCGCCGACCCCACCTCGCGTGAGCGTCAGCCGCGCGTTCCGCCGGGCGATCGACCGGTAGTAGTTGAGCACGGCCGTCAGCGTGCCCGGCCGACCGAGTGCGCGCTTGTACCGGGCTACGTCGGTGTCGGTGAACGCGTCGGGTCGGACCGGGCCCGTCCGGAGCAGTCGCTCCAGCAGCGCGAAGTCCCGCGCCCGCATCGCCGCTTCGGGTACGAGCGGGAGCTGCACGACTGCGACGTACCACGAGCGGAGCGCCTGCGTCGGCGAGGTCCGCAACGCTCGCTCGTAGGCGGACGGATGGGGTGCGTTCAGCACCGCGAGCCGGTCGACGACGTCGGGACGGTCGATAGCCGCCTGCCAGGCGATCAGGCCGCCCCAGTCGTGCCCGACGACGTGTGCGCGCTCGCGGTCGAACGCCGCGACGAGGGCCGCCACGTCACCGATCAGTTCGTCGAGGTGGTACGAATCGACGCCGGACGGCTTCTCCGAGCAGTTGTAGCCGCGGAGGTCCGGCGCGACCACGCGGTAGCCCGCCGCCGCCAGGTCCGGGAGCTGGTGTCGCCAGGCGTACCAGAACTCGGGGAAGCCGTGGAGCAGGAGCACCAGCGGTCCGTCTTCCGGCCCGGCGGTGACGGTGTGCAATCGAACGCCGTCGGCGTCGACCCAGTCGTGGGTGCCAGGCGTGTCCGCCGCGGGCACCGTCCAGTCGGTCGCGTCGTCGCGCTCGTTGGACGGTTCCATCGCTCCGTAGTTGGCCCGACGACGGAAAAACGGTGCTGCTCGGATGTCGCCGCGAACCGGCCTCAGAACGACCGGAGCGCGTCGAGCGTGTCCGCGGCGCTGCCGTCGTCGATGGCTGCGCGGGCCTGTTCGAGACCGTCCTGAATGCTGTCGGCGTCCTCGCGGGCGTAGATGCGGAGGGCGGCGTTGAGCGCGACGGCGTCCGCGAAGCCGTCCTCCCGCTCGCCGGCCACGACGGCCTCGGTGATTTCGGCCGACTCCGCGGCCACGTCCTCGACGCCGAGGTCCTCGCTCTCGAGGTCCATGCCGTAGTCGCCGGTCCGGATCTCGAAGTCGGCGATGCCGTCGTCGTCGGCGTCGTCGCCCTCGACGGGCCACTCGGCGACGATGGTCTCGCCGGGGCGGACGTCGTCGTAGCCCTCCATCCCCTGGAAGAACAGCGCCCGCTCGACGGACGTGGTCTCCGACTCCGTGAGCGTGCGGACCATCTTCTTCGCGAAGGCGAGGTGGTAGAAGCTCCCGAGGTGGACGCTGGCGTTCGCGGGGTTCGCCAGCGTCTCGACGGTGTTGACGAACGTCCGGACGCCCATCTGGTCGCGGCGGTCGAACAGGGCGTCGATGCCGGGGTTGAACGCGGGCTGGTAGTAGAAGCCGAAGCCGACGTCGTCGACCATGTCGGCGCTCTCCTGTGGGTCCAGTTCGGTCCGGACGCCGAGTTCGTCGAGGACGTGCTTGTAGGCGTCCTGCTTCTGTGTCGGGACGCGGTCGCCGGAGTGGACGACGACCGGCGTGCCCGCAGCGGCCGCCACGACGCCCGCGGCGACGCCGAGGATGGCCGAGCGGCCCTTCCCGTCGTAGTTGGCCCCGCAGTCGACGGGGTCGGCGTCGGGTTCGGCCGTCGCGACCGACTCCTCGGCCATCACGTCGACGTACGCGCCGAGTTCCTCGGGGTTATTTCGCTTCCAGCGGTTGGCGAGCCAGAACGAGCCCAGCGTCGTGGGGTCCGGTTCGCCGCCGAGGATGCGCTGAAACGCCTCCCGGGCCTGTTCGCGGGTCATGTCGTCGGCCGACTTCGGTCCCGAGCCGACGACTTCCGTCACGAGTCGTTTGAGCGGCCATTCGCCGTAGTCCCGGGTCGCTTGCGCCATGCGAACGCGTTCGGGCGCGAGTCCAAAAGCCCCTGCGTTTCGTTCTCAATTTGCGGGAACTGGGCCGTCTCCCGAAAGGGATACACCGTTTGCTTCCTAACGGAGACCAATGAGCCTCCAGTCGGGCGACTGGCGCGAGCGCATCGACGAGGTAGACGCCGCCCTCATCGACGAGTTCCAGAGCGGGTTCCCGATCGAGGAGCGGCCGTTCGAGGCCGTCGGCGACGCGCTCGGCGTGTCCGGCGGCGAGGCGCTCGACCGAGTCGAACGACTCCGCGACGACGGCGTCTTCCGTCGGTTCGGCCCGGTCGTCAATCCGCCGGTCATCGGGTCCTCGACGCTCGCGGCCGTCAGCGCGCCCGAGGACCGCTTCGACGAGGTCGCCGAGGTGATTAACGGGTATCGGCAGGTGAATCACAACTACGCCCGCGACCACGAGTGGAACATGTGGTTCGTCGTCACCGCGGGGTCCAGACAGCGCCGCGACGAGATTCTTGCGGACATCGAAGCGCGGACGGGCTGTTCGGTGCTCGTCCTGCCGATGCTGACCGACTACTACATCGACCTCGAGTTCCCGGTCGTGAACGGCGACCGGTTCGCCCGAGAGACGGGCGCGGGACGGAGCGAGCGGGCGGGCGAGCGCCTGGGCGAGACGGACGCGAGCGCCACGCGCATCAGCGAGGACGCGGCGGCCGACCTCTCGGCGCTCGACAGGCGGCTCCTGCTCGAGATTCAGGGCGGGTTCCCGCTGGTGGCGACACCGTACCGGGAGGTGGCCGAGGCCGTCGACGCCGACGTCGCCGAGGTGCTGTCGGCCATCGAACGACTCCAGCGCACCCACTGTATCAAGCGCATCGGCTGCGTCGTCAACCACATCGCGACCGGGTTCGACAGCAACTGCATGGTCGTCTGGGACGTTCCCGACGACGCGCTCGACGACCGCGGCGAGGCCGTCGGCGAACTCCCGTACGTGACGCTGTGCTACCACCGCCCTCGACGGCCGGAGCAGGGCTGGCCCTACAATCTGTTCACGATGATCCACGGGCGCGAAACGGCCGCCGTCGACGAGAAAATCGACGAACTCGCCGGCGAGTACCTCCCCTACGACCACGACAGGCTGTACTCGACGGCGACGCTCAAACAGACCGGGGCTCGCTACGACGATATCGTCGGCCAGTAGCGCCGGCTTGCTAAATCAGGTCACACAACCGCCGTAACCCCCGGAACCCTTTTCTTATTCTATCCGGAACGTGGTAATCAATGTCACAGAGTCGGCGAGCGGCCGTCCTCGTGGTCGACGATGAGCCCGACGTGGCCGACACGTACGCGCGACAGTTGCGCGACCGCTTCGCGGTCGAGACGGCCTACAGCGGCGAGGAGGCCCTCGAACGACTAGATCCGTCCGTCGACGTCGTCTTGCTCGACCGCCGGATGCCCGACCGCACCGGGGACGAGGTGCTGTCGGCGATCCGCGACGACCGGTACGACGCGCGCGTGGCGATGGTGACCGCCGTCGAGCCGGACTTCGACATCATCGAGATGCCCTTCGACGACTACGTCGTCAAACCGGTGACGGAGGAAGACCTCGTCGAGACCGTCGAGCGGCTGACGCGCTACGCCGACTACGAGGAGCGGTTGCGCGAGTGTTACTCGCTGACCGCGAAGTACGCCGCCCTGCAGTCCTCGAAACCGGACGCGGCCCTCGAAGAGAGCGAGGAGTTCGCGGAGCTGGAAACCGAACTGACGGCGGTGCGAACGGAGCTAGACGAGATCAGTGCGTCGTTCGACGCGACCGACTTCGAGGCGCTGTTCCGGGAGTTCGACACGAGCGATGCGAGAGACGACGGGGCGACCGATCACACGACGTAGGCCGGGGTCGACGTCCGGCGGCCGTGCCGGGCGACGATACGGACTGCGGTCCGTGTGAGGGGCTGTCCCTTTCGAAAGCACTAACCGAGTCTCTTCCATAGGAAGGTCAATGAGTCAGCAACTCCCGGACGTGCAGGCGTCGAGTCCGGACGTAACGGTCGGCCTCAATCGCGTCGGTGTGACGGGCGTCGAGAAGCTCGTCAAGCTGGGGCGTCGCGACCGCGACCCGATCGTGCTCATGGCGGAGTTCGAAGTGTTCGTCGACCTGCCCTCCTGGCGGAAGGGTGCGGACATGTCCCGCAACATGGAGGTCATCGACGAGACGCTCGAGACCGCCGTCGCCGAGGAGGCCTACCGGGTCGAAGACGTGTGCGGCGACGCTGCCGAGCTCCTCCTGGAGAAGCACGACTACACGACGAAGGCGGAGGTGCGGATGGAAGCCGAGTACGTCACCCACGAGAAGACCCCCGAGTCGGGGATGGCCACCCAGTCGACGGCCGACATCATCGCGTCGGCGACCGCGACCGAAGAGGGGACGAGCGAGGAGATCGGCGCTCGCGTCACCGGCATGACGGTCTGTCCCTGTTCGCAGGGGATGTCCGCCTCCCGCGCCCGACAGACGCTCCGCCAGCTCGACGTCGAGGACGAGGTCATCGAGGAGTTCCTCGAGACGAACCCGCAGGCCGGCCACTCCCAGCGCGGCCACGCCACCCTGACCATCGAGAGCGACGGCGCGCCGGAGGTCGACCTGAACGACCTCATCGAGGTCGCACGTGACTCGATGAGCGCCCGCATCTACAACCTCGCGAAGCGCCCCGACGAGGACCACATGACCTACGAGGCCCACAAGGACGCCAAGTTCGTCGAGGACTGCGTGCGCGCGTTGGCCGAGGGCGTCGTCGAGACGTTCCCCGACCTCGACGACGACGCCATCGTGACGATGAAGCAGTCCAACGACGAGTCCATCCACCAGCACAACGCCCACGCCGAGCGCGTGGCGGAACTGGGCGACCTGCGCGCGGAAGTCGAAGACGGCGACCGCTGAGCGAGCGTCCGGAGCGAACTGAGAAACCCCCCTCAGCGCGGCGGTCCGATGGGCGTCGCTTCGGCCCAGTGTTCCGCGAACGCGTCGCTGATGTCGCTGGTGAAGTCGGGGTCTTTGAGATCGATGACGCCGAACGTCTCCTCCCGGCCGAGCGGATGGGGAACCTCGATGCAGACCTCGATCTGGTCGAGCAGTTCGAACGTGGTGGTGATGTTCGGGCTGGCGCGGGCGCTGTAGTTGTCGTAGGGCGAGAGGCGGTCGTAGTACTCGCGGTTGGCCTCCTCGGGGAGGTTCTCGAAGAGGTCGGGACGGACGAGCAGGGACACCTCGACGCCTCGCTCCAGCGCGGCCTCGAGCTCGTCGACGATGCGCTCGGTCCCGGACCGGATGTCGACCTGCCGGGCGGGCGCGGAGCCGACCATGACGATCTCGCGGTCAGCGGCGGCCAGGCGCTCCAGCAGGAGGTCGAGCGAGTCGTGGGGACCGACCGCGGCCGTCCAGAACGGCTCCTCGACCGGGTCGGCGGACTCCAGTTGCGAGGAGAGGTCGTCGACGATGTCCTCGTACTGGTCGACCTTCTCCTGGAGTTCGCGCTTCTTGTCCTCGAGCAGGCGGTCCAGCGCCGTGTCCGGCTCGACCGCGACGTACTTCTTCGGCCGGCTGGCGGTCTGGCTGCGGATCAGGTTGTAGGTCTCGAGGCTGTTGAGCACGTCGTAGATGCGCCCCATCGGGACGTCGCTGGCGCGTGACAACTCTTTGGCCGTTGTCGGCCCGGTTTCGAGCAGCGACCGATACGCTCGGGCCTCGTACTCGGAGAGCCCGAGGTCTCTGAGACTGGACATAGGCACACATCGGCCGAGAGCGGCAAAAACTTATCGGGGGTTTACCGTTTGTCTCCGTTTTCGACCGTTTTCGAGCGGTCGTCGGACGGTCCCGGTCCGCCTCACTCCGCGCCGGTGAGCGCGGCTTCCAGTTCGGCCGGCGTCGCTCCCTCGGCGACGACGGCGTCGCCGTCGAGCAGTCGCGCCGCGCCGTCGCCGTCGGGGTCGGGGACGACGGTGGTCTCGTGGTCGGCCATCCGGAGCGCGGCGCGGTGGAGGTCGGACCCGGCTTCCGTGCCGACGGTGAGGCGCTGGGGGTGCTGGAGGCGGGCCGCGACGGCGGCGTAGCCGGCCACCTCGACGCCCATCCGCTCGGCCGCGCCGGCGAAGGACTCGACCGCGTCGAGCGCGGCCCGACGGTATCGCTCCTCGCCGGTCAGCGCCGCGAGGTCCACCAGCGCGTCTGCGAGTTCGACCGTCGCGTCGAGCGGATGGAGCGAGCGGCCACAGAGGCCCGCGCCCGAGTCCGGGCCGTCGCGGAACGCGCCGCTGTCCTGCTGTCGGTGTTCGATGGTCCAGTCGGCGACGGCCGTCGCGGGGCCCGGTTCGCCGAGCACCTGCCAGCTCGTCGTCAGTCCCTGGAGGAGCTGGGCCTGGTCGAGCAGGAGACCGGTGTCGCTCGCAGGACCGTCGTGGTGGGCGACCTCACCGCCGTCGACGAGCGCGTCGCAGACCGCGTCGCGCGCCCGCTGGGCGTACTGTCGGGCGCGCTCGTCGTCGGTGTAGGCGGTGACCCACAGCAGGGCGTCGACCGCCAGCCCGTTCCGGTCGGCGAACACCGTCTCGTCGACGTGGGGCGGCGTCCGGTCTTCGCGGTCGGTCGCCTCCAGCCGGTAGTACTCGTCGTCGCCGGCCTGGCTGGCCGCGAACGCCTCGCCCGTCCACAGCGTCGTCGTGAGGTAGTCGACGGTCCGCTGGGCGGCGTCGCGGTAGGCCTCGGTCCCGGTGTAGCGGTAGCCGTGGGCGAACGCCCGGACCAGCGCGGCGTTCTCGTCCAGCAGTTTCTCACGCCGCGGATTCCCCCAGTTTCGTTCGGTCGCGTAGCGGAAGAAGCCGCCGTCGTAGGTGTCGAGCAGGTGCGTGCGAATCGCCTCCAGCGTCCGCGTCGCCTGGTCGCGCGCCCGGACCAGCGCGAACTCCACGGTCCGTGGCAGCGGGAACTTCACGTCCGAGCCCCAGCCGCCGAACTCGTCGTCGAACGCGCCGAGCAGCTGTTCGACCATGTGCTCCTCGATGCGCGGCCGCAGGTCGCCCGCAGGCGGCGCTTCGTCCTGGAGCTGTCGGGGAACGGAGCCTGCGGCGGTCCCCTGCGCGTCCCACGACTCGCGGACCGAGTCGAGAATGCCGCGGAAGCCGTCCGGTCCGAGGAACGTCGCGCCCGTGATGACCTCGCCGTCGGGCGTGAGAAACACCGTCGACGGGAAGCCGCCCATCGTGTAGCGCTCCCGGACGCGGGGGTTCCGGTCGGCGTCGACGCGCACGGGGACGAAGCCGTCGTTGATGTTGGCCGCGATGCGGGGCTCGCCGAACGTCCGGCGGTCCATCTCCCGGCACTCCGCGCTCCACGGGACGGTCAGCGCCAGCAACACGGGCTGGCCGGACTCGGCGGCGGCGTCGAAGGCGTCGGGCCCCCACTCGCGCCACTCCACTTTGGTCTCGCTCGCGAACTCGTCCATACGGGGCCTCGGCGGCGGGCGTACAAAGGCCCTCTCATAGGGACTGTCGCCGGTCCCGCTCGCGACGAAAGACCGATTGGCGGGGCGACCCAAGGACCGGCGATGGACGCCCTCCGGAACACGACCGAGCCGTCCGAGCCAGTCACGCCCGGCGACCGCCCGCCGCGCCTCGGCCGCGTCCCGCTCGTCGACAACACCGTCGGGATGCTGCGGGACCCGCTCGGCTTCTACGACCGCGCCGGCGCCCACGCGGCCGACGTGGTCGGCTACAACGTGGCCGGGACGACGGGCTACTTCGTCTGTCACCCGGACCTGGTGGAGCGGGTGCTCGTCACCGACGCCGCGTCCTACGAGAAGGGCGCGCTCCTCCGGCGGTCGCTCGGCCGGTTCATCGGCGAGGGCCTGTTCCTGCTGGAGGGCGAGGAGTGGCGCGAACAGCGGACGGCGCTCCAGCCGGCGTTCTACCGGGAGCGCATCGCCGCCTACGGCGAGACGATGACCGACTTCGCCGCGCGGACCGCCGACGAGTGGTCGGACGGCCAGCGCCTCGACGTGCGCCCGCACATGCAGTCGCTGACGCTCGACATCCTCGGCAAGACGCTGCTGGACGTGGACATCGAGACGACCGCCGACGCGCTGGAACCCCTGCTCGACGCGCTCCGCCGCCGTCTCGACCCCCGGTCGCTGTCCGCGTACCTCCCGCTGTGGGTCCCGACGCCGACGAACCGCGCGGTCACTCGGTCGCTGGCCGACTTCCAGGCCGCGCTGGACGAGGTTATCGCCGCCCGCCGGCGCGAGGACGCGGGCGTGCGAGAGGCGCGCGACGACGTGCTCTCGCTCCTGCTCTCGCTGGACGAGGAGACGATGGACCGCGAGCGCCTGGGCCACCAGTTGCTGACCTTCCTCGTCGCCGGCCACGACACGACGGCGCTGACGCTCACCTACGCGTGGCTCCTGCTCGCGAACGCCCCCGACGCCCAGCGCCGACTGCACGCGGAACTCGACGACGCGCTCGGTGACCGTCGACCGACGCCGGACGACCTGTTCGACCTGCCATACCTCGACGCCGTACTGAACGAGGTCCTCCGGCTGTATCCGCCCGCGTTCACCGTCTTCCGCCAGCCGACTGAGCCGGTGACGCTCGGCGGCTACGACGTCTCACCGGGGGCTCAGCTCACCCTGCCGCAGTGGCTCGTCCACCGCGACGAGCGCTGGTACGACGACCCCGACGCGTTCCGCCCCGAGCGCTGGACCGACGGCCTCGAAGACGCCCTGCCGGACTACGCCTACTACCCCTTCGGCGGCGGCCCGCGCCACTGCATCGGGATGCGCTTCGCCCGGATGGAGGCGAAGCTCGCGCTGGCGACCATCGCCCAGGAGTACGCCGTCGAGCCGATTACCGAGCCGCCGCTGTCGCTGGCGATGCAGATCACGCTCAGCCCCACCGAACCGGTCGAAGTGCGCCTCCGCGAGCGCTGAGACCGCCGTCCGAGGCGACCTGCGCGTCACGACGCGGTGGGCTGCCACTCTCGAAAGGCGTTTGGGGGCGGACCTGCAAGCGGTGGTATGCTCCGGGCTATCGGGCTGCTGTTGCTCATCCCGCTGTTCGACATCGTGCTGCTGGTGACGGTGGCGATTCCCTACCTCGGCCCGCTCGTCACGGTCACCCTCGTCGTCCTGACGGCGCTCGTCGGGATGCTGCTCGTCCGCGCCGAGGGGCGCGCCACGCTCCGGACGATACAGGAGAAGCTGGCGACCGGCGAGCTCCCCACCGACGAACTCATCGACGGCGGGCTGCTCATCGCCGCCGGCGCGTTCTTCCTCACGCCCGGCCTCGTGACGGACTTCGTCGGCCTCCTGCTCGCCGTCCCGTTCACCCGCTACCCGGTCCGGGTCGCCACGCGCCGCTGGGTCGTCCGCCCCTACATCGACTCCAAGACCGGCGGCTTCGCCAGCGGGCAGGTGTACGTCGGCGGCTTCCCCAACGAGGACGGCGGCCCCGCGGGTCCCGGCGCGGCCGGCCCCTCCGGCCCCGGCGACGCACCCGACGGCGGTGCGGGCGGCTCAGGGTTCGACCCGGACGACGCCACGGACATCGACTTCGAGGAACGCGACGAACACTGAAGCCCTGCCGCGGTTTCACATCCCCAGGCGCCCGCGAAACGTTACCCTTTTCAACACCCCTCGGGTAGACGAATATGCGCTCACCCCGGGCCAATAGCTCAATCAGGTTGAGCGCTCGGCTGATAACCGGGAGGCTCTCGGTTCAAATCCGAGTTGGCCCACTCCCACTCCGGGTGGTTTCCAGCCATCCGGAATCTGGGGGCAAAACTCCCCAGCCATTTCATTTCGGCACTTCAGAACGATACTGAGAGCGGTCTCTGCGACGAGTTCACCAGCAACCTTGGCGGCCCCTCTGCCATCTGTCGATTAGTCGTAGCCACGACCAGTGACCGGTCGGGCACGGACGGGAGCGGAGTAGCCGACCCGATTCGGCCGTCGTCCGAGCGAGCGCGAACGACCCTATAGGGCCGTCAAATCGTGGGTAGCGGTCCTTTGTCCCCCGGCCCGGGGTCCCGAACGCATGGCGGACTTCCGGTTTACCTGCCCGGACTGCGGGACGAGCGCGCTCGTCGACGGCGGGGTTCGAGAGCGGCTGTTGGCGGTCGGCTGTCCGGTCTGCGGCCGACCGGTCGGGAGCGCGGCGTTCGTCGACACGACCTCTCCGGAGCGGTGACGCCGGAGTCACCGAGGAACGCGCTCGCAGTTCTCTCACCGAACCGGCGGGTTGGTCTGCGATACGCAGATAGCGGCCGCGTGACTGATTTTTCAAGCGGGGCAAAACCTATTTAAAGTATACTGGAGACTGATACTGATATGATAGAAGACGCGCTCCGCTATCAGACGCAGGGCGACGACTGGCTGAAACGAGTGGCGATCGGCGGCGGGGTGCTCTTTCTCGGGTTCTTCCTCGTCCCGCTGTTTACGTTCCAGGGCTACATGCTGGAGGTGATGCGTCGGGTGATGCGCGGAGAGACGGCGACGCCGCCAGCCTGGGGCGACCTCGATCTGGTGGAGATAACCGTCGACGGGGTCCGTCACACGGTCGTCGTGCTGGGCTACGGGCTCGCGCTGCTGGTCTTGCTCGCCGTTCCGGGCGTGCTACTGTTCGCCGGCATCGCAGGCGAGTCCGGCGCGCTGGCGGTGCTGGCCGTGCTCGTCGGCGGACTCGTCTACCTCGCGGGCGTCCTCGCGATGGCCGCTGTCCTCCCGGTCGCGACGGGGAACTTCGTCAAAGAGGACAGCATCGCCGCAGGCTTCGACCTCGACGTGCTCCGGACCGTGGTCACGAACCGGACGATGCTGATGGCCGTCCTCATGGCATTCGCGGTCAACATCATCGTCTCGGCGGTGGGGAGCATCCTCGGGTTCACCATCGTCGGCTACCTCCTCGTGCCGTTCGTCGCGTTCGTCGGCCAGTCGGGAATCATGTACATCTGGGCGGATGGGTTCGCAGACGCCTACGAGGAGGAGTACGGCGAACCGCCGCTCGCGCCCGAAGCGGGGTTCGGCGCGGGGACCGACGCCGCGACGGGCGTCCGCGACGAGTCCACCGACCGAGTCGCGGGCGAGACGGCGGACGACTCGGCGAGCGCGTGGGACGACGATTCCACGAACTCGTGGGACGACGACTCTACGAGCGCGTGGGACGACGACTCCGCGAACGACTGGGACGATGCCAGCGACGACCGATAGTGACGGGCGCCCGTCGCAGCGTCGAACACGTTCGGGACAAACCCCTGACGAACTGCCGCCGTGGAGATGCGTATGAGCACTGACTCGCGGAGCGGCGTTCGCGAACTGGACGTGCGGCGTGTCGAAGGCGAACCGTTCTCGGACATCATGGAGGCGCTCGACGCCATCGAGGACGACGAGCGGCTCCGGCTGGTGAACAGCTTCGAACCGGTGCCGCTGTACGGCGTCCTCGAAGAGCGCGGCTTCAGCTACGAGGCGGAACAGGTCGCCGACGAGGAGTGGCACGTCACGGTCCGGCCGGAGTGAGATGCGGACCGCGCGCGCCTCGCGGTGGTTCGTCGCGGCGGGCGCGCTCTTTCTCGTCGCTCTCCAGCTAGCGATCGCCGCGGGCGCGCCGCGGCGGACGGTCGTGACACTCGGACTGTACGGCTTCGTCCTGCACGTCGCGTTCGGGAAGGCCTACGCGCTGGTCCCCTCGTACTTCCAGCGGTCGCTGGCGTGGCCGACCGCGCCCGCGGTCCAGTGGCCGCTGTCGGTCGCCGGGACTGCCGCGCTGGCACTGACTCCTCTGGGGCCGAGGTGGCTCGGTTCGGCGGGGACGGCGCTGTGGGCCGGCGGCGTCGCGGTCTTTCTCGGGACGCTCGGCTGGACGATTCGCGACAACCCGACCGGCGCGGCGACGGGGACCGGCGACGCGAACGCCCACCGGCGGACGGTCGACAGGCGCGCGAACGCGGTCGTGCCGGTGGCGCTCGGCTACCTGGCGCTGACCGCCGTCGCGGCGCTCGCCGGTGCGTTCGAGGTCCGCCCGTTCGGCGCGGGTCCGCTCGCCGTCCAGCAACGCTCGCACCTGCTGGCGGCGGGGACGGCCGCCCTGCTCGTCTTCGGCGTCGGCTTCCGCCTGTTCCCCCGGTTTCTCGTCGCCGAGCCCCCGCGCCGACTCGTCGCAGTCGTGTTACTGACCGGAGCCTTGGGGCCGGCGCTACTCGCTTTCGGACTGTTCTCGCCGACCGTCCTGCTCGTCGGCGGCGTCGTCGAGGGTGTCGCCGTCGTCGGGTTCGCCGCGTCGTATCTCGTCCTGTTCGCCCGCTCGGACCGCCGCCGCGTCGGCTTCTACGCGGTAGCGCTGGCGGTCGTCGCCGGCGTCCTGGGCGTCGGACTCGGGCTGACGATGGCGGTGACGGCCCGCGAACCGGCGCTGGTCGGGGCACACTACCGGCTCATGCTCGTGGGGTTCCTCGGCCTGACCGTCGTCGGGGCGGCGTACCAGTTCTACCCGCCGGCGGTCGGGACGTGGCCACTGGCATCCGACCGGACGGCGTTCGGCTCCATCGCACTGCTCGGCGGCGGACTCGGTCTCCAGGTTCTCGGAGCGTTACTGGGTCACGAACTCGTGTCGACGGTCGGAACACTGCTCGGAGTCTCGGGCGCGGTGCTGTTCGCGTACCTGCTGTTCGCGGCGTTCGACCGCCGTCGCGGCCGGTGAGGGCGGGCTACGCCTCGACGATGCTGTCGAGCAGTTTCGTCTGGGCCGCCGCGAGGTGCTCGGCGAACGTCGACACCGAGATGTCGAGTTCCGTGGCCACGTCGCCGGCGTTCGCCCCCTTCGGGTACTCGAAGTAGCCCATCTCGACGGCCGTCTCCAGCACCTCGCGCTGGCGGTCGGTGAGCGTGCTCCGGTCGACCAGTATCGAGTCGACCGGGTCGACCGAGCCGTTCTGGCGCATCGACCGGAGCGAGACGCCGTCGTACAGCTCCTTCAGTCGCGTGACGATGGCGCGGACGCGGTCGATGTCCGGCGCGTGGAACGTCATCTGAAGCTGTCCGCCCTCGGCGCGGATGTCGGCCACCGGGCACTCGAAGCGCTCGACCGCCTCGCAGACGCAGTCGGTTCGCGTCCGGGTGAACTGGTACCGCGTCCCGTTGCCCGTGACGAACACCTCGTCGAGGTCCGCCCGGTCGTCGATGTCCGGGCCGCCGTCGTCGTCGTCCGCCGCGGTGAACTCCTCAATGACCCGTCCGTCGGCGTCCGGACTGCTCCGGGCCACGTCCGTCACCGCCGTCCCGGCCTCCTCGGAGACGCTCGCCACCGGGCACGCGCCGGGGGAGTCGACCGTTAGTTCCACTCTGATGCCCGAGTCACTCATGTTCGATAGTTCCCGTCAGGCCTACAAAACGCACGAGGCGGATTCCCACGGAGTGAAAAAGCCCCTCAATCCGCCGGGTGCTGGTCGGGAACGGGCCCGTCGTAGCCCGTCGGCTCGTAGCCACACAGCGGGTCCGCGCCCAGCGGGTCGCCGGTCGTCGCGTAGGCGCGCGACCGACTGCCGCCGCAGACGGCGCGGTACTCGCAGGCCCCGCACTTGCCCGTCAGCGCGTCGTCGTCTCTGAGTCGCTGGAACAGGTCCGCGTCGCGGTAGATGTCGACGACGCTCTCCTCGCGGACGCTCCCGGCCGACTGCGGGAGGAACCCGGAGGGGAACACCTCGCCGGTGTGGCTGACGAAGGCGAACCCCTTGCCGGCGCGGATGCCGAGGCGTCGGCGGAAGTCGCCGTCGTCGTCGCTCTCCTCCAGCGCCACGCGCCGGTAGTGGGGCGCTTCGGTCGTCTTGACGCCGAACCCGCTGTCTTCGCTGACCTCGTGGAGCCACGACATGACTCGCTCGGCCCGGTCGGGGTCGATGGGGGTCAGCACCCGGCCGCGGCCGAGGGGGACGAGGAAGAAGACCGACCACAGCACGGCGTCGAGGTCGTCGACGAGGTCGCGGATCGCCGGGAGTTGTCCGACCGTCTCGGCGCAGACGGTGGTGTTGATCTGGAGCGGCACGTCGAGGTCGCGGGCCGCCTCGGCGGCCGCCATCGTCGCCTCGAAGCTCCCGTCCTCCCCGCGGAAGGCGTCGTGGGCCGCTCGGTCGCCGCCGTCGACGGACAGCGCCAGCCGCCGGAGGCCGGCGTCGTCGAGGTCGGCTACCCGGTCCCTGGTGAGCGAGGTCGTCCCGCTCGGCGTCAGCGTCATCCGGAGGCCCCGCTCGGTCCCGTACTCGATCAGCTCCGACACGTCCTCGCGGGCGAGCGGGTCCCCGCCCGAGAGGACGACCAGTTGACCCTCGCCGAACTCGCGGGCCTGGTCGAGGAGGGTCTTCCCCTCGGCGGTCGAGAGCTCGTCGGGATGCCGGCGGGGCTGGGCGTCGGCCCGGCAGTGCTTGCACGCCAGTTCGCAGGCCTGCGTGAGTTCCCAGATGAGGACCAGCGGCCGCCGGTCGAGGTCGAGTTTCCCGCGCATCTACGCCTCCCCGTGGACGTGGACGCGGGTGACGTGGCCGCCACAGCCACACTGGTCGACGTACTCGGCGGTGACGGCGTCGCCGAAGCGATCCGTCAGCGCGTCGAACAGGTACGTCTCGGGGTGGCCGTGGTCGGCGTGGCTCACCAGATTGACGTGGTTGCCCGCCGCCGTCTTCTCGACGGCGTCGACCGCCTGCGCGACGACCAGCGACCGGTCCTCGGCGTGTTCGGGCGTCTCCAGATTCGCCGACCAGGAGTTGTCGTGGACGGCGTCGGTGATCGGTGGGACGTTCTCGTGGACGCGGCTCATGGGCGACCGTAGTCGGCCCGGCCCCCTCGGTCTGCTCCCGCAGATGTTCGGGGGTTTATCACTGCACCTGCTCGACGAGCCAGTCGAACTGGCGGTTCAGTTCCTTGCTGCGCTGGCGCGAGACGATCGTCGAGTCGATCATCTTTCCGAGGACCGGGAGGTCGAGCGCCGTGTACTCCGTGGTCGCCGTCACCTCCGTCCCCCCGTCGACGGCCTCGACGGTGTAGTCGGTGACCATCGACTCGAAGATGCCCTCGCGCTGCTCGTAGGTCAGCACAGCGTCGGTCTCGATCAGTTCGACCACCAGTTCGATCTGGAACAGGCCGACGTGGTTCCTGATGACGACGGTGTCGCCATCGACGGTCACGTCGTCGAAGCCCGCGGCCCGCATGAACGGTTCCACGTCGGTGACGAGGTCGGTGACCGTCTCCGGGTCGGCGTCGACCGTCCGGGTCAGCGAGACGCGCTCCATACCGGATGGCGTTCGCCCGGGGGAATAAGCGTTCGCCACGACCGTACGTGTTCGGACCGGCGCTCTTGGTCGCGGTCGGCCTGCGTTCCGTTCGTCACGGTCGCCCCGTCCGCGGCCCACAAGCCGGCCTTGTTACCCATGCACAAGATTCATTGACCGAGCCGACGAAACCGAACATGTTCGGCGACATTGCCGCGGAGCCGGGGCGAATATATTCGGATAGACAGATGCCACACGCTGAACTCACCCTCACGATACCGGAGGAGATCTGGATCGGTGACGTCTCACGGACCCACGACGACGCGACCTTTCGAATCCTGGCCGCGCTCCCGGGCGAGGACGCCGGGGTCGGCCTCGCCGAGGTCACGTCGGTCGACCTCCCGGCGGTCCTGCGAGACGTCGAGAGTCGGGAGTCGGTCACGTCGATGGAGATCCTCTCGCACCGCGACGACCGCGCGCTGATACAGTTCGAGACCTCGATGCCGCTGTTGCTGTTCCCGGTTCAGGGGTCGGGCATCCCGCTCGAGATGCCCTTTTCCCTCTCGAACGGACAGGCCGTCTGGGAAATCTCCGCGCCCCAGGAACGGCTCTCGGAACTCGGCGAGCAACTGGAGGAGTTCGGCATTCCCTTCGACGTGGACCGCATCCAGCAGCACCTCGAATCCGAACAGTTGCTGACCGAGAGCCAGTTGGAACTCGTCGAGGCGGCCATCGACGCGGGATACTACGACACGCCGCGTGACTGCTCGCTGACCGAACTGGCCGACCGCGTCGGCATCGCGAAGTCGACCTGCAGCGAGACGCTCCACCGCGCCGAGGAGAAGATCCTGAAGGAGTTCGTCAGCGACCGCCGGGCGCGTTGACGGGAAGTCGAAGGGCGTAATACTCACCTCCGTGAGATGGTGGACATATGAGCAACGACGCGGCCGACGAGACGCACAAGAACGCCCGTCAGGAGGTCATCGCCGTCGACGCCGACGACAACGAGGAGGGACTGGTCAACCGACTGGAAGCCCACACCGGCGACGGCGTCCGCCACCGCGCGTTCACGGCGCTGCTGTTCGACGAGGACGACCGAATCCTGCTGGCCCAGCGCGCCGCGACCAAGCGCCTCTGGGACACCCACTGGGACGGCACCGTCGCCTCCCACCCCGTCCAGGGCCAGACGCAGATCGAGGCGACCGAGGAGCGACTCGAAGAGGAACTCGGCGTCACGCCCGCCCAGTACCGCGACCTCCGTGTGACCGACCGATTCGAGTACAAGCGCTACTACGAGAACGCCGGACTCGAGTGGGAGGTGTGTGCGGTCCTGCAGGCGACGCTGACCGACACCGCGCTCGACCCGAATCCCGAAGAGGTCGACGGCCTCATGTGGGTCCCCTACGACCGGCTCCGCGAACATCCGGAGTACTACCGCCAGCTCCGCCTCTGTCCGTGGTTCGAGATCGCGATGCGCCGCGACGAAGAGCGATAGCCGAGTCAGTCGTCGTTCGCCCGTATCGGCTCCCCC
>Ga0207772_100293_pt1 | contig 28949 bp, 32 predicted proteins | sample A23M3SouthBayCA_2_FD_187750 | JGI IMG/M metagenome (GOLD analysis project Ga0207772, IMG submission 187750) | Aerobic enrichment media microbial communities from Eden Landing Ponds, California, USA - A23 M3 (2) (SPAdes) | ecosystem: Environmental > Aquatic > Marine > Unclassified | place...
CGAAAATCCGTGCGTCTGTTATCTCAGACGTGGAATCCAGTGTGCCCTGGAAGAACTCGATCCGCCGGAGATCCCGACGTGCCCTCGTTGTTGGACATAAGCACCTGTATCTGGACGCTTCCGATATTTATAGTTGTCCATGAAACCGGTGGCACGTGGACACGGCGCACGCCCGGTGCCGTGCGGTTCCGGCGCGCGACCGCCGCGCGTCAGACGGGGAGACAGGGTTTTTGCGGTGGACGCGCATGGGTAGCCCATGAGCGACTTCGAGGGGCTGGACCTGCAGGCCGTGGAGGACCAGATGGACGACGGCGGCGACGGGAGCGGGAGCGACCGCGTCGTCCTCGGCGTTCTCGACGGCTCCGCGCCGGCCGACCAGTGGATAGAGACCATCGAGAACGGATCTGTGCTCGTCCTCAACGTCGACGGGGACCTGAACGAACTCGCCGCCGGGTTCGCCCGGCCCGTCAGAGAGGCCGGGGGCGAACTGATGCACTTCCGGGGCTTTCTCGTGGTGACGCCGCCGGGCGTCAGCATCGACTCCGACCTGCTGGAGTGAGTCGAACCGCTGTCCGTGTGCTCGCGAGCGACGGCCGCCTCAGGGCGCGAGGAGTCGACGCCACATCCCCTTCCAGGCGCGGACGGCCGCTCGCCACTGCTGCCACGGACTGACGCCGGCACGTGGCGGACGCTGCGTCGGATCAGACCCGCGGACCGTGATCTCCGTGCGACACGTCGGACACAGGTAACGAGCGCCAGACCCGCTCTCGACGACGCGCCAGTCCCCGTCGTACCGGCTCGGGTGTCCGCAGTCCGGACAGAAGAGCGTCGTCTTCGGCGGCGGCTCTCGATCCACCCCTGGATCAGTCGCTGTCATCGGGCGGCGGTACGTGCTCGACGCGTAAAGAATCGGCCTATGAGGGGTCTATAGGGCTAGTAGCTCCCGGTATCTCATTATATTCCCTTTACCGCGACCCGCGTCCGGTGGCGAGTTCGACCTATCCGTCCGACACCAGCGTCAGGTAGTGCCCGTCGGGGTCCCGGATTCGAACCCCCTCCTCGACGGACGTGACCGCGAGGGCGTCGTCGGCGACCTCTCGGGCCGTCGCTTTCGGCGAGTCCGCCACCACGCCGAAGTCGACGTGGACGCCGCCGCGGGCGTCCGCGATGCCCAGTCGCGGCGACCACAGTTCGAGGTCCAGTTCGCCGGTCGTCAACCGTACGCGGCCCTCCTCGCGGCCGTCGTCGACTACTTCGAACCCCAGCGCCTCGTAGAACTCGACGGCCGACGGCAGGTCCTCGACTTCGAGGACGAGTTCGAACAGGCCGGTCACGCCGGCCTCCTCGACGCTTCGTTCGCCGAGTTCGACGCAGTTGCCCTCCGGGTCGTAGAAGTACAGCGACCGGGCGTCGCCGAACGTGTGTTCGACCAGGTCGAAGCGCTCGTCGAGCCGGTCGTACCAGCCGTCGTACTCCCGCTCGGGTATCGTCAGCGCGTAGTGGGTGTGCAGGCCGCCCCGCGGAACGGGGCCGGGCGCTCGCAGGCGGAGCTCCGTGTCGCCGACCGCGAGCACCGACGCGTCCTCGGTCTCGGACAGCACGTCGAGTTCGAGGAAGGCGTCGTAGAACGCCGTCGCGCGGTCCGGGTACTTCACTTCCAGCGCGAGCCAGGCGGGCGAGGAGAGCATACGCGTGGCTTCGGCCGCGACGGACAAAGACGCTGGGGCGCTCCCGACAGCGAGTGTCCGCGTCTCGACCATTTATTCCGGTCAGGCCCCTACGGAGCGGTATGCCAATGAAAGGCTCGGGAGCGGCGACCGGCTGGGCGGAGAGCGGCCGCTGGGACCGCGGCGCGAGCTGGATCGCGTACCCGCACGAGCGGATGCAGCGCGCGAGTCACGCGCTGGCGACCGACGCGGGCGTGTTCGTCGTCGACCCGGTCGACGCCGAGGGAATCGACGACCTGTTCGCCGAGTTCGGCGACGTGGCGGGCGTCGTCGTCCTGCTGGACCGCCACAAGCGCGACAGCGCCGCCGTCGCGAACCGCCACGACGTGCCGGTGTACCTCCCCGAGGCGCTCTCGGGCATCGCGGACGACCTCGACGCGCCGACGGAGACGGTCCGCCGACAGCTCCCCGGCACGGACTACGGCGTCCACACGGTCGTCGAGAACCCCTTCTGGAAGGAGGCCGCCCTCTACGGCGACGCAGACGACACGATGGTCGTCACCGAAGCGGTCGGGACGGCCGAGTACTTCCGCGCCGGGAACGAGCGCCTCGGCGTCCACCCGATGCTCCGCCTGCTCCCGCCGAAGAAGCTCGGTCGGCTCGACCCCGAGCGGCTCCTCGTCGGCCACGGCGAGAGCGTGATGGCCGACGCGACGGAGGCCCTCGCCTACGCGCTGCGCGGGTCGCGCGGCCGGACGCCGGGCCTGTACGCGAAGAACCTCAAGTCGTTCGTGTTCGGCTGACTCGGGACGGCGACGGTGTTTTACCCGCACCCTGCGAAATAGTACCGTGGTATACGTCACCCGCGGACTGGTGGAGACGCTGTTGCGACTGGCGAGCGAGGCCGAACCCGACGACGTGACGATTTCGCTGGCCGTCACGCGGGCCGAGGAGCTCCCGGACGCCGACCTCCCGCCCGAGACGCCGGTGTTCACCGACTTCTACCTCCCCTCCGCCGGCGCGTCAGTCAGGGCGGTCTTCGGGATGGACCTCGGGACGCCGGCCGGCCAGACGCAGGGCCGGTTCGTCTCGCACCCCTCGGGGTACATGGGCGTCGACAAGACCGACGACCTCCACGAGGTCATCTTCGTCGCCGTCCCGCCGTGGGACGTCGACTCGTTCGGGGCCTTCGACCGGGCGGGCCAGCCGAAAGAAGTGGCCATACTCGACGTGGAGCCGCCCGAGGAGTACCCGCGGTAACGGCGCTACTCCAGGTAGCCCAGGTCGCGGAGCTGGTCGGCGATGTCCTGGAACTGCGCCTCCGTCAGCTCGCCCTCGCGCTGGTGCTGGACGACGATGCTTCGCAGCAGGAACCGGACGAGGTCGGACGTGCTGGAGAAACTGGTCCCCTCGATAGTGTCCTCGACGCGCTCGGCGAGGTCTTTCGGGATGGATACCGTCGTGTAATCGGCCATGTCGTCACGGAGGCAGTCGGGCGGGAAATGCGTTGTGTCCCGCGCCAGCGCGGCCCGGTTCGTCGCCGAAGCGTCGCCCCTCAGCGAGGGTCGGTGGCCTCGGTGTCGAACTGGCCCATCGTCGATTGGCTGGTCGGGGAGAACATCATCGGCGCGGCGCGGCTGCGCGACCGGCCGTCCGTGTCGCCGAAGGTCGGAATGGTGGTCGGATACGCTTCCTCGTCGGTGGGGTTCGTGATTCGTGTCGTCATCCTGGGGGTCGTGTGGGTCGTGTGTGGTCGGCGGTCGGTGTCGGCTGTGAGTCGAGCGAACGGCGTGCTTTGGGTACAAGCATAGGGTACCACCACCTTTCGACCAATCCATAATAAATGTTCATGATGTAGTGGCGCAAAATACTGTGGCGCGGTAACACACGACTTTCGGGCCGAACGGCGCGGCCGGCGGGAGACGGGCCCCGCCGTCGTCGCGGGCCGTTCAGACGACCAGCCGACGCTCGTAGTCGGTCAGGTTCTCGTAGCCGTTCTCGGTGACGACGACGATGTCCTCGATGCGGACGCCGCCGACGGCGGGGTCGTACAGCCCCGGTTCGACGGTGACGACGTGACCGGGTTCGAGGTCGCCGCCGGTCGGCGACAGGCGCGGGAGTTCGTGCACGTCCAGGCCCACGCCGTGGCCGGTGCTGTGGATGAAGCCCGTCTCGGTCCGCTCGTCGTCTCGCAGCGTCGGCTGGCCGGCCTCCTCGTACACGTCGCAGACGGCGTCGTGGACGCCCTCGCCCGTCGCGCCCGCTTCGAGCGCCTCGAAGGCCGCGTCCATCGCCCGCTCGGTCAGGTCGTACCACTCGCGGACCGTCTCGCTCGGCTCGCCCTTCGAGAACGTCCGGGTCATGTCGGCGTGGTACTTCGTCTCCTTGTCCCGCGGGAAGATGTCGACGATGATGGGCTCGGCCGCCGACAGCGGCCCGCTCCCGCGGTCGTGCGGGTCGGCCGCGTCCGCGCCGCAGGCGACGATGGTCTCGTCCAGCGAACAGCCGTGGCGAAGCAGCGTCACCTCGATCTCCTCCTTGACGCGCTCGCTGGTCAGCGTCTCGCCGTCCACTTCGAGCGTGTCGTCCGCGGCCACCGTCGCCGAAGCCAGCAGGTCCTCGGCGGCACGCATCGCCGCCTCGTTCGCCCGCTGTGCCGCCCGTACGTGTTCGATTTCGGCGTCGGTCTTCGTCGCGCGAATCTCCGTGACGATGCCATCGGTGTCGGCCGTTACCTCGACGCCGCGGGCCCGCAGGCCGTCGGCGGTCCGGAGCGGGAACCGCGGCGGGACGGCGACGCTGTCCACGCCGTAGGAGCCGAGGAAGTCCACGAGGACGTACGAGACGGCCTCCTCGGTGCCGTGTTCCTCGATCTTCGACTGGTGATCGAAGTCGACGTAGCGCTCGACGGTGTCGGCCCGCGACTCGCGCTTCGCGCGGCCGAACTCCAGGCTCCGCGGGAAGAGCAGGTGCGTCTCGCCGTCGTACAGCGTGACGAACGGGTCCGGCGCGTCGAAGCCCGAGAGGTAGTACTGGTCGGACATCTCGGAGTCCGCGTCGAGGAGGTAGCCGTCGACGCCGGCCTCGTCGAGATACGCGTCGAGCGCGGAGAGGTCGGGTTCCATGCACGACAGTCCGGCCGCCACACTCAAATACGTCTCCCTACGGGCGGTCGAAAACCGCAGTCACCGCGGGCGGTCGCGGAGAGCGGTAGCCTCTTGTCGCGCGGCCGCAACCGACCGGGCATGGACGTCACCATTGCTCCGTCGACGGTCGCGGGGTCGGCACAGGCCCCGCCGTCGAAGAGCTACACGCACCGAGCGATCCTCGCCGCGGGCTACGCCGACGGCGCGGTCGTCCGCGACCCGCTCGTCAGCGCCGACACGAGGGCCACGATGCGGGCCGTCGAGGCCTACGGCGGCTCCGTCTCGCTCTCGGCCGACGAGCGCGAACTGGACGTGACCGGCTTCGACGGCCGACCGGACACGCCCGACGACGTGATCGACTGCGCCAACAGCGGCACGACGATGCGCCTGGTCACGGCGACGGCCGCCCTGCAGGACGACCTGACCGTCCTGACGGGCGACGACTCGCTCCGCTCGCGCCCGCAGGGGCCGCTGCTCGACGCCGTCGAGCAGCTTGACGGCGAGGCCGAGTCGACCCGGCGGAACGGACAGGCCCCGCTGGTCGTCGGCGGCGGCGTCGACGGCGGCGCGGTCGAGATTCCCGGCGACGTGTCCTCGCAGTACATCACCGCGCTCCTGATGGCCGGAGCCGTCACGTCCGAGGGCGTCGACATCGACCTGACGACCGACCTCAAGTCCTCGCCGTACGTCGACATCACGCTGGAAGTGCTCGACGACTACGGCGTCGCCGCCGAGCGGACCGCCGAGGGGTTCACCGTCGCCGGCGGGCAGTCCTACGCGCCGGCCGACGGCGAGTACAGCGTCCCCGGCGACTTCTCGTCGATGAGCTACCTGCTCGCGGCGGGCGCGCTCGCCGCCGAGGACGGCCTGCTGGTCACGTCGGCGTTCCCGAGCGCCCAGGGCGACTCGGCCATCGTCGACGTCCTCGACGAGATGGGGGCCGCCCTCGACTGGGACCGCGAGAACGGCGAAATCGAGGTCTCGAAGTCCGCGCTGTCGGGCGTCGAAGTGGGCGTCGAGGACACGCCGGACCTCCTGCCGACCATCGCCACGCTCGGGGCCGCCGCCGACGGCGTCACGCACATCACCGACGCCGAGCACGTCCGGTACAAGGAGACCGACCGCGTGAGCGCGATGGCCGAGGAACTGACGAAGATGGGGGCCGAGGTCGAGGAGCGCCGGGACGAACTCGTCGTCTACGGCGAGGACAGCGACCTCACCGGCGCGACTGTCGACGGACGGGCTGACCACCGTATCATCATGTCGCTGGCCGTCGCCGGCCTCGTGGCCGACGGCGAGACGACCGTGACCGGCGCGGAACACGTCGACGTGTCCTTCCCGAACTTCTTCGACGTGCTCGATTCGCTGGGCGCGTCGGTACAGCGATAGCCGCCGTCGCGGCCTCAGAGTGCCCCGTCGAGGTCAGAGCCGACCGCGTCGACGGCGTCGCGGGCGCGGTCCATGTCGGGGTCGACAAGCATGCTCGCGAAGCCGTGGATCATCTCGTCGTAGTGGCGGTGCGTGACCTCGACGCCGGCGTCGGCGAGGCGGTCCGCGTAGGCGACCCCCTCGTCGCGTAGCGGGTCGAAGCCGCAGGTGACGACCGTCGCCGGTGGAAGCCCGGTCAGGTCGCGCGCCCGCAACGGCGACGCGTACGGGTTCCGTCCGGCGATGTCGTTCGGCAGGTAGTGGTCCCAGAACCACTCCATGTCCGCCTTCGTGAGGAAGTAGCCCTCGGCGTTCTCCGCGTAGGAGTCGGTGTCGAACGCGTGGTCCGCGACTGGATAGAGGAGCGCCTGATACGCGATGGCCGGCCCGTCGCGGTCGCGGGCGAGCTGGGCGACGGCCGCGGCGAGGTTCCCGCCGGCGCTGTCGCCGCCGACGGCGATGCGATCCGCGTCGCCGTGGACCACGTCGGTATTCTCGCTGACCCACCGCAACGCGGCGTAGCAGTCCTCGACCGGGGCCGGGAACGGATGCTCGGGCGCGCGGCGGTAGTCGACCGAGACGACCACGCAGTCGCTCGCGTTCGTCAGCGCCCGGCACGTGGGGTCGTGCGTGTCGAGGCCGCCGAGCACCCACCCGCCGCCGTGGAAGAAGACGAGGACCGGAAACGGGCCGGACCCCTCGGGCTCGTAGATTCGGACCGGGATTCCGCCCGCGGGGCCGGCGATGGCGTAGTCGCGGACGGCCCCGACCGATTCGGGGTCCTCCGGGAGCGCGAACAGGTCGTCCTGGAGCGTGCGCGCCCCCTCGACGGACAGCGCGTTGCTCTCCGGGACGCCCGCCGCGTCGAGTTCGGCGAGGAGGTCGCGAACGGCCGGGTGTGGCTCACCGTGTGTCATCGAGTCTCAACCCAACGACACCGCGGAGGGACTTAGTGTTCGGGTGGCGCTCGAGCGGCCCGCGAGGAGCGTCTCTGAACGCCCCCTGCTAACTTATATCATCCCTCCGGGAGAACGGACGGCAGGGAGTCCCTCGTCGCGGCGAGGGCGCGCCCGAACCAACGACAGACACACATGGTTTTCAAGAAAATCACGCTCATCGGGACCAGTTCGGAGAGCTTCGACAAGGCCGCAGACGACGCCATCGAGCGCGCGGAGTCCACGCTCGACAACGTCAAATGGGTCGAGGTGGAGGAACTCGGCGTCGAGATCGCGAGCGTCGAGGGCCGCGAGTACCAGGCAGAGGTGGTCGTGGCCTTCGAACTCGCAGAATAGGCTACGTCCGGAAGGACTCGCCGCAACCGCACTCGCTGACCACGTTCGGGTTCTCGACGTGGAAGCCGGCCCCCTGCAGGCCGCCTTCGTAGTCCAGCACCGAGCCCTCGATGTAGTCGATGCTGGCGTCGTCGACGAACACCCGGAGACCGTGGCGCTCGAATATCTCGTCGTCCGACTCCGGTTCGTGCTCGAAGCGCATCCCGTAGGAGAGGCCGGCGCAGCCGCCCTGCTGGACGTACAGGCGGAGCCCGGACTCCTCGACGTCCATCCCCTCGCTCTCGAGGAGGTCCAGTGCCTCCGCCGCCGCCTGCTCGGTGACGCCCACGTCCTCGCCGCCGAGTTCGGGGTCGCCGTCGTCCGCAGTGCTACTCATAGGGAAAAGTGGGAGCCCGAACGTGTTAACAGTGACGCCGGGTCCAACGCGAGTCCCGACTCAGTTAACCTCGCTGTACAGCGTCACGATGTCGTCGTATTCGAGCTTCCCGTTCTCGTTGAAGTCGTAAGCGGTCTTGTTGAGCGCGACGCTATCGTCCGCAAAGCTGTCGAACAGCGTCTCGGTGTCATCGTAGTCTACGCGCCCATTCCCGTTGACGTCCTCAAACAGTCCGTCGCTATCGGGGTCGGTTGGTTCGTCGCTTCCAGTAACTGGCGGCGGACCGACGATGACGACACCCAATTCCGTCTTCGGTTCGAGGGGGTTTCCGTTGTCGTCGTCAAGTTCGTCGACTGACATCTCGATATCGGCCGTTCCAGCGCTCTTTCCGCGGATATCGAGCGTGGCGAGCGGCGTATCAGTGCCGCCGACGACCGACTGAGCGTTCTCGTCGATGTCGGCAAACCGAATGGTTGCGGACGCCCCGTCGCTGGCGACAGCCGTCTCGGAAATCCCGAACGACTCAGCGATAGTCACACCGGTGATTGTCGCGACCTCGGGGTTGGAGAGAGACGCGGTCAGCGTTCCCCCAGAGAGGCCCGTATCCAGCCATCGGCCGGTCAGTTCAGCCGTCCCGTTCTTGCCGTTACCGACGGCAACGGAGTCTGCGAGGACCAGCATCTTCTCGTCGGGGATACCAGGCTGGCCTGCGGTGAGTTCGACTGTCGCGTCCGTGTAGATCGGTGCTCCGGGTTCGTCGACGTATTCCAGAACTCGGAACTCTGTCGTCCAACTGTCGGGCGTGACCGTACAGCGGACGTAGCCGCGCTGGTTGTTGTAGTACTCGATGTTGTCGTTCTCGGTGACGACTTGCCGACCGAAATCGTCCATATCGGTGCCGTTCCCACCCGAGGAGATAGAGGTCCCGACGAACTCCGCACCGATGGGTTCGCTGGAGCCGTCTTTGGCGCTGATGAGTGTATTCGCCCAGTGAGAGTGGAAGTCACCGGTGATGACGACAGGGTTGTTGGCGTCCTCCTCAAGGGCGGTTTTGACCAGGTTCTGTTCGGGAACGTAGCCGTCCCACTGCTCCGTTCGGAACCCCTCCTCGGAACCCTGCTTGAAGTCCATCCTAGCGAAGGGGAGTTGGTTCGCCAGCACGTTCCACGTCTTCTCGGTGGCTGCGAGGTTGTCCAGCAGCCACTCCTCTTGTGCGTCCCCGAGGATAGTTCGGTCCTCCTCGAAGCGCTCCGCGCAGTCGACCTTGTTGAACACGTCGTCACACGCTTGATCGGACCGATAGAGGCGCGTATCGAGAACGTTGAAATCGATCAGATCGCCGAACTCGTAATATCTGTAGAGCTTCTGACTGGCGTCGTCGGGTTTCTGCGCCATGCGGAACGGCATGTGCTCGTAATACGCCTTCAGCGCCGCAGCGCGGCGTTCGATGAATGCCTCAGTGGACTGCTTGTCGGGGTCCTGGGGAACATCGCCTGCCCAATTGTTGTCGACCTCGTGATCGTCACGGGTGACGAGCCACGGGGCGCTGGCATGGGCGGCCCGCATGTTCGGGTCCGACTTGTAGAGCCCGTAGCGGAGCCGGTAGGTGTCGAGATCCGTCGTCTCCTGCTTGTACGCCTGTGGGAGCGACTTCTCGCGGGGCGAATCTGCGACGTCGATGCCGTACTCGTAAATGTAATCGCCCAGATGAACGATGAGATCGAGATCGTCCTCGGCCATCTGCCCGAATGCCGTGTAGTAGCCGTCGACCCAGCGGTTACAGGAAGCGAAGCCGAACTGGAACTCGTCGACGGACGCGCCAGTTTCTGGTGCGGTCTTGGTCCGGCCGACGACGCTCTTCTCGCCGCGGCACGTAAACTGGTAGTAGTACTCGGTGTCGGGTTCGAGCCCATCCGCATCGACGTGGACTGTGTGAGCGTGGGCAGGTTTGGCAGTCGCAGTCCCGCTGTTGACCACGTCACTCATTTCTTCGTCGGTGGTGACCGTCCACTCGACGTCGAACGCTTCGCTGGGCATCGCACCGTCCGCTTCGAGCGGGTTCGGGGCGAGTCGCGTCCAGATAATGACAGAGTCGGGAAGCGGATCGCCCGATGCGACCCCCAGCGTATAGGGGTCCGACTCGAAGTTCCCGTCGTCGTCCACCATTGCACCGGCGCTGGTAGACATTCCGAGGAGCGCCGCCAACGAGACGCCGCCGGACCGAAGCAAAAACGTTCGCCGGTTTTGTGCGGTCGTGTCTATGTCGGGGAGGTCTGTGGGCCTCACGTGAAACCACCCCCCTAGACACCGATTAAAGGTTTATAATATTGATATTTTGATGTTTGACATATATCGCCGAGTACAGTACTGAACGGTTGCGAATTTCCCACACACTGGAAGCAATAGTCGCATGTGCCTGCCAATTCATGCTCTTGAGTTGGTAGTTGTCCAGTGGCACGCCACCTACGCCTGGACGGCGTCGCTCTGCCCCAGCAGTCGGAGTCTCGGCTGGTCCGGTTCGGGACCGGTCGCCGTCGTCGTCGGGTGCCGTGTCGTTCGGTGGGTCGGCTACTCGAACCGCTTGCGGACGCTCTCGGCGTGGGCTTCCAGCCCCTCGGCCTCGGCAAGCGTCGTTATCGTCTCGCTGATGTCGCCGAGCGAGTCCTCGGTGAGGCGCTGGACCGTCGTCGACCGGACGAAGGTGTCGACGGAGAGGCCGCCGGTGACGCGGGCGCTCCCCCCGGTCGGGAGGACGTGGTTCGTCCCGGCGGCGTAGTCGCCGGCCGCGACGGGGCTGTACGGGCCGAGGAACACCGACCCGGCGGAGGGGATGCGCTCCAAGAGCGCCTCGTCGTCCGCGGCCTGTATCGAGAGGTGCTCGGCGGCGTACTCCTCGGCGAACAGGACGGCCTCGCTCATCGAGCGGGCGAGGAACACGCCGGAGGCGTCGTTGTCGAGCGCGCCGCGGATGACGGCCTCGCGCTCGCGGCCCGCGGCCTGCTCGTCGACGGCGTCCGCGACGGCCTCGGCGAGCGCCTCGTCGTCGGTGACGGCGACGACGGAGGCGTTCTCGTCGTGTTCGGCCTGCGCGACGAGGTCGGCGGCGACCAGGTCGGGGTCCGCGTCTCCGTCGGCGACGACCATGATTTCCGAGGGGCCGGCGAGGAAGTCGATGGCCACGTCGCCCCGAACCTCGGCCTTCGCGGCGGTGACCCAGCGGTTGCCCGGCCCGACGACGATGTCGGTGGCCGTCACCGTCTCCGTGCCGTAGGCGAGGGCCGCGATGGCCTGCGCGCCGCCGACCTGGTAGACCGCGTCCGCGCCGGCGGCGTGGATGGCCGCGAGCGTGACGGGATTGACCTCGTCGGCCGGCGGCGTCGCGACGGCGACGTGTTCGACCCCGGCGACCTTGGCCGGAATGACCCCCATCAGGGCGCTGGAGGGGTACGCCGCCGTGCCGCCGGGGGCGTAGACGCCGGCGCTGTCGAGCGGGCGGAACCGCCGACCGAGTTCTCGGCCCTCGAAGTCCGCGCGCCAGTCCTCCGGGACCTGGCGCTCGTGGAAGGCGCGGATGTTCGCGGCGGCGTCCTCGATGGCCTCGCGGACGGACTCGTCGATTTCTTCGTAGGCGCGTTCCGCGGCGTCGGTGATGTCGATGTTGCCCACCGACACGTCGTCGAACTCCTCGGCGAAGCGACGGAGCGCCACGTCGCCCTCCTCGGCGACTTGCGAGACGATGTCGGCCACGTCGTCGCCGACCGCCTCGACGCCGGCGTCGCGGTCGAACAGCGCCGCCCGCTCCTCGGGAGCCAGGTCGGCGACCGTGCGTACGTTCATACGTCCGGTTCGAGGCGCGGGGAAAAACGGGTTTGGGTTTCCCGCCGGCGGTCAGGCCGAGAGCCGCGAGAGCACGTGCGTCGCCGAGACGACGAGCGAGATGCTCACCGTCGAGAGCGCCATCACGCCGGCGACCACGGGCGGAAACCGCCCGGTGAGGCCGCCGGCCGCGAGGAGCAGCGCGACGGCCACCGTACACGCGAACAGCGCGAGGTGGACGAACAGCCACGGGCCGACCCGTCGGAGGGACGCGAGCACCGACGCCATCCCTGTCGTCTCCGCCGGCCCGACCCGCTGGCCGGGCCGGTAGTAGTCCGCGGCGGTCCCGTAGCCCGTGGCTCCGCCCCGGGTCTGCTTCGGGCGCTGTGCCGTCGTCGACCGGGCGGTCCGACCGCCGGCCGCCGACCGACCGGTTCGGCCGCCCCCCGACCGACCGCTTCGAGCGCTCGCACCGCCACCGTTCACGTACTGCCGGGCGGCCTCGCTGACGCCACCCGTGTCTGTGCCGTCGTCCACGCCCACCCCGTCGAGATACCGTCGCACGTACGTCTCGTGGCCGAGCCGGTCGTACCGGGCCCGCTCGGCCTCGTCGGTGAGCACCTCCTTCGCGGTCGTGAGCCGCTTGAAGCGCTCGCCGGCGTCAGGGTCGTCGCTCACGTCCGGGTGCGCCGACTTCGAGCGCTCCCGGTAGGCGCGGACTATCGTCTCCTCGTCGGCGTCGGGGTCGACCCCCAGCACGCCGTAGAACGTCGCTTCCATACACACCCCTGTGTATGATTTCGTTCATCCTCGGGGTATAATAAACCGGGCACGGTTTCGGCGCGCGATACGGCCACCGGTCGCGGCGGCCGACGAGTCGCCGGACTGAAACTGCTCGACCCCCTCCATACCACTATGACCGCAGACGCCGACGACTGGGCCGACCGCCTCGAAGCCAACCGCGACGAGAAGGATCGCTTCTTCGCCGAGCACCCGCAGTCCCCCGTCCCGCCGGAGGAGCGCGAAGACTTCGACGGGCTTTCGTACTTCGACCCGGACCCGGCCTACCGTGTCGAGGCGACCGTCTCGGTCCACGAGACGCCCGATTCCGTCGACATGGAGACCAGCGACGGGCGGACGGTCCGCTACCTCCACGTCGCGACGCTGTCGTTCGACCTCGACGGCGAGGCCCGCGAACTGCACGGCTTCCGGCAGGCCGCCGACGAGTCGCGGACGCTGTTCGTCCCCTTCCGGGACAAGACGACGGGCCAGCAGACCTACGAGGGCGGCCGCTACATGGAGCTAGAGCCGGACCGCGACCTCGAAGACGGCGACGAGATCACGCTCGATTTCAACCTCGCGTACTCGCCGTTTTGCGCCTACAGCGACACCTTCTCCTGTCCCTATCCGCCGGAGTCGAACTGGCTGGAGACGGCGGTGACCGCCGGCGAGCGAATCGAGTGAGGGCCCCTCGAGCGGCGGCGACCGCCGCGGCAAGCGAACTGTTTACCCATCGTCACGACCAACGAAGCGTATGGCGACGGCATCCCGCGAACGCAACGTCCTCCAGTCCGGCCTCGCGCTCGTCTCGGCGTTCCTCCTCGGAGTCGGCGGTCTCGTCTTCGGGGTCGCGCTGACGGGCCTGGTCGGCTTGCTGCTCGTGGTCCTCTTCGGACTCTCCATCACGCCGGTCCGCACGCTCGTGCTCGGACTGATAACCGCACAGGGCATCGCCTTCCCGTTGATCGCGTTCGCCTACGTCAGACTCAGACCGAAGATCGGACCAATCGTCCGTGAGAAGCTCTCGCTGCCGGGTCGAGAGCAGTTCAAAATCGGCATCGATGTCCCTGACCTCCGCGACCTGGGGGTCGTCGTCCTCGGCTACGCAACGGCCATCGGCGGGCTGATCGTCGCGTCCATCGTCATCTCCGTCATCGTCGCGACCCTCGGCGTGGAACCCGGCCGGAACCAGGCGGCGGAGATCGGCATGGAGAACCCCGAGGTGCTCCTGTTGCTGATCCCGGCGTCGTTCCTGCTCATCGGTCCGGGCGAGGAACTGCTGTTCCGCGGCGTCGTGCAGGGCCGCATCCGCGAGGTGTTCGGTCCGATTCCGAGCATCGTCACCGCGAGCGTCTTCTTCGCCGGCATCCACTACTTCGCACTGACCGGCGGGTCCGCCTCGGGGAACCTCGTCGCGCTGGGCGGCCTCCTCGTCCCCTCGCTCGTCCTCGGCACGGCCTACGAGTACACCGACAACATCGTCGTCCCGTCGCTCATCCACGGCGCGTACAACGCGACGCTGTTCTCGCTCCTCTACGTCGTCGTCAAGTACAGCGACCAGCTAGAAGCGGCCGGTGCCGCGACCCTCGCTCCCGCGCTCGGAATCTGACACCGGCGGACGTGCGCGGTCGGCGACGACTGGCGACCGGAGGCGGCGCTGTTCTCCGCTCTACCTCCTGAAAACTCAGGTCTGATTCGCGAGGAGGCCGTTGGTACGCCGGGTATTTCTATCGCCCTGCCGAAAGTAAATTCAATTGACAAATGTCTTTTCCGTTTCCTTACGTTACGTTGACAGAGATGGTCGACGAAGTCTCCGTGCTACACGTCGACGACGACCCCGACCTCGCGGACGTGACGGCGACGTTCCTGCAGCGAACCGACGATCGGTTCGACGTGGAGACGGCGTCACGGGCCGGCCCTGTGCTCGACCGGCCGCTCGACGACAGCTACGACTGCATCGTCAGCGACTACGAGATGCCGGAGATGGACGGGCTGGAGTTCCTCAAAGCCGTCCGAGAGCGGTCGCCGAACCTCCCGTTCATCCTCTACACGGGCAGGGGGAGCGAGGAGATCGCGGCCGACGCCATCTCGGCCGGCGTCACGGACTACATCCAGAAGAAGCCGGGCACGGTCCAGTACACCGTCCTCGCCAATCGGATTCGGAACGCCGTCGAGGCGCGGCGGAACGAGCGGCAGGTGGTCCGCGACTACCACGCGATGGACGCGGCCTGGGACGGCATCGGTACGATCGACGCCGAGGGACGGTTCACGTACGTCAACGAGTCCTACGCGGAGACCGTCGGATACGACCCCGACGCGCTCGAAGGCGAGCAGTGGCAGACGGTCTACAGCGAGGCCGGGCGGGAGGTCGTCGAGGACGAGATCCTCCCCGCGGTGCGGGAGAACGGGACGTGGACGGGCGAGACGCACTTAGAGCGCGCCGACGGGACGGAGTTCGTCGGCGAACACACCGTCGGCGACATCGACGGCGACGGCGCTGTGTGCGTCCTCCGTGACAGGACCGAGCGCGAGGAACTCGATACGCGACTCAGACACGAACGCGAGCGGTTCCGCCTGCTGGTCGACGCCGTCGAGGAGTACGCGATGTTCGTCCTCGACCCCGAGGGGCGGATCCGGTCGTGGAACGCCGGAGCGGCGCGTATCACGGGCTACGGAGAGGACGAAGCCGTCGGTGCGCCACTCTCGACGTTCCACACGACCGAACAGGTCGCGGCGGGACTGGCCGACGGACTGCTCGAAACGGCCGCCGAGACCGGGCAGGCGACCGATCAGGGACTCCGCGCTCGGAGGGACGGCAGCGCCTACTGGGCCGACGTGACGGTCACGGCGCTCCGCGACGACGACGCCCTCCGCGGGTTCGCGGTCGTGACCAAGGACATCTCCGACCGGATCGATCGCGAGCACCGACAGGCGCGCAGCGAGCGCTACCGCGAGGATCTCTACGCGCTCACGACCGACGCGGATCGCCCGTTCGAACGGCGCGTCGTCGACGTGCTCGATCTCGGCGTCGACTACGTGCGCCTCCGAGACGGCTGTCTCCTCTCGCTCGACCCGTCGGACGGCTCCCACGAGGTCCTGGCGACCAGCACCGACCCCGCACTCGTCGAGCCGGGCACTGACTCCGCCATCGCGGCCTACGCCCGTCGGACCGTCGAGTCGGACGGCCTCCTGACGGCGTTCAACGCCGACGACCCGGACCGAACCGAGGCGTCGGCGCGGAAATCGTACGGCTTCGGGTGCTACCTCGGGGCCACGCTGGAAGTTGACGGCGACTGCTTGGGAGCCGTCTGTTTCGTCGACCGAGAACCGCGGCCCGAACCGTTCAGCACCGACGAGAAGACCGCCGTCGAACTGCTGGCGCGGTGGCTCACCCACGAACTCGATCGGCGCGGCGACCACGCGCAGTGGCCGCTCGCCACGTAGCCCGAGGCGACGCCACCGGGCCGAGTCGCTGGCTACTGGCTGAGCTGGTCTCGGCGCCGCTGGAACTCCTCCTCGTCGATTTCGCCCGCCGCGTACCGCCCTCTGAGCGTCGCGAGGGCTGAGTCCACAGTGTCGGCGTCCGTCTCGTCCGGTCCGCGGAATCGGCGGACGAGGAGAGAGCCGAGGATACCGACGAGGAGGACGAGCACGAGCAGGCCGAGCAGGCCGGAGAGGGGGACGAGTCCCCCGCCGGGCCCGTGGCCGGCGCGCCCCATCTGCAGTACCGCGAGTGTCGAAAGGCTGTGTATCGCTGTCATCGCAGTCGGACGGAGGCGAGCGGGTGATAAACCCGTTTTCCGAAGTTCGCCACAGATGCGACAGGACTCGGACACGACTCCCACGTAATTCGGGGCGGCAGCGTCGGTCCTCGTTGCTTGGACAGTTCGACGCCACGACCCGGCGGCCGCCGTCTCAGACGCCGTGGGCCGTCACGCCTGGCTCTGGTAGTACAGGACGACGATGGCCAGTCCCACGAACAGGTCTGGCAGGAAGAGAAACACCCCGAGCGAGGGTCGCGGGGACAGCCCCAGCAAGAGCGGGACCAGTGGGTTGCTCGTGGCGGCGTACAGGCCCAACAGGACGCTCAGTGCGACGAGGCTCCGGGTGTACTTGTTCGCCAGCCCGCGGTAGATGGACACGTAGGAGCGCATGAGCGCGAGCAGCACGACGAGGTTGAACGTCGTGACGAACAGTTTCGCCTTGACGACCAGCGCCAGCGTGGGCGGCAGTCCCCCTTTCGGCCCGTACGCGAAGGCGGGGTCGAGACAGGGAAAGAACGTGACTCCGAGGACGGCACAGACGAGTCCAGCGAGCGTGACGCCGAGGGTCTTAGCGAGCGGTGTCTTCATTGCCGACATCGATCTCAGCGGCGGCGACGACTTCGTCTAACACGTCGAGGTTCGCCTCCAGTCGGTCCGAGAGGAAGTACATCGTCCCGTATCCGTCGCCGTTCGCAAGCAACACGCCGTGCTCGACGAGGCGCTCGAGATGGTGTTCGACCGTCTTGTAGTTCAGGTCGAGGTCCTCGGAGAGCTGATTGGTGTTTCGCGGTTGCTCCTCTAGCGCGTGGATGATCCGGAGGCGGTTCTCGCCGCCCCGCGAACTCCCGATGAGCCACCACAGGACGCGACGCATCGCCTTCTCGGACCCGTTCCGTCGCGTCCCCGTCTCGTTTCTCGTCGCGCCCCCGAATCCGGTGTCGTTGCTGTGTACTGTCATTGCTGGTGTCGCTGGCCGGTGGCCGACTGCGGGCTCGTGATCCGAACGGACCGCAGTTCGGCCGGTCGCACACAGTATCATTGCCGGAAGCGGCGGATAAGGATTCGCCGAACTAGCGCATACAACAACTGAAACTTAGACCCAAATTCGACGGAAATCCGCGTCGGCCGCCCGTGCTTCCCGACCGATGTGTGCACTGTATCCGGGAGGCGACACCCTGGTACGGGGCGAAAGTGCGTCCGTCCGCACCGGTGCGTCACTGATCGCCGCGCTCCGGACCTCCGTACGCATCGACGAATCCACGACGGAGGACGGTGAGGAGGAGATACGTCTCGAACTTCTGAGTGGTGCAGTGTTCGCACGGCGCCATCTGGTCGGCGATTCGTGTGAGGTCTGCCTCGTATCTCTCCCGCAGTTCCCCGATAAGAGGCTCCAGTCGAGGACTCACCCAATCGGCCATCTCGGCGACTTTCTCCCGGGACTCGTCCGGAACCGAGTAGGAGAGGACGATGGTGTTCGCCCGATAGAACTTCAGCGTCCCACCGCGGCGCTCCTCCATCCGCTCGACTTCGACGAGGCCGGCATCACGAAGCTCGTTGATGTGGTGGCGGATCGTGTTCACCGTCCGCTCGAAACCGCGGCCGCCGAGTTCCTCGTGTACCGCCTCGACGGTCATCGCCTCTTCCGCGAGCATGTCGAGAATCATCGCCCGAACGGGTTCGTCGACCGCGCTCGACACGTCGGTGTCCCGAACGACGATGTCAGCCAGTTCAACGTCGGATTCGAAGGCACTCATCGGACTACATTTTGGAGCGCACCGTAAAGTACGGACGGTTGGCGTGACCGTTCAAACGGGTCGTTGGACCGGTACAACGGCGCCGGCCACGACTCAAACATATCATTTTATTAATACTTATTCGGGCACGGGGCGTAGGTGAGCGTGAGGAGATCCACGATGACCGAACGCATCCAGTTCCGCGTCAGGGACTTCGACTGTCCGACCTGTGCGAGCACCGTCGAACGTGTGCTGAGACGGGCGGACGGAGTCGAGCACGTGGCGGTCCACTACACGACCGGCCGCGTCGAAATCGAGTACGACCCGGCCGTGGCCGACCCGGCCGACTTCGAGTCCGCCATCGAGAGCCAGGGGTACACTCCCCAGGTGACGTAGGTGGGAGAGTCCACGTTCATGACCGTCCGAGAGTACTACCGCAAGCACCGCACAGCCGTCGTCACCGCGACGAGTGGCCTCCTGTACGCCGGGGGTTGGAGCCTCGGCTACGCCACCGGATACGACACCGCGAGCGCGCTCGTCCTCGTCTTCGCGGCCGTCATCGGCGGCTACGACGTCGCGAAGCACGCCTACTACGAGCTCCGGAGCCGGACGGTCGGCATCAAGACGCTCGTGACTCTGGCTGCCGTCGGTGCCGTCGCCATCGGCGAGTACTGGGAGGCCGCGGCGGTCGTCTTCCTGTTCAGTCTCGGGGGCTACCTGGAGGGGCGGACGATGCGCAAGACACGTACCGCTCTGCAGGAACTGCTCGAACTGACGCCCGCCACGGCGCTCGTCCGCCGCGACGGCAACGATGTCGAAGTTCCTGCCCGAGAGGTCGATGAGGGCGAGACAGTGATCGTCAAGCCGGGGGCGAAGATTCCGGTCGACGGCGAAGTCGTCGCCGGCGAGAGCGCTGTCAATCAGGCGCCCGTCACCGGCGAGAGCGCGCCCGTCCACAAGACGGACGGCGACGACGTGTTCGCAGGGACGGTGAACCGAGAAGGGGCACTCGACGTCGTCGCGACGGGTACGGGGTCGGACACGACGCTCCAGCGCATTATCCGCCGTGTCGAGGCGGCACAGGAAGCCCAGTCCCCGACCGAGCAGTTCATCGACCGCTTCGCCCGCTACTACACGCCCGCCATCGTCCTGCTCGCCGTCGGTGCGTTCGTCGTCACCCGTGACGTGCTCATGGCGCTCACGCTGCTCGTCATCGGCTGTCCGGGTGCGCTCGTCATCGGCCCGCCGGTCAGCGTCGTCTCGGCCATCGGGAACGCCGCCCGCAACGGCGTCCTGATGAAGGGCGGCGAGCACCTCGAACGCGCCGGGCGAATCGACCTCGTCGCGTTCGACAAGACCGGGACCCTCACGAAGGGCGAGACCACCGTTGCCAGCGTCCAGGGGTTCGAGTGCGACGCCGAGAAGACGCTCCGCCTGGCCGGCATCGCCGAGAAGAAGAGCGAGCACCACCTCGCGGACGCTATCCTCGACGCGGCACGGGAGGCCGACGTCCCGGAGAGCGTCGCTACCCACGGAGCGCCCGTCGTCGAGTCGGCCCGCGTCCCGGACCCGGACGACTTCGAAGTTCTCGCCGGGAAGGGCGTCGTCGCCCGCTACGACGGCCGGGAGATCGCCGTCGGCAACCGAGCGCTGCTCGACGAGCGCGACATCGCCGTTCCCGAGTCGGTCGCCGCGTCCGTCCGTGAGCGCGAAGAAGCCGGCGAGACGGCGGTCCACGTCGTCCGCGACGGGACCGTCATCGGCGTGATCGCGCTCCGCGACGAACTCCGCGAGACCGCCCCCCGAGTCGTGCGGGCGTTGAAGGACGCTGGCGTGCGGACGGTGATGCTCACCGGCGACAACGAGCGGACCGCCCGCGCCGTCGCCGAGCGGGTCGGTATCGACGACTACCGAGCCGAACTGCTGCCGGAGGACAAGCAGGCCGCCATCGAGGCGTTCCGCGAGGAAGGCTCCGTCGTGGCGATGGTCGGTGACGGCATCAACGACGCGCCGTCGCTGGCGACCGCCGACGTGGGGATTGCCATGGGCGCTGCGGGCACCGACACCGCCATCGAGACGGCGGACATGGCGCTGATGGCCGACGACCTCGAACGAATCCCGGACGCGGTCGGACTGAGCAAGGCGACGCGCCGGAACGTCCTCCAGAACGTCGGCATCGCGGTCCTCACGGTGACCGTCCTCTTGGCGGGAGTATTGACAAGTAACGTCCACCTCGCCGGCGGAATGCTCGTCCACGAGGGCAGCGTCCTGCTGGTCATCCTCAACGGAATGCGCCTCCGACGGTGGTAGCTATCGACCACACCCTGCAACCAACCATCACAACCAATGACCGAAACGACCCATCAGCGCGACCTGACGAACTGGAACGTCGAATACGAGACCGTCGACCCAATCCGCATCCGCGACCCAGTCGCCGAGGCGCTGACCGTCCTGGGACCGGGCGAGCCGTTCGTTATCAGCTACGCGGACGTCGTGAAGGCGGCCGGCCACTCCTGTCCGACGGCGGCGGGCGCGTTTCGGCTCACCCAGCTCGCGCTCGCCGAACTCTATCCGGACGAGTGCCCCGTTCGAGGCGACATCGAGGTGACCGCCGGCGGGCCGAAGTCCGACGCGACCTACGGCGTGACGTCCGGCATCGTCTCGTACGTCACGGGTGCTGCCGAAGAGGACGGCTTCGGCGGACTCGCCGGCGGCTACGGCGACCGCAGACACTATCTCCACTTCGACCGTGCCGACGAAGCCGACCCCACGTTCACGTTCGAGCGCACGGACACAGACGACGCGGTTCGGGTCACCTATCACGTCGGGAACGTCCCCGGCGCCGGGCACGCTGTACAGTATCTGGACGCACTGATCGACGGGACCGCGACGGACGAGGAGCGGACGGCCTTCGCGGCGGCGTGGCACGGGCGGATTCGAGCGGTCTTGACCGACGACGACCTGTTCACGATTACGGAGGCGGAGTGACCGGGAACCGACGGTAGTGGCCGCCAGGCGGTCGTCGTCGGACGGTCGAATCGAGATTCGTGTCTCCACCGGCTCGAGCCGTCTGAAGGCATCTCCGACGCGAATCACCGCGCATTACCTCGGGGGAGTACGTTCATTTCACTTCCCCACGAACCGCTTCGCATGCCTGCTACGGTCCTCGTCGCCTTCGACGGGTCCCCGCTTTCGGAGCGCGCGCTCACGTACGCCATCGAGACCTTCCCGGACGCGTCCATCACGTCGATATACGTCATCAACCCTTTCGACTCGGTCATCGACGTCGAGGCCGGCGGCTTACCGGTCGCCGAGGACTGGGAGGAGAACGCGAGAGAGCGAGCGGACACCATCCACGCGATGGCCACGGACCTCGCGGCAGAACGGGACCGCGAACTGGACACCGTGACCGAAGTCGGCAAACCGGCACGAGCGATCATCGAATACGCTGGCGACCACGGCGTCGACCAGATCGTCATGGGCAGCCACGGTCGCGCAGGACTCGACCGTTCGCTCCTCGGGAGCGTCGCCGAGACAGTCACCCGCCGAGCACGGATTCCGGTGACGATCGTCAGCTGACTTGTTCGGACCGGACGGGAGGGTGTTCCAGCGGGTCGAGCGCCCGTCCGGAGGAGCGCCGACGAGGACGCGGTGACGGACCGACGATACAAAAACGACACACACCGTATGGAGAGATAGCGTGACAGTTACTGAATCACCCCCGCTATCGACGTGTACCGTCCAGATCGAGCGACGAGGCGGACGCGGCGACGCGGGAGCGCGCGCACTCGAACGACACCTCAGTGACACGCCCGGCGTCCACGACGTCGACGTCTCGTTCCGGACGGGGAGCGCTCGGATTACCTACGACGAGAGTGTCACCTCAGAGGAACGGCTTCGAGACGCGGTCCGCGACCGTGACGTCTCGATCCAGGACGAGTCCGACACGGCACCCGACGAGGTGACCTCCCGCTCGGAACTCAGGCGGGAGGCGGCGTTCGTCGGGCTGACGCTGCTCGGCATGGTGACCGGCCTGGCGACGGGGTGGCTCGACGGCCCGCGAGTCCTCACGTGGGCCGGTTACGGCGTCGCGTACGTCTTCGGCGGCTGGTACGGGCTCAGGGGGGCCATCGAGACGCTCCGCCACCGCGCGGTCGACATCGACCTGCTGATGATCGTCGCCGCGCTCGGCGCGCTCTCGATCGGGGCACCGTTCGAGGGCGCGATGCTCCTCTTTCTGTTCTCACTGTCGAACACGCTCCAGCACTACGCCATCGGCCGCTCGCGTCGGGCGATCAAGTCCCTCGTCGAGATGCGTCCGGACGACGCGCAGGTCCTTCGCGACGGCGAGGAGGTGACGGTACCCGTCGACGAGGTGGCCGTCGGCGACGTGTTCGTCGTCCGTCCGGGCGACAAAATCCCGCTCGACGGCGTCGTCACGTCCGGGTCGGGAACGGTCGACCAGGCCTCGCTCACCGGCGAGTCCGTCCCCGTCCCGAAGGAGTCGGGCGACGAGGTGTTCGGGGGGACGATCAACGAGAGCGGGAGCCTCGAGATCGAGGTCACCCGGCAGGCCCACGAATCGGCGATCAGCCGCCTCATCCACATGGTCGAGCGCGCCCAGAGCGAGAAGGCCCCGACACAGCGGCTCATCGACCGCCTCGAACAACCGTACGTCCTCGGCGTGTTCGGGCTCACAATCGCCGCCATCGCGATTCCGCTCGCACTCGGGAGCGAGTTCGCGAGTACGTTCTACCGCGCGATGACGCTCATGGTCGCCGCCTCGCCGTGTGCGGTCATCATCTCGACGCCTGCGGCTGTCCTCTCGGCAATCGCGTCCGGCGGCAGACAGGGCGTCCTGTTCAAGGGCGGCGAACACGTCGAGACCGCGGCGCGCATCGACGCGGTCGCCTTCGACAAGACGGGCACGCTCACCCGGGGCGACACGCAGTTGACCGACGTGTTCGTCCGCGACGAGACGGGAGACGAGACACTGACCGAGGACGATCTACTCTCCATCGCGGCCGCGGTACAGGCCCGCTCCGAGCACCACCTCGCTCGGGCGACCGTGCGGGCGGCAGAGGATCGGTCGCTCACCGTTCCCGACGCGGAGCGGTTTCAGTCGGTCGCCGGGAAGGGGGTCAGAGCGGCCGTCGACGGGGACACCATCCACATCGGGAACCGCAGCTACTTCGAGACCGTTGTCGGTGACGCGGCGATCGACGGCCTCGAACCGGCCCTCGATCGTCTCCGGACCCTGGAGGCGGAGGGGAAGACGAGCGTCCTCGTCGCCAGAGCGAGTCAGGACGAGGGGACCGTGCTGGGGTGGCTCGCGTTCACCGACGCCGTTCGCCCTGACGCGGCCGAGATGATCGAGGCCCTTCGCTCGCTCGGCGTGGCGCACATCGTCATGCTGACAGGCGACAACGAGCGCGTCGCACAGCGTATCGCCGACGAGGTCGGCATCGACGAGGTCCAGGCGGAACTCCTGCCCGAGGAGAAGGTGGCGACCATCGAACAACTGGTCGAGCGACACGAGAACGTGGCGATGGTGGGCGACGGCGTCAACGACGCGCCGGCGCTCGCCACGGCGACCCTCGGTATCGCGATGGGCGGCGCGGGGACCGACGTCGCCCTCGACACCGCCGACGTGGTGCTGATGGGCGACGACCTCAGCAAGATCCCCTACGTTCTCGGCCTCGGGCGCAAGACCCGTCGGACGCTCACCGTCAATCTCGTCATCGCCTTCGGCGCGATTGCACTCATGGTCGGCGCGATCCTCCTCCGCGGGATCCCGCTGCCGCTCGCAGTGGTCGGTCACGAGGGGTCGACGGTCCTCGTCTCCCTGAACGGCCTTCGCCTGCTCGGGTTTCGCGGGTGACCGGGTTGCCATGTCGGACAAGTCACTCTGTTGCGGGACGGTACGGTAGAATGTACGCCCGGAACACTACCGGGCGAATTTTTACTAGTAGTCTCGGTGGAAGTGAAATACCGCAGAATCAGTAGGTGAAACCCAGGCTACGTAGGTACCTACTCGTTTTCGAGGGCGTCGTAGATGTCGCGGTGTCCGTCCCGATCTGCTTTAGCCACCCGCAACACCAGTTCTCGACGAATATCGTCCATCACGTCGTCGAGTGGGGTGCGGTCGCCAGTCTGCTCTTCCGTCGCCATAAGTGGTTGTTGTCTACGAGTCCGGTTAATCGTTCGGGTCCGTCGAGTCATCGGACAGTTGGTTGAGACCAAACTCGACGAGATCGTCTCGCCACGCCTCTATGACCTCGTTCAGATCGACCTTGGTGGTATGCGTTCGGAGATATTCGAGCACGTCGTCCTCATCGACCGTCCGCTCGTCCGTCCCGAACTGCTTCAGTATCTCCCTGATTTCGTCGTCGTACTCGAACCGATACCCGTTGAGCAGATAGAACACCGTCGTCGTGTTGAGCGCGGTTCGCTTGTTACCGTCCACGAACGGGTGATTGGCCACGAGGAGCCGAAGCAAGTGGAACGCTTTCTCGTGAATCGTTTCGGGGACCTCACCGAAGTTCCCCTCACTGATGTACGTTAGCGCGAATTCGACATCCCCGCGGCGCTGGACGCCGGGACTGGTGTCCGGATACTCGGAGACGATGTCCTCGTGGATGTCGAGGACATCTTCGACCGACGGATACCAGAGCGAGTCGGCCATTATCGACCTCTCACATCGAACTGCCCTATTCTTTTCTCCGCTATCCGGTCATCCGACAGTTGGACTGGGGCTGGAGACGCGACGCGTGTTTGCTATGGCTGGCTCTCGTTGCACCTGCAAAATGTGCGCCCGGAACACTAACGTCCGGCATCATCCTCGGCGGCGTGCCACGTCAGCCGGCAAACCCTCGTGCCGGGCGGGTGATTCCGTCGTAATCACCGAACGGCCAGGCGGTCGAGACCGTCTGGCGGGTCGTCGGGAGACGACCAGTTGCGCGAGCGGCGTCAACCGCGAGCGCGGGCGATTGCGATGCAACCGCCGACTGCAAGTGCGGTGTTACCCGCGGAGTGTCGCGTGCCCGGGTTCTCCGGGTCGTCATCGTCCCGGTGACGGGCCTCGGCCGGGGATTGAAGGCACGCAGGGGGACTTCGCCGCTCGCGCACCTAAGGCTGACGTTCAGACCGCGTAGTCGTCTTCGCGCAACTGGACGTACTTCCCGTTTCGGTAGCCGAACTTCCCCCACTTGTAACGAGCGACCAGTTCGAGGCCGTGGAGGCCGCCCTTGAGCGCGGCGTCGGCCTTGATGCCGCGGGCGTCCATGAGATCGTTGGCGGTCGTGAACGCCCGGTCCCAGTCGGTCGGCCCCCAGTCGCGAACCATGTCGGCGAACGTGACGTTGCGGAGGATTTCGTCGCCGATGGCGCGGTGCCAGGCGTCGTTGTAGCGTTCGAGGCGGCCGTTTGCGGCGAGTCGCCCGGCGAGCGTGCCGGTGCGGACGGCGACGTGGTCGCCGCCCTCGTGGAAGGCAGAGGTCGCGCCCATCGCGCCGCCGGTGACGGCGATGCCCGCGCCGACCGGGGATTCGATGGGGCGCGTCGAGGAGATGGGGTACGTCTCCGTACCGCGGGCCTTCCCGCGGTCCTCGACGAGCGGGAAGTCGTCGAGGTCGTACGCCTGGAACTCCCGTTCGAGCAGTCGCTCGACGTACTCGCGGCCCTGCGGAATCCCCTCGTCGGTCTCCCGGAGGAGGTCCCACTCGCCCCGGTCGTAGTCGTCGATGTCCAGCCCGATGGGCATCGTGAGTCCGATGCGTGCGACCGGCGGGTCGTTGGGGAAGATCCACGGGTAGGCGGTGTGGCCGGGCATGACGCCCCACCAGAACTCGATGAACTCGGGGGTGAACAGCTCCTCGGGCATCCGGCGGTGCTCCTGGTAGGCGATGTGGTTCACCTCGTTCGAGGGCATGATCTCGCCCATCGACCGCCCCGCGGGGAGGAACTGGTCGAGGGTCTCGCCGGTGACGGTCCGCTGGGGACCGTCGGCGAGGACGACGTGGTCGGCGGCCAGGTCCTCGCCGTTGGCCAGGCGGACGGTGTGGCGCGGCGAGCCGTGCAGGTCGGTCTCGACGCCGGTGACGCTGACGCCGACGCGGTAGTCCGCGCCGGCCGCTTCCGCCCGCTCGCGGAGCCAGTCGTCGAAGCGCGCGCGGTGGAAGGTGACCCCGAAGGTGTCGGCGGCCGCGTCGATGCCCGTCTCGGTGAGCGTCATCTCCGTCGAGGGGCCGTAGAACTTCGCGCCGTCGAGTTCGCTCAGCACCACGTCCTCGGGGAACTCCGAGCGGGGGATGCCCATGATCTCGAACCAGTAGTCCAGCAGTCCGGCGGCGTCCGTCGAGTCCGGCCCCCGCCCCTCTCGGTCCGCTCTGGGGACCCCTTTCTCCAGGAGGACGGCGTCGGCCCCGTGGTCGGCCGCGGCCCGGGCCGCCGACGAGCCGGCCGGACCGCCGCCGACGATGGCGACGTCTACGTGTTCCATACCCGCTACCGTGTCCCGCGCCCGCTAAAACCTATTGTCTTCGGTCGGTTCCGTCGTCTCACGCGCTCAGACGAGCGGAACCGTCCGTCCTCACGGCCCGATCGGGAGGTCGCCGAGGTCGAGTCGGTGTCCCGAGAGCCGTTCCTCGGCGCGTCGGTAGGCCTCGCTCTCGGCGAGGGCGATGGCCCGCTTCGCCTCGGTGACGGCCGCCTTTCGCGCGGCCAGGCCGAGCAGGTCTCGGCGCTCCGGCGCGTACTCGCGCCACGAACGGACCGTCGAGATGGCCGACAGCAGCGCGTCGCGACCGGCGGGCTTCGTGAGATACGAGTCGACGGGGACGTCGAGAATATCCACGTCGGGTTCGACGCCGCTGACCATCACGACCGCGGGGTCGATCGAGCGCTCGCGGAGTTCGGCCGCGACCGTCTCGCCGTCCGCGTTCGGCATCTCGCGGTCAAGTACCACCACGTCGACCGAGCCGTCGACCAGATCCAGCCCCTCGCGGCCGTCCGCGGCCTCGACTACGTCGTAGCCCTCCGGCAACCACAACCGATACAGCTGTCGGTAGTCATCGTCGTCGTCGACGAGTGCCACCCGCATCGATGTCCCCATTCCGTGACGACCCTACGGATGGCATCCTACAAATATACTAAGATATTCTCGAACTGTTACTAGGATATTAGTAATTCTGTCTGTCACGTCGCTCCGACTCGACGCGCGTCGTCGAGGCCGCGACGCGCCTGCCGGCATCGTTTTGAGGCCGCCGCGAGCAACACCGGCTATGGTTGCAAGCGCCACCGGAGACGCGACGCCGGACGTCGTCGTGACGCGGTACAACGTCCACGGGATGCCCGTCGACGACTACGCGAGCGCCCTCAGGGAGCGACTGCCCGACTGGGAGGTTGCCGTCGCCGAGACGCCGGCCGCCGAGCGCGAACTGATCGCGGACGCGACGGTCCTGACCGGACAGACCGTGTCCCCCGAACTGCTCGATTCGGCCGATTCACTACGACTGTTTGCAGGGACGTACGCTGGATACGACCACCTCCCGCTCGACGCCTTCGCCGAGCACGAGGTTGCGCTCACGACGGCCTCGGGCGTCCACGGCCCCAACGTCGCCGAGAACGTCGTCGGGTCGTGGCTGGCGTTCGCCCGCGGCTTCTTCACCGCGCGCCGCCAGCAGCGCGAGGGCGTCTGGCAGTCGTTCCACACGTCGGACTTCGCCGGCAGCCGCGTCGTCGTCGTCGGGCTGGGTGCCATCGGCGAGGCCATCGTCGACCGGCTGGCGGGCTTCGACGTGGAGACGGTGGGCGTCCGCTACTCCCCGGAGAAGGGCGGCCCGACCGACGAGGTGTACGGCTTCGACGAGATTCACGAGGCCGTCGTCGGCGCTGAGTACGTCGGCCTGGCCTGTCCGCTGACCGACGCGACGCGACACCTCTTCGACGCCGAGGTGTTCCGGACGATGCACCCCGACGCGGTGCTGACCAACGTCGCCCGCGGCCCCGTGGTCGACACCGACGCGCTCGTCGACGCGCTCCGGCGCAACCACGTCGGCGGCGCGGCGCTCGACGTGACCGACCCCGAGCCACTCCCGCCCGACCATCCGCTGTGGGACTTCGAGAACGTGCTTATCACGCCCCACAACGCCGGCCACACGCCGAGCTACTACGAGCGACTGGCCGACATCGTCGCGGAGAACGTCGAACGGGCGTCCGAGACCGGCGAGTGGGACGACCTGAAAAATCAGATCGAGCTCTGAGCGCTACAGGTAGCCGCGCTGGCTCAGCAGTTCGCCGTTCAGCACGCTCGCGCCGGCCGCGCCGCGCATGGTGTTGTGGGCGAGGCAGTTGAACTGAACGCCGTCGTCCGTCTCGCGGAAGCCGCCGACCGCGACGCCCATGCCGTTCTCGATGTTCCGGTCGAGGCGGGGCTGCGGGCGGTCGGGCTCGTCGAAGACCGTGATGAGGTTCTCGGGCGAGGAGGGCAGGTCGATGCCGGTGACGGTGTCCATCGCGGCCTCGGCGTCGGCCACGGTGATGTCCTCGGCCGTCTCGGCCCAGACGTTCTCCAGGTGGCCGTCGAGCGTGGCGATGCGGTTACAGGAGGCCGCGACGCTCGCGTCGTTGAGCGTGACCTCCGCGCCGTCGAACGAGCCCAGTAGCTTGCGGGACTCGCTCTCCATCTTCTGCTCCTCGCCGCCGATGTGCGGGATGGCGTTGTCGATGATCTCCATCGAGGTGACGCCGGAGTAGCCCGCTCCAGAGACCGCCTGGAGCGTCGAGACGTGCACGTCCGTCAGGTCGAACTCTCGGTCGAGAGCCGCAAGCGGCGGGACCATCGTGATGGTCGAGCAGTTCGGGTTCTTCAGGAGCGCGCCGTCCCAGCCGCGCTCGTCGCGCTGGACCTCGAGGAGGTCGACGTGGTCGGCGTTGACCTCGGGGATG
>Ga0207772_100296_pt1 | contig 28676 bp, 26 predicted proteins | sample A23M3SouthBayCA_2_FD_187750 | JGI IMG/M metagenome (GOLD analysis project Ga0207772, IMG submission 187750) | Aerobic enrichment media microbial communities from Eden Landing Ponds, California, USA - A23 M3 (2) (SPAdes) | ecosystem: Environmental > Aquatic > Marine > Unclassified | place...
CGCTCGGCATTTTTCGCCCACGTTTTTCGAGGAGGGTACCCACAGGCCGCCGACGGCGGCCGAGGAAACCCGACGACGAAAAAGGTGGGTGGTAAGCCTTATCGGCGGCAGTCGCGTACCTCGGACCGGCAGAGGGAGGCCGGCTCCCGTGCCGCGAGGCATGAGGAAAGTCCCCCCACCCGTCGGACGGGTGACCGGGCGCAAGTCCGGGGCGGGAGACCGTCGGCTCTGGAACAGAAACGACACGTCGTCGCCGGACCGATGAGGTGCGCGAATCCCGAGCGAGGCCGCTCGCGGCCGAAGCGAGGGAGAGCTAACCCACCGAGGGAACGCGCGGGTCGTGACTCGACCCGCGGTCACACGTGGAGCGCAGTCGTGCTCCACGCTCCCGGCGACGGACCGATGGAACGGCGAAACCTCACCGGTGCAAGGCCGCGTCGACAGGTAGTCCGACGCCGCGCGCGAGCGCTGGACGCGGCCGCTGAGCCGAATGCCGGCCCGAACAGAAGGGGGCTTACTCCCCTCAGCCGTCGTGACTCGCCAGCGACGGGTTCGATGGTTACAAGCCCGCGCCGGTCCCAGAGTCGGCCATGACCACCGGAGCCGATCTCATCGACGCCGTTCGAGACGACCAGCAGACGGAGCTCTCGCGACTGGGTTCCTCGAAGACGCTGTACGCAGACACCCGCGGCGAGATGGAGTCCGACGCGGTGCTCGCGGCCGTCGCCGCCCGCGAGGCGGCCGCAAGCGAGACGTTCGAGGCCTGGAGCGACGACGCCGACGAGAGCGCGGCGTCGCTGTTCGCCGACGCCGCGACCGAGGCGGCCGAGCGCCGCGAGGCCGTCGACGCCGAGGCGGCCGACCGAACGCCGGCGATGCACGACGTGCTCGACGACCTCGAAGACACGGCCGAGCGACTGGGCGGGTTCGTCGGCTGGACGCTCGTCGACGAGCGGGTCAAGGGACAGGTCACCGGGTTCTTCACCGGGCAGGCAGACCCGCAGACCGCGAGCACGTTCCGGAGCGCCGGCGGCGACGTGGCGGACCTGCGCGAGGACGCGGCCGACCTGCTCGAGTCCGTTTGCGAGGGCGACGAAGACTGGGACGCCGCCGAGGCGGCGGCCGTCGACGTGGTTCAGGCCGCCTACGAGGAGTACGTCGAGACGCTCGAGGACCTCGGCGTGAACCCGAAGCCGGTCTGTTGAGCCGACGTGGCGGCGTCAGCGACCGCGTTCGTCCATCCCGCCGTCGGCCCTCGGGTGGCCGCGCTGTGACTCGCCGTCCTCGGTCACGACCGCGTCGGTACTGGGCTGGCGGCCGAGCAACCGGTCTGCCAACCCGCCGAGCCACCTGTAGGCGACGTTGACGTAGAGGCCGACGAGGAAGGGGACGCCGGTGACCAACTGGGACTCCGCTACGTTCGCCGACCCGACCGCGATGCTCCCGAACTGGAAGACGCCGGCGGCGAGCAGCCAGGCGGCGGGAATCCGCATCCCCATCTCGGCGAGGTTCTCGATGTCGCTCCACTCGTCGTAGTCGTCGAGTGCGGTCATCAGGCGCGTGAACACGTACCCGAGCGCGCCCAGCGTCGCGTACAGGAAGACGGCCAGCGGGATGCCGATGCCGTCCGTCTCCGTCCCGACCGAGGTGGTCAGGACGTCGCTGCCGAACAGTCCGGCGGTCATCGCGACGCCGACGACGGTCAGGACCACGAACACGAGGATGACGAGCCAGTTCCCGACCGACCAGTTCCCCTCCGCGAGCAGCCCAACGCTCTCGCTCGGCGTTGTCGGATCAGTCTCTCCCATACCTGATGTTGTTCTTTTGATACGATAAAGATGCGCGTCCGTTCACGGTCTCGGCGCGGCGAACGTCTCGCCTACCCCTGATGAGCATGTCGGTAGGGTTGGCGGGTTCGAACACGGACGCACACCGTGAGTGATCTCTAACCGGACCACGGCCGGTCCCACGGACCGCCGCGTCGGCCGAACCACGCGGCTCAAGTCCGTGCGGCCCCAGTGTGTGAGCAATGAGCGACTCCGGTGGTCCCCTCTCTATCGACCGTCCAGACGTCGACCGCGAATTCCGCGTCGACGCCCCGTTCGAGCCGGCCGGCGACCAGCCCGAGGCCATCGAGCAACTGGCCGAGGGGTTCCGACAGGGCATGGACCGACAGACGCTGCTCGGCGTGACCGGCTCCGGGAAGACCAACACCGTCTCGTGGGTCGTCGAGGAGATTCAGAAACCGACGCTGGTCATCGCCCACAACAAGACGCTCGCGGCCCAGCTCTACGAGGAATTCCGCAACCTGTTCCCGGACAACGCCGTCGAGTACTTCGTCTCCTACTACGACTACTACCAGCCCGAGGCCTACGTCGAGCAGACGGACACGTTCATCGACAAGGACGCTTCCATCAACGACGAGATCGACCGCCTGCGCCACTCGGCGACGCGCTCGCTGCTCACCCGCGACGACGTCATCGTCGTCGCCTCCGTGTCGGCCATCTACGGCCTCGGCGACCCGCGAAACTACGTCGACATGTCCCTCTCGCTGGAAGTCGGCCAGCAGATCGACCGCGACGAGGTGCTCAAACGGCTGGTCGACCTGAACTACGAGCGCAACGACGTGGACTTCACGCAGGGGACCTTCCGCGTGCGCGGGGACACGCTCGAAATCTACCCGATGTACGGCCGCTACGCCATCCGCGTGGAGTTCTGGGGCGACGAGATCGACCGGATGCTGAAGGTCGACCCGCTGGAGGGCGCGGTCAAGAGCGAGGAGCCGGCGGCGCTCGTCCACCCGGCCGAACACTACTCCATCCCCGAGGAGCGCCTCCAGCGCGCTATCGACGAAATCGAGGACCTGCTCGAACAGCGCATCCGCTACTTCGAGCGCCAGGGGAACCACGTCGCGGCCCAGCGAATCGAGGAGCGGACCACCTTCGACATCGAGATGATGCAGGAGACGGGCTACTGCTCGGGCATCGAGAACTACTCGGTCCACCTCTCGGACCGCGAGACGGGCGACGCGCCCTACACCCTGCTGGACTACTTCCCCGAGGACTTCCTCACCGTCGTCGACGAGTCTCACCAGACGCTCCCGCAGATTCGCGGGCAGTTCGAGGGCGACAAGAGCCGCAAGGAGAGCCTCGTCGAGAACGGCTTCCGCCTCCCGACGGCGTTCGACAACCGCCCGCTGACCTTCGAGGAGTTCGAGGAGAAGACCGACCGGACGCTGTACGTCTCCGCGACGCCCGCCGACTACGAGCGCGACCACAGCGACCAGGTGGTCGAGCAGATCGTTCGCCCGACGCACCTCGTCGACCCGGCGGTCGAGGTCGCCTCGGCGACGGGGCAGGTCGAGGACCTGCTGGACCGCATCGACGACCGCGTCGAGCGCGACGAGCGCGTGCTCGTGACGACGCTGACAAAGCGGATGGCTGAGGACCTCACGGAGTACCTTGAGGAGGCCGGCGTGGACGTGGCCTACATGCACGACGAGACCGACACGCTGGAACGGCACGAACTCATCCGCTCGCTCCGCCTGGGCGACATCGACGTGCTGGTCGGTATCAACCTCCTGCGGGAGGGACTCGACATCCCCGAGGTCTCGCTCGTCGCCATCCTCGACGCCGACCAGGAGGGGTTCCTGCGCTCGGAGACCACGCTCGTCCAGACGATGGGCCGCGCGGCCAGAAACGTCAACGGCGAGGTGGTGCTGTACGCCGACGACCGCAGCGACGCCATGCAGTCGGCCATCGAGGAGACCCAGCGCCGCCGCCGCATCCAGCAGCAGTACAACGAGGAGCACGGCTACGAGCCGACGACCATCGAGAAGGAAGTCGGCGAGACGAACCTCCCCGGGAGCAAGACCGACACCGGCGGCGTCACGGGCGAGGGGCCCGGCGACGCCGACGAGGCGGCCCGACAGGTCGAGCAACTCGAAGAGCGGATGCACGAGGCCGCGGACAACCTGGAGTTCGAACTGGCCGCGGACATCCGCGACCGCGTCCGGGAACTGCGCGAGGAGTTCGACCTCGACGGCGCGGACGACGACGGCGGCGTCCCCGCGCCCGGTCCCGATTTCTGAGGACGGCGTCTGCCAAACGGTCGCGCTACGACCGGGTTCGAGCGGAAACGGACTGCTTTCGAGCGGGCGCGAGTGGAAACGCAACTCGAATTGTTCTCAATGCGCCCGATGACCATATCTACTTTGGTTAATACAACCAAAATTGTTTTACGCGCTACCGCAGTTGTATAGCGTGATGTCACGCGTCTCGCTCCCACACGACGCGAAGGCCGGTCCGACCAAGCCGGAGGTCCGGGCCGTCCTCGCAAGCAAACTCGCCCTCAGCGAGTCCGACCACTTCGTCGAGGTCGGGTCCTGTACCGGCGCCGTCACCATCGAGGCGGCGCGCCGGGCCGGGCGGGTCACTGCGCTCGAACGCAAGGCCGGTCGACTCGACGTGACCCGCGAGAACCTCGCGGCGAACGACACCAGCGCCGCCGTCGAACTGCGCGAGGCCGAGGCCCCCGAGGGCCTGCCAGACGACGCCGACGCGCTCTTTCTCGGCGGCTCGCGCAACTACGAGGCCGTCCTCGACCACGCCGTCGAGACCGGCGTCGACCGCATCGTCATGAACGTCTCGCGACTCGAGGTGGCCGGCGCGGCGACCGAGGCCTTCCGCGAGCGCGACATTCTCGACGAAGTCGTCCAGTTCCAGGTGAGCCACGGCTACGAACTCGCCGGCGCGACGAGCTTCGACTCGGAGAACCCCGTCTACATGCTCGTCGGCAGCGCGAGCGCGGACGTGGCCGCTGACGGCTGTGGCGGAACGAGCGGCGGCACCCACACCGCGACGGCCGACGGCGACGCGGTCGACGGAGGCGAGCGATGACGCTGTACGGCGTCGGCCTCGGTCCCGGCCAGCCCGACCTCGTGACGGTCCGGGGCAAGCGCGCGCTGGAGTCGGCCGACGTGGTCTACTCGCCGGGCCGGCTCTCCCGGTCGGTCGCGACCGAGCACGTCCCCGAATCGAGAATCGGCGACCTCGACTTCCCGATGACCCGCGACGAGGAGAAACTGCGCGCGGCGTGGAAGGCGGCCGCCGCGGAAATCGCGCCGACCGCCCGCGACGGCGACGCCGCGTTCGTCACGCTGGGCGACCCGAACGTCTACTCGACGTTCGGCCACCTCCGACGGACGCTCGCGGCGTTCCACCCCGCGGTCGACCTCGAAGTCGTCCCCGGCGTCAGCGCGGTGACGGCGTTCGCCACCGCGCTGGGCGTCGAGGTCACCGCCGGCTCCAGCCTCGCTCTCCGCGAGGCCGACAAGGGCGCGTCGCCGACCGGTCCCGACCGGATGATCCTCTTCAAGGTGACCGACGCGCCGGCCACTCACGAGGGCCTGACCGAGGCCGGCTACGACGTGGTGTACGGCCGCCGGCTGTTCATGGAACAGGGCGAGACGGTCGTCACGGACGACCCGAGCGACATCGACGAGCGAGACTACTACACGCTGGCCTACGCCGAGCGGCCCGACGCCCGCGTCGAGCAGGCCACCGACGCGTTCCTCGAAGCGGCCGACGAGAGCGGCGTCGTGACAGACGGCGGTGCGCAGTCCATCGGCGACGTCGAACGCCAGGAACGCTCCGAGGCCGCCCTCTGCGGCGACGAGGTGCGACGATGAGCGGCGACGACGCGGCCCACGGCGAGACGCCAGACGCAGCGGACGAGCGAGAGACGGACCCGCAAGACGCCATCGACGCCGTCGCCGGCGACCGCGACCCTCGCGTCTACGAGCACAGCGCCGGCGACGACCAGGAGGGCATCCCCTTCGTCGGGGCCGGCCCCGGGAACCCCCGCCTGCTGACCGTCGCCGGCCGCGACCTGCTCGCCGACGCCGACCTCGTGGTCCACGCCGGCTCGCTGGTCAACAGCGAACTCCTGGACGAGTACTGCGCCGACGCCGAGACGGTGTCGTCCATCGGCAAGGACCTGGAGGAGCTGATTCCGCTGATGCGCGACGCCTACGAGGCCGGCGACACCGTGGTCCGCCTCCACAGCGGCGACCCGGCCATCTACGGGGCCGCCTTGGAGCAGATGGACGCGCTCGAACACGAGGGCGTCCCTACCTACATCGTCCCCGGCGTCACCTCGGCGTTCGCCGCCAGCGCGACGATGCGCACGCAGTTGACCCTCAACGAGGTCGCCAACCACGTGGCGTTCACCCGCCCGCAGGGCAAGACGCTCGACGCGGACGAGGACCACATCTCCGAGTTCGTCGGCATGGGCGACGTGACGACCTGCATCTATCTGGGGACCCACGCCGTGAGCGAGACGATGGACCGCCTGCTCGCCGACGGCCACGACCCCGAGACGCCCGTCGCCGCGGTGTACCACGCGTCCTGGCCCGACGAGGACGTCATCGAAGGAACGATTGCGACCATCGGCGAGAAACTGGAGGACGCCGGGTACCGCGCCTCTGCGATGGTCGTCATCGGCGACGCCGTCGGCGGCGACGACTACGAGCGCTCGTATCTGTACGGCGACTGGGCGAACCGGGGACGTGACTCGGGCGACAGTTCGCAGGAGGCGGACGACTAGGATGCGCGGAGCGTACTGCCCGCGATTCGGCCGTCAGTTCGAACAGCCAGAAAGCCCCCGGGCGCTGGCGTCGCGCGCCTCGCTGCGCGCGCTCGCATCGCTCGCGTGCTTGCGTCGTCGTGCGTCCGCCAGCGCCCGGCCCCTTTCAGTCCGCCCCGGACCCGCACAGCACCGCACCGCCGACCACGCGCCTCCCCAGCCGACTCGCTCCCGACTATTGTCGGTCGCTCGCCCCTCACACGACTCCGGCGCGCCATCCGAGCGCGCCGGCGCGCGCCGACAGCAGTCGGGAATCGACTCACAGCGGACGGGAATCGAATCACAGATGGAATCCACGCGGCTGTCCGGCCGGCAGTCGCGCGCGGACGCCTCTCCGGCCGGGAGATCACCATGAGCACAGACAGCGACGGCGATTCGAGTTCGAACAGTTGCAGCGCGCCCGACTCGGACGGCGAGGTGGCCGAGGACATCGCCATCGTCGCCTTCGAGCGGAAGATGGACACCGCCGAGGAGATCGTCGACGGCATCGGCGACCGCTACGAGTCAATCGACGTCCTCGAATACCACGGCGCGGTGTTCGACGAGCACTGGGGCGAGTACGACTGCTTCGTCGGCCTGATGGCCAGCGGCATCGCGATGCGCAAGACCGCCCACCTGCTCGACGACAAGTGGGACGACCCCGCCATCTGCGTCGTCGACGAGGAACTGACGTGGGCCATCCCCATCACCGGCGGCCACCACGGCGCGAACCAGGTCGCCGACGACCTGGCGTCGCTCGGCGCGGTGCCGGCGATGACCACCGCCAGCGAGGCGGCCGACAAGCAGGGGGTCGAGAAGCGGGCGAAGGCGCTGGACGCCCACGTCGTCAACGGGGACTCGACCGTCGCCACCAACCTCGCCGTGCTGGACGACGAACTCGGCCCCGTCGAGCGCCTCGACGGGCCGAAGGCGGTGCTGGTCGGCGACGACGTGACCGTCCTCAAGCGCAACAGCGACGACGGCGTCGTGCTGGGCTGTGGCAGCGTCGCCGGCGCCGACGCCGAACAGTTCCACGCCGCGTGGGAGCGGGCGCTCGCCGAGGCCGGTCGCGACCGCTCGGACGTGGAGTTCGTCGCCACCGGCACCCGGAAGGCCGACGAGGAGGGCATGCTCGCCGCCGCCGAGGAGTGGGGGCTGGGCGTGGTCGCCTTCGAGAAGGAGACGCTGGAGCGCTTCGAGGGACCGACCCCCTCGCGCTCGAAGGAACTCATCGGCTGGCCGGGCATCGCCGAGGCGTCGGCCATCGCCGCCGGCCGCGAGCACGACCTGCTGGCCGAGAAGACCCGCTACGACGAGGCCGTGACGGTGGCGATCGGCAGATGAGCGGGACCGAGGACGTGGCCGCGTCGGCCCCGGCGACCGCGACCCCCGACGACTACGGCACGCTGTACGTCGTCGGCATCGGGCCGGGCCTCCCCCACGATATGACTCAGCGGGCCAAAGACGTGATCCAGACGGCCGACTGCGTCGTCGCCTCGAACCTCTACCAGGAGTTCTTGCGCAAGGACGGGACGCTCCCGCCCGAGTCCGCGGCGCTGTCTGGGCGCACCGACGACAGCGAGGTGGCCGACGAGGAGGGGACCGTCCTCGAACGGCCCGACGGCCACACGCAGACCCTCATCCGCTCGTCGATGGGCAAGCAGGTCGAACTCGCGCGCGAGGCGTTCCAGCGGGTCCGGGACGGCGAGGACGTGGCCCACGTCTCCGGCGGCGACCCGAACGTCTACGGGAAGTCCGACCTCCTGTTTACGATGGCCGACGCCGACGACGCCGACGACGTCCCCATCGAAATCGTCCCCGGCGTGACCGCGGCGCTGTCGGGGGCGGCGAACCTCGGCGCGCCGCTGTCGAACGACTTCTGTACCATCTCGCTGTCGGACAAGTGGCGCGGCTGGGACGAAATCGAGGAGAAACTCAGGGCGGCGGCCATCTCGGGCTTCGTCGTCGTCCTCTACAACTGCTGGCGCGACTACGAGCGGGCCGTCGCCGTCCTCCGCGAGGAGCGGGCCGACGACGTGCCCGCCGCCATCGTCAACGACGCTGGCCGCGGGACGGCCGGCCGGAACCTGGACGACGAGACGGAGACCATCACGACGCTGGGCGACCTGCCCGACCACGACGACGAGGTCGGCGGCATGGGGTCGTCCATCGTCGTCGGCACCCACGAGACGCGCGTCTGGCGCAACGACTACCAGGAGTTCCTCGTCACCCCGCGCGGCGGGCGTGACGTCGACGATTTCTGACAATGAGCACTGACAACACCACCGACGGGAGTACAGAGACGGAATCGAAGTGCGGCGCGAGCGAGGCACAGGCATCGGCCGGAGAGACCGATACGGAGGCAAGCACCGGGTCGAAATGCGGCGCGAGCGCCTCCACCAGCGAGGCGAGTACGTCGACGGAAACGAGCACGGAGGCCGACGACACCTCGAAGTGCGGTGCCAGCAGTTCCTCGTCTTCGTCCAGCAGTAGTTCCTGCGGCGCGGCCTCGTCAGATTCTTCGGACGAGGAGGAAGTCGGCGCGACCGTCGACGACTTCGACGCCGAGCCGGGCCAGCTCATCGCCGTTGGCCTCGGTCCCGGCCAGCCGGAGGGCATGACTGCCCGCGCTCGCTCTGCCCTGCTCGACGCCGAGCACATCGTCGGCTACACGACCTACGTCGAACTGCTGCCCGACGAAGTAACTGAACAGGCCGAGGACATCTACAACACGCCGATGTGCGGCGAGGTCTCGCGGACGGAGGAGGCCATCGACCGCGCGCTGGCGGGCAACGACGTGGCGATAATCGGCAGCGGCGATCCGAACGTCTACGCGCTGGCCGGCCTCGCGCTGGAGATAATCGAGTCCAAAGGCGCGACGGCGACGATGCTCGACTTCGACGTGGTGCCGGGCGTCCCGGCGGCCCAGTCCTGTGCGGCCCGCGTCGGCGCGCCGCTGGTGAACGACACCGTCTCCATCTCGCTGTCGGACCACCTCACCGACATGCCGACCATCGAGTCGCGTCTCCACGCCGCCGCCAAGGAAGGGTTCACCATCACGATCTACAACCCCTGGAGCCGCAAGCGCCGGGACAACTACGAGAAGTGCTGTGAAATCCTGCTCGAGCACCGCGACCCCGAGACGCCGGTCGGCGTGGTCCACGCGGCCGGCCGAGAGGACGAGCGGGTCGAAATCGTCGAACTGGCTGACCTGCCCGAACTCGGCGAGACCGACCTCGTGGACATGACCACCACCCTCCTCGTGGGCAACGAGGACACCTACGTCTGGGACGACCGGATGGTGACGCCGCGGGGTTACGAGACCAAGTACGACTACTGACCATGTACCGCATCACCATCGACCGCGAGGCCTGCGACGGCGTCTTCGCCTGTCTCGTCCGCGACGACCGCTTCGTCGAAGACGGCGAAGGGCTGGCGGCTATCGAGATAGACGACCAAACGGCCATCCAGGCCACCTTCGACGACGACCGGCGCGACGACGCCGAACAGGCCGCCGCGGCCTGTCCGCTGGACGCGATTCAGGTCGAGGAGGCCCAGCCATGAGCGTCGAGACCGGCGCGCCGTCGGACATGCTCGCCGCCCACCCGGAGACGGCGTACTTCTGGGGGCGGGTCGCCGCCGACGGCGAGTGTGAGGACGGCTGCGTCACCGTCCGGACGAGCGACGAGACGGCCGCTCGCCGCCTCGCGTCCATCGCCGGCGCGGAGCGGGCCGACCGCCGCATCGTCGAGCGGGCCTACGCCCACGACACGTCCATCACCCGCCGCGAGGAGGAGTTCACCGTGCAGGTCGTCGGCGGGCTGGCCGACCGCGCCAGCGCCGCGCTGGGCCTGCCCTTCGAGGGCGAGGCCGGCGGGTACCGCTTCGACGCCTTCGCCGACTACGACCGCCAGCTCCTCCGGGGCCTGCTGGAGGGCTGTGGCACGGTCTGTTTCAAGTCCGACGCGGGGGCCGTGGGCATCTCGTTCGTCCACGCGGACGAGCGCCTGCTCCGGACGATTCGGATGCTGCTCGACCGCTGCCCGGTCGACGCGCCGTCCGACGACCTCGCGGAGGCGTCGTCTGGCTACTGGTTCGGGGTGGCAGACGACGCGGCCCCGGCGCTGGGCGACTGGCTGTACGAGGGCAGCGAAGCGACGGGGCTGTTCGCGCCGAGCCGGCGGCGCAAGCTCCGCAAGAGCGTCGAGCGAGTCCGATGAGCGAAGCGACCGTCGCCGCCGACGCGCTGGACGACGAGGCGGTCCTGCTCGTCGGCCACGGCTCCCGGCGCGAGAAGTCCAACGAGCAGGTCCGTGAACTGGCCGCCGACCTCGAAGGGCGGCTCGGCATCCCGGTCGACGCGGCGTTCCTCGAACTGGCCGAGCCGGCCATCGACGAGGCCGTCGCGGGGCTGGCCGCGACCGTCTCGCGTGTCACCGTCGTCCACCTCTCGCTGTTCGCCGCGAGCCACGTCAAGAACGACGTGCCGCTGGCGGTCACGCAGGCCCGCGAGGCCCACCCCGAACTGACCATCGCCAACGGCGCGCACCTGGGCGTCCACCCCGCGATCCTCGACCTGCTCGACGACCGCGTCGCGAGCGTGGAGGCCGACCTGGGCGTCGACCGCGAGGGCGACGACGTGGCCGTCGTGGTCTGTGCCCGCGGCTCCAGCGACCCGGACGCAAACGCCGACGTGCACAAGCTCGCCCGTCTGCTGTACGAGGGGCGCGCGTTCTCGCGGGTCGAAGCGTCGTTCGTCGGCGTCACCGAGCCGCTGCTCGACGAGACCCTCCACGACCTCGCGAAGGCCCGTCCCGACGCCGTCGTCGTCGTGCCCTACATGCTCGGCGACGGCGTGCTGACCGGCCGCATCAAGGACGGCGCGCGCGAGTTCGACGACGAGTACCCGTACGTCGACGCCGCGCCCGGTGAGCCGCTGGGGACCGACCCGCGCCTGCTCGACGTGCTCGGCGACCGCTGGCAGGAGGCCCGCACGGGGAGCGTCGAGATGTCCTGTGACACCTGCAAGTACAAGGTCGAACTCGACGGCTACGAGGAAGACCAGGGCGGCGCGCGGGCGATGCTCCGGGCGCTGACCCACCAGGCCGAACACGCCGACCGCGAGGACGTTGACGACGACCCCCACGTCCACGACGCCCCCGAGAAGCACGTCGCCGTCTGCACGAACCAGACCTGTGCGGGCGACGGCTCGCCAGCGGTCCTCGAACGCCTCCGCCAGGCCGCCCGCGACAGCGACCAGTGCGACGCCCGCATCACGCGCTCGTCGTGTCTCGGCCGCTGCGGCGAGGGGCCGATGGTCGCCGTCTACCCCGACGGGGTCTGGTACGGCGGCGTCGGGGAGCGAGACGCCGAGGAGATCGTCTCCGCCCACCTCGACCGCGACCGCATCGTCAGCGAACTCGTCGACCAGACGCTGTGACTACCACTGATACACCATGAGCTGCTACGAAATCGAGGCCCTCCGACTCGGCCTCATGAACGTTCTCGGTACCGAAGACGACCACGCGCGCCAGCACGCGGAACAGGAGCTGGACGGGCATCTCGACGGCCCCATCGAGGCGCTCGCGAACGCGGAGACGCTCGCGGGCATCGAGCGCCACCTCGACGCCGCGCTCGTCGATCTGGAGGAGGAGATCGCCGCCGCCGACGAGACCGACCCCGAGTACGACTACCTCCGGGGCCGCCTCGTCGCTGTCCGCGACGCCGAGCGCGCGGTCCACCGCCTCACCGCGCAGGGCGAGGACGTGCTCGCCGGCCTCGGCGAGGCCCACGACGTGCTCCACGAGGCGTTCCCCATCGATGAGTAGCCGGCGCGCGACCGCCGCCTCGCTCGGCGACGTGCCCCCGGCCCGCTCGCGCCACCAGGGCCGCCGTTCGGCGGTCGCGCTGGCCGACGGGCTGGCCGTCGTCGGGACCGCCGACGGGGACGTGCTGGCCTTCGACGCCGCGAGCGACGGCCCGCCGACCCGCCGGTGGCGACACGAGACCGAGGGCGACCCGAGCGTCGTCGCGGCCGTCCCGTTCGACGGCGGCGTCGCCGTCGGCGAGCGGAGCGCCCGCGGGCAAGTTCGCTGTCACGACGCCGACGGCGGCGTCCGCTGGACCTACGACGCCCGGACCGACCTCGGCGCGGCACAGCGGGAGACGCGCTTTCTCCTGCCGTTCGTGGCCGCCCTCGCCGCGGACGGCGACCGGCTCTACGCCGCGGCCCGCCGGTACGAGCGTCGAACGGACGCGAACGGCGACGACGTTCGCCACTTCGAGAGCGCGGTCTACGCCTTCGAACCGGACGGCGCGGTCGCGTGGACCTTTCCCACCGACGCCTCGCCGATCTCGCTGTCGGTCCGGGACGACCGGGTCGCCGTCGCGTACAACCGCTGTCCCGGCGACCACCAGCACGGGCTGGTCGTCCTCGACGCCGCCGACGGCTCGCCTCGGTGGATGTGGGACCCCGGAACCGACGGCCAGCGCCGCGTCGGCGACGTAGCACTGCTCGACGAGGGCGCGGTCCTGTCGAGCCACGGCGACTACCGCGGCTACCGCCTGGACGAGGGCGGGCGCGAACGCTGGCGCGTCCCGCTCTCGACGCCGACCGACGTGGACGGCGACACCGTCTACGCCTACCCGAACCACGTCCGCGTGACCGACGCCGGCGCGGTGTTCGTCACCGGTAACACCTACCCCGAGGAGGGGCGCCAGACCGACGCCCGCCACCCGAACGAGCACACCGCGGTCGGCGTCTCGCTCGCCGGCGAGCGGCGCTGGTCGGCCCCCATCGGCGGGTTCGCCAGCGGCCTCGGCGCGGCCGGCGACCTGCTGGCCGTGCCCGGCGCGCAGCACTTCCGCGACTGCGACGCCGACGCCCACGCGCTCCGCCTGTTCGATGTCGTCGACGGCCCGGTCGGGACGGTCGAGACCGACGGCGTCGTGACGGCGGCGGCGGTCGACGGCGACCGCGCGGTCGCCGTCGAGGAACCGGTCGTCTACCACGACGACGGGCGCGAACGCGGGGCCTATCGCTTGCACCGACTGGCGGCGGAAAGCGGTGCGGCTGGCCCGCCTCGCTGACGCGCCCACCCCCAGTAGTGACCTGTTCTGCCGACCCGTCACGCGGACGCGAGCCACCGGTTTGGCTCCGGCTACTGTGGTAAGCGCTGGCAAACTAACCGTCCGCTCGGCCTTATCGTCTCGATACGGGACCGTCCAACATGGCCAACGACACAGACGCGGACCACGACTCCGACGAACCGGCTGAAGCGGACGACACCGAGTCGGGGTCGTCCGAGACCACCGAGGACCGGGACGCAACGCCGATAGCGGCCTTGGCCGCTGACGCCGATACAGAGTCCGACGCGTCGGACGACGACGCCCAGACCGAGGACCACCCGACGGAACGCGAGCGGGAGTTCGCGACGATGCAGCGCCGGCTGAACGAGCGCGAGCTGGGCCTCGACCAGCGGGGCGCGGAACTCGACCGGCGCGAGGAGAACCTGGACATCCGCGCGGAGGAACTGGACGAGCGGGCGTCCGAACTGGACGAGCGGGAGTATCGGCTGGACGAACGCGAGGCCGCCCTCGACGACCGGGAGACCGACCTCGACGAGCGCGAGGCCGAACTGACCGAGTACGACAGGCAACTGTCCGAGCGCGCCGAGCAACTCGACGAGGACGAGGAGACGCTGAACACCTACCTCTCCGGCCAGATGGAGGACGTAGAGGAGTCGGTCACGCAGACGATGCACGACGCGCTCGACCGGTACGAGGCGACTCGATCGACCGGCCGGTTCGGTCCGACCGGCACGATGCTCGTCGGGCTGGCCGGCGTGGCGCTGGTCGTCGCCGGCATCGGGTTCGGCGCGCTGGCGTCGACCGGCACGGCGTCGTTCGGTCTCGGCGGGACGACCGCGAACCTCGCCGCCGCGGCCGTCGTCGCCATCGTCGGGCTGGCGCTGAACCTCGGCACCGTCGCCGGAAAAATCTGAACCGCGGCGTCGTCAGTCGGCCGTCGCCGGGTACTCGAGGTCGTCCGTCGCTCGCGTCTCGGCGTCGCCGAGCCACGCGTGGACGCCCGCGATGGTGGCCCACAGGAGCAGCTGGCCGAACACGACCGTCCAGCGGTACGCGGCGACCAGCGACGCGGGCACGTCGCCCTGCACCGGATTCGCGGGCGCGAGCGCGACCGGAACCGCGAGCAGCGCGAGCGGGGCCGCGGTGGCGGCGAGCCTGACCGCCGCGTGCCGGTCTGCGGTCCGTCGCGCGGCGAGGCCGGCGAGCACCGCGACCAGCGCGCCGAGGACCATCGTGCCGGCGTACCACGCCAGCCGAACGTCCGTGCCGAGCGCCTGCTCGACGCCCGGCGGCTGGGGCGGCAGGACGAGCCACGGCGCGCCCGAGACGGTGAGAAAGCCCGCGCCGGCGAGCGCGAGGCGCTTCGTCGCGCCCGTTCCCGGCAGCGCCGGTTCGAGGAAGAAGTACGCCATGCCGAAGGCGGCGACGCCGAACAGGACGCCCCAGAGGACGCCGCCGCCGACGCTCGCGACGGTCGTCGTCACCTCGGAGACGACGGGCCCGCCGTGGCCGTGCCCGTGTTCGAACGTCTCCAGCCCGGCGGTGAACGCGTTGCCGACGGTCGCGACGAACAGCCCGTAGACGAGTCCGCCCGCGACGCCGGCGACCGCGCCCCGTTCGAGGTAGTCGGTCGCCATCAGTGGCAGGTGATGCCGGCGCTGTGCCGGAAGTTGTGTAGCGAGTCGTGGAGCATCGGGTCCTGGACGAACAGGAGCGTGAAGCCGAGCGCCGCCACCAGCGCGACGGCGATGGCGATCTGTGGCCCGGTCAGGGCCGCTCTGGCGCGGTCGATTCGGTCGTGCACGCTGTCAGTGTGTTCCTGCATTACAAACTCAATTGTGTAAAGAACAAGTGAGATTGTAAAACTTCCGCCTCGGTCGGCCTATCGCTCGCCCGCCACGGCGTCGACGCGCTCGGCGCTCAGTGCGTCGAGCGACACCACTCGCGCGTCCGTCTCGCCGGCGACCAGGTCGAGCAGGCCGGCGCGGCTCCCGTCGCCGGCGTCGACGACGACGGTCCGGTCTGCCGCCTCGCCGAGCGCGCGGGCCGCGGTCCGCGTCGCCTCGACGGGGCTCCCGTCGGCGGCGTTGGCCCGCCCGTCGGTCACGACCACGACGACGCCGGCGTCCGGGTCGGCGCGGTCGAGCACCTCGCGGGCGGCGGTCAGGCCGGCCGGAAGCGGCGTCCGGTCGCCGGTCGGCAGGTCCTTGAGGTGGCGCGCGGCCAGCGAGACGCTGTCGGTCGGCGGCAGGACCACGTCCGCGCCGTCGCCGGCGAACGTCACGAACGCCACGCCGTCGCGGGCCTGATAGGCGTCCTTCAGAAGTTCGAGCACGGTGCCCTTCGCCGCGCGCATCGCCGGCCGCATCGACGCGCTCGCGTCGACGGCGAACACGACCAGCGTCTCCGCGTCGCCCGCCCGCACGGACTTTCGGAGGTCGCGCGACTCGACGCGGTCGCTCCCGCGGCCGGCCGCCGCCCGGACCGACGCCGCGGCGTCCACCTCGTCGTCCCGCCCGGCGCGCTCCGTGCGGACCGTCGCGCCGCGGCCGGCCCCCGTCGCTCTCGCGCGCCCGCTCGTCTCGCCGCCGTCCGCGTCGACCGTCGGCGCATCCACGTCGGGCGCGCCGCTGTTCCCGACCGCGGCGCGGGACTGGCCCGGCAGGAGCGGCGTGGCGTCGTCGGCGTCGTCCGACTCGCCGTCTCCGTCACGGCCGTCGCCGTCCTCGGGTTCGGTCCCCTCGCCCTCCTGACTCTCGCCGCCTTCGTCGGCCGACGCGGGCGCTGGACCGCCCGATTCGCCCCCCTCGCTCTCACCCCGGTCATCGGAGCGGCCGCCGTCGTCGGGGTGCCGTTCCTGCGGGCCGTCGCCACCACTGTCTCCGCCGTCGTCGCCCTCAGAGTCGCCTTCGCCATCTGCCGACTCGTCGGCCGCGTCGCTCGTCGTCTCGTCCGCGCTGCCGTCCGATTCGTCGGCTTCTTCGGTTCCGTCCTCTCCTTCTCCCTCCGCACCCTCGTCCTCGAAGTGGTCGTCAAGCACGTCCTCGACGTCCGGCGCGTCCTCGAAGGGCTGGCTGGTGAGTCGGTGCGGGAGCGCGAACGCGGCGGCGCGTTCCACGTCGGATTCGAGCACCGTCGTCCGGCCGTCGAGCGCGGCAAAGGTCCGGGCCGCGCGCGCGGTGGCGATGTCGCCGCGGTGGCCGTCGAGGCCCGCGTCGCGACACAGTTCGGCGATCTGCTCGCGGAACTCGCGGGCGAGGTCGACCTCGGGGAGCAGGTCGCGGGCGGTCCGCAGTCGCTCGCCGGGGTCGCGGTCGTCCGCCTCGGCCGCCGTTTCGGCCTCGTCACTTTCTCTGAGCGCGCGGTCGATGATGGCGACCCGGTCGTCGAGGTCGTCGCACGCGCTGACCTCGGTCTGGAGGGCGAAGCGGTCCCGTAACTGCGGGCGCAGGTCGCCCTCCTCGGGGTTCATCGTGCCGACGAGGGTGAACGCGGCGGGGTGGGTGACGGTGACGCCGTCGCGCTCGACGCGGTTCTCCCCGCTGGCGGCGGCGTCTAACAGCACGTCCACGAGGTGGTCGTCGAGGAGGTTCACCTCGTCGACGTAGAGGACGCCGCGGTTCGCGCGCGCCAGCAGGCCGGGGTCGAACTCGTGGTCGCCGTCCAGCGCGTCGGCCACGGAGAGCGTGCCGACGACGCGGTCCCGCGTCGCGCCGAGCGGAAGCGTCACCAGCGGGACCGACCGCGTCTCGACGGGCGGGTCCGTCCGCGCCCGGCAGTCCTCGCACTGGGCCCCGGGGCGGTCGGGCGGACAGCCGTAGGGGCAGTCCGCGACCGCGCGCTGCTCGGGCAGCAGGTCGGCGAAGGCGCGCACCGCCGTCGACTTCGCCGTGCCCTTCTCGCCGCGGACCAGCAGGCCGTCGAGGTCGTCGTCCGTCGCGACCGCGAGCAGCCCGTCTTTGAGGTCCCGCTGGCCGACGACGGCCGCGAACGTCGGCCCCTGCGAAGCTTTTTTGCCCGCGCCGAATACAACCATACTTGTATTAGTGAAAACGGAGATTTAATAACGTTATGCCACAGCTTGGACTCTACACCGCGACGGAGAACGAACTCGGGGCCGTGCAGCGGGCCGCGGGCGAGGTGGACGCGGACCTCGTCGTGCGCTCTGAGAGCGACCTCGACGACGAACCGGCGGTCGAGGCGTTCGTCGACGAACTGACCGACGCCGACGCCGTCGTCCTCTGGCTCCACGGGGCCGAGGACAGCATGCCCGGCTACGAGATGGCCGTCGAGCGCTTGCGCGAGGCCGGTGTCCCGCTCGTGGTGAAAGCGACGGGCGACGGCTTCGCCTTCGAGGACACGTCGGTTCCGGACGAGCACCGCGACACCGTGTACGACTACCTCGACAAGGGCGGCGCGAAAAACGTCGCCAACTGCGCGCGCTACCTCGTCGCGCAGTACGGCGACGCCGACCCCTCGTACGACGACCCGGTGACACTCCCGACAGAGGGGGTGTATCACCCCGACCATCCGGGCGCGACTATCGAGGATCTGCGGGCGACGTTCGACCCCGCGAAGCCGACCGTCGCCGTGTGGTTCTACGAGTCCCACTGGACCCACGAGAACACCCGCTACGTCGACGCGCAGGTCCGGGCCATCGAGGCACAGGGCGCGAACGCGCTCCCGATATTCTGCGAGCCGGCGACCGACGCCGACGGCCAGTGGAACGCCGAGCGCGTCACCGAGGAGTGGCTGCTGGACGACGACGGCGCTCCCCTCGTCGACGCCGTCTGCTCGTCGTTCATGTTCTCGCTGTCGATGGACGAACGCGGGCGCAGCGCCGACGATGAGGGCCAGAGCGCCGAGGACGTGTTCCTCGACAAACTCGGCGTCCCCGTCATCCAGACGGTGACGACGATGCGCTCGCGCTCGCGGTACGACGCCAGCGACACGGGCGTGATGGGCTTCGAACTCGCGCTCTCCGTGGCACTCCCGGAGTTCGACGGCAACGTCATCACGCACCCCATCTCGGGCAAGGAGCGCACCGAGGACGACGCCGACATCGGGAGCGCCCCGAAACAGCACTTCCCCATCGCGGACCGCGTCGACCACGTCGCCCGCCTCGCGGTCAACTGGGCCGAACTGCGCCACACCCCGAACGACGAGAAGAACGTGGCCGTCGTCCTCCACAACTACCCGCCGAGCGACGACGGCATCGGGACCGCCTTCGGGCTCGACTCGCCCGAGAGCACGGTGAATCTGCTGGAGGAACTGGACGCCCGCGGGTACAGCACGGGCCCGACGATGCCCGAGAGCGGCCAGTCGCTCGTCGAACGCCTCACCGCCCAGCTGACCCTCGACGACCGCTGGGTCGCGCCCGAGGACGTGCGCGAGCTGAGCGTCGACACCGTCTCGCCGACACAGTATCGCGAGTGGTTCGAGGCGCTGGACCCGGACTTCCGCGCGAACGTGGTCGAGGAGTGGGGCGACCCGCCCGAGCGTCCGTTCGCGATTCCGGGCGCGGAGTTCGGCAACGTCCTCGTCACGGTCCAGCCCCCGCGCGGGTTCGGCATGGACCCCTCGAAGGTGTACCACGACTCGGCCCTCCAGCCGCCACACGACTACGTCGCGTTCTACCGCTGGCTTCGGAACGCCTACGAGGCCGACGCCGTCGTCCACCTGGGGACCCACGGCAGTCTGGAGTGGCTCCCCGGCAAGACGGTCGGACTCGACGGCGAGAGCGCGCCCGACCAGCTCATCGACGACGTCCCGAACGTCTACCCCTATATCGTCAACAACCCCGGCGAGGGGACGCAGGCGAAACGGCGCTCCTACGCCGCCATCGTGGACTACCTGACGCCGGTGATGGCCAACGCCGGCACCTACGACGACCTCGCCGACCTGGAGGAACTGGCCGACCGCTACCGCGAGGCGGGCATGGAGGTCGCCCGCGCCGACGACGGCGAGCACCTCGCAGAGCAGATTCGAGAGGCCGTCGACGACCTCGATTTGGCCGTCGAACTCGGTATCGAGGGCGAGATAGACGAGCGAGCCGACGTGCGGGGGCCTGACGAAGCAGGGTCGACGCTCGCCGAAGGCGATGTCGAGGGCGACGACGTGGCCATCGACGAACTCGTCGAGCGCGTCCACGAGTATCTGACCGACGTGAAGACGACCCAGATTCGCAAGGGCCTGCACACGATGGGCGAGCCGCCGGCTGACGACCGACTGGTCGACTATCTCGTCGCCCTCACGCGCCTGGAGAACCCCGGCGCGCCGTCCTTGCGCGAGAGCGTCGCGGGCGTGCTGGGCGTCGACTACGACAAACTGCGGAACGCCCCGGGCGAGTACGACGAGGCCCTGGGGATGACCTACGCCGAGGCCGCCGACCGCGTCCACGAGACGAGCAAAGCCCTCGTCCGGACGCTGGCCGAGCACGACTTCGACGTGCCCGTGAGCGAACTCGACGACGGCGACTCGGAGGTGAACATGAACCTCCTCGTCGTCGACATCGACCCCATCGGAGACGCCCGTGCTCGCTCCGGTGCGCACGACGACCTACGCGAGGTCCTGGCCTACATCTGCGACGAGGCCGCCCCGCGGGTGGCCGGCGCGGCCGACGAGATACCCCGCACTGCCGACGCGCTGGTGGGCGAGTACGTCCCGCCCGGGGGGTCCGGCGCGCCGACCCGCGGCGGCGTCGACCTGCTCCCCACGGCCCGGAACTTCTACACGCTCGACCCGCGGAAGGTCCCGGCCAAGACGGCCTGGGACGTGGGCAGCGAGGTCGCCGCCGGCGTGGTCGAGCGCCACGAGAGCGACGAGGGCGAGTATCCAGAGGAAATCGGCGTCGTCGTCTGGGGGACGCCGACGGTCCGCACCCGCGGCGAGACCATCGCGCAGGTGCTCGCGCTGATGGGCGTGCGACCCGTGTGGTCGGACGCCGGCCGCGTCGAGGACGTGGAACCGATTCCCCTGGAGGAACTCGGCCGCCCGCGCATCGACGTGACGACGCGCGTCTCCGGCCTGTTCCGGGACGCCTTCCCCGCGGCGGCGGGCGTTGTCCACGACGCCGTCGACGCCGTCGTCGACCTCGACGAACCGCACGAGATGAACTACGTGAAGAAACACGTCGAGGGGGAGACCGACGACCTCGTGGCCGACGGCATGGACGAGAGCGACGCCCGCAGCGCGGCGAAACACCGCGTGTTCACGACGCGGCCCGGCGGCTACGGCGCGGGCACGAACAAGGCGGTCGACGAGGGCAACTGGGACGACCGCTCGGACCTCGCCGACGTGTACGTCCAGTGGGGCGGCTACGCGATGGGCTCGCGCGGCCGCGTCAGCGAGGCCCACGAGTCCTTCGAGCGCCGCCTGTCCTCCGTCGACGCGACGGTCAAGATCGAGGACACCGCCGAGCAGGACGAGTTCGACTCCTCGGACTGGTACGCCTTCCACGGCGGGTTCATCTCCGCCGTGACCGAGATCGCCGGCGAGGAACCGAACTCCTACGTGGGCGACTCCTCGGACCCCGACAACGTGGACGTCTACACAAACGAGGAGAAGGTGCGCAAGGCGATGCGCGCCCGCGTCCTCAACCCCGCGTGGCTCGACTCCATGGCGGAACACGGCTACAAGGGAGCCGGCGACCTCTCGACGACGGTCGACGTGGTGCTGGGCTGGGACGCCACCGCCGGCGTCGTCAGCGACGCGCTCTGGAATGACGTGGCCGAGCGCTACGCCTTCGATTCGGACCGCCAGGACTGGCTCCGCGACGTGAACCCCTGGGCGCTGGACTCCATCACCGACACGCTGTTGGAGGCCATCGACCGCGGCCTCTGGGACGCCGACGACGAGACGCGCGACCGCCTGCGAGACCTGAATCTGGAAGTGGATGGCGACCTGGAGCGCAGAGCGACGGACGGTCCGGAGCGAGGCGCTCCGGACGAGGAGGTGCCTTCGGATGACGACTAACGCAAATGATGCGACAGACGGTGAGACGAACAGCGAGGACGACTTCGAGGCGTACGCCGACCTCGGCGCGACCACGGAGAACGCGATGGACATCGCCGAGACCTCGATGGACCGCGTTCGCAGGCTCGTCCCCGACGAGACCCTCGCCGACCGAATCCGCCAGAAGTCCGTGCACGCCACCGGCGACCCCGAGTTCCAGCACCTCGTCCGCTTCACCGGCGCGGACGAGGACGAACCGGTCCGCGCGGGGGCGCGCGCCGTGCTGGACGAACAGCCCATCGTCACCGACATCACGATGGTGAAAGCGGGCATCACCGGCCGCGGCCACGACTGCCCGGTGCGGAAGGCCATCGGCAACGGCGCGGACCTGGCCGCCGAGACGGGCATGACCCGGACGGCCGCGTCTGTGCTGGAACTCGACAGAGAGGGCGTCTACGACGGCGCTATCGCCGTCGTGGGCAACGCACCGACCGCGGCGCTCGCGCTCGCGGACTGCATCGAGGACGGGACCCGACCAGCCGTCGTCGTCGCGACGCCCGTCGGCTTCGTCAAGGCCGCCGAGAGCCGGGCACGGCTCCGCGATGTCGCGGCCGAGCACGGCGTTCCGACCATCACGAACGTCGGCCGCCGCGGCGGGAGCGGGCTGGCCGCCGGTCTGACGAACGAACTGGTGCACGTCGCCAGTGACGTGCGCGAGGGGGTGGTCGATTTATGACCACCCCCTCGGGAAGAGCGAGCGGGGAGGAACGACCCGGGAGCCGCGATGGCGAAGGATACGAGCCATCGGACGGAGTGAGCGGGGAGGAACGACCCGGGAGCCGCGATGGCGAAGGATACGAGCCATCGGACGGAGTGAGCGGGAAGGAACGACCCGCGAGCCGCGAGGGGGCGGTCTCCCTGGATGAGTGACGACGACTACGACCTCGATAGCGGGCCGGACCCCGCCGCCCTCGCGGCGAGCGCGCCCGAGGACCCCCACGCCGACCGGCCGGTCCACGCCGTCGGCATCGGACCGGGGAATCTCGACTTCCTCACGCCGCGCGGCGAGCGGGCGATCCGCGAGGCCGACGTGGTCGTCGGCTTCGAGACGGTCGTCGAGTTCGTCGCCGACCGCACCGACGCCGACCTGCTGACCTGTGGCTACCGCGACGAACTCGACACGCTCGACGCCTTCGCCGAGCGCGTGGCCGCCGGCGACCGCGGCACCGCGGTCCTGATGGGCGACCCGAACCACTCGGGCTACCAGTTCGTCGGGAAGGTCCAGCGAGCCGTCGACCGCCCCGTCCGCGTCGTGCCGGGCATCTCGTCGCTCCAGGTCGCGGCCAGCCGCGCCCGGACGCCGATGGAGGACGCGACGTTCGTCACGCTGCACAAGAGCGGCGACCTCGCCGACGACCGCGCCCGCCTCCGCCGCGACGTGGGCGACCGGCACCTGCTCGTCCTCCCGCGGCCGTTCGACCTGATGCCCGAGGACGTCGCCGCCGATCTGCTCGACGCCGGCGGTGACCCCGACCTGCCGGCGCTGGTCTACGAGCGGCTCACTCACGACGACGAGGCGCGCACCGCGACGACGCTCGGCGACCTCGCCGCCGACGCCGGCGGCGACGGCCGCGAGGACACGCGGTTCTCGGACCTCTCGGTGCTGGTCGTCCGTCGGGACTGACTGCGCCGGAGAGCGGCGTTTTTCCGCTGTTCACCCGTCGCTTCGAAGGCCACTCGATCTGCCGTGGCCGGGAGGCCGCTCCGTCGTCCGACCCGCCGCCAGAGCACAGCTCTGACGAGCATTCGCTCGCTTCGCTCACGAAGACGGGGAAGGGCAGGCTGTCGAACGGAACTGGACGCTCCTGGCGGACTGAACGGGCGAGACCGACGAGGCGACCGGAAAAGCGCTGTCCGTACTGTTTTTCTCCTTCAAAACGGCCCACTGACCTAGCGAGAACCGACCAATCCGTTCCTAGTCGCCTTCGCCGTCGGTCGCCATCGGCCGCGTCGTCCCGGCCAACGTCGCCTCGAAGGTCCGCGGCGTGGTCGCGCAGGCGAGCGTCCGCGTCGTCTCGACGGCGGTCTCGATAGCCTCGGTGACGAGCGGGTGCCCGCCGAGCGGGTCGGCGTAGGCGAGCCCGCCGCGGTCGAGGTCGAGCTTGGCCGGAATCTGCTCGTCGGTCGCCTCGCTCGGCGCGAGAAAGAGCGGGACGGCGGCGGCGTGGTCGCGGGTGAGGTTGTAGCGCACGCACTCGACGGCGGGGTTCTGGAGCAGGTAGCAGGGCTCGACCTCGCCGAAGTCGGTCCGCTCGCGCAGGCGCTCGGCGTGGTACTCCGTCACCTGCCGCTGGTAGGGCGTGCCGCCGGAGCCGAACGCGACCAGCGCGACTGACGAGTCGGGAGACTCCGGGACGACCGACGCCGCGCGCTCCCGGAGCGCCTCGGTGACGAGCGGGCTGCGCCCGACGGGCTCGCAGTAGTGGGTCTCGGCGTCGACGGCCTCCAGCGCGGCCGGAATCTCGGTGACCGTCGTGTGGTCGTGGGCGACGGTCAGCGGGAGCGCGAACACGCGGTCGGCGTCGACGGCGGCGAGGTCCTCGCGCAGCTCCCGGCGGGGCTCGCGGTCGTAGGTCAGCACTCGCACGTCCGTGGCTACCCCGCGGTCGCGGAGGCGGCGAGCGTGTGTCTCGAACGGCGTCGCACGCGGCGCGTCGCGACCGATGAGCAGGAGTGTGTCGTGTGGCATTGGTGGCTCCCGTCGCTAAAACAAATTATCTTGTCTTAGCGAAAGTTGGCTTGTCTTAGGGTTACCTCGCGCCCACTAATACCTTTGGGTCACTCCCCAGGCCTTCCTCGAATCCGGTCACGCACCCGGGTCTTATTGCCTCGCCGACGCAATCTCGCGGGTATGGACGTGACCGAGAGCGACCTGCCCGGCGTGGGGAAGAAACACGAGGTGGACATCGGCGGCGGCCAGCAGTTGGTCATCGTCACGCACAACACGGGGACCCGCGAGCTGTATCTGAAAGCGAGCGACGACGCCGATTCCGAGAAGCTCGTGGAGCTCTCCGACCGGATGGCCCGCCTGGTCGGGACCATCCTCGAGGGCGCGTACTTCCAGCCGGTCCAGTCCGACCACGTCGAGACGATGCTGGCGGAGGGGACGCTGCTGGAGTGGTTCGCCGTCGACCCGGACTCCCCGCTGGTCGGCGAGACGGTCGCCAGCGCCGACGTGGGACAGCGGACGGGCGTGACCGTCGTCGCCATCCAGCGCGACGGCGAGGTGATTCCGGGGCCGATGCCCGAGCGGACCATCGAGGCGGGCGACACCCTCGTGGTCGTCGGCGACCGCGGGAGTTGCGACGACTTCGAGCGCCTGCTCACCGGTGAGCAATAGATGGGGGCGCGGAGACTGCCGGGGGTGAGCGCGGGTGGCTGACCTGCTGGGCGTGGGCGTGCTGTTCGCCGCGGTGGCGGTCGCCGGCGTCGTCGCGGTCAGGGTCGACAAGTCCGTCATCCCGCTGTACATCGTCGTCGGGATGGTGCTGTCGCCGTCGGTGACCGACGGCATCGCCGTCGCCGGCTACGCGTTCCCCACCATCGGCGGCTCGGAGTTCGTCGACATCGGCGCGGAGCTCGGTATCGTCTTCCTCCTCTTCTTCCTCGGGCTGGAGTTCAACCTCGACCGCCTCGTCGAGAGCAGACAGCGCATCGGGAGGGCGGGGCTGCTCGACCTCGGCATCAACTTCGGGGCCGGCCTGCTGCTCGGGTTCGCGCTGTTTCGTGACCCGCTCGCGGCCGTGCTAGTGGCCGGCATCGTCTACATCTCCTCGTCGGCCATCATCACCAAGTCGCTCATCGACCTCGGCTGGATCGCCAACGACGAGGCCGAACCGATGCTGGGCTCGCTCGTCTTCGAGGACCTGTTCATCGCCGTGTATCTCACCGTCGCCGCGGCGCTCGTCACCGGCGGGTCCGACGTGGGGGCCGCCGCGACCTCCGTCGGCGTCGCGCTCGCGTTCATCGTCGGTCTCCTCCTGCTGGCGCGCTACGGCACGCCCTGGTTCGAGCGGGCGCTCCAGACGAACTCGAACGAGTACAAGGTGTTGCGGGCCGTCGGCGTCACGGTGCTGGTGGCCGGCGTGGCCCTCGCCATCGGCGTCAGCGAGGCCGTCGCGGCGTTCTTCGTCGGCATGGCCTTCGCCCCGACCTCGCACGTCCACGACCTGGAGAACTTGCTGGAACCGGTCCGCGACACGTTCGCGGCCGTGTTCTTCTTCTGGATCGGCGTCGAGACCGACCCGACGCTGTTCCCCAGCGTCGCGGGCCTCGTCGCCGCCGCCGTCGTCGTCACGACCCCGACCAAGATACTCTCGGGCTACCTGGGCGGGCGCGCGTACGACCTCGGCCCGCGGCGGTCGATGCGCGTCGGGCTCGGCATGGTCACGCGCGGGGAGTTCTCGCTCATCATCGCCGCCGTCGCGCTGACGGGCGCGGGCGTGTCGCTGTCGACCGACCTCGCCAGCGCCATCTACTCGTTCACCGTCGCCTACGTGCTCGTCATGAGCGTCCTGGGGACGATGCTGATGCAGTACTCCGAACCGTTCGAACGGTTCGCGGTCGAGCGGTTCGGGACGAAGTAGCGGGCGGAGTCCGGCCGAGCGCCTACAGTTCGCTGTCCGGGACGACGACCACTTTCCCGAAGCCCTCGCGGTTCTCGATTATCTCGTGTGCCCGGGCGATCTCGCTCATCGGCAGCGTCTCGCGGACGCGCGGCTCCATGTGCCCCTCCCAGACCAGTTCGAGTACCTCGTCGGCCTGCCCCGGCGTCGCCATCGTCGACCCGATGACCTGGAGCTGGTTCCAGAAGATGCGGTTCAGGTCCGTCTCGGGGTTGCCGCCCGTCGTCGCGCCGCAGGTGACCACGCGGCCGCCCTTGACGAGGCTCTTGAGCGAGTCCTGCCAGGTCTGTGCCCCGATGTGGTCGACGACCATGTCGACTCCGCGCCCGTCGGTCAGGTCGCGGACCTCGCTCGCGAAGTCCGTCTCCTCGTAGTTGATGGTGTGGTCGGCGCCCAGTTCGGCGGCGTACTCGAGTTTCTCGTCGCTGCTGGCGGTCGCGAACACCTCCGCGCCGGCGTGGTCGGCGACCTGGACGGCCGCGTGGCCCACGCCGCCGGACGCGCCGAGCACGAGCACCGACTCGCCGGCCTTGAGGTCGCCGCGGTCACGGAGCATCCGCCAGGCGGTCTGGAACACGAGCGGGGCCGCGGCGGCCGTCTCCCAGTCGACACCCTCGGGGACCGGCGTGAGGTTCTCGGCCGGCACGGCGGCGAACTCGCTGTGGACGCCCCGGACGTGCTCGCCGATGATGTGGAAGTCCGGCGCGAGCGTCGGGTCGCCCTTCCGCGTGAACTCGTCGCCGCCGCCGCTCTTGCCGGCCAGGACGGCGACCCGGTCGCCGGGTTCGAACCGCGATACGTCTTCGCCCACCTCGCTCACGACGCCCGCGCCGTCGCTGCCGGGGATGTGGGGCATGTCGAGGTCGACGCCGGGGAGGCCCCGCCGCGTCCAGATGTCGAGGTGGTTCAGCGCGGCGGCCTTCACGTCGATCACTACCTCGTCGCGCCCCGGTTCCGGGTCCGGGAACTCGCCATACTCGAGCACGTCACGGTCGCCGTGGTGGTCGAACTGAACGGCTTTCATCGTCATCATTTATCGTGCAACTCTTATAAATGGCCAGTCCGCGGAACCGACAGGACGGCGCCGTCCCGACCGAGAGGGCGGACGATAGCTGTCGATACCTGTCTGAATGCCGGCGTTCTCTGGTGAAAAATCGCCAGAACATTCTCGAATCGGCCCTCGATCCTGAAGTAGTCGATTAGTGTCGGAGCTACGATATCGTATTGTGTATTCTTGTACTGAAAAACCGCTATTCTGTGTACTAAATCACTCTTTCTGGAACCGAAACGCTCGCCGCCCGCAGTGGTATGTGAGTTCTACGCACTGCGGCGACGAGAGCGAGCATACTTAGTCGTCGGCGCCGTTCTCTGTTCCACCAATGACACGCAGTTCGAGCCGCGACGGCGCGACCGCACCGCGACTGACAGACGGGGTGAGCGCCCGATGAACCTCTCGCTCGTCGTCCTCGCGACGATGACCGGCGTCTTCACCGGCGTCGCCTTCGGCCTCCTCGACGTCCCGATTCCGGCCCCGCCGAACCTCGCGGGCGTCATGGGCATCGCCGGCATCCTCGTCGGCTACCGTCTCGTCGAGCACTTCGACGTGGGCGTCAGCCTGCTCTCACTGTTCCGTGTCTGAACGGGCCGGCCGCATCGCATCGGAAACCGACCATTCTTCTCCCGAGTCGTCGACCGACGCCCAGCGACGGCGAGCGTCCGTGCGCCGGTCACTCGTCGGCGTGACTCGTCGCCGTCTCGTGGGTGTGGTCGCCGTCCCCGTCGGCGTGGCTGTGCCCGCCGTCGGTGTGGTCACTGTCGTGGTCGCCCTCGTGAGCGCCCTCGCCGTCGTCGCTTCCACCGTCGTCGTGGGTGTGGTCGCGCGTCAGGCGGCCGTGGTAGGTGTCGAGCGTCCGTTCGAGGAGCGCGGTGCGGCTCTCGTGCCCTGAGGCCACGGGCTTCGCCCACCGGGTCTCGGTCCGCCAGTAGCCCATCACCGCTCCCGAGGGCTCGACGAGTCTCGCGTCGAGGCCGTCGACCCGCCAGTCGTCGGCGTAGGCCCGCACGAACGAGACGACGACCGTCTCGATGCCGGCGGCGATTTCGTGGCTCCGGGTGCTCTGCGTGACGTACGTCAGCCTGACGCGGCCGTCTTCCACCCGGAGCGACTCGACGTCCACGAACCGCTCGCGCAGGCGGGACTCGAACGACCCCAGCGGACCGGCCGCCGCCGCCCGGTCCTCGTGCGTCTGGTCCTCGTCGTGGCCGCCGTGCTCGGTGGCGTGGTCGTGGCCGTACTCGCCGTTCTCGTGGCCGGTCTCGGCGGGC
>Ga0207772_100297_pt1 | contig 28569 bp, 25 predicted proteins | sample A23M3SouthBayCA_2_FD_187750 | JGI IMG/M metagenome (GOLD analysis project Ga0207772, IMG submission 187750) | Aerobic enrichment media microbial communities from Eden Landing Ponds, California, USA - A23 M3 (2) (SPAdes) | ecosystem: Environmental > Aquatic > Marine > Unclassified | place...
CGTACTTGTTCGTGAGGACGCTCCCCTGCGCCTCTAACACCGCCTCGCTGACGTGGTTCTCGCTGGCGATCATCGCGAGCGTCTGCTCTTGCCTGTCGCGCTCGCCGTCCAGCGCGTCGGCGACCGCCGGATCGACTTCCCGAACGTGCTCGTGGTCCATGTAGAAACCCCCGTTCGATCGCGCATTAATCCTTGCGTCACGTCGGTGGGCCCCCGGCTTCATGGGCAGATCACCCCGAACGCTCTCGACGACTCACATCTTCGAAAATCGACGACTCACGTCACCGGATCTCGACGACTCGCGCCACCGAAAATCGACGAAACACCGAATCCCCCATTTTCGGTAGTTTCGGCGGCTGAAAACCCGTTGTTCACTCTTCAAATCCCGTTAATATTAAATACGCAACTGTCTTTCATCCGAGGAGACTAATGGTATCGAATTTACTGGAGGCAGACGTCGAAAATGTCCTCGACGCGGCGTTCGCGGGGGACGATCAAGAGCTGTTTGTCGTCGACCCCTCCGCGGAGACGATCGTGTCGCTGATCGAGGCGGCGATCGGTCGCGACGACCTGCCGGAGATGTCGATGCTCGTGGACGAACGGACGCTGAAGGACGTGATGGAGGACTTCCTCGTCGCGTCGAAGGCCGCCGACCTCGTCGCCGACGGGGCGCTCGACCTCCGCGTCCTCGACGAGGCGGTCGACAACGCGCTGTTCGTCTCTCCGTCGCGGGTCGTCGTGCTCGTGAGCACCGACGACCACGTCGCCGCGCTCGCCTCGGACGACGAGGAGTTCGTCGGCGAGGTGTTCCAGACGCACAGCGACGCCTTCGACGACGCCGAGACGTACGCCCTCCGCACGCCCGCGATCAGCCGCGTTCGGGAGACGCTGACGGCCGAGATCGGCGAGGCGACTCGCGAGGACTTCGACGCGGTGCTCGACGCGATAGACTCGGCCCGGGGCGACGACGGCGGGCTCGACGAGGTGACCGTCTCCTTGCTCGTCGCCGCGAGAAACGACGTGCTCCTCTACGACATCTCGAAGTGGGGCGAGGACGTGGGGATCGCCTCGAAGGCGACGTTCTCCCGCACGAAGACCCGGCTCGAAGACCTCGGGGTCATCGACACCGAGAAGGTCCCGATCGACGTCGGCCGCCCCCGTCTCCGGCTCAAGCTCGGCGACGAGCGCCTCCACGGCCTCGACGCCGCCGACCTCGCCGACGAAGTCGCGTCGATGCTGGCATAACGGACCTGAGATCAAGCGCCAGCCGCCTCCCGCTTCGATACCGCTCTCCGTCACTCTCCCTCCGACCTCGGTTCGCATCCCCTCGTTCCGACCACCTCCCTCCAACCTCGTTCCGCCACACTCCCTCCGACCACCTCCCTCCAACCTCGTTCCGCCACACTCCCTCCGACCCCGTCACCCGCGGCTTTTTTTCGCTCCTTCGCCTCGGGGGTGACATGGACATCGGACTTGTCGGCGACGGCCCCGCGGTCGACGCCGTCTCGGCCGCGCTCGGCGACGTCGACGTGAACGAGATGCCCGTCGAGGCGGGGCTGCTCGACGGGTTCGACCTCGCGGTCGTCGTCGACACCGCCGGCTCGGAGACGTTCGAGACCGCCGACGAGCACCTCGACCGCTGGATCGCGATCGAGGTCGGCGGGCTCGGCGGCGTCCCCCTGGAGGCGGTCGACGCCGCGGTGACCGTCTTCGACGAGACCTGCTACGACTGCCTCCGGCGACGCGTCGCGAGCGGCGGGGCCGAGGCCGCCGACGCGGCCGCCGGCCGCCGGTCCGCGGTGCGCTATGCCGGGGCACTGGCGGGGCGCCGAGTCATCCGACTGCTCGCCGGCGACCCGGTGGCCGACACGATTGCGGAGGTGCCGGGGGGCGAGCGGACCCTCCTCCCGGTCCCCGGCTGCGACTGCGGCGACGACCCGGGCGACGCGCTGCCCCGCGAGGGCGAGGAGCGGTCGCTGTCGGCCGCGATCGACCGCGCGGAGCGGGCGATCGACCCCCGGGTCGGCCCGCTCTCGGAGGTGGGCGAGCAGGAGTCGTTCCCCGTGCCGTACTACGTCACGCGGGTCACCGACACGACCCCCTTCTCGGACCAGCGGGCGGCGGAGTTCGGCGGCGGGGCTGACTCCGGCTGGGACGCCGCGTTGATGAAGGCGCTCGGCGAGGGCCTGGAGCGGTACGCCGCCGGAGTGTACCGCGAGGCGTCGTTCACGCGCGCGCCGGCGGCGAACGTCCCGAACCCCGTGTCTCCCGACGCGTTCGTCCGGCCCGAGAGCGCGGAGCCGTACGCCCGCGACGACAGGCTCCCGTGGGTGACCGGCGAGCACCTGAGCACGGGCGAGGTCGCGAGCCTGCCGGCGGAGTTCGTCCACTTCCCGCCGCCGGAGGACCGGTATCGGTCCGCGATCACGACCGGGCTCGGCCTCGGCAACTCCGGGGCGCACGCGGCGCTGTCGGGGCTCTACGAGGTCATCGAGCGCGACGCGACGATGACCAGTTGGTACTCGACGGCCGACCCCCTCGGGATCGAGGTCGACGACGAGGGGTTCACCGAACTGGAGAAGCGCGCCCGCGCCGAGTCGCTGTCGGTGACGCCGCTCCTCGTCACGACCGACGTCGACGTGCCGGTCGTCGCGGTCGGCGTCCACCGCGAGGGCGACTGGCCCCGCTTCGCGGCGGGCTCCGGCGCCGACCTCGACCCCGCCGCCGCGGCCCGGAGCGCGCTCGCGGAGGCGCTCCAGAACTGGGTCGAACTCCGGTCGATGGGGCCCGACGCGGCGGCGGAGCAGGGCGCGGCGATCGGCCGGCACGCCGACTTCCCGGCCGAGACGCGGGCGTTCTTCGACCCGGAGGCCTCTGTCCCCGCCGAGTCGCTCGGCGAGCCGGAGCTCTCGGGCGCCGACGAACTGGCCGCCGCGATCGACCGCGTCGAGGCGGTCGGGCTGGAGCCGTACGTCGCGCGGACGACGACCCGCGACCTCGCCGCGCTCGGCTTCGAGGCGGTCCGCGTGCTCGTCCCCGGCGCGCAGCCGCTGTTCACCGGCGACCCGTTCTTCGGCGACCGCGCCAGCGACGTGCCCCGATCGATGGGGTTCGAGCCCGACTTGGAGAAGGCGTACCACCCGTTCCCGTAGCCGGTCGGAGCCCGCCCTCACCGCCGAAGCCCGTCCCCGCGGTCGGAGCCTGCCCCCACGGTCCGAGGGATGCCGACCACCCCGGTTTAAGCCGATCGGGATCCGCTGTCCGCCATGGACGTACTCCCGGACGCGGACGTGGAAGCGGTCGAGGCGATCGACGGCGTGTTCCTCAGGCAGGGCGCCGCCGGCGACGAGACGAGCATCCAGCGGTTCGTCCTCGACCCCGGCGCCGCGGTCCCCGAGCACGACCACCCCCACGAGCAGGCCGGCGTGATCACCGAGGGGGCGCTCACCTTCGTCGTCGACGGCGAGGACCGCGTCGTCGAGGCCGGGGACACGTACGTGATCCCCGGCAACGAGCCGCACGCGGCGCGCAACGACACCGACGAGCGAGTGGTCGGCTACGACATCTTCTCGCCGCCACGAACGAATCCGGACTGGCAGAAGTAATCGGTCCGAGTCGCGGCGGTGAACAGGTCCGACCGACGGCGCGACTACTTATAGATGGTGTGCGGTGGCGCGCCCCGGTGAGCGGCCCGCAGGGCCGCGAACCGACGGTGCGAGGGACGCGGTGAGCGCTCGAAGAGCGCGAACCGCGAGGTTGGGGAGGTGTGAGGTGCGGGGCTGTGCGGTGCGGGGCGGTGCTGTCCGGGGTGGGACTCAAAGGGGCAGCCGCGCTCGGCGAACCCCAGCGACGTAAGCACCGCAGCGAACAACGTGAGCGAGGAGCGCAGCGAGCTGTGGGAGCCGAGTGCGGCTGGAGCTTTGGAAGTGTTCATCCTCGATCCGGAGTTAACGGTTTATAAGCGAGCAGCTGGGGCTTTGGAGGTCGTCACCGTCGATCCGCTAGCAACTATTTATAAACGGTTGCACCGATCACAACGTCCCTATCAACGATCCACATTCCGGGGCAATGCCCGCCACAGTCACGCACCCTTTATCAGTCGCCCGCCAAACCGGAGATATCCATGGCACGCGTGAGCGCCGGGGCCCGCCTCCACTTCGGCTTCTGTAACCTCAGCCTCTCGCACGAGCGGCTCTACGGCGCCCTCGGGCTCGGACTCGCGGAGCCGCGGGTGGTCGTCGACGCGGAACCCGCCGATTCGGTCACGGTCGACGTCGACCCCGCGACCACCGACGACTCCTCAATCCGCGCCGACGTCCGGAAGCACGCCGCCACGGCCGCCGACCTCCTCGGCGTCGACGGCGCTCGGGTCACGGTCTGCGAGGCGCTCCCGCGCCACGCCGGGCTCGGGAGCGGTACCCAGCTGGCCGCGGCGACGCTCGCGGCGGTCGCGGCCGCCCACGGGAAAGACCCTCGCGTCCGCGAGCGCGCCCCGGCGCTCGGCCGCGGCGGGCGCTCCGGCGTCGGCGTCGCGACCTTCGAGGCGGGCGGGTTCGTGCTCGACGCCGGCCACCCCACCGCGCGGTTCACCACCGACCGCCCCGCCGACGGCGAGTGGACCGTCCCGCCGGTGGCCGCCCGCCACGCCGTCCCGGACGACTGGCGGTTCCTGCTCGTGCGCCCGGACGCCGGCCCGGGGCGAAACGGCGACGCCGAGGACGACGCGATGCGGACCGCCGTCGAGCGCGCGGAGCCCGGGCTCGCGGACCGGATCGGCGGGATCGTCACCCGGCGCGTGCTCCCCGCGATCGCGACCGGGAACGCCGAGCGCTTCGGCGCGGCGGTCGCGGAGATCGGTCGACTCAACGGCGCGTGGTACGCCGACGAGCAGGGCGGCGTCTACCGCCCGCCGGTCGGCGACGTGGTGGCGTCGCTGTCGGACGCCGCGGCGGTGTTCGGCGCCGGCCAGTCCTCGTGGGGGCCGACCGTGTACGCGGTCACGGACGCCGCGAACGCGAGCGCGGTCGCGACCGCGGGCGAGGCCGCGCTCGACGAGGCGGGCGTGGACGGGTCGGTCTCGGTCGTCGAGGCGGCCGACGGCGGGGCGCGGGTGACGGAGTAGGCGACTCGCCCCCGCCATCGCCGCTCGCACGAGCAACAACACTAAGCGGAGCGGCCTCCCCATACGGGACATGCCGAGTCTTCCGTTCGGCGTCGCCCGGCTCGACTCGATCCTCGAGGGCGGGGCGCCGCCGGGGAACGTCGTGTTGCTCGCGGGCGAGTCCGGTGCCGGCGCGCGCGAGTTCCTGTACACCAGCGCGGCGATGAACGCCCTCGGACACGCCGACGCGGAGCTGTTCGACCTCTACTACGGCGACCTCCACGACGACGCGGCGCTTCCGGAGGAGGTCCACTACCTCTCCTTCACCGCCGACACCGGCGCGCTCACCCGCGAGATGCGGTACACGATGGCCGACGAGATCGTCGACGCCGCGATCGACGGGATCGCGTTCCGGGACCTCTCGCCCGAGTACTTCCAGCTCAGCCCGATCCCGCGCGACTGGTACGAAGACGAGACGACGTCGATCACTGAACTGGGCGACCGCGGCGAGTACGAGGACGTGCTCACGGCGTTCGGCGACTACCTGTCGGCGCACGCCGGCGACAGCCTCGTCTGTATCGACTCCGTGACCGACCTCGTCTCGATGGTCGACGAGGACACCGAGTGGAGCGACGTGGCGATGGTGATGAAGGGGCTCAAGAAGGCGGCCTACGAGTGGGGCGGACTCATTCTCGTGTTAGTGAACACCGACTCGATCACCGACCGCGAGTTCGGAGCCCTGATGGACGCCGCGGGCGGGACCCTGCAGTTCACGTGGGAGAGCGGCGGCTCCCAGCGTGCCAGGACCATGTTCGTCCGCGAGTTCCGCGGCGTGCTCTCCCGGCTGGAATCCGAGAACATCGTCCGGTTCGAGACCGAGATCCACGACGGCGGCTTCGACATCAGCGACGTGCGCAAGATCCGGTGAGCGGCCGCGAGTCGTGATCCCGAAAGAGAGCGTCACCGCGAGCGTCCGAGTATCGATCCGGAGAACGACGCGACAGATTACTTAAGTCTCCCCCCTAAACGGAGCGTAGATGACGGAGGACCCTCGATGAGCGACCTCGATCCGACCGACCAGACGGTCGACGCCGCGATCGAGGCCGTCGCCGACGAGGCCGACCTCGACCGCGAGGAGCTGCTGAAGCGCGCCATCGTCGCGCTCGCGGACGCGGAGGGGATCGACGTCCCGGACGCGGAGGAGGTGGCGGCGATCGAGGCGCGGCTCGACGACCTTGACGCCGAGATCGACGAGAAGGTCGAGGACCTTCGAGACCGCTTCGTGGAGCTATACCGCGATCTGGAGTCGAAAGCGCCCGCCGATCACACCCACGAGGAGATTTCCCAGCGGGTGGAGGCGGTCGCGTCCGAACTCGACGCGGTCGCCGACCGCCTCGACGAACTGGAGGCCGAGGCGGCCGCGACGGCGACCGTCGGCGAGGCGGTCGAGGAGACGATCGACGCCCTGGACGACCGGCTCGCCCGCGTCGAGTCCCGGATCGACGAGGTAGACGAGTTGGACGCCCGAACCGAGGGTCTCGACGAACTCGAATCCCGCGTGGCCGATCTGGAGTCGCTCGACTCTCGCGTCGACGATCTCGACGAGATCGAAGAGAAGCTCTCGCGGGTCGCGAGCGCCGTCGTGCGGGTCCGTCGGCGGCTGGAGGCCGCCGAGCGCGACCGCGCCGACCGCGAACGACTGGACGCCCTCACCGCCGCCGCGAACCGCGGCGGGGTCCGCAAGGCCAAATGCACGAACTGCGGCGAGACCGTCGATATCGGGCTGTTGACAGCACCGGAGTGTCCCCACTGTGGTCGTCAGTTCGAGGAGTTGGACCCGAGCACGGGCTTCCTGGGCACCTCGCGGTTGGTCGTCGGGGACCGACCGGCGCTCGACGGCGAGGTGACCGAGTCCTCGTCCGGCTCCGCGGGCGCAGCGACCGACGAGACGAACACCGAGGAGCGAGGCAGTGTGACCACTCGCGACGCCGACGGGGGCGGTGACCCGTGACGGAAGACGACCCGAACGCGAACGGGGGCGCAGACACGACCGAGGGCGCAGACGCGAGCGGGGGCGCGGACGCGGACGACTTGTTCGACGACGAATCGATCGACGCCACTGACGAGGTCGACGATCCCTTCGCGAAACTGGGCGGGGGCGCATCGGAGGGAGACGCGTCAGAGAGAGACGCATCGGCGGGAGACGCACCCGGATCCGACGCGCCAAGAGACGCGCCCGGGGAACCCGTCCCCGAGAGCGAGACTGGCACCGAGGACTCGCTCTTCGGCGGGGGGAACACCGATCGCGACCGCGAGGACCCCTTCGACGAACTCGGTCCGTCGACCGGCGAGACCGACGCGGACCTGGCTGACGCGTTCGAGCGCATGGACATCGGCGGCGTCAGCGAAGAGGACGTCTGGGAGTCGCTCGACGAGGACGCGGACGGCGAGTTCGGTCCGGTCGGGGAGTTCGGCGGCGCGGCCGCGGGGGCGGACGCGACGGGATCCGGTCGGGGGAGTGGATTCGCCGGCGGCGACGTCGAACGCGTGGTCTCGAAGCGGACGTACTGCCAGCAGTGCCCGCACTTTTCCGCGCCGCCGGCGACCGAGTGCGGCCACGAGGGGACGACCATCCTCGAAGCCGTCGGGTTCGACGAGTTCCGGGTCCGGAACTGCCCGATGATCAACGACGACGATCCGACCCTCGACGAGAGCCGCGGCGAGTAACTGGAATCGGGTTCATCTCGCACGGGCGATATCGTCTGCAGTTTCTGAACACGCTCAAGGGGACCGGGCTCGGAGAGCGTTTCGTTCGTGAAAACACGTCGGATCTCGGGAGAGCGAGGCGTCGCGTTCGGGCCGGGCGCGCTCACCGGGGCGATAGGGGATTCGATTACGGTGATCCCGCTGGTCGTCGCGCTCGCGCTGCTGACGGACGTGTCCCTCCCGCACGCGCTCGTCGGGTTCGGGATCTTTCAGATCGTCTGGGGGATCCGATACGGGCTCCCGGTGTCGGTCGAGCCCATGAAGGCCCTCGCGGCGCTGGCGATCGCCGGGGCGCTGACGTACGCGGAGCTCGCGCTCGCCGGGCTCGTCCTCGGCGCGCTCCTCCTCGCGATCGGGCTCACCGGGACGCTCGCACGGGTCGAACGCTGGATCGGCGAGCCGGTGATCCGCGGGGTGCAGTTCGCGGTCGGGCTGGTGCTCCTCGAAACCGGGGTCGACCTCGCGGTCGGCGACCCGGTCCTCGCCGCCGCGGGAGTGGCGATCGCCGCGGCGGCCGCGCTCGCCGGCCACGGGAAGGCGAGCGCCCTCGCGGTCGCTGTCGTCGGTATCGCGCTCGCGCTCGTCACCGCCGGGGTCCCGGCGCCGCGGTGGCCCGGCGCGCCGCCGACTCTGTCCCTAGAGGTGCTCTCCGGGGCGGTCACCCGCAACGCCGCCGACGGGATCGCCGCGCAGCTCGCGATGACGATCGGGAACGCCGCGCTGGCGACGTCGCTCCTCTTCGCTGACCTGTTCGACGCCGAGGTCACGCCGGACGAGCTGTCGGCGAGCATGGGCGCGACGAACCTGATCGCGGTGCCGCTCGGCGCGATTCCGATGTGTCACGGCTGTGACGGCGTCGCCGGCAAGCACGCGTTCGGCGCCCGGACCGGCGGCGCGAACGTCGTGCTCGGCGTCGGCTACCTCGTCGCGGTCCCCTTCGCGACGCCCGCGCTCCTCGACGCGTTCCCCGTGGCGATGCTCGGGGCGCTGCTCGCGATCGTCGCCGTCTCGCTCGCGCGCAACGCCCTCGACTCCGAGAACGTCGCGCTCTCGGTCGCCATCGGCCTCGTCGCGCTGGCGACGAACCTCGGCGTCGCGTTCCTGCTCGGGATCGTCGCGCACCTCGCGTGGGAGCGAGTAGGGGAGAGCGACGAGAGCACTGATCGCTTATAAACAGTTGCGGTGGCGCGTGCCTCCGAGCGCCCACCGGGCGCGAGGAGCACCGCGCGAGGGAGTCGGCGCGGCGCTTATAAGCGCCGCGCCGACGAGGCTGGGGAGGCGTGAGGTGCGGGGCGGTGCTGTGCGGGCGGGACTCAAAGGGGCAGTCGGTAAGGCGGGCGCAGGGGACGCAAGGACCGCAGGGAGTGAGCGAAGCGAACGACCGAGGACCGCAGCGAGCGTGCGCCCGCCTTACCGACTGGGGCTTTGGAGGTGTTCGCCACCGAATTGCAAGCAACCATTTATAAACGAACGTACGCGTCAGAATCGGAGCCCACGGTCGGGCCGCTCGATATTTATAAAACGTCCGCCAGCGCGTCCATCGCCTCGTCCACCCGCTCGACCCGCGCGTTGTGTCCCATGTGCCCGATCCGCAGGATATCGTCGCTCAGATACGCCAACCCGGTCGCGAGGAGCACGTCGTGCTCTTCACGGAGCGCCGCCTGCAACTCCTGTGCCCGGCCGGGAACCTCGAAGGCCGTCACCGTCGGCGAACTCCGCTCGGGGTCCGGGAACGGCTCCAACCCCAACTCCGCGCCGCGCTCGCGACACCGCGCCGCGGCGGTCCGGTGTCGCTCCCGGACCGCGTCGAGGCCCTCGTCGAGCCACAGCCCGAGCGCGGCGTCGAGCGCGACGACCTCGGTCGTGAGGTGGGTGTACGGGAACCCCTCCGAGGTATCGCGCCACGGGAGGAAGTTCGTGTACAGCGAGTGCGGATCGCGCTCCGCCATCGCCGCCCACGCGCGGTCGCTGATCGCGGCGGTGGTGAGCCCCGGCGGCGCGCTGAAGCACTTCTGGGACGCGCCCAGGCACACGTCGATCCGCTCGGTCGGCACCTCGACGCCCCCGAGCGACGAGACGGCGTCGACGACGGTGAGTATCTCCCCGTCCGCCTCGTCCAAGAGGTCGAGCGCGGGCCCGAGGTCGTTGAGCGTCCCCGTCGGCGTCTCGCAGTGGACCATCGTCGCGACCTCGAAGTCGTGGTCGTCGTCGAGGACCGACTCCAGCTTCGCGAGCGAGAGGGGGTCGTCGTAGTCGGTCGACACCAGCGTCGCCTCGCCGCCGTAGTCCGCGACGAAGTCGGCGAACCCGTCGCCGTAGAGCCCGTTCGAGAGGCACAACACCTCGGTCCCGGGCTCGACCAGCGAGGCGATTGCCGCCTCCAGCCCCAGGATTCCCTCGCCGCCGGGGACGACCACATCGCGGGCCGATCCGCGGGTCGACCCGCCGCCCGGTTCGCCCGTGTCGACCCCGTACACCGTCGCCAGCCGGTCGGTCAGCCGGTCGTAGATCCGGCGGAACTCGGGGTCCACGTCGGGGTTGATAAGCTCGCGGCTCATCGCGTCGCGGACGGAGGCGGGGACCGCGGTCGGCCCCGGCGTCATGAGCATACGCCGTCACTCGCGCCCATCGCCATAAGGGCGCTGTCCCGATTGCGATGTCAGTAGCGACGGAGCCCGCCTCTCAGTCGGACCATGGGTAGATATATAACCCGTCGAATGGAGTTTGACGTATGACACGAATATGTCGCGACCCGCCGCTGTCGGTCGGTTTCGCCGGCGGGTGCGAACCGATCGAGGGCCGGGAGGCGTGAATGGCTCGACGGTCCCTCGCCCTCCTCGCGGCGGCGGTGCTTCTCGTCGGCGCGTTCGCCGGACTCGCCGTCGCGCAGGAGGAGCCGCCGTTCGTGCGCGGCGAGCCCGAGTTGGACGTGTTCCTCCCCGACCCGACCGTGTCGCCGGGGACGACGACCGACCTCACGGTGCAGATCGCGAACGACGGCGACGTGGACGCGGGGTCTGACCTCCGGCGAGACACCGTCACGACCGCGCGGAGCGTCACCGTCGACGTTCGGAACGACGGCTCGCCGCTCGTCGTCGAGACGGGCCGGTTCGCCGTCGGGTCGATCGGCGACGGCGCGGTCCGCGAGGTGCCCGTCTCGGTCAGGGTCCCGGCGGACGCGGAGCCGGGGACGTACACGCTCGACGTGCGACTCGAATACTCGCACACGCACCTCTCGGCGCCGCGGAGCGGCGTCGTGCAGGACCGATCGCGAACGCGAACCGAGTCGGTGTCGGTGACGGTGGACGACGGCCCCCGGTTCGCGATGCGGACCGTCGACACCGACGTGCAGGTCGGCGACTCCGGAACGATCGCGGCGAACGTGACCAACCTCGGCGGCGAACTCGCCCGCGACCTGTCGGTGGAACTCGCCGCGAACGGCCCCGATCTCGCCCTCGGCGACACGGGACGGAACACCGCGCGCGTCGACCGACTCGCCCCCGGGGAGAACGCGACGGTCCGGTTCCCGGCGAGCGTCAGCGCGGACGCCGCCGCGGAGTCGTTCGACCTCACCGGGACCGTGCGGTACACCGACGGGGAGGGCATCCGCGGCGTCCAAGGCGGAATCCCGGTCGGGGTCCGACCGCTCGCCGAGCAGTCGTTCTCGGTCGCGGTCGACGGCTCCGCGCTTCGCGTCGGCGAGAACGGGAGCGTCAGCGGGACGATCCGCAACGACGGGCCGGCCGACGTTCGGGCGGTCGTCGTCGCCGTCGGCGACGGGCCGTTCGTCCCCCGCAGTCAGCGGTACGCCGTCGGGGACCTCGCCGCCGGCGAGAGCGCAGCCTTCCGGTTCCGCGGCGCGGTCCCGGCGAGCGCCGACTCGGTCCCCCAGCAGGTGAGCTTCGCGACCAGCTACCGGAGCGCCGCCGACGCGGAGCGGACGACCCGCGAGGCGGTCCGCGTGCCCGTCGCCGAGCGACGGGACGCGGTGACGGTCGATCCGATCGACCCGCGGTTCGTCGCCGGCGAGGACGGCGTGTTACGGCTCTCCGTGACGAACCGGCGCGATGTCGAGCTTCGGGACGTCGAGCTGCGGCTCGGCGTCGACGCGCCGCTGGAGAGCGAATTCCGAACGACCGTGATCCCGTCGCTGGCCCCCGGAGAGACGGGGGAGGTCGCGTTCGACCTCGCGGTCGACGGGGACGCACCGGCGAGCCGGTACCCGGCGAGGGTCGAAACCGCTTACACCGATCCCGACGGAGTCCGCGTCGCGGGTGACTCCGCGACGGTCGCCGCCTCGGTCGTCGAGTCGTCCGGCGGCGACCTCCCCATCGAAACCGCCGTGTTGATCGTGCTGTTGGTCCTCGTCGCCGGCGGGGCGTGGTGGTTCTATGTCCGATGAAACCGACTCCCCCCTCGTCGTCGAGGAACTCACGAAGGACTACGGGAGCGTGGTGGCGAACGACGCCGTCTCGTTCACCGTAAACCGAGGGGAGGTGTTCGGCTTCCTCGGGCCCAACGGTGCCGGAAAGTCGACGACGATACGGATGCTTCTGGGGCTGTTGAAACCCACCTCGGGGAGCGCGAAGGTCCTCGGTGCCGACGTCCGAGACGAGGCCGCACTGACCGAAGCCAAGCGCCGGATCGGGTACCTCCCTGCGCACCTCGGCTTCGAGGAGGAAGTCACGGGCGAGACGATGCTCGACTACCACGGCGCGATGAAAGGCGAAGGTCGTCGGGACGAGCTGTTAGAGGTGTTTACGCCACCGGTCGAGCGACCGATACGGGAGTACTCGACCGGAAACAAGCGGATGCTCGGACTGGTGCAGGCGTTCATGCACGACCCCGACCTCGTGATCATGGACGAGCCCACCGCCGGACTCGACCCGCTCAAACAGGAGGCGTTCAACGAGTTCGTTCGGGACGAGCGCGACCGCGGCACGACCGTGTTCTTTTCTTCGCACGTGTTGAGCGAAGTGCGGCGCGTCTGCGACCGCGTCGGCATCCTCCGTGCCGGCTCCCTCGTCGAACTCGAGAACGTCGACGCCCTCCTCCATCGGAGCGGAAAGCACGTGCGAGTTCACGCGAGCGGCGCGGCGGTCGCCGAAATAACTGCTCTCGATGGCGTTATACGACCCGAACGGTTCGCAGAAGGCGTCCAGTTCATCTACGCCGGGGACGTGAACGCGCTTCTCCGCGAGCTCGCGACCCACGAGATCCAGGACGTGGAACTCGGTGAACCCCCGATAGAGGACGTGTTCACTCACTACTACGGGAGCAGAGAGGACGCAGCCCAAGGGGACAGAAGCGGGGAGGCGACGGACCCGACCGACAGCGCGGGAGGAACGGATGTTTGAAACGGTTCGGTACGAGGGCAAACGGCGGCTCCGCGGCGCTGCGGTTCTCACGGCCGGCGTCGGGGCGTACGCCGGGTTCATAATCTGGTACTTTACCGTTCTTGAGGGCGTCGACTACGAGGATGTCTTCAGTAATCTGCCGCCGGCGATGCTGGAGGCGTTCGGCATCGAGAGTCTGTCGACCATCGAGGGGTTCCTCGGCGCGCAGGTGTTCAACTTCGTCTGGCTGCTCGGACTGGGGCTGTACTTCGCGTACGTCGGCGGCGGCGTCGTCGCGCGAGACGTCGAGACGGAGCGGATGGACCTCCTGTTGTCGCTTCCCGTCACGCGCTCCCGGCTGCTGGTCGAGAAGTTCGCCGCGCTGCTCGTTCCGATTGTCGCCGTCAACGCCCTCGGCGGCCCGATCATCTACCTGTTCGTCGTCGCCGTCGGGGAGACGATACCGCCCGACCACCTGTTCCTGACGCATCTGTTATCGGTCCCGTTCCTCCTCGTCTGTGCGGGGATCGGCCTCGTGTTCTCGGTCGCCGTCGACCGCGCGGCGATCGCCGAGCGGGGAGCCGTCGGCACCGTCTTCGTCCTGTATCTCGTCGAGTCCGTGGTCGGCGGAGCCGAGGGGTACGACTGGATACAGTACCTGAGTCCGACCCAGTACTACGAGCCGACGCCGACCCTGATCGACGGGTCGTTCGAGCCGATCGACTCGGCCATCCTCCTCCTCGCCTTCGGCGGCCTGCTGATGATCTCGCAGGCCCTGTTCGAGCGCCGAGACGTATGATCCCACCGATGGGAAAGCGCTCCCCGTCGTCGATACGTTAATACCGTTCTGTCGCCTCTTTTCGGCCATAATGATGCTTCCGACCCACGTGCTCAGTGGGATGCTGCTCGCCGCGCCGTTGGTGCGCGCGGCCCCGGAACTGGCGCCGATCGGCTTCGTCGCCGGCTTCCTCGGGGGGCTCTTCCCGGACCTCGACATGTACGTCGGGCACCGGAAGACGCTCCACTTCCCCGTGTACTACGGCCTGTTCGCGGCGCTCGCCCTCCTCGCGGCCGTGGCCGCGCCGTCCGCGGTGACCGTCGCCGCCGCACTGTTCCTCCTCGGGGCGGCCCTGCACAGCGTCGCCGACATGTACGGCGGGGGGTTAGAGCTGCGCCCGTGGGAAGGGAACTCCGACCGCGCCGTGTACAACCACTATCACGGGGCGTGGATCCCCCCGCGACGCCTCGTGCGATACGACGGCGCGGTCGAAGACCTCGCGCTGTCGGTCGGGCTGGCGCTTCCCCTCCTGACTCTGGTCGACAGCCCGCTTCGAGAGATCGTTCTCGGGACGCTCCTCGTCGGGACCGTGTATACGGTAACTCGGCGCTACCTCGCGGAGCTCGCGGCGCGGATCGCGCCCTACGCCCCGGACGCGCTGTCGCCGTTCCTCCCGGACCGGTACGTCGACGACGACCCAGGGCAGTAGGATCTGCAGTCGTTCGCTCCCGCGGAGCCCCGATCGACGCCCCGATCGGCGGCCTCAGTCGAGCCCCTCGATCGCGCGCGCCGCCTCAAGCACCTCGTCGTGGAGGTGCCCGTTCGAGACGACGAGCCCGGTCGAGTCGTGTCGCCAGCGGTCCCCCTCCAGATCCGTCGCCGTCCCCCCGGCCTGTCGGACGATGAACACGCCCGCGACGGAGTCCCACGGGTTCGCTCGTCGGTTCGAGAGCGCCCCCTCCAGCCCGCCGAAGGCGACGGTCGGCAGCACGACCTGCACGGCGCCGAGGCGGCGAAAATCCCGGAAGCGACGGACGATCGCCTCGCAGGCGACGGCGTACTCGTCGCGGGAGTCGAAGTCCCACCACAGCGTCGGCGCCACCGTGGCCTGACGCGGGTTCGACACGTCGCTGACGTGCATCGGCTCCCCGTTGCGGTACGCGCCGTCCGCGTCGGCGGCGTACACGTCGCCCAGGGCGGGCGCGACGGTGGCCGCGGCGACCGGCTCGCCGTCGACGACCGCCGCGACCACGGTGCCCCACACGGGGATGTCCCGGACGTAGTTGTCCGTGCCGTCGATCGGGTCGATCACCCACGCGGCGCCCTCTTCGGGGACCGTCTTGCGCTCGTCCTCCTCCTCGCCCACGATCGCGTCATCCGGGAACGACTCGCGGATCGCCTCGATCACGGTGCGCTGGGCCGCGCGGTCCGCCTCCGTCACCACGTCGTCCACGCCTTTGGTCTCGACGTCGATGTCGCTCCGGAACTGCTCGTTCGCCACCCGCGCGCCGGCCCGCGCCGCGCGCTCGGCGACGGCGGCACGCTCCTCTGTGTCACCCATACCCACGCTCCGATCGCCGAACGCGTATAAACGTCGATCTCACGAGCGCGGAGACGCGATTATTAACTCAGTTCCGAATCCGAGTATATTTAAATAGTACTGGGAGAGTGAGACGCGTATGCAACCCGAAGAAGCGGTCCGCCAGCTCGAACACGCGATCGACGCCTCGCTCGACGAGAGCGGACAGCGAACGGCCGCCGGCTACCGCCCCACCTTCGAGCACGTCGCCGCCCGCGCCGACGGCGGCGCCGTCTACGCGCTCGCCGGCGCGCTGGCCGACGCGGTCGCCGCGGGCGACCGACCGACGCCCGCCGAAGCGAACGCGACCGCCGAGCGCGTGCTCGACGACCGGGCGTACACCGACGGCGGGGCGTAATACCGTTAGTAATTACTCACCGAAGGAACCGCGAATGTAACCGGATCCGCTACTCAAATGAGCGAGAGTATTCACCGAAAAGACTCTGAGACTTTCGAAGTCGCAATCGTTGGGGACGTATTCCCACTAGACGTCGGATTACGATCCGTAGTCGGCTAGTTCTCGTCCGACCCCTCTGACCGCTCAGCCTTCAACTGCCTGACCTCCCGTTCCACGTCGAGGTCCTCAAGATCGTCGAGGTTCACCGTCAGCGTCTGCGGTGTCTCGGTGCCGTTGCCGCCGTTCGCACTCTGGTTATTCTCGGTTCTGTTTGTTCGACCACCGCTCGACTCTGATGTCTTGGCAAGTCGTACACCAATCTTCCGGACCAGCACGTACACCGTGACTGCCGTTCCCGCTGACACGGAGGCGTACACGGCCAATAGCGCCTCTACTCCGAACCGAGCCTCTAGAACCGGTCCAGCCAGCCATGCGAACACACAGACCCCCATCAAGAGGCCGGCTGAGAACGGGACGGCTCTGCTCATGTTTCGGCTTGGATGTCTATGCATAAACACCCTCGCTCAACACCGGTTGTGATCGGACGGCGCTCTTCGACAAATTCGACACACTTCTCGTCGCAGCCGGGAGCCTCGGAATCGACCGGCTCCTCACTCTGACGCGTGTCTCGGGCGAGAGGTCGCATCACGTTGGTCCTGCGACGTCGCCGGGGTGGTTCGTCTCGAATATCCGCGCACCACACTCCTGACACGAGACCGCGACGATGGCGATTGACCGACAACAGGACTCGACGGTGTCTTCCTCGATCGCGACGGTCCCGGTACATTCGGGACACTCCTCGAGGAACAGCCGTAGCGCGTACAGGAGTTGGCTCTGTTGCTGGAGACCGAGCGTTTGCCACCCGTCGAGCCGAACTTCCAACTCCGTCGCAGCCGCCACGTCCGCGAGGAACGCTCCTTGGGATTCCCACTGCCCAACCTGTGTCTCCTCGGCGTATGCCACGAACGCCTCGTCGAACTCCTCGAAGCTCAGAACGTCTGCTTCGACGCCGAGAATCGCTGCCAGCTCTGCTCGCGAAGTCTTTCCTGACCGAGCAGACTTCAACCGATCGCTCCAATCCGCCTGGAACTCGTCGGTCAGACAGAGGTCATCCACGTTCTCACATGGCTCCACCGCTTCCGCGCGCAGCAGAATTGTCTCAACGTCGAGATTCTCGTCGACAGACACGGCAGCCCTGGCTTGCGGAGCCTTGTCGAACCGCCGCAGTAGCCAGTCGGGGAAGTACTTCTTCGTGAGTGTCGGTGTGCCGGGAACGAGGTATCCCCGGAGAGCGATGCTCGCGGCCGACAGTCCGAGTACGACGCCACCGACGCCCGCCCCAGTTGCCACTCCGGCGTTCGCCCCGGCCGCCCCCCCGATGACAGCTGCGGCGACGACTGCGATAGCGCTGTTCACGACCGTACAGGGGACACACCGCTGTTCGCCCGTGTACTCCGGTCGTCGGAACCGGCTCACTACATCGCTAATGCTCATATTCGGTATTGGTAGTGTCTACAGATTAAATGTTTATGCCGGATTACACGATGTCGGCGTACACAGTCCGTGCTCCGATACCGTCTCGAATCCGGACGGCGACCCGTCTGTCTGCCCGGAGTCGCCCATCACGTCACACACGAGATGAGCAATTGGTTTCTGGTCTCTGAGGGGTCTGGAGTCCGACGACTTCGTTCCAATAATTTTAATCCTCTGGTTACCCTACCGATCGCTGTGATCGCAGGGCGCCCCGCCTGTTCGCTCGTAAGACATCCCGTCGGTCGGCGACCTGAATTTTACTCACCGCGTTCCATAATTATCAACAGCAGAAATTCGCGCGAAATGATTTTAAGCGAGACGAGTATATCGGGTAATAAGCCGCTAACAAGGCTGTTTCCGAGTGAACCAGCGCACGCATAACGACTAACTCACAGTCGGAGTCACAAACCATGTCTAAATCAGAGTCACAAACGTTACAGGAAACGAACCACCAGGGGCCTCGGGAGGCGGCGACGCATTTGGGCCTTGGGTTCATGTATCACGATGAACGGAAGCGAGAGCGAGCGACAAAGGCGTTTGCGGTCGCCGATGCGTTCCAGTTTCAACACCTCAGTGAAGACGCCGTCCGTGAGGCGAGCGAAGCGTACGTAGATGCCCTGTGGGAGAAAGACCGCATCGAGTCGGCGTGTACCGTCGACGGGGAACTCGACACGGCCGCGCTCGACGACGCCGACTGGTCGCCCGTGAGGGAGGCCTTTGGGCGGCGTGCCTCGGTCGTCGAGATGGACCCGGAGTACGCCGAGTTATCCACCGTCGCGTGGCGGCGTCACAAGGTCGGCGGCGACTACTGGACGCCGATGAAGCAGGCGCAGGTACACGAACTCCGGGCGGCGCTTCAGGACCCTGAGTACCCCCACAAGCCGCGAGGCGGTCAGTCCGGGCACGGGCCGGAGGCGGCGCAGTACGCTCTCGGCGTCGAGTTACACGATACGCGACGGTTCGAGGAGATGACCGACGTGATGGTACCGTACTTCGAGCGGATCGCCCGACGACACCAGCGACACAACGATGAGGAGTGGAACGTTTCGGAGACGGTCGATCAGTAAGCGAGTCTACCGCTAGTATATTCGATCACCGCGAGACGCGTCTATGCGATAGCAGACGGAGAGTAGGCCGACGCAAACCGCACCGAAGACCGTCATCGGGGCGGCGGTTCGTTGGAGAAATAAACATCAACCACCAGACAGGACTCGTTGGAGATAGAACCACCGAAGCGTCCACAGCTGGTAGGATATCGAGATAACGAACGCGAACAGGAACACCGTCGCAAACAACAGCGATTCGATTCCGGCGAAGAACGCGACGTTCGTGTCGGCCGCCACGACGCTGATGAGTCCGAACACACCGAGACTTCGATAATACGTCTCCCAGGTGATACCTAGCGGCGTGATGACGTTCATGTACACGTCGATCTCGCGGGCCGTCTCGCGCAGGGAGACGATCTTTTCGTCCCTGTCGAAGTCGACGAATCCGAGCTCCTCGAGCTTCGGCAGGTGGGTCTGGCTCAGCGCGTTGTAGACGCTCTGGCGGCAGTCCCGAGGCGGTGGTGACTCCCCCACTTCGCGTTCCGCGATGTGGTCGGACAGCTCGCGGACCTCGACCGGCCTGAGCCGCTGTTTGAGATACTGGAGCGCGAGTCGCCGCCGGTCGTTTCGAAGGATATCGTGGATCTCTTTCGTGTCGGTGCGGTCTCGCCGCAATCGCTGTGTGAGCATGTGTGCTGGGTCAGTCGCAGGTGGCCAGTAATTTGTTCTGGGTGACAAAATAACGATACCCTTGGTGCATATAGCTTTCCAAATATCATATATTTTATCAATATCGCCCAGAGATGATCGACGGCAGCCGGTAGGTCTATTACCGACTCTTCAATTCAACCACCGTATTTGACCCGATTAATCGGTGATTAATGGACCTCAATCTCTGCCTGACGGATCACAGGACTTGCTTGCCGGATTACAAACTGGTGTTGATTCAAAAACATCACATCTCTTAATTTTTAATAACGCATTAAAGCCGCTGAACTCGAAGTTAAATAGAACTGAGGTGTTAATAACTTTAAATTGGGTGTGTGAATGGATTTCGTACATTCGGGCCGCCCGTGACGGGTGGAAACCGAACACCAAACCATGTCAAACGACAGCAAATACAGCCTCTCACGGCGGAAGGCGCTGCTCGGACTCGGCACAGTCGGTGTGGCCGGCGCCGGCGCCGGGGTCGGGACGAGCGCACTGTTCAGCGACGAGGAAACGTTCGAAGGGAACACGATTCAGGCCGGGACGCAGAATCTCATCGTCAACGCGGGAATCGTCGATGATTCGACGTTCGACGGGAACGCCGGTTCGATAAGCCTCACAGACGAGACGGCAAACGGGGAGCCGGCGGTAGGAATTGAAGTCAACGACATCAAGCCGGGTGATAGCTTCGTTATCGGCGTTGACCCCGTGGTAGAGGGTAACCCAGGTTACCTCGCGCTCACGGGCAATGTAACTGACAACTTGGATGCCACCAACACCGAGCCGGAAGTTGGTCTGGACGGGAATCTTACCAATTCAACTAACGGCCAAGGCACTCAGGGCGAACTAGACCAGTTCCTCGAAATTACGGCTCTCGGGTACGACTCCGGCAATGTGAACGGCGGTATTTCGGGTTCCAGTCTCCCGATTACCAACGACGACGGGTTCCCCAGTGACTTTGGCGGGAGTCCGGTCCTGTTCACCGATCTTCTGAACGGACTACTATACCGGGGGCGCAGTGGTGCTTCTGCTCCCGGCCACGGTGCAGCTGGAGACCCTGCCACGCGAGTCGGCGGTGACACCTCGCAAACCAACGTAGACACCGATCGCGTGACCCACCTCGTCGAGTTCACACTGCCGACGAGCGTCGGCAACGTCGTTCAGGGTGACAGCCTCACCTTCGACCTCACGTGGAGTCTGGAGCAGGTCCGGAACAACTCCGCACCCGCGAACGCCTCCGAAGTCGACGGCAGCGCGAACTAGCTTGTTCGAACGAATCTGAGCAGTTCCCGACCCACACGGGTTCCGGGACCGCCTCGCTGGCGGCCTGGGACGCGGCTGCGCTGCGGAACGGCGTCTTCGATCCACCGAAGGCACGTCACGCGGCGCGGCGGCGTTACGGCGGTTCGACTCCGCCAGTGGGTCTTCCCCAGGAGGGGATGAACAATGTCAAGCGACAACAACTTGGAACTCTCGCGGCGCAAGATCCTCGCCGGTATGGGCGCGGTCGGTGCGGCCGGCGCCGGCGCAGGCATCGGAACGAGCGCGCTGTTCAACGACACGGAACAGTTCGCGAACAACGAGGTCATGGCGGGACAGCTGGACCTCAAGATGGACTGGGAGGAGCACTACTCCTTCCCACAGATCTACGACGACTTCGGCGATCCGACCGTCGAAGACGGGACTCCGCTCGACGTTATCAGAGAGGACCCAGCGGACCTTTCGGGAATTAACGAGGACAACTACACCGGCCTGCCAATTCCGGAGTCGGACGCAGAGGGACGGGACCCGGTTGTTTGGGCACGAAACAACGACGACCCGGCGGACACTGGTGAATCCAGCCTCGAACTGTACTTTGCCAACACGGTCATCGAGGCCTTCCCGGACGACAACGCTACCGACCCGCAGGGAACGTTCACGACGGTTGACGAGGACGGAATCCGCGTCGAATCTCCGTGTAACACGCTCTCTGACGTTCCAGAACCGGGGCTGTTAACTTATAACCAAGAGGGGGTCGCGGGCGGCAATTTCCAGAACCCCGGTCGGACGTTCAACGCCGACACCTACGACAGCGATGCTGAAGAGTACAACCCGCTCCTCAACCTCACCGACGTCAAACCGGGCGACTTCGGGGAGTTCACCTTCAGTACGCACCTCTGTGACAATCCCGGATACCTCTGGTTACAGATGCCGGGTGGACTCACGGAGGCAGAAAACGGCGTTACGGAGGCCGAAGCGGAGTCGTCGGAAGAAGACGGGACCGTGGACGAACCGGGCAGTGACCCCGAACTCGCCGATAACGTCGAAACGACGGTGTGGTACGACGACAACTGTAACAATCGGATCGACGGTGCGCCGGAACCGTTGGTTGTGCTGGCCGTTCTAGACACCTCCGACTCTCAAGAACCTGTCTTACAAGACATTCTCGATGCCGGGGCCCGGTACGTCGAGCGCTTGGCTGCCGATGCGGACGCCGACGTTTACGCCGGCGTGATCACGCTCGACGACACGGGTGACGACCGAGACGCAACGTTGCGGAGTCTGCCCGGCCGGAATCCAATCACTGACGTCGGAAACTACGTTGACTCAGGCGGAGAGGCAAAGTTCGAACTCGGCGGGGACATCATTCCCGGCGAGGACGAGGTCGGAGGGAACTCGCCGCTCCCGCACGCGCTTGACGTTGCTCGCGAGTACCTCAACGATCAGGTAGCCAACGATCCGGGCGGTGTCGGCCTCCCCAGTGACCCGAACAAGGAGATCATACTGCTGTCCGATGGCGCACCTTCATACGGGACGGGCAGCGGCAGTTCTGTGGCCGGACTCGGACGTGGTGGACTAATTGATCCTGACAGTGGCAGTCTTATTCAGGACAGCAACGGCGATGACATCAAATCCGACTTCTTCGATGGAAGTGCGAACGATTCAAATATCAAATACCCCAACCCAGAAACAAACACTACGGTCGGCAATGCCCGGGCCGAAACAGTGCTCGTCGCGAGAGATCTTGATGGGGAGACCTTCGCACCGGGCACTACCCAAGAGCAGCCGCAAGCCGCAAAATTCGACAATCCCGATCAAGATGGAGATCCAGCCGACATCTCCGGATCAGATGGAATCACTGTCAGGGGGATCGTAAGCTACGATCCGAGCAGTCTCAATTCAACCGCACAGGATCGGGCAGAGGACACGCTACAGGCGATCTCGACGGGACAAGGTGCCGGAAACTTCTACAACCTCGCCCAGAACACTGCGGAGGACGTCGGTGACGACGTGTTCGGAGACACCAACGTCCAGACCGGCGGCGAGGATATCATCTTCCGCGGGACGCTCGACGAGTTAGCAGCCAGACTGGACCCGGACCAAGACGGTCCCGTCGCGCTCGACTTCGACCGCGTGACTGACGCGCAGGACCCGTATCCGGCGACCAGCACCCACTGTTTCGGCTTAGCGTGGTGGGTTCCGGAGAACGTCGGCAACGAGATCCAGAGCGACTCGGTGAGCTTCGATCTCGGATTCGTCACCGAACAGGCGCGGAACAACGACGACCCCGGTCAGACGTTCGGATTCGGGGACTAATCGGGGCGATCAGGCGGAATCGTCCCCTCCTATCGCGGTTCACCCACACGGTGTCCGGCGTCGCCGGCGGCTCCAGCGGCCCGGGACGCGGCTGCGCTGCGGAACGAGGTCTTCGGTTCCGCCGAAGGCACGTCACGCGGCGAGGCGGCGTTACGGCGGTTCGACTCCGCCGGTGGGACTCATCCCTCTGGGATGGTGCACACCAATGTCAAACGACAAATTCGAACTATCGAGGCGGAAGGTCTTGGGCGCGACAGCGGCTGTCGGCGTTGCCGGCGCCGGAGCGGGCGTCGGGACCAGCGCGCTGTTCAGCGACGAGGAATCGTTCGAAGACAACGAGATTCAGGCCGGTGAGTTGGACCTGGTTGTCGACTACGTGACGACGGTCACGCAGGACGGGGTCAGCACGGACAGTACGACCAACGATGGGATGATCCAGGGCGGCGAGTCTGTCCCGTACCAGATCGCGGACGTCAAGCCCGGCGACAGCGGATTCCTCGCCTTCTGTCCGAAAATCGTCGACAACGAGGGGTGGCTGTTCGTGGGGAGCGACGGCGGCGTCACCGACTACGAAAACGGCCAAACTGAACCAGAGGGAGATGTCGACCCGAGTGGCGGCGGTGATCTCGACAACGGCACAAACGACGGTGCGGGAGCCGGCGAACTCTCCGAGGCCATTCAGGTCGACGTCGAATACTGCGAAGTCGCCGACGATGGAGATGAGCCAAGTGGTCCCGAAGACTACAACACGGTCCACGACTTCAACAACCCGGCGGACTACACGCTAGCGGACCTGTTCAAGGAACTTGAGAGCGGGTTCCTGCTGGACGGCGACGCAGATCCGGCGGACGGAACGACGGAGTATCCCTCGTCGCCGGATCAGAGCACGCAGAACGGTCCCTGTCTCTGCATCAGCTGGGAACTCCCCACTGAGGTCGGCAACGAGGTCCAGTCCGACGCCGTCGAGTTCGACATCACGTTCGCGGCACGGCAGTGGCGCAACAACCCCAATCCCGAGAATCCGTTCGCCGCTACGACGGTCTACCCCGGCGACTCGATCCAGAGCGCCATCGACAGCGCGAGCGACGATGACGTGATCAGCGTCTTCGGCGGGAACTTCGGGGACGGGAGTGATTACGCCGAGGAACTCGATGTCGACAAGCCGCTCACGTTGGCGCGGGCGAGTGCCGAACGACCGACGATCGCCGCGGACGCGCAGAACGTCAACAGAGCAGTTACGGTCGACGCCACGAACGTCATCTTAGACGGACTCGACGTCACCTTCTCCGGCGGTGCTGGCAGTTCGTCCAACGCCGAGAAGTACGGCGTCGTGGTACGAGGCGGGGCAGACAACTTCACGCTCTGCAACAGCGTCGTTCGCGACATAACTACGGAGCAGACGAGCGCAGGTCAGAACGCCACTAGGTCGACTGGCGTCGTGATGAGAGCACCCGGGACCGGTTCTTCGTCCATAGGCAGTGCGACGGTCAGGCACAATACGATCACCAACATCGAGTGTGTGGGGTCGACGGAAAATAATACCAATCAGGACAGCGACTCGAAGGCGAAAGGAGTCGCGCTGAACGGCAACGTCGATGACGCAGTGGTTAGTGGGAACGAAATCATCGATATCGGCGCGACCAGCGGTGACGATCTGACTGTGGCAGAGTTCTCGTACGGTTCCACCTCTCTCGATGGCACGGACAAGCCGCGGGGAATCAGTATTGTTCAGGCCGGTGGGACGAGAGCCCCAGAGAACTTCATCATCGAGAACAACGTCCTCGGCGGGACGGGCTCCGATGCGATCAAGGGCCTATACGGTCAGCCTGCCATCTTTATCGGCGGCGATGGCGGGATGGGCTCGGACCACGATGTCCGGGGCAACGATATATTCCACCCGATAGACAACCTGAACGGCGGTCTCAACAGCGGACCGGCACTCAACCTGAACGGAGAGAACACCTACTACGACACGAGTGGAGGCACGATCTCTCCCAGCCTCGTTCCGGCAGACGCAGACGAGGACGGTGGTAACCTCATCGATCGGGCTGGAGGCTCGGAGTACAACGGGCAGCCGTAACTTCCGGACAACCCGTAGCGACGGTCCGACGTCGCCGGTCACGCCCCCGAAACGGGGTGAATAACTAACCCATCCGGGATGGCACGTCCCCGGTTCTATCGGGGTCACTCGGCACGGCGGTTCGACTCCGCCGGTGGGTTTCCGGGGGACGACCCGACACATGACCGACCCGAATCGAACGCGTCGACACACCAACGCGGGCCCCACCACCTCCGGGTCCGCTCACACGGGAGCCGACCACATGACAAACGACGGCGACGCGTTTCGGCTGACGCAACCGGCCGATGACGGTCGGGCGAGCAGACGACGAAGTCGATCGTCGACGGGAGCTGGACAACGGTTACCGTCCGGCACCGGGTCGGGTTCGTCACGCACTCCGGTGGCTGTGCGTCTCGACGCGGCGATGAGAGCGACCGATCTGACGCACGCAGACGCGCGCGAGCACATACACGATCAACAGTAAATGACAGATATCGACATCAATCGACGACGGCTGATCGGGCTCCTCGGTGGCACGGGAGTGACCGCGTATCTCGGTCTCGAATACGCGACCGGGGATCCGATTAGGTACACGTACGCGTCGTCACACGACTGTGACGGCTACACGCTCGAGGCCGAGTGGCGAGAGACTTACACCAGCGACGGCGACACGGCGCTACTCGAGAACACGACGTCGTCGGACGGCACCGCGCCCGGAAACTCCTCGATTATCCAACTATCGAATATCCTTCCCGGTGACAGGGGTACAGTCGGGTTCGAACTCACCGCCGAAGCGGACGACGAGGCGACCGACACCGTCAGTCCGACGCTCGGCTTCGACATCGTCGAGACGGCCGAGAACGGACTCAACGACGCCGAAGAGGAGGCCGGCGACACCACCGAGGACGTCGGCGAACTCCAGGATTATCTCCGGGTCACCGTTTGGGAGAATACGGGTATTCTGGGCATCGATGCGCTCGGTTCTGACGACCTCACCCAGCAGATCACCGAACCGACGATAGCGGAGGGAACGTTCGCCGAAGTGGCCGCGGTGCTGAACGACGAGCCGCTCGGGAGTATCGACACGTCGGCCGGCAGTGACGAGTCCGTGTCGGCGACGCTCCGCTGGGAGTTCGTTGACGCGCAAAACATCAACGCCGTACAGAGCGACTCCGTGACGTTCACGCTCGACATTCAGTGCGGGGGTGACCAGTGAATGGCCGATCCGTCCCGCGAATGTCTCACAGACAATCTTATTAAGTCTGAAAGCTGTCTACTGGCCAATAACTATAATACGGCTGCGAATAGAGATATGTATCGTAGTCGAAACGATCGGTGTGGCCCCTAAGGTGGGAGGGGATTACACATGGACAAACCAGACCTAACGCGCCGCCGAGTGCTTTCGGGTATCGCGGTGAGCGGCGGGGCTGGGGCGCTCACGGGGCGGGGAACCGTGGCGCTCTTCTCGGACGAGGAGCTGTTCACGAACAACTCGGTCACGACCTCGGCAAGCACCGCGGGCGTGGTCGATTTAGACGTTGCTGTCGACTCGTTGGGCGACGCGGACGGACTCATTTACACGATCGAAGTTCCGGATCTGGCGAACAACAACCCGTCGTACATCTGGGTTCAGCCGGTGACCTGTCCCGACCCGATCGACGCGGCCGACGACGTGGACGTCGATCTCCGGGTCGAGTGTCCCGACAGCGGCGACACCGTGACTATTGCCGAGGGAACACTGAGAGAGGTGGTCGACGGTCTGCGTACGAACGCAGGAGAGCCGCTGCGCTGTTCCGGCGAAACTCCTCGGTGTTTTGAACCCGGCGAGAACGTCGAACTCGTGCTCGAGGTGCTCAGCTCCGATACTACCGAGGACTTTGCCTTCGAACTCGAGTTTTACGCGGAACAGTGCCGGTACAACACGGAAGCGACCACGCCGTTCGACTCGCTTGCTCAGTGCGACACAGGAGACGAGACGACGCCGGCCAAAGGAATCAGCTGGATCGCGTTCTGTTCCGAATCTGAGGCGACGCTCGATCCAGACATCCTCGCAACCAGCGACTTCGACGACGACGACGGCGCTCCGAGATCACTCGAGTGGGAGACTGAAGACGAGGTGGACTACGTTGTCGCCAAATCCGGTCAGAACTTCACGATATACGACTACTCCGGTGGCAGTACAACGACTGATACGGTGACCACGGGCGGTAACGATGACGCTGACTTCTACGGCAGCGAATCATCCAATAACCGGTCGTCCAATCCATGCGAACTGGCGGCTGAGAAGTTCGGCTCAGGGTCTTTCCCCGATAATGGCCCGTCAGTGAAACTGGAATGGGACGAACAAACTAAAACGTTCTCTGAGAGCCCATGACCGACGAAAACACACAAAACACGGCGACTGAGGGCCCGCGGCGCGAGGAGATCCCGTGGCGGAACGTAGCGAACGTCGCCGGGGTGGTGCTCCTCGTTGCGGTCGTGGTTCCGTTCGTCGTCTTTGCGGTTCCGCAAGTCGTCGGCGCGGACCAGAGCTACGTCGTCCTCTCGGGGAGCATGGAGCCGGCGATGAGTCCCGGCGACGTCATCATCGTGAACAGCGTCCCGGCCTCGGCGATCGAGCGAAACGACGTGATAACCTTCGGGGGACAGGAAGGGGACACGCCGACGACCCACCGCGTAATCGAGGTGGTCGAGCAGGACGGCACTACGGCGTTCCGAACGCAGGGCGACGCGAACGAGGACCCGGACGGGGCGCTCGTCACATCGGACCAGCTCCAAGGGAAGGTGCTGTCGCCCGCCGGCTACCTACTGGTCATCCCGTTCATCGGATACCTCATCAACTTCGCCGGCACGCAGTCCGGACTCGTCCTGTTCGTCGCCCTCCCGGTCTCGCTGCTCGTTCTCAACGAGATCTGGAACGTCATTGCCTCGGCTCGTTCAAGCCCGGAAACAGATGGCAACGCCGACGCGGAGGTCGACACAGAAGCCGCAGGAGCCGCTGAAGCCATTGAAGGAGCCCCGAGCAACTCGAGGGAGACAGAAAAAACCGAAATGCAACACAATAGCACCGCCGCGGCGTCTGACGGTGCTGATGCGGGGATTAGCTTCACCACGGGGGAGCTACAGCTGGGACTGGGAATGAACGCGGCGTTTCTGGCGTACAGCATCTGGGTGGTGTACGGTATCTGGACCGCCTACGACACGGTTGAAACGTGGGCCCTCGGCGTTGTCGGCGGCGTCGGCGCGTCCTTCCTGCTGCTCGGTGGACTGTACATATTCGGTGGTGCCGACAACGCGACTGACGAGGGAGGCCCCAGTTCTGAGTCAAGCCCGAGCACCCAGTCGGACCAACCCGTCAGCTCTGCGAGCGAGACCGGTAGAACCCACAGCGACGGAGAATTTGTATATTCACGGGACTCGAACATAGAAGCAGGAGGCGAGGCGTCGGATGGCGCTGCCTCTCGGCGAACCAACGGCGACGGACAGGCGGAGTCTCCTGAGCACGATAGTGGAGGCCCGGTCTCGGAGGCCAATAGTTCGGGGGGCAAAACCGATGCGTAAGCGTACTCTCCTCTCGGTCGTTCTAGCGGTCTTTCTGGTGACGGCTGCGGCCACTGGTGGCGTGACAGTTAGTATACTCTCCGACAGCGAGACGGCCTCAAGCAACCTCTCTGTCGAGAACTCTACGGA
>Ga0207772_100300_pt1 | contig 28405 bp, 33 predicted proteins | sample A23M3SouthBayCA_2_FD_187750 | JGI IMG/M metagenome (GOLD analysis project Ga0207772, IMG submission 187750) | Aerobic enrichment media microbial communities from Eden Landing Ponds, California, USA - A23 M3 (2) (SPAdes) | ecosystem: Environmental > Aquatic > Marine > Unclassified | place...
CCGACGAGGATCGTCGACGGCGTTACCTCCGCTTCGACGGCGAGGATTTCGTCGGCGGGATCGCCGTGCCGGACCTCGATCCGTGTCTCGATACCCCAGTTTTCCAGCGTGCTCGCGTGCTCAGCCAGCTTCTCCTGTGGGCTGATGTCGCCGTCGACGCCTTCGTCTTTCGGCGACCGAACGTGAACGAGAGTTGCCTCTTCGGTCGCGTGACGGAGGTACGAGAAGGCGTCGAATGCTCGGTCGGCGTTCTCAGAAAAGTCCGTCGCGAAGAGAATACGCTGAAAGAGGTGCTCCCGGAGAACGTCGGGGTCGTCGGTCGCCCGCTCGACGCGGTTGACCAATAGCGGAACGACAGTAGTCCGCGCGAGGTTGCGTGCGGTTGAGCCGATGATGCGATTCTCCAGCGGGCTCTGACCCCGTGAGCCGACAACCGATACATCGGCGTGGACGGTCTCAGCGATACTGTTGATACGTCGATAGGGGGTTCCACGGACGACGTGCGTCTCGACATCGAACCCTGCAGCTTCTATTACCGTCTGATACTGGTCTAGCCCCTGTTGGCGTCGCTCCTCAAAATTCACGCCGGGCATTCCGGAGTGGACGTTCGCCGGAACGACTGTCACGAGATGGATCGTATCGATGCCGATACGGCCTAGGCACTTGAGACAGGTTTCGTTCTCTATTGCAGCCTCACTTGCAGCCGACAGGTCGGTCGCGCAGAGGGCCCTCATATCGACACGTTTGTCGAGCGTTGACAACAGAGTTTTGTCTGATTTTGTAGGGACAGTCGGTAATCGGACGTACACTGACTGGTTTCTGAAGCTGCCAGCGTCGATATGTTTCCTGTAAGTTATCGATACCCTGGTCGAGGTTACCGGAATATAGTATTGTGTGGTAATCCCAAAACCGTTATACGCACGAAGCAGGTAGGGGGTATTGAGCAGAAATGTACAAGAAGCGAATTTCCGCATTCGAACGTCAGAGGGTGAACCGATGGCAGGACTAGAGATTCCCACGTGGGACCCGGAGACAGCCTTGCTTATCGGCACGATTCTACTGGAAGCGATCGTGCTGTACGTGGGCTATGGTGGCCTCGAACGGCTCTTCGGGCCCTATCTCATGAAGCTCTTGGTCGGAGGTGAAGCAAATGCTCGATAGTCTCCTTGACGGGCTCGGGATCTTGGGGACCAGTCCTGAGATGCTGGCGCTGTTCGTTGGGTTCGGCCTCGTCGTCGGGGTCCTGTTCGGGTTCTTCGGCATGGGCGGGTCGTTCCTCGTTACCCCTGCCCTGCTAATGCTGGACTACCCGGCACCCGTCGCGGTCGGGAGCGGGATGGCATTCGTCTTCGGGACGGCTGTCATCGCGACCCTGAAGCACCATGACCTCGGGCAGGTCGACTACAAGCTCGGCGCCATCATGATCACCGGGACGACGATCGGAATCGAGGCTGGGCGTGCCAGCGTCTACTACCTCGAGTCGCTGGGACTTGCTGGCGGCATCATCAGTGTCGCCTACGTGCTCCTGCTCGGCGGTGTCGGAGCGATGGTGACCCGTGACGCTTTGAACAGTGACGGCGGCGGTGGAATCGATCACGAGGCAACTGACAAGGACCTCGACGAATACGAGATCCCCGAAATCGCCAAGACGATTCAGCAGACCGTTCGGATCCCGCCGATGGTGACGCTCCGCGGCGACGTTCGTGTCTCCGTGTGGGTCATCACGGCCGTCGCCTTCGCGACCGGTCTTCTGTCCGGCTTCCTCGGCGTCGGTGGCGGCTTCATCCGGATGCCGGCGATGATCTACGCGATCGGTGTCCCTGTGCCCGTCGCCGTTGGCACCGACCTGTTCGAGATCGTCTTCTCCGGCGGTCTGGGAAGTTACCTCTACGGACAGGGCGGCGGCGTGAACCTCGGTATCGTCGTTCCGCTGCTGTTCGGGAGCGCACTCGGTGCGCGTATCGGCTCTGCCGCGACTGCCGTTGTCGACGCTGACGGCATCAAGATCTACTTCGGCGGGATGCTCTTGATCGGTGCCATCGCGGTTGGTGTCGGCGAGATCGGTTCCTACATCGGAAGCCCGACTCTCGAACTGCTCGGGTTAGTGCTCGTCATCGGCGCGGCTGTCGTCGTCGCCTTCGCGATCCTCTACACGTCGATTTCGTCGCTTCGTGAGACGCGTCGGCAGCGGACTACAGTTACAGACTAATCTGCTTTTGCGCCAACCCGCTGCCCATTCGGGCTGTTTGGGCGTCTACGCTGTTGAGGTTTCTAGAGTGTCGAGTAGCTGTTCACGGGATATTCCTCTCTCTTTGGCTCATCCCGATATTGTGCGAAATGCGCAAAAGTCTTTTAATCGCCTGAGACCTACATAGCGTTGATACCGATGCCAGATTCGATGTCTGAACAACTCCGCCGGGACATGGAATGCGAGGGGCTGCTGGAGTGCTTCCACGGGCTCAAAGAACTCGACAGGGAGTGCTTCCAGGCGCTCGTCGAGGCCGAAGAACCACTGACTGTCGACGAGATCGCCGACGCAGTCGACCGTGAGCGCTCGACCGCTTACCGTGCCATCCAGCGGTTGCTGCAGACCGGTTTCATCGAGAAAGACCAGATCAACTACGACCAGGGTGGCTACTACCACGTCTACTCACCAACGGATCCCTCCAAGATAGCCGATGACATGCAGCGCCTGCTCAACGACTGGTACGCGAAGATGGGGCAGCTCATCCAGGAGTTCGAAACCAAGTACGAACAATCCGAAACTGCGGCCCCGCCCGCCGAAAGCTAACTTACTCTCTTCTCTAAACGTCGGCTTCAGCTACTCTCCTCGAGGAGCTAAATTTCGCGCGGTATAGAGTTCTAACGGATATTTCCACCGACAGCCGTTCTTGGGTAGTATTGTATATATTACCCAAAACTCTTAATTAGCGCTGGTGCATACATACTGGTGATGGCAACTGATACTGCATCCGACGCTGGTACCGCGACCACGAACGAACCGCTCCACGTTGACGGGCAGTCCCAGCTCAACGACGTCGTCGCAGAATACGACGTCGTCCTCACGGACTTCTACGCCGACTGGTGTGGTCCCTGCCAGATGCTCGAACCAATCGTCGAGACGCTGGCTGCCGAGACCAGCGCGACTGTGGCGAAAGTCGACGTCGATGCCAACCAGCAGCTCGCTGCTGCCTACGGCGTTCAGGGTGTTCCCACGCTGATCCTGTTCGCCGACGGCGAACAGGTCGAGGAAATCGTCGGTCTCCAGGGGGAAGACCAACTCCGCGCGCTCATCGAGACCTACACCGAATAAATGACTGAGGACATCCACGATCTCGTCATCGCTGGTTCAGGTGTTGCCGGTCTCTCGGCGGCGGTCTACGCTGCTCGGGCCGATCTCGACCCCTTCGTCCTCGAGGGCGACGAGCCGGGCGGCCAGCTCACGCTGACGACCGATGTCGAGAACTACCTCGGCTTCCCCGATGGTGTCGGCGGCATGGACCTCGTCCAGCGCGGGAAGGAGCAGGCCAAGCAGTTCGGCGCGCAGTTCCAACACGGTCGCATCGAGGACGCGGTTCTGGATGAGCAGCCGCTAGAGCTATCGCTGTCCACTGGCGACACGATCTACACACGGTCGATGATCGTCGCGACCGGTGCGAGCGCACGCTGGGTCGGCGCCGAGAACGAGGAGGAACTGATGGGTCACGGGCTGTCGACGTGTGCGACCTGTGACGGCGCGTTCCACCGCGGCGACGACATCCTGGTCGTCGGTGGCGGCGACAGCGCGATGGAGGAAGCGCTGTTCCTCGCGAAGTTCGCCGACTCAGTGACCGTCGTCCATCGCCGCGAGGAGCTACGTGCGTCCGAGATCATGGCTGATCGTGCTCGCGAACACGAGGACATCCAGTTCCGCTGGAACACGGAACTCGAAGCCATCCACGGCTCGCAGACGGAGGGCGTTACCGGTGCCACGCTCGTCTCTCATCCTGAAGGGTATCCCAGAGAGAAGGGCGAGTCCGGGATCGACGTCGACCGGGAGACCGTCGAGGTCGGGGGTGTGTTCTACGCTGTCGGCCACACGCCGAACACGCAGTTCCTCGATGGCACTGGCGTGGAACGGGACGAGAGTGGCTATATCTTCACGCAGACCGATGCTGCTGGTCGGCCCACAGCCCAGACGGCTGTCGATGGAGTGTTCGCTGCTGGCGACGTCGCCGACCCCCGCTACCGGCAAGCGATCACGTCCGCCGGTACCGGAAGCATGGCCGCGCTCGACGCTGAAGCGTTCCTCGAGACGCTCCAGGACGAAGACGAACCGACGGCAACCGCGACAGCTTGACATCCTCCCCGCCCTGAAGAGCGAGGATTCCCGACTGCCGTTGGGATATTGTGGTCTACGGGACAACCTGTTCTTGTGGGGCTACTCTCCCCGTCGATTTATCGAACAAGCGCACCGATGGCTGTGCCAAACAGCCGTTACTCCTATCCCGAGCGGGATTCGGAGTTACCGTGGCTCGCATATTCTCCGCCGCGTTCAGGTCGCTGTTAGCGACTAATTCACAGTTCTCACACACGTACAACCCGCGCTCAACGCGGTTAGAATCTGCTTCTGTGCCACACTCACAGCACGTTTTCGAGGTCTTCAATGCGCCCTCGGGAACCCGCTCTACGTCGATGCCGCGTTCCTCTGCTTTATACTCAATGTGGCTCAGGAGAGTTTCAAACGCCCAACCGTGTAGCCGTTTGTTACCGTGGCGGCCCCAATCAGAACCATCACGGACTTTCTTTGGGTGACCAACAGCTATCGTTCCGACATCGTGAATTGCACACTGCTCTACGATGTCCTTCGACAGTGCGTGCAGGAAATGTTCTTGTCGTCGTGTCTTCTTTTGCCGAAGTCGCTGTGCCTCGTTGCTCGGGCCGTTCTCACCTTCCGTAGCGTATTCTTCGTGACGGAAGTAGTGAGCATCTTCATTCAGCGCGTTGCCCGGATACAGCAGCGTTTTGTCACCGACAGAGACAGCCGCAGTATTGCAAATACCAAGGTCAACACCAGCAGTTTTCTCACCTGGGGTTTCGGGCGTGTCAATCTGCATCTCACAGACGAAATGCAGTTCCCATTTCTCACCAGTCCAGACAGCACGCACCGTCTGGACGCTCTCAACACCGTCGAGCGTCTGGTTATCTGCCTGAACCGTGAAATCGCAAAGGATGTAGTCTGCGGCGTACCGAGACTTCTTCATATTCGTTCCCTTTGAGAGACGAACACGGTTGTATTCGGTATCCAGTTTGAAGCCCTGATTCTTCCACGTCACGGTTGAGCGCGGGTGTTCGTCACCGCCCTTGCGGTAGCCGGGCGGATTTGCGCCGGAATCGCCCTGCTTGTACCACGAGACGAACGCTTCACCGAGTTCTTGGAGAACTCGTTGACTGGACTGAGAATGCAAGTCCGCATAGCGTTCGTGATTCTTGAGATACGAACAGAGTTCGTCGGCGTCTGGAATGTGGCCGATAGCATCCCACACACGAGAAATTGTCCACCGCCCGATGTTCCATAGCTTGCTGGCGGCGAAGCCATGCGAATCGAGGTCATCGTGGACTTGCGAGTGATTGGTGATACTCGCTTTCAGTGTCCGGGTGACAACCTGATTCGACACACGTAAGCATAATATTTTGAATTACATAATTGCTCGGATTGCATTTTCGCGTGGAATATCCAGTCGTAGCTACGAGCGAGGTTTAACTCCGAGATGTCGGATTCATCCCCGCCCTGAAGCGCGGGGCTTTCTCCTTGCTTCTCCGTAATCCCGACCTGGCACACCGTTTTGATTTCCTTGAGATAACCAGTGTGTCGTTGGACTGTTCACCCTCCCGTGGCGGTTCTCGATGAATGATCGATGTAGCCTGCTCACGGAGCAGATATTCTGTATAAGTAGATGGTACAGAGTGCGAGGATAGCCTCAGCTACCTTCGCTGCGACGGCCAGCGGGTTCAGGTTCCCCCGCATATAGAACGCGTCAAAGCTGAAACCTTGGAACACAAACAGCGCAAGAATAGTGACAATGGCGTATCCCGCAGCGACAAGAAACAGCTCAGGTCGCCAGTATCGGCTACTGTACAGGAGGACCCCGCCAAGAAACCCAAGGCCATTCAGAATAAACAGGGTCCCTAGTGTCTGACTGAAGCCCATGACACGTGGCCCGAGCAGTAAGTGGATGCCAGCAGTGGTAAGAGTGGCCACGATTGCGAGGTACCCGACTGGATGCGATGGGAGCGTAAAAAACGAGTCCTGGCGTTGTGTCGATTGAGCGACCATAATGCGGAATCATCCCCGAGGTGTATTAAATCCATATGAGTCTCCCAACACTTCGGGAATCAGACAGAATGATGACTCACAAACGCAAACATACGGGACAACGCCTGAGCCAGAGTTCGGGGCTTGGTCACTAGTTACAGTCCCAACATCGACCGAACCCGTTCTATCAACCCGCCCTGCTGATCGAATATCCGTGTCATCTCCTCGTCGGTCAATTCGAAATCGAAGATCGAGAGGTTGGCTTGTAGATGGGGGCGGCTCGACGCTTTCGGAATTGCGGCGACCTGTTGCTGCTGGATGAGCCAGCGGAGCGTCACCTGTGCTGGCGATTTCCCGTACCGGTCACCAATCGTCGCCAATGTGTCGTCGTCATTGACGCGCCCTTTCGCCAGCGGACTGTAGGCCGTCAGCATGATATCGTGATCGATGCAGTACTCCAGAAGATCTGCCTGGTCAGTGTAGGGGTTGTACTCGACCTGATTCGTACAGATCGGTGTCTCAGAGGCTTCACGTGCGTTTGCAAGCTGGTCTACCGAGAAGTTGCTTACTCCGATATGTCGAACTTCTCCAGCAGCCTGGAGTTCGTTCATTGCCTCGATGGTTTCCTCAATCGGGACGGATCGACTCGGCCAGTGGATTAGCAACAAATCGATCGCCTCGAGGCCAAGCTTTTGGCGACTCTCTCTTGCGACCCGCTTGGTCTCCTCGTAGTCGAGGTTTGTCCGCCAGACCTTGGTCGTAATGAACAGGTCGTCTCTACTGACAGCCGTGTCTGCGAGTGCCTGCCCGATCGCAGTCTGGTTCTCGTAGTACTCGGCCGTATCGATGTGGCGATAGCCAATCTCCAGACCCTGAGAAACTGTCTCAGTACAGGTCCGGCCACGCAGGCGATAGGTTCCCAGCCCGAGTGCCGGGACCTGTGCCCGATTTGTGTTGACGTATTCCACAACGGGGCTTGGATCGACTGCGAAAAAGCTCCTGTGCCGACGGTCGTGACTGGTCTGTACCCCCGACTGGAGGCCGTACCCCAACTTGCTTTTTGCTGGTGGCCGTACCCGATGACAGATGCGTGTTGGCTTGAAGCAGTTCAAACAGCCGTTGTGCTACGTGATGGCGCTCCTATACGTCGTTGCGGGGAGCTTGCATTTCGTCGTGCCGGACCTGTACGTCCAGATCGTGCCGCCGACCTTGCCCGCACCGCTCGCGCTGGTGTATCTGTCTGGCGTCGCCGAAATCGTCGTCGGGCTCGGCCTGTTGGTGCCACGAACGCGCTCATACGCCGCATGGGCGACAATCGCGTTGCTCGTTGCGATCTTTCCCGCGAACATCTATATGGCTGTGTCGATGGTCACCATCGAGGGTGCGCCCGGTGGCGGCGATCCCTCATCGCTGGCCCGCTGGGCCCGGTTGCCGCTTCAGGGCGTGTTGATCCTCTGGGCCTACTGGTACACCGACTGAGCGCGGAAATTACCCGGAGTGACTGACTATTGGTAGGTGTCTGAAATCGGTACGAATTATCGAAGAAATTCGATCTAGTCATCCAGTCGCCATCGATAAAGTTTCCAGACCCAGCCACAGGTGGTGTCTATCTGCCATCATCCTCGTCGAGCGTGCCGACAGCGTCGTCAAGATCCTCGATGTCTTGCGATGCCTGTTCCTCATCGATGCACTGAAAGATGCCCTCGAAGACCCCGCAAACGACGAGGAGTTTCAGCGCCGGCTCACCGATACCTACTACGACGACCGCATTGACTACGACACCATCGAAACGATCCTCGGCCGCGAGGAGGCGATGCGATTGAAACTTCTCCGGGAATCAACTTATTCGACGCCCCACATACCCGAACTCGAGGACGACCTCCCGGGTGATGATGTCTTCTATGACCGTGAGGTCTCCGAATGGACGGGCACTCCTTCGTCTGATTCGGACGTATCGCGAACGTGACGATGCCGGAGCACGCCGATACCGTTGTTGACACGAATGTATTGCTGAATCTCACAACACCGGTCGTTGACGGGCAGTCTCACAGGCACCCTCTGGCAGGGACCCGCTCAAAGTCCTACTCGCGGCATTCTTGTTTCATTGCCTGCTGCTCTCGCCCGGGAATTTGGAGCGCTCCATACACGTCCTTGCCAATATCAATAGTAGCCATGTGGTTATTTATCCGTCGTGTGAATTAGGGGCAACGCGGATTGTAACGGAGCGGAGAACCTGCGTCAGAAGATAACCCCAGGAGGAGAGGAGTAGCCGCTGTGTGGCACAGCCATCGACGCACTTGCTCGACTCAGAGAGTAGGGTATTCGCCTCACGAGAACAGGTCATGTTGTAAACCGGCAAGATACCGCCTCTGAGATATGGGTCGCCCCAGCGCGAACGATAAGGTGGATATCACCCTTCGAAACAGGCCACTGGACTCCCGTCTGCCCAGGGATTGGGGTCCAACGCGTCGGCTCCATCGAAACCGTGCCGCGTCGTTCTTGCCCGGACGACCCGTGCCGAATCAACGTAGTACGTGACGTACTGAGTGCTGTAATCGAATTCCATACCAGGGTGAATCGTCCCGGAACCGATGTACTGCAGTCGGACGACGGCCGAATTAGCCGGGCCCGCGGTGACCCACGAATCTTGGACAGAGATGTCGAACCGGGTCAGATAGCTGTCGCGTTCGCCGTCAGTCGTTATCTCGGTGTTTGCTATCATCTCAGCGTTCTGCCTGTAGGCCAGTTCAAACGTGGTGACGTACTCCAACGCAGCCTCGCCAGCAGGTTCCGATGGCGGTCGCCCGGGATACTCACGGGGTGCAAGCGCTCCGTCACGATCAACCGGCTCGGCCATCGGTCGGGAAACGGCCGAACAGGACACGTTCGGGGGCGTCTCCGGAATCTCGGTGGCCCAGCCAGCGGTCGCAGTCGGCGTCTCCGTACCGGTCGTCGTCTCGTTTGAACCAGCCCCCTCGGGAGCGAGACACCCGGCTGACGCAAGTCCAACACTACTGCTGCCGAATACCTTCACGAGATGCCGGCGTGTTATGGTCATTGCACGTGTGGCGGTACCATCCTCGGCGATAAATGGTTTCAGGACGGTCAAAAACGTATTTGAGCCAGCCTGCTGATTGGTGTGAAGAGACACGCTCGACAATTCACGTGGGTCAGCCCGGGAGCGATCAGCCCCAAAGACGCATCTCCGGGAGAGCGACGCCAGACGCTCTTCGACGAGTCCGTCACCGGTGAAGGAATCAGAGCGCTGTCGCCACGTCCTGTAGACATACGTCTGATAGGTTCGGTATATTATTCGAGGGCTATGCAAGATGGAGCGCGCGAGTCTTGCATCTGAACAAGCGTCGGGAGCGCTGTCGTGGGGCCCTCCACCTATCGTCGATCAGGAGTTCGAGGCTCTGTCACGGGGGGTCATCATTCCCTCCTTCACACCCTGCCTAATCAGGAGTACATTGATCGGATTGGCGGCGATAAGACCTAACGATTGAACGAGGTGATGGCCCCGAGGCTTCCGTACCACGTGAATCCCGCAGTGATGCCACCGAGCAACAGAACCGTCTGTTGGGGGATGCCGTCACCGTCCGCGTTCCCGGTCTGATCCGGGAGCAGATCGTCACTGAGCAGTCCCTCGGCGAAATGCGCCGACGAGAACAACGTCGCATTGATCGCACTCCCGGCCAGGGGACTACCCGTGATTACAAAACACCTGTCGTACTTGAGTGCTGAAAATACAATCCAAATTATACTTTCTCCTGCCATACCGTTGCTTCTGTTTTATTAGGTATTCCAACGGAGCAGAATAGACGAGTATATATCGAACATATAAAACGCCTATACGACGACAGCCGATAGCCCAACCGAACATCCCGTGTCTGACACCGAAACAAGCCAGCCGCGCATCGAGCAAGCACTCGCTGTCGTTCAGAAAGAAATAGACTGCATCGAGGCAGAATTGATGGCCTTCAGACGCTTTCGGACCCGTCTCGTGTCTATTGAACCGACGGGACAATGCGCAGCTACCGTCGATACGTCAGCGGGCGGGATGTCAGCGCTCGGTACCCGGCAGTCGAAACCAGATACCAGCCTGCGTGCCGTCCGGGAGGCCTATCAGGAGACAATAATGGCTGTGCCCCAATTCGAAGCTGAGTACGACGACTCGCTGGAAGCGAATATGTCGATGGAGTTCGGGGCGGAACTCGGCACCCAGATCGCCACGGGAACGCGGTTGACACCGCGGTTGCACGAGGCGCTGCTGACCGCGAGCGAAGGGGCACGCGACGAACGCGAGACGCTGCTCCCGGCACTCGAACGCGAGCGCGAGTCGTTACAATCGGTACGAAACACACTCGACGACTGCGAACGCCGCGGGAGCGCACTTGGTGCGAACGCACGTCGAACAACCGACTCGGTTCGTCTCGACAGCATCGATAACCAACTTGCCGAAATCGAAATAGACTGCGAGTCGGCAGCTGCGACCCGCCAACAGTTGCTCCACGGGCGGTCGGCTGCTGCCCTCTCCGGCATCGGCGGAACCAGTCTCGTCCGGTACCTGTACGGCGATTGTTTGGTGACGTGTCCAGCGCTTGCTGATATCGTTGCATGTCTCGACACGATCAGACGGCACCGCCGTTACTGTCTGGTATCGACGTGCTGAGGGTGGGAAGGCGGCTGTTTAGCGGCCCCTGAGGCGGTCTGGCCAGACCGCTTTGAAATATTAGAACGTATTCACCGCCCCCGAATTATTATCCTGCTCTTTCACGAACTGAGATGTATGAGCGTTGATACCGATCCACCACACCTATCAGCCCCCGTTCCAGGCCTGCGGCGTCTTACACATGCGCAGTTCAGCGGTGTGATTGCTTTGCTTATCGGATTCAGCCAAATGATCGTGGGAACTGTCGCTTTGGATGGGCTGTTGACAGTCATTGTTGCATGGGGAGGGGGGCTGCTTTTCGCTTTCGGGTACAATCTCATTCAGAACAGGCCTGTGTTCTACAGCGGATGGACCGAAGACGGTGAACCTGGATGGGTCAGTTTGTTGATCTCAGTGGTATTAACCGCGGCAGTACTCGTTGCCGCTGGACTAGTGCTTCTCGAGTAAACGTGATTGGTAGGCCCGAAGTGTATCCACCTATCGCATGTTTACCGTGGTTCCGAATTTTGTCCTATTTCGTCGCACGCTGCTGGCTGATATTACTCCGACCCAGGTCCTCATTGGGGTCGAATACGTCCCCTAGTCGGGCCCCTTCTCAGGGGCAACTCCATGTCCGTTAGCAACAGTGGACCCGATACAGAGGCTGTGTACAGCATGGAATGACAACTCGAATCAATCAATACTTCTTCTATCCAGTCTGCCACCCAATGAACCGCTCGAACCCATAAGTAAACCCGAGAAAAACGACAGCGAATACGAACCAACGGAATACATCGAATGCACCAGTGAACGCGAGAACGTTGAAAATGTATGATAACGATGCACCAACGAACGCAGCGATGTAGAGATTCCGTCGGATGTCCATGTGGGTCCTTCCAATGACTGTGAATTAACTCTTTTTCAGTAGGTTACACGAACAAGTCTCACAAGTTCTTTCGGCGCTGGATAAGGGCTCTATCCGTTACCTCATGTTCCTGTGCTCGTTCCCGCTGACTGAGGTTCATTCCTGCTGTTTCGGCCCGATATCCGACTCTCCGCCTGACGCCTCGGGTGGTTGTGACTCCTCGTCGTCGAGTCCGAGTACGCTGGTGTCGAGAGTCAGTACTGGCGAGTTGCTCAGCCCCGAAGACCGGCACAAAGAGGACGGCGATACCGCCTAGCACGACGGCGGAGGTAATTTCGACGAGGAAGTACAGCCACGGGCCTGGAATCCCGCCCTGGATGAGCGCTGCTTTGTCGGCGGGATGGAAGCGCCAATGCTGTTCATGCCGGCGTGACAGTCGGCGGCAGCGAGAACGCTCCCTGTGTTGTTGTACATCCGCGTCAACAGGACCGACCCCTCGAGTCGACCAGAATCGATAACGTCCACGCCGCTCCCATTCCCGACGCCGCGAGCAGTCCATGTATCGTCCACGTGAACCCTCAGTGACCGCCAGAAAACTCGCGACTCGGTGGTGGTCGACCCGCCCCACGAACGGAAACGGTCATACGCTACTGATCCTGTATGCAGCGGCTACTATCCGTCGCTGGCTCTAACCGCAAACCTGAGGCGGGGCCATGCGAACAGTGAATCCAAATTTCTTTTTTTACCCGTATTTCGCCAGCGAATCGCTACTCCAACGAGTCTGAGCACAACAGAACTGATGATCTGGGGAGTTCCCCTACTCAGAACAGTCGCTCAATCAGGCCTCGGTCACGGTGTTTCTCCGCCAGCAGTACCGAACACTCCACGTCGTCAACAACGTCTAGCACGAGCGACTTGGAGACGAGACGGCGAAGTAACCCTTCCTCAGTCGCGCCAAGGAGCAGGAGCGTGGCGTCATCAGCGGCATTCACAATAGCCGTCTCGACATCACCGGATTTGACGAGGAGTTCGGCGTCCTCTAGCCCTTGTTCGACCGCCCATTCTTCGAGGAACTGCTCGCCCGCCTCGCGGTCGTCGTCGACGTTGAGCAGCGTCACCTCGGAGTCGTATTCGGACTGAAGCAACTTCGCAATGTTGGCTGACAGCTCAGAGTCCGGGCCACCCGCGGTCGGGAGCAGAATGCGCGAGGGGTCGAACCCGCGGTCACGGAGGACCAGGAAGTCACAGGGGACTGCTTCGGTCAGTTCGTCTATGGCCGATTCTGCACGCCCGGGTGAGCCGTGTGCGTCCGGTCCCCACCCCATCACGACGAGGTCGGCGCTGTGTGTGCGGGCGGCATCGAAGATGGCCTCGTATGATTTGTGCGACAGGATAGTGTGTGTCTCAACGTCGACGCCGAAGGTTTCAGCGTCCTCTCGGGCATTATCAAGCAGTTGCTGTGAGCTCTTGTCTATTTCGTCGCTTCGGCCGGCCGCAGCTGAGAGCGCCGTCTGGTCTGGGACCGTGACGATGTGGGTGGCAATTACTCGCCCGCCCCGCTGTTTAGCGATTGCGCTGGCGAGCGTGATGAGTTCCTGTTCGTGTGCGGGATTGGCCAGTGGCACCATCACGCGATACTGACCGCCATCAGGCTTGACGCCGGCGGCCGCGCTGACGGCCGCGTCGGGCATCTCGTCGGACCGTGAAATGATGTGTTTCGATAGAATACCCTGTTTTTCGGTGCGTGAGCGGGCGTAGAGTCCGTACCATAGTACCGCTGCGGCGGCGATGCCAAAGGAAAGCAACAGTGCGTCTCCGGCGACGAACACCAGCAACGCAAAGGAGAGCACGACACCGAGAATCGGCATCAAAGGATACAATGGGACGATGAAGTCGGGCGTATACTCCTCGGGGTTTACGTAGCGCATGACGATGAGTGCGAGGTTCAGCAGCCCGTAGATGATGAGATGGAGGCCCGATGCAGCACCCGAAAGCAGCGTCAGATCCCCGATAACGATAAATAGGAGAATAAGTCCGCCGGTGATGCCGATCGCTCTGTACGGCGTCCCGTAGCGGGGGTGTATTTCGTTGAGGGCCGGTGTAACGATCCGGTCACGTCCCATGGCAAAGTTGATACGCGAAGACGCGAGGATAGAGGCGTTGGCACTGGAAGCAGTAGCGAGCAAGCCACCAAATAGGAGTGCACCCCCCATCGCGGCCCCCTGGATGTAGCTCCCGACCTCGACGACAGCGATGGGGTTCTCGGCGTTAGAGCTGATGATGTCTGCGATGAATCCAGGAGGAACGGCCGCGCTCATGATCACCAAGACGAGAGCGTAGATGACTGTCACGATGACGACGCTGCCGATGACCGCCCGCGGGAGATTCTTGCCGGGGTCTTTGATTTCCTCGGCGACGCTCGTGATCTGGACGAATCCGAGATAGGAGACGAAGATGAGGCCCGTCGTCTCCAAGGTGGTGACCACGTCCGTCGCGGCCGGGAGGTTCGACGGTTCGGCCCGCAGTGTTCCTAACAGTGTGAACACAGTGAGGATCCCGATAAGCAAGACGACGATGATGTTCTGTAACCGGCCCGTTTCTTTCGCGCCGACGTAGTTGATGAGGACAAAGAAGGCTCCCCCGACGAGCGCGATGATCTTCACCACGGTGATCGATATCGGGCCGACACCGACACTACCGGCGAGGCCGAAGATGCGGGCAATATACCGGCCGAACCCGACCATGTAGAAGGCACTGGCGAAGGCCAGTCCGAGCCAGTTGGCCCAGCCAGCGACCGACCCGAACATCGGCCCCAGCGCGTGATTGACGTAGTAGTAGGCCCCACCCGATCGGGGCATCGCAGTGCCGAGTTCGCTGGCCGACAGTGCCGTGAACATGGCGATGACGCCACCCAAAACGAACGCAGCAGACGCCAGCGACCCGGCCTTGAGGATAGCCTCGCCTGGCAGAACGAAGATGCCCGCGCCGATCATCGTTCCGACACCGATGGTCAGTGCCGCGAGTGGTCCGAGGTCCTTGGCAAGGTCTTCCTCGCTCATGTCTCTTCCTCTTGTGGGAGCGCGATGACGGGACGATTTGCCTGCGTCACCAGTGTCACCGAAATGTCGCCGGACAGAAACTGCATGAGACGATTCCCGCCGCGGGAACGGTAGGCAATGGCGCTGGCGTCAACCTCGTCAGCTGCTTCGAATATTTTCGCTGCGATATCCCGTCCGTAGGCGGTGTGGTCGTCGGCGTTAGGGAACACGGACCGGACGGCGGCATACGATTCCTCGGCTAAGTCTTCGGACTGTTCGACCGGCGTCTTGTCAGGGACGCCACCGCCCTTCTCTACGACGTGAAGCGTGGTCACGTTACTCGGTTCATACGGTTCAATCGCCTTCGCTGTCGCTAACGCATCGTCTGCATTAGCGACAGGGAGAATTACGTGGGCGAGAATATCCCCGTCCGCGGACTCACTGCTCATACTGGTCAGTACAGCCACTATCTGTTAAGAGTGTGTATCTGCCGGATAGCGGACAACGAATCGCAGTTCACTGTCCTGTGGGGGTTCATCAGCCTCCGGGGACCATTCTATGTGTGCGACTCCTACCGTTGCCAGAAGCTCGGAGTGAATACCACGAGCACGGAGATAATCTCAAGTCTCCCGATCCACATTAGAACCACCATATAGAGCTTGGCCGGCGCAGAGAACGGCCGGAAGTTGTCCATCGGGCCGACGATACCCACACCCGGACCGATGTTCCCGAGTGTGGCGATCGTGGCACTGATCGCTTCGAGTGCGGAGATATCGAGGCCGATACGGAGTGCGTCTAAATAGATTAACACTGTTGAAAACACGAAGATCAGGGCGAATACGAGCATAAAGACCAAGATGTCTTGAACAGTTCCTTCATCGACTGTATCGTCATTCAGACGAATCGGTCGAACAGCCGACGGATGTATCGTCGTGAACAGCTGTCGACCCATCGCTCGGGAAACAATATACCAGCGAATGATTTTGATAGACCCCGCTGCCGAGCCAGCAGATCCTCCGAGAAACATGGCGAACAGAAGAATCAATTGAGCTGACTCACCCCATGTATTGAAATCCATACTGGCATATCCCGTGGTCGTGATGACTGCGATTGTCTGAAAGAGTCCCTGGCGTAGCGAATTTTCCAGATTCCCGGAGAGCTGACCGATATTGCTCGGGATTTCCGCTATCCCCAACCCAGTTATTAGGAGGATGGATAAGAGCGAGCCGATGGAAGCTACCGCGAGAAGATACGCTCTGAACTCTGGATTCTTCGTTAGTTGTCTCGGTTCACCGTTGAACAGGTACCACAGTAATGCGAAATTGGTTCCGGCAACGATCATGAACGGCATCACTGCCCACTGGACGATGGGGGCGAAGGCTTCGACACTCCGTGCTTCGGGCGAAAAACCGCCTGTCGGCATCGTCGTAAGCGCGTGTGCGACGGCATTGTAGGCACCCATGTTTGGAGCGAGCCCGGCGAGGTGCAGGGCATAATAAACGAGAGTCGCAGCGACAGTGAACCCGAGATAGATTTTCCAGAGCGCACGTGCGGTTTCCTGAATCCGGGGCGTTAGCTTCTCAAGTGAAAAACCGGGTGCTTCCTCGTTGATGATTTGCGCTCCAGCAACGGACAGTTCAGAGAGAATTGCGACCATGAGAACGATGATCCCCATTCCGCCGATCCACTGTGTGAGCTGTCGCCATAACAAAATAGAGTGAGAGTGCTGTTCGAAAGATATCTCTGCCAGAACGGTTGACCCGGTCGTGGTAAAACCGCTCATGCTTTCGAAAAGCGCATTCACGGGCTGTGCAATTGTTCCCTGCCCAGCAATAAGGTACGGGATGGCCCCAAAGAGAGGAACGACGAGCCATGTGGCACTCACCATCAAGAGCGCTTCACGCTTGCCGAGTTTTCGGTCGTCACGAAGCCGTTCGAGGGCGAAACCACCACCGAACATAGCTACTGTGGTGATAATAAACGGGAGTAGATACTCGCCGTAATACACTGCAACCAGAGCCGGAACGAGCGGGGCAATGGATAGTTTCCGCAGGATTGTCCCGACGAAGCTGAATCCGGATCGCCAGTCGACGTAGCTTCTCATAGTAGACTCAACTCTCTCCGCTTAATTACCCGTCACCACCATGTCGAGAGGGGTATAAAAAAGTCTTCACGTCTCCGGACGCCACCGGGTGGTAGCATTCTCGCGGACCGTCTGATCAACGAAAGCGTCACTGACCTTCCATCCGAAGTTCTCATTGGCGCAGTTACCCGTGACCGTGAGTTCACTGTCCCTCGGGGTGGGACCATTATCAAGCCCGGCGACCACGTCGTGCTTTTTGTTAGTACCCAGACCCTCTCAGAAGTCATGAACGCCATCTGAGGGAGGCCCTGAGAATATGAATGGTTACAACGGTCCGGAGTGTGATTTTATCAGATATCCGCTGATTCCCCATCGGACAACCAAGAGTCCGGACAGGTTTCGGGTGAAACGGTCTACGAGGAAATGGAACCGTTCGTACCATATACTACCCGAGAGCTGGCGGATCGCATCGGTACACCTCTCGGTTATGTGTGGTCGATCCTTCGAAGTCTCGCCGTAGCTGGGAAGACTCAAAAGAAAGAACCAGACCCAATCTCCGAACTCGGATGCGTGAACCGCCCGACAATAGCGGTCAGTTACGGATTGACAGCAGATCGGGTATCGATCCGGGATTTGGGTCGGTCTGTGGCGCAATCATCGGTCTCGGTGGGATCCGCTCCCATCGAACAGGAGGATCAAATACCCTCTGGGCGGTCAGTTCTAAGATTTTATTGGTGAGACGTCGAACTGCTTTCTGAACTGCTGGACTGCCTCGTCGGAGCCGACCAGAACGATGTGCTCGGTTCCAGTGAACTTCCGTTGTGGATCAACTGCGCTGGTGAACCCAGATCCGTCCTCGATAGCGATGACACGACAGCCAGTTTTTTCGTAGATGCCTGACTTGGCGAGTGTCGACCCTGCCAGCGGTGTGGCAGGGACACGGAGTAGCCGAATCTGACTCGCTGGTGCAAGGACATCCTCGCCGCGGAGTTCCCTGGCGACCATTCGAGCGCTCACCCGTGGAACCGACAGCACGTAGTCCGCTCCTGCACTGAGTGCCTTCCGGGTCGCATCGGTGTCAGTTACCCGAACGAGGATCTCGATATCGTGGTTCAACGACCGGGCTAACACGGTTGTCAATAGTGATCCAGAATCATCCGGCAGACCGATAATAATAGCACCGGCAGTTTCGACCCCTGCTTCTTCTAAGATTTCGTCAGTCCTGGAATCACCCACGACATCCACGCCATCGCGGTCTTCGATATCGATAGTCACGACATCGAGGCCTCTCTCGGATATAACTTCCCGTGACGCTTGGCCAACTTCCCCCTGTCCGGCAACGATGATCCGCTCGTGTTTCTGGAGCGTACGGGCCGGTTGGGTAAAGTCACTGAACGCTTCCAGGGCATCGCGTGCACCCGTAACGAGCAATACCGTATTCGAGCGGATAATCGCGTCTGGGTCAGGTGGGAGCTGTAGTTCCCCGTCGATCCACGCGCCGATGATATTTGCGCCGGTCTCCTCCCTGATCTTCGAGTCGCGGATTCGCGTCCCGATGAGTCGGTTCCCCTGCTGGACCGGGACTTCCGTGACCTCTATCTCACCGCCGATATCGATTGTATCCGTCAAGTCCGAACTGAACGAGGAGATGGCCTTTTCGGCGAGTCGGCGACCGAGAACGCCGTGTGGTGACAGCACGGTATCGGCGCCCGTATCCAGCAGGATATCACGCATATCGCTGTCGTCGGTAAGGGTGATGATTTCGATGTCCGGGTCCATCGAGCGCACTGTCAGAATAGTATTGACGTTCGCATCACCGGCATCTGTAATGACAGCCCGGGCAGAATCGATGCTGGCTCGTTCGAACGCCGATGCATCCTGTGGTGAGCCGTCAATGACGGAGTAACCGTCATCAGCGAGTTCCTTGGCGTGCTCTTCGGACGAGGAGATCAGGACGTACTCGATACCGAGCTCTCTTAGCTCGTCGAGTAGCACGGCTGAATCCCGACGGTACTCACAGATAATGACGTGGCCCTGCTTGGGGGTGAGACGGTTGTCGAGGTTGACCTCTGCACCAGTAAACAGCGGGATGATGATGAGCCGGAGCGTAAAGAACCCGAGCGCGATTCCGGTGATTTGCGTTCCAGCGACGAACAAGAACATCAGTGGATGACTCCATATACCCGAATCTTGGCCGTATCCAGTCGTTGTCATCGTCTGGACGATAAATTCGAACGACGCGAATACAGATTGATTGACACCTTCTAACTGTGCCAGGGCAAAATTGTACGTGACCGTGTACACAACGATCAATGCAGCGAGCCCGGTGAGATAATAGGTGACGAGGCGGTCTCGCCGAGAAAGCTGGATATTGGTCAGTCGTTTCAGCGGGTCAAACATTGGCAAGTGCTACCATTATACTTATTAGAATTTGAAAAGCGTTCCTGATACCATTTCAGCCTATGTAGTCCTGGGTTTACTCAATGACGGATGTGGGCCCTTGTGGCAGGCCCACTCCCAAACAATCGTTGAAAATCCCGTGAGGATTTCAGGCACGCCGGCCCTGCAACCGACTTGTGACATCTACCCCGGGGTTCGCGCCGACACTTCCCGCACCGGGGTAGAATGTTTGCTGGGCTACAATACGACCTGTTCTCTCGGGAAAATATTCCGCTTTCCCGGTCGACCAGCTATGCGATGGCTGAGCCACACAGAAGTCGCCTATCGATCATATATAGAATCCCAATCACTCGTGGTTGTACTTCGTTTTGATCTCTATAGTGTTATCCACGCATGAGATTCAGGACCTCATCGACCACGTCGGTCTCGACGGCGAGGATATAGCGCTCGTCGGGTTCCAGAACCGTATCAGCTCCTGCGAGTTCCGTTCGGTCCGCCGTCGAGATCAGCAGGCTTCCGGACGGAAGAGCGATTTCATCGAGCCGACGCCCCGCAACAGGGGCCGACGGGGAGACGCTCACCTCGATGATATCGAGATCGGCAGTCGGATAGACAAGCGTCCGAATATCCTCACCGGTCAGTATATCTGCCGCATGATCGCCACCGAGATACTCGGGTAGCAGCGTCGCATCCACCACCTCGTCGTACTCCTGCTCCGTCCCCGTCTCTGCCCTCGCAATGGTCCGAATCGACGGAACGTACTGTTGGGCCTCCATACAGATTGCGAGGTTCGTGCCTGGTTCGTCAGTGAGTGCAGCGATAGCGTCGGCCTCAGCTAGGCCAGCCTGTTTTAGAATCGACGGGCGCGTGGCGTCGCCGTGGATGACAGGGCCGATGTACGCGTCGGACAACGCCTCAACGCGCTCCTCGTCAGACTCGATTAGCAGTACCTCGTGACCCTGATCCGCGAGATTCTCGGCGGTCTGTTTCCCGACACGGCCGCCACCGGCGATGACGAATCGCTTTGTTCGGGTCATTGAGGGATTGTTTAAAACGCGTCATCTTCAATGCCCCGGCGGTTCTAATGGACCGGGAACACAATCTGTCGTTCCGGGGGACAGGCTATCATAAGCCTTTAAGAAATCCAATTACCGTTCTTACAATAGAAGAACTTACCCCGGTAATCAAATGGATCAAAAAGAATGCATACGGCGTACGATGGATGGCACGCCGAATAAAAACAGGACGCAATGAGTAAGAGCCAGACTCGATCACCCGAGGCTGAACTCGGGTTACTTGACGCGACGATGATTGGGATGGGAGCGATGATCGGGGCCGGTATCTTTGTGCTGACAGGACTGGCTGCCGAAATCGCTGGTCCGGCAGCGATTCTTGTCTTTGCGTTGAATGGCGTCGTAACAGCGTTCACAGGACTCTCGTATGCGGAACTTGCCGCCTCGATTCCGAAAAGCGGCGGTGGATACGCCTTCGTGCGAGAGATATTCGACGACTTCGCCTCGTTCATCATGGGCTGGATGCTCTGGTTTGCCTACATGATTGCGGGGGCGCTGTATGCGCTGGGTTTTGCACCGAACTTTCTCGAATTGCTGCACGTTTACGGTGTGGTCCCGCCACCGGATCAAGTGGGTGCTGTCGCGGTTCCAGTCATTGACGCGGCGCTCCCGCTGGCTTTCCTGCTGGCGTTCGTGGCGGTACTCGGGCTCGTAGCGCTCAACGCTGTCTCGACGGCCGCCAGCGGCAGTGTCGAGACGATTTTCACCATCATCAAAGTCTCCATTCTGGTGGTGTTCGTCGCGTTCGGACTCGCGTCTCCGATGTTCTCCGGGGCCGAATTCCAGCCGCTGTTTCCACAGAGCAGCGGGGCGGCCGCGGTTCTGCCGGCGATGGGGCTAACCTTCATCGCCTTCGAGGGGTACGACCTCATCACCACCGTCACCGAGGAGGTACAGAACCCGCGTGAAAACATCCCCAAGGCGATATTCATCAGTCTCGCCGTTACGGTTGTCGTCTATCTGGCAGTTGTGACCGTCGCCGTCGGCACGCTCGGGGCTCAAGGACTCGCCGACGCCGGCGAGGCGGGCATCGCCACGGCAGCCACATCGTTCATGCCGACCGGATTACCGATTATCCAGAACGGTGGTGCACTCATTGTTTTCGGGGCCGTGTTCTCGACACTCACCGCCCTCAACGCAGTCGTCATCGCGTCGTCACGCGTGGCGTTCTCGATGGGACGTGAAGGACAGTTGCTCCCGTCGATCGGCCAGATTCACCACCGCTACGGGACGCCGTTCGTCGCAATCCTCGCCAGCGCAGTCGTGATGCTCGGGTCAGTGGCACTGCCGACACAAAGTGCTGGCAACATGTCGAGCCTGTTTTTCCTGCTATCGTTCATTATCGTCAACGTCGCCGTCATCAGACTCCGAAGGGAGCGTCCGAACATGAACCGGCCGTACGAGATGCCGTTCTACCCGGCTCCACCACTGATTGGTATTGCGCTCAATCTGCTTCTAACAGGGGTGCTCGTGGAGTACCTGCTCCGAACAGATCCATTGGCGTTGGCACTCAGCATGGCGTGGATTCTGCTCGGAGCCCTCGTGTATTTCGCGCTTAAACGTGTGAGAGAGCAATCGGACCGCGAACAGGCGGCTGCCGCCACTGAAATAACACCTGAAGCTGAAGACTAACCATGACTAGTGACCTCGACATTATCATCGCTGGCGGTGGACGCGTCGGTTTCCAAACAGCCGAGATACTCGCTGACCGCGGCCACGATGTGACGATTATCGAACGCGATGACCGGATTGTCTCGGATATCGCCGATCAATGGATAGCGACTGTTATCCAGGGTGACGCGACGAATCCGGAGATCATCGAACAGGCAGGCCTTGAGCGAGCGGACGTAATTGCCGCGCTCACGGGCGAAACAGGGCTAAATCTCGCAGTCTGTTTAGCTGCTGCAGAGTTGACACCCGACATCCGAACGGTCGCCCGCATCGACCGCACAGCCGGTGAGGCCTACACCCGCTTCGTCGACGCGGTGGTCTTTCCCGAACGGGCCGGCTCGAGAGTGGCGGCCAACGAGATCCTGGGTAGCGATGTCCAAACGCTTGCCGACGTGACGGGCACCCTCGATATCATGCTTATTCGCGTTGCTGACGGCGCTCCGGCCGCCGGGAAGGCACTCTCGGACGTACGCTTTCCCGAGGGGACCCTCGTCGTGTCCGACGAGAACGGTGAGCGAATCGCTCGTGCTGACACGACCCTGACACCGGGGAGCAGCTACGTCGTCGCTGTCGAACCTGATGTGGTCGATGAGGTACTGAATTTGATGCGTGGCTAGTGACCCGTGGTCGGGTCTGTCCAGTTGCACGAATATCCACATGATGTACCCACTGAACTCACTGAGGTGACAGGGAAAAAACAAATATGCGCTGGGGGGCGTATCTTCGTACGTTATGCCGGAAGCGCTTACCAGGATCTTGACTCCGATTGATGTGTCCGATTCGACATCCCGGTCTGATATAGACACTCAGATCGTTCAGTCATCAGAGGTTGTCCTTCTCGGATACTGGCCAATTCCGGATCAATCAGCCCCCAGCCAAATCCGTAATCAGTTCGAGGAGGAAGCTCAACAGCGACTTGAGGCAGTGGCAAGCCGCCTTACCGATGAGGGCGTTACAGTACAGACCCGATTGGTGTTTACAAATGATACGAACCAATCAATCGATGGGGCCGCGAACAAGTACGAGTGTGAATCAATTCTCCTGCCGGGGACAACGTCGCCCCCATCTGAGACGAGACGTGGACTTGTTCTGGTGAAACCGAATGCAGATCTCGATCGGATTGTCACCACTCTCGGGGCCCTGTTTGCCGATAGTGATATTGAACTCCTTCTCTTTCACGCCGCAACGAACGACAATGAACGTCTGTATGATGCAACAGCGTATATGCTCCGCGGCCTCGCGGATCGACTTACGGAACTCGGTATCGATCCCGACCGAATCGAGTGGGAACAATCGTTTAAAGGTGAGCGGCTTGATGTAGTCCTCTCGCGGGTTTCCGACTTCGACTTTGTTGTTCTCGGCGAGACCGAACCGTCAGTGCGAGAGCGGGTCTTCGGCTCTGTTCAAAAAACGCTTGCCGAAGAGACGGCCAAATCTCAGCTCACAATCCGATCGGGTGTCTGAACTACTCTTCATGGCTCATCTCCAGGGTTGCCCGTTCTTCGCCGATGCCTTCCGGATCGATCTGGCTCGGGTCAATTGGGTGCGCCATTCGTGTATCATCTTGGGTCTTTAGGACAAATTCAATTCGGGCCTTTTCCAGCGAGAGTGCAGTATATGGGAATAGAATCGCTCTAGTGCCTCTCGGCCAGCGTAGTATTGTGCTATTCGGGAACAGCTTTAATCTTCTCTGCCATCTTATTCTCCGACATGGTGGCCACTTCAGTGCGTGAGGACCTCGAGCGCGACCTGGGGTGTCTCGACCTCCTGGGTTGCATTCACGGCCTCAACGAGCGGGATCAGATGGTCTTTCAACTGCTACAACAGGCAGAGGGGGGACTCACCGTCGACGACGTCGCAGACCGACTGGATTGTGAGCGATCGACAGCGTATCGCTCGATTTCTCGGCTTCTCGAGGTCGACGTTGTTGCACAGGAACAAGTGAACTACGAGCACGGCGGGTACTACTACGTGTTTCGTCCGCGGACACCGAAGGAAGTTGCTCACGACATGCAGCGATCGCTCAACGACTGGTATGCGGCCATCGGACAGCTTATTCAGGAGTTCGAAGATCGATATAGCCAGGACTCGGACGACCGAGAGAAGCAGTCGCTGCAGTCCTGTTCCTGAACCCTGTTCGCTCAGATCTCTCCCGGACGGTATTGTGAGAGCTGTGAAATTTACATCGGGCGGCGCGGTTCAAACGGACACCTAATGGCTGAAGATAGCGAGGAGTTCCGACGACAGACGTCGTCGGAGCTTCGAAATCAGGCTAAATCGGGCGGTGCTGAGGAGCGCGCCTCGAAGAGTCTATCCGAGCCGATCCATATCAAAGGCGGCGCCGAGCTATCCAAAACCGCCACTGAGTACGACCTCGTGATGGCCGACTTCTACGCCGATTGGTGTGGCCCGTGCCAGATGCTCGAACCAATCGTCGAAACGACCGCGGTCGAGACCGGCGCAACCGTGCGAAAATCGATACCGACGCGAGCCAGCAACTGGCCGCCGAGTACACTGTTCGGGGCGTTCCGACGCTCGTCCTGTTCGCTGACGGACAGCCGGTGGAACGACCTGTCGAACTGCAGGACGAAGCGCCGCTTCGCTCCGTGATCGAAACGCACGCGTGAGTTAAGTGAGGCTGCTAACGCGGATGGACGCCACTCGAACGACGGCCCACTGCGCGAGGGCTGCTCTGACTATGTCCGAGGAACAGGTATCCGACCCGACCGACTTCGAGTCTGCAATCGAACAGAACCCCGCGGCGGTTGCCGAGTTCATGGACCACTTCGACGCCGTCAACGAACCACTGGATGTGCTCTCGCTGGGTGAGAGCGTGCTCGACGACGAGATATCACGTCACTAGCTGGTACCGGCGCCGCGCTCGGTGAAATCGCGCAGACGGCGTCCGACGATGACATTCCTGATGGCACCGAAACACTGCTAGAGAGTGCCGGTGGGACGGGGCAGAAGTCGCCAGAGCAGGTCGGGGCCGTTGGCCTGCTTCGTGGATTACGGAATTCGGATATCCAGTACGGGCTGGGCCACCTCCTGGGGCTTGCAGGCGTAATCGGCCGTGAGCATACTACCGGGGAGTCACACTAGCGGGCGATGTCCGATTCGCTTCGCTCTCTCGCTCGATGTCGACGGGGGATTGACCGCGCTAGATTGTATTGTGCAGATATCCCAAGACTATTAAACATCCGGTGCGTAGAGACCGGTAATGGCAACACAGATCGCGGAGACGGACAGCGTAGTTTCGCTCGGTGACGACGACATCACAACTGTCGTCGAAGGCAATCACGTCGCGCTCGTTGAATTCTACACGGAGTGGTGTGGCACCTGCAAACGAATGAAGCCGGTTCTCGAAGAACTCGCACGAGATACAGACGCGACGATCCTGACGATCGACATCGAATCGAACCTCGAAACTGCCATCGAGTTCGGTGCCCAGAGCACGCCCACGTTCGTCCTGTTCGTCGACGGGCAACCGGTGAAACAGCTCCGAGGCGGCCAGAACGAACAGACACTCCGCGACCTGATCGCCCAGTATCGTGACTAACTCACCGAGAACGAGATGAATCCCAGAGAACTTCGCGCCGACACGCCCGCACTGCACGAAGACGTCTACCTGAATTTCGGTGCTCACGGCCCGAGCCCGCGGTACGTCGTCGAAGCTGCTGACGAGTTCCTGCGGTCACACGAGTACGAGACGAGCACTCGAAACGACCCCTACGAGGTGGCGTTCGACGCATACGACCGAGTGCGGAAGCGCGTCGCCACCTTCGTCGGCGCGGACGACGACGAGATAGCGCTCACCGAGAGCACGACCGCGGGCATCAACGCCGTCGCGAACGCCATCGACTGGGAGCCCGGCGATACCGTCGTAAGAACCGACCTCGAGCACCCAGCCGGGACGCTCCCGTGGCAGCGCTTGGAACAGAAGGGGGTCGACGTTCGCGTCGTCGAGACCGAGGACGGCCGTGTCGATCTCGATGCTTTCGCCGAGGCCGTCGCCGACGCACAGTTGGCGTGTTTCAGTGCGGTGACGTGGACCCACGGCACCCGGTTACCTGTCGGCGACCTCGTCGACATCGCCCACGAAGCCGGCGCGTTCGCACTCGTCGATGCTGTGCAGGTGCCGGGACAGCTCCCCATGGACGTCGGCGAGTGGGATGCGGACGCTGTCGCGGCGGCCGGTCACAAATGGCTGCTGGGGCTGTGGGGCGGCGGCTTCCTCTACGTCGACGGCCAGGCTGCTGACTCTCTTCTGCCCACCACAGTGGGCTACCGGAGCGTCGAAACGCCGACTGCAGACCCCTACGAGTTCGCGGCCGGTGCCCGCCGATTCGAGGTCGGATCGGCAAACCCGGCTCCACACGTCGCCCTGGCTGAGGCCATCGAGGCAATCGGTGAGGTCGGAGTCAACCATATCGCTGACCGGATCCAGGAATTGGCTGGTAGGCTGACCACTGGCATCCCCGACGACCGGCTTCTCAGTCCTGTGGATCCCGAGTCGGGACTCGTGACGATCGACGTGGACGACCCCGAAGCAACGGTCGACCGACTCGCGTCAGAGGGAATCGTCGTTCGGGCCTTGCCGAACCCGGACGCCGTTCGAGCGTCGCTCCATGCGGTCAACACTCACACCGAGGTTGAGCGGCTGCTTGACGCCCTCGAATCGGAGTGGACATGACGTGACCAACGTTCGCTTCCGTACCACGCTACGACCGTTGCTCGGACTCTATCTGTAGAAACCGAACGGCGCTGGAGTGCCCGCTGGTGGGATGCTGCGTACCGGAGAGAAATACCTGTCTGCTTTAGTCGACCTGTACGCAACCGCTCTCGTCGATGACGATGTCGTGGCTACGATACACGAACCGAATCTCGAGGTCAGACGTCGCCGAATCCTCGATCAACGTTTCGAGTACATCCGGCTCGAATACTTCGGCTAGTGGTGGGTCGAGTGTAACTGGCTCGACGTACTCTACCTCTGCAACGGCATGGCGATTTGGGGGACAGGGTCTTCGCGTTTGTTCATCGAAGGTTAGACCAGGAGCTGGATGTCGGCGTCGGCCATGTCCTGGAGGGCAGTCGCCGCGCCGACGCCGGTGGTGACGCCGTCGTAGAAGTCTGCTTCGTCGTAGTCCATCAGGTCGATGGTCATCTGGCAGGCCTGGAACTCCACGCCCATGTCGAGGCTCGTCTCCAGCAGCTCCTCGATGGTGGCGGTGTCGTTGTCCGCGATTTTCTTTTCCATCATCTTCGTCGTCACGCGGTCCATGCCGGGAATCGCGGCGACCGCGTTCGGTACGGGCATGTTCGGGTTGCCGACGGAGCTCAGTTTGAGGTTTTTCGAGCGCTCCTCGTGAAGGATGTCCAGCCCCCAGAACGTGTGGAAGACGGTCACCTCGTACCCGAACGCAGCGGCGGTGCTGGCGAGGATGAGCGGGGGGTACGCCATGTCGAGCGTGCCCTTCGTCGCGATGATGCTCATCTTCTTGCTGTCGTCTTCGGCCGTGGCCTCAGCGAGGGCGTCCTCCAGCTCGTCCACGCGTGCGGCCAGCTCCGCACGCGAGGGCGCGTCGTCGGATGGGGCGTCGGGAGTGTCCGTGCTCATCGTTACTCTGTCTTGCGGACGTAGTGTTTGTACACGTCGTCGCCCTCCTCCTGCTCGACGAGCTCGACGCCCTCGGTGCCGGCAGCCCACCCGTCGATGTCGCTCATACTCCCCGGATCGGTGGCCAGCACTTCGAGGACCTCACCTACGGCGAGGTCGTCGATCGCACCTCTCGTCTTCACCACTGGCATGGGACACGATGCGCCTTTCACGTCGAGCGTCTCCGCGATGTCAAATTCAGTGTTCATTGGTTATCTGCTCCGTTGAGTTGTATTGGAGCTATCGCACAATATAACCTAGCCAAGTAAAAGATTGTTGGTTCTTGGATTTTCAGCAAACAACTGCTATCTCGGACGTACGGCGCTAAATAGATTTCTGTGTCTTCTTAGGCGATCTCGGGTACATCTATAGATCCATCTGATCAATAGTATTGTTCAGAATGTGGGTTACTATGCAAATGCTTTTGTGCATCCGACCGATAGAAACGAGTGCATAACATGAACGCTGACGACTTTCCGACGCCGGACGTCGACGTGGACTCCGTCGACCCGGAAACGCTCAAAGATCGTATCGACGCCGGCGAGGACGTGACGCTCCTTGACGCGCGCATGCAGTCGGACTACGACGAGTGGCGTATCGACGGCGAGACCGTCACGTCGATCAACGTCCCGTACTTCGAGTTCCTCGAGGACGACATCGACGAAGGCGTCCT
>Ga0207772_100302_pt1 | contig 28325 bp, 18 predicted proteins | sample A23M3SouthBayCA_2_FD_187750 | JGI IMG/M metagenome (GOLD analysis project Ga0207772, IMG submission 187750) | Aerobic enrichment media microbial communities from Eden Landing Ponds, California, USA - A23 M3 (2) (SPAdes) | ecosystem: Environmental > Aquatic > Marine > Unclassified | place...
TGTAGATCGTCCGCCCATTCCACTCGTCCTTGATGTTCGTCTTCGTTTTGCTCGTTTCGTTCGTTTCACTCGTTGAAGTCGATTCGGTCGTTTCGGTCGATGAAATGGTTTCCACCGTTTCACTCACCTCACTCGTTTCGCTGGAATCAGCCTCCTCGTCCTCCTCTTCGTAGTTGCCCTCGATGCCGGAAGCATCGCCCCAGCCGTCGGTCATGCTTCCACCTCCTCAGGTGCGGTCTTCTCAAACGTCTCGTCGAACAGGTCGGCGATCTCGTTGAACAGGTCGCGGGCATCCTCGACACGCTGGTTCTCCTTACCGAAGCCGAAGACAGACACCCCCTCGCCAATCGACTGGGAGAGATCGGTCCGCTTCGGAATCTCGAACACTGGGAGAGAGTACGCCGACTTAATCTCCTCAATGGTGTCGCGGTGCTCGGCGTTCTGCTCGACACGGTTACAAACAATCGCGAGCCGATTGATGTCTCCATACGCCTGTTCGAGAGAGCTCAGCTGTTTCGCGAAAATCTGGAGGCTGTTGGCGTTGAGCTTCTCGGGAATGACGGGGATGACGACGTTTCCTGTCGCGACAAGCGCGTTGTCAGTGAGGACGTTCAGGGATGGCGGCGTGTCGACGATGATGTAGTCGTAGTCATTGTCGAGTTCGTCCAGAGTCATCTCCAACCGCTCGCGACTCTTCGGCGCCTCAAGCAGCGTCTGGATGTTCTTGTTGTTCGCGAGCTTCTCGCTAGCGGGAAGGATGTCGAATTCCTCGTGCTCGACGATAATGTCGTTCACCGACTCCATCTGGTCGAAGTCAAGGACGTCGAACAGCGTTGTACGGTCGGTGTCGTAGTAGAGGTCGTTATAGCCGAGCGAGCAGGTGAGCCCTCCGTGATAGTCGATATCGACCAGGAGAACGTCGTGGCCTCGGGCGGCGAGTGCGCCCCCGGTATGAATGACGTCAGTTGTCTTCCCCGCGCCTCCCTTCTGATTCGCCACCGTGATTCGTGCGGTATTGGTGTCGGTCATTATCTTCGTTTTTCTCGTTGTGTTCGTTTCGTTCGTTTTGGTCGTTTAGTTCGGTGCGTTCGGTGAGGGTGTTTCACTCGATGAGAGGATTACTACGGTGTTAAAACCAACTGTTCGTTCCACTCGGTGAATGTAATTTGCTCATTCAAATCATTTCATTCGTTTCGCTCGTTTCGCTCGTTCCTGTCATTGAGCACTCTTGGTTCCAGCCAGTACGGCTCGTTCCGGTAAATTCGTTCATTACGCGAAACACCCTCGTTTCGTTCGTTTCGTTCGTTCTATTCGTTTCTTGTGGACTGCCAGCCAGAGTTCGTCCCGATCTATCGCGAGGTGAGCGTATCGGCGAAAACAGGGCTTAATCTACCAAATCCACCATGGACCGTAGTTCAGATTCCATCTCCGTCATCTGGTCCGACACCCAATGAAATCGTTCCTCTATCCCCTCGTCAGTAAACCGGAGTGAAGCTCGTATGGCACGATTCCGGTCATGTTGGAGGAGCGCGAGAGCGTACGCGAGCATCTGCGGTCGATAGTGTTCCGCGAGCTCATCCGATGTCGTAGCTGAGAGGTCGTTGGTCTTGTAGTCGATAATGTGGAATGCATCCGGTGTGACGAGCAGTCGGTCGATATCACCGACAATCCGCGACTCATCAATTCGGGCGACAACAGAGTACTCGTCGTAATCCTCCAGAAGCTGGGCTTCGGCCTCGACATGGTCCACAAATTCGACTGCATCAGCAGCGTGGTTGACAGCATCACGAAGATCGGATTCTGTCGGGTCCTCACCAGCCATCTGGCTCAAACGGCGGATCAGAGTTGTCCACTCGTTTCTCGGTGGGCGGAGTTCGTTGATCCGGTGGACTACCGTCCCAAACGTCGTTGGGCTCAGGCCCGCCGACTCCTCACGGTGAGAGTAACTATGGCCGTCTGTAGACGCGTCCGCAACCGCATTCACGAGCGTCGTAGCTGCGATCCGTTTCGCCGGCGCGAGCGACGGTGGTGAAGGAATCGATATCTCCGGCTCTGAATCGACAGCGTCGTCGTCGGTGTGCCAGTCCACTGGGCGGGGCGGCTTACGAACAGTATAGTGGACCCCATCAATCTTGCCACGGGCCTGTCCATTCCGAATCGCCTCGTCGACGAGGGATCCGTCGAGGAGAACGGGCTGTAACCAGTCGCGCCACCGGTCTGCGTCGTCGAAGGCTGCAGGCTCGCCGAGTTCAATTGTACCAGACTCGTCAACGTCGATGTTGTGCGTGCCGCAGAGAAGGAGGTGATCGCGCGTTCGTGTACACGCTACGTAGAGGAGGCGTTTCGACTCCGCCCGCTCCTGTGGACGCGACCGTCGGTCGGCGTACTCGTGGACGGCCGTCTTCTCGATGGAGAACGCATCGCTCGGATTCGGCCCGCCGACTGCCGGCACCGGCGGCGCGTCATCAGTTCCGTCCACGAGTCGAACGTACCCATGGTCGTCGACGGAGCGACCGAAGTTGAGGTCACTCCCGAGATCTGGGACGGTGACGATCGGGAACTCGAGTCCCTTCGCGGAATGGATCGTCATGATCCGGACGCCCTCGGCGTCACCCGGAATATCTGCCTCCCCCTCACGAGGGTCGATCTCGGCTTGGCGGTCGATCCGGTGGAGCAACCCGGCAGCTGTGTGAACACCGTTCTCGCTCCAAGTACGGACCTGGTCGCGGAACTTCTCGACGTTCGCGACGGCCTGACGACCGCGTTCGTCGGCACTCACGCTCGCCAGATACCCGGTGTCGTCGATCATCCGGGACAGCAGGCGGTTCCACGGGAGGACGCCATCTTCGGACGGTGTCGCACAACTGCTGAGGGTCCGCCACGTCGTAAGGAGATCGAACGCGTCCATGAGCTGGGGATCGTCCGTCTCGACGAGGGCGTCCCATACTGAATCGGCTTCTGCAACAGCAGGTGCGAGGCGATCATCCGTGAAGCCGAACAGCGGCGACCGCAGCACCCCATAGAGGGAGACGTCGTCCTGTGGGTCACCGAGTACTCGAAGCAGGTTCGTGAGTGCCTGGAATTCGGGTGTATCGTAGAATCCGACGCCACCGACGACAGTGTAGGGGATGTCGTACTCCTCGAGGGCACGCTGATACCGATCTAGATGGGTTCGCCGGCGGAGAAGGATTGCCGTGTCGTCCGGCGTAGCATCACGATGGACACCCGTGTCGGGGTCTTGGACTTGCGGCGGGTCGTCGAACAGGTGGGTCAGTCGAGCGGCCAGCGCTTGCGCCTCGGCCTCGATAGTGTGATCTAGGGCACCCTCGGCGACCGGATGGTCGTCGCCAAAGAGTTCCGCTGCCGTTTCGGCGTCGTCGGGCACAGCGAGATACTCGACGCTCCCGGTCAGTCCCTCGATGTCCTCCACCTGGTCGCGCTCAGTGGTCAGGTCCTGTGGTGGCGCTTCGAAGGGGAGGTGGTCGTCACCTTCCGGCTGGAACAGGTGGTCGAAGAGCTCGTTCAGGAACGATAGCGGCTCGTCCAACGTCCGGAAGTTCCCGGAGAGTTCGAGCGCCGTCGGACTCTCGGCGTCGCTGTCGGCGACGTCGTCAACTCCACGGGCCTCGTTGACGGCCTGAAGTTCTCCTCTCGCCGCCCCGAACGTCGTCACGTCGGCCCCACGGAATCCGTAGATGCTCTGTTTCTCGTCGCCGACCAGAAAGACATTCGACGCCGTCTGCTCGTCGACGCCCGTGAGAAGCTTGACTAACTCCCACTGGCGCGGGTCCGTGTCCTGGAACTCGTCGACCATCACGGCCGCAAACTGCTCTCGTAGCCGCTCCGTGACCGCATCGTTGGCCCGCAGGAACTCGAGCGTCGTCTCGACCACGTCAGGAAAGTCGAGCGTATCGCGGCGGTCCTTTTCGTCGGTGTAGGCTGCGAGGACGTCGTCGAAGACCCGCATCAGGGCGAGCGCGTAGTGAGCGCTATTCGTTTCCAGTTCCCCGGGCGTCGTCTCGACAGCGTCCTCGTGCGGTTCGACGGCCGCGATGGTCGCGTCGATGGCGTCCTTCAGGTCGTCGTAGACGTCTCCGTACTCGCCCCAGTCGTCCCGGTCACCGACGACGTACCCGGAACTGCTGTACAGGCCGCCGTTCTTCTTCTCACAGGCCTCGTAGAGCTCGAGGATTGCCCGCTGACAGTCGCGGGGATCGCTTTCCTCGGGATCGTCAGGGAGTGTCGTCGCGATCTCGGAGAAGGTCTGGTAGGCCCGAAGGCCGTCCGCGTCGGCGATCGCGCCCTCACGATCGACGCGGCCCGCGACCGTGCGTAGCTGCTCAAGGAGTCCGTTCGCATACAGCGTCTGTCGAGCGTCAGCAGCGTCGAGATCACAGACAACCTCCCAGCAGACGTCGACGTACTCGTCGACCTCCGCGTCGCGCCACTCCTTGAGGACAGCCTCGCTCTGAGGGCGCTCATCGAGTAATCCAGCGAGTACATCGACCAACTGGTCACGGCCCCAGAGCTGAGCAAGGAGCTTCACGTCGTCATCGTCCTGGTTGCGTTCGAGGAACTCGGTGACGACTTCGCGTTGGAGTGTCGCGGCGCCGTCTTCGTCGAGCACGTCGAAGCCGAGCGGGACCGGAGCCTCGACAGCCCGTTCTCGCAAGAGCCGGGTACAGAACGCGTGAATGGTGTGGACGTAGCCGTCCTCCAAGTCGTCGAGCACGTTTCGCCACCGGTGGTAGGCCTTCGGTGAGTCGACGGCCTCCAGCCGGTCGTACACCTCCTCTCGGACACGCTCAGTCAGTTCGGCAGCGGCCTTTCGCGTGAAGGTGATCGTGACGATATTCTCCGGGGTGAGCGACGGGTTCTCGGCCAGTATCGTCACGTACCGCTCGGTGAGCGTTGTCGTCTTCCCCGTCCCAGCGCCGGCAGTGATAGCGACGTTCCGGCCCTGGACGAGCGCGTCCTCCTGTTCCTCCGTGAGCTGAATCTCCTCGGGATCCTCAGTCATCGCTCATCACCGCCTCGATGTCCTCGTCGTCGCGAACACGGAGCGGAACGTACGCAGCGTCGTCCTCGTGAACCTCGTCGACAAACTCCCGCTTGCGGTGATGGCGGACATCGCACGCCCGACGGTAGTCACAGTATCGGCAGTTCGCACCCCGAGCGGACAGGAGGGTCGTGTGGAACCGACCGTTGCCGATCGCCTCGTCAATCTGGCCCAACCACTCCGGAACGACATCGTTCAGGAACCGGCGGAGTTCGGCCTCTGAATCGAACTTCGATTCGACGCCGTGTGGAACCTTGAGGTCGTTTGGCGGTCGAACCTGATAGTACGTCGCTGAAAGCGATCCCTGCTCGAACAGGTCACCGTCGACGACCTCGGCGGCAGCGAGCAGATAGATGGGGAGTTGGAACTTCGTGCCGCCGGTCGTCTTCGTCATATACGGTGCTCGACCAGTCTTGTAGTCGTAGAGCGTGAGCGTCGGTTGTTCTCCATCCCGACTCACGTCAACGCGGTCGATATATCCTCGAATCGAGACAGTCGAGCCGTCCGGTCGCTCAACTGTGAACGGCCCAGCATCCGAGTCGGGAAGTCCCTCGCCGAATGGAGCTTCGAACAGGTGTGGGCGGCCGGCGCCGTCCCGCGAGAGCTCGTTGTCGAGGAACTTAGCGAACAACCCCTGTTCCGGTGCGTCGTGGGGTTTGCTCCCAGCCTCGTACGGAGCGCTCACGCCGTCACCCAGACCCGCGAACAGCTCCGCCTTCCACCGTTCGTAGAACAGGCCGTCGTACTCGAAGTCAGCATCCCGGAGTTCCTCAACGGCGATCTCGCGAAGGTGCGTCGCTAGGTCGTCCCGGTTAAAGTCCGTGAGATCGACACCATCCTCGGTCTCGTCCTGCAAACCCCTGAAAAACCGTTCGAGGACGTCGTGAACGTACGACCCGGTTTCGAGGGGCGTAGGGACGACCTCAACATCGTCGGGATCCTCGATTCCGAGCACTTCGTCAGCGTAGAACTTGAACCCACACTCGACGTATCGCTCGATTCGACTCGCGCTGTAGGGTTCCCGCTCTGACGGGGGGTATACCTTATCGGCTGTCTCGGGATCCAACACGCCGTCATGTTCGGAGAGGCCAGCCGTTCCCCTGTTGTCAGCACATCTGAGGCCCCGATCCGTGCGCTTGGTCTGCTCAGGTGAGAGATCGCCCCGGTCGCCTGCCCGGCTGACTGCAGCACGCCGATCAGCCGTAGCGGCGACGTGCCGCTGTAGGTCCTCACGGGAGCCCACACGGTCGTCGACGCCGTCTTCGGGTTCGATGTCGGTCACACGCTGGAGTTCGTCGATGACGGGCGACCGGACGATGGCGGATTCGTCGTCGCCCGTCTCCGGCGTGGTGATCGTGAGTTCGTCGACGTTCGCGAGCAGCGTCGCGAAGAGATAGCGGCCACGAAGTCGCTCGTCGCCGGTGTCGAACCGTGGATGAGCATCGATCATCTCCTCGAAGAAGGCCGGGCGTTCCGGCTTCACCGGGAAATGCTCGCTCGTCAGTCCCACGAGGAACACCTTCTCGAACGAGCGCATCCGGGCGTCGAGCAACCCCATCACTTCGACGTGGCCACCGGCAGCGCGTTGGGGAACCCGAATCGGCACGCCGTCGAACGCACGAGTGAACAGTGCCAACGGGGAAAGATCGCTATCGACGGCCGACAGTGACTCGAACGAAGAGAGAACCTCGTCCACGAGGTCGTATGCTCGCTGTTCGACAGCTTGCTCGGCACCGCTAGCGTAGTCTTCCGTCGCCGTTTCCAGATCGAACTTGGCGTCCAACAGCCGGCGGAGCGTCTCGGTTGCGTCCTCAACGTCCCCCGTTCGGAGCGTCTCGAGTGTAGCTAGCAGATCCTGAATCAGCGCCTCTGCCTCATCGTCGACATCGTTGAGGAGCGGTGACACCGAAACCGTATCGCGCCGGCGGGCAGCTGCTGTAATGGCGTTGGCCTGGTCACTATCGACGACATCGACCAGCGGATTCGCCAGTAGGGACGTGAGGTCCTCAGCGCGTGGATCCGGTTCGGCGAGGTTCAGGAGGTCGTGGACGACGCTCCCGGCGAACGTCCGGTTCAGCTGCGAGGAGGCGGTGGTGACGTGCGGGATGTCGAAGGTCTCGAATGTGTCCTCAACATAGCCCGAATAGGCCTCAGTCCCCGGAATGACGACAGCGATGTCGTCGGGGTCGCAACCGTTGGCCAGTTCGGTTCGGAGTTCGCGAGCGACAAAGCGGATTTCACGCTCTGGTGTCGGGAGTTCCCGCCATCGGAGCGCATCAGGAACCGGGACAGCGTCGGGGTCCGGTCGATAGAGGGCCTCAGTAATCGTTCCAAACGTCTTCCCGGCATCATCAGCGGGCTCGACTGCGACCGTCTCGAAGTCCAGGGATTCGTAGACGTCGAGCGCATCGGTCGCGACGGCGTCGACACCGCTCCGGCCTCCCTGATGGAGCGGGAGGAGTGCAATCATCGGAAGTTCGTCTGCGAGACGTTCAATGATGCGGCGTTCGACGGGCCGGAACTCGTGATACCCGGAGAGAATCACGACGTCTAGTTCTGGCGAGAGCGTTGTGAGTGGCTGGTCTGCCGTCGCGACGACGTCGAACATTTCTCCACGAGTACAGACCCACTCGTCGACGTAGTCCGCGTGGAGATCCCGATAGTGACGGTAGGCGTCGACGGTGGCCGTCGCTATTCGATCATCAAGGGCGGAGCCCTCGAACTCCGCTGCCAGTGCGTCGGTGGTCCCGACGCCGGCGTCGTCGAAGAGCGAGAAGCGGCTGCTAAACGAATCCGCGAGGGCGGCTGAGGCCGGTTCGCCGGCGAGAGCGCCATCTGTTTCGGCTGTCGTTCTGTCAAGCGCGTACTCCGCAAGTCGGCGATTCAGCTGTCCGGAGAGTAGTTGCACCGGACTGTGGAGATGCTCGTACCACTCACGAACGACTCCATCGAGCGTCTCGGCACGAAGACGGAGGGGTTCGTGCGAAGCGGCCCAGTTGTCCTCAACTGTACTCCGGCGAGCGTCGTTCCGCGTTATGTAGAGAATACTCCCCAACGAATCAGTGGCTATGTCATCAGCACGGTGAAATGCCCGCTGTTCCAATAGGGTGTGTTTCGGACCGGTGAGAAGCGTTGAATCCATCGAACACTCACTACCAAGATATCGACCTCACTTCATTTTTGCCGACACTGACAGCTCAAGACTATCAAATTATAGGAGTATTAGAGAAGGAGTAAGTAGAGATTTAGCGGAGTGTAGCTAGCAAAAACGATAGCCAAGTGCGTAGTGTTACCGCTCCTTCGCTTTTCGTATTCTACGGAGGAGGTGTAGTTCGCTTTCCTTATTTTGGATTTCGTGATTGAGCTGTTCTGAAGACTTATAGCCGTTGTCAAGCCATATTAGCACCCGTTCGACACCGGTATTTCGGTTGATGACAAAGAACGGGACGAGTTCGTAGAAGAGCTGTCGAAGAAACTCGTTATCTCGTTCAGTAACTTCCACATCGACCTGTTCATGGACGTATGCGTTCCGTTTGTCTTTGATCTCCTCAACTCGCTCTTCAAAGAGGGTATCGCTCGATTCGTTTGGTACAACTGATTTGATTCGTGGAACGAGGTCCTCCATCTTTTCATCACCGAACAAACAGAGTGTCTCGATGGCTCTCCAGTAATCAAGGAAAGCTCGACGCCGGTTCGGTTCTGTGGCTCCCGAGTGGAAATTCCGGAAAGCAGTTATCAATTTTCGCTCAATTCGATTAGAAGGGTCCAACGAAGGAATCTGAGGATATCGAAACTCAACCCTCTCCTTGCGATCTAAAAACATCTGAATGACTTCCCGTGGGGAAATATCATCGTCGAAATAGTAATCGTGATATCCAATTCCGTCTCGTATGAGATACACGAAGGGAGGCCGCAATTCAGACCACGGACGATTCCAAACGTCCCCTTGATGAAACTGGTTAGAGTGGCTCCATGGTAGCATCGAGTAGATGATCTGCCCCAAGATCACCTCCAATTCGCGCTCAATAACCTCGATTGCATACTCCGGATCCCGGGCCGCATATTCAATTTCCCAGTAGGTGAACTCCTCATCAAATTCGTTTGGACGCTCTCCGAATTGGTCTGCGAAATCTGGGTCGTCTCGTGCAGGATCTGCATATTTGACCTTCCACCGATCCCACTCAATATTACGGAAGGTATGATCCTGATGGGAGATCTCCGTTCCAAGAGGCCAGTCTGAGATATTCAGAGGAAACCCCAACTGAAATTCTTCAAGATCGATTTGGGCTATCACGGCGGGTAATTCGTCAAATCTCGAAATGAATTCTTCAACCGGGGAATCGCTCCGCGCACTATCCGATAAGATATCGTGAATCTCAGACTGAATAAGCGAAGTCGATACCCGGAGATCTCTTGCAGAGGCTGGAAATTCGTTGATAAAATACTGCATCAGCATATCTAAACGCCGGCCTCGAGCGTCTCCAACGTGGGTTCCTTCGGTCCCTGCTGAGTAGTCAAACAGCTCAAGTGCTTCTCTTACTTTTTGACGATCCAAATCCGACATAGTCAAGCGATTTGTACCAACAAAAAACCAACAACCGCTAATAGCTTTCCGTCATCTTCATCTCCAACTCTTAAGAGGGATGGCGAAGCATGGAAGACTATGCTCTCAAAAACGAACTTCGAATCAATTTACCCTCAGGTTAGAACCCATGTCTGACGACCAACTCGCGGAGATTCGACGTCGACTCGATGAGGAACTCTCTTTAGAGAAATTTGAAGACGATCCTCGACCGACCGAAGAGGCAGCCACTCAGTTCTTCCAAGACCTCTTCGTTCAGATGCTCAACTTCGATATGAGCGTCTCGGCCACAGGGCAGGATACTTGGCATGAGCTCCCAGCACACCGATGGCGGGACAGTGCTCGTGCTGAGGCCGCCCGATTATTCGCTGAAGCCGGCAACTTTCGCGTCATATATATCGAACTCGAAAAGCTGACGCGAACAGCTGAGCGGAACGCAATCCAGAGCCTTACCCGGTCCGACCAAAGAGGCGGCTGGGCTATTGAGGGATCCTTCCTTACGGTATTCCACGCTCCAGAATCGGAAACGTGGCACCTTGTAACACCCTATGAGGAGGATACAGACGACATCACTTCTGGCCGGCCTGTGCTCCGACGCTATACGCTCGGTGAGGGAGAAACACACAGGACAGTCGCTAGTGCCCTTCATGACATGGATGCGAGCCAAGGACGGCTCGCAGAACGGATCGATGAAGCGTTTAGTGTCAAGCCAGTTACTGAGGACTTCTATGAGAATTATAAGAGCGTATTCGACACACTGAGTAACGAACTTCGGAGTGAAGGCCTCGGTATCGAGGAAGCAGACCGATATGCACACGTCACCCTGAACCGCCTGATGTTCTTCTACTATTTACAAAAGAAGGGCTGGATCGGGGATCAGAAAAATTTCGTCTACTGGTTCCACGAACAGTACCTGGAGTCTGACGACTCAGAAGAATTCCACGAAAAGTGGCTATCTGCCCTCTTCTTCGAGGGGATGAACAAACCGGCAGGTGAACCGATAGATACTGATCTCCCAGAGCAGGCCGAGAGAGCGGTTTCCGAAATCCCACACATGAATGGCGGCCTGTTCGAGCCCACAGAACTCGACAACAACGACACGTATCTTTCTGATGGGGCTCTGAATACGGTCATCCGTGGATTCCTTGAGGAATACAATTTCACAGTTACTGAAGAGAGTCCATATGATATCGACGTAGCTGTTGACCCAGCGATGCTCGGTAAGATCTATGAATCGCTCATCGCCGAGCAGGAACGAGGTGAGGCTGGGATCTTCTACACCCCGCGAGTCGAAGTCGATCTAATGTGCCGTATGGCACTGTATGAGCAGTTCTGTGACCACGCCAACGGCCTCAATGCCGAAGGTAAGCAAGATGTTGTTGAGTTCATATTCAGTGAGCCACAGGATTGGGACCCAGATGACGCCGGCGAAACTGAGACATTAGAAGAGATACTCCACGAACTTCGAATCGTGGACCCTGCCTGTGGTAGTGGGGCGTTCCTCGTCGGGATGAAACAAGTTCTCACCGAGCTTTACCGCAAACTCGACACCACTCCAGATTACCATCTCAAGGAGCAGATCATCAACGAGAACCTCTACGGCGTCGACATCAAAGATTGGGCAGTCCGTGTTGCGGAGTTCCGCCTCTGGCTGTCGCTGGTGGAGGGAGAAGAAGAACTCCCGGACCAGCGACCGGTGCTCCCGAATTTCTCGTTCAAACTCAAGGTAGGAGACAGCCTAATACAGAAGCTCGATGGGGAATTCGTGTCTCTGGACACTCTCACACGAACCTTAGACGGGGACACGGGCGATCTCCTTACGGAACTGAAGGAGCTGAAGCGAGAGCACTTCGAAGGCGAGGCAGATCGAACCGAAGAGATCGAAGAGAAGCAGGTAGAGCTGCTCCGAAAGCACATCAACGGTCTAATTGAGAGCCTCTCGACCGATAGCACACAGCAGACGCTCTTCGGAGACGAGACAGAGGAGCTTGACGACGGGGTCGAAGAACGGATAGAGGAACTCGAAGAGATCCGGGACGCCATCAATGACGCCGGCGATACTGGATTCTTCATGTGGGATATCGACTTCTCCGATGTGATGGTCGAAGGTGGATTCGACATCGTCATCGGAAACCCACCATACGTGCGTCAGGAAGATATCATTGACCAGGGTATCCATCCAGAACGTCTCGAAGAGATGGATGATGACGAGGTCAGCGATCTGAAAACTCAGTACAAAAATGACCTCGTGGATTACGTCCAGGAGACCTTTGATATCAAGCCGTACAAACGGAGCGACATCTATGTTTATTTCTACTTCAAAGGAATCGATCTTCTTCGCGAAGACGGGACGCTCTCCTTCATCACGTCCAATTCATGGCTGGATATCGGTTACGGGAAACGCCTCCATGAAGGACTCCTAAAGTTGACTGACCTCTCGTATATCATCGGCAACACAAGTGAGAAATCCTTCGAAGACGCCGACGTGAACACGTATATCACAGTAGCAAATCGGAAGCAGGAAGAAATCCTTGCTGATTACACTCGATTTGTTAATTTCACTCGACCCTTCTTCAATTACGACTATGCCGATGAGTTCCCGTCCTTCCTAATTGACCCAGAATCCGAAGCGGAGGAGATCACCATGGACAACGAAACTGTTCATGTGACCACCTCAGATGGTATTCGTTCCGTTTCACTAGGTCATGATAGTCTTTGGAGGCTTGGAGGGGGTTCAACGAAGGAACTGGACGAAGATGCCGAACCTGAACAAGTATTCTCAGAAGAGGTAGGACTAACCAACAATCAAGCAGCGCTAGACTCCTACTCTGGCAAGAGTGCTGCACTACCAACCGGCTCATACGATTCTGGTACCTGGGGACGTTTCGTCGATTCACCGACTCTATATTTCACCCTCTGGCGAGAACATGGAGACCGATTTACACTCCTAGGGAACATGTCCGAGCCAGAATACGGCCTGAAAAGTGGTGCGAATAAATTCTTCTTTGTTCCGCGGCCAGGGACGGAAAATGGACGCCATACAAGCGATATGGACCCTTCCACTGGTGAGCTTCTCCTCCATCACAAGGAAACAGGACGTGATTTCAGAATTGAGCCAGAATTCTGGATGCAGCCGATTGACGAGATCCCTGAAAGGTATCATGACCAATATGAATATACATATACCGATGAAAACGGGCAAACGCTCGTACCGGACCTAATTCTGGTTAAAAATAGGGAGATCAAGACCAGTCCCATAGAGCCTGAACATCTCAATAATATTCATATAGATATTGATGACACTCGAAGTGAATTAAAATCCGACGGCGCAAACGCACTCAGTTATGTCGAATTCGGAGAGGAAGCCCGCTGGGGAAGAGGGGGAGGAAGTAAGCTATCCGAACGTAGTTCACTCAAAAATAGGAGTCCAGAATGGTACTCTCAGCCTTCTGTTAGTGATCCATATGTGCTCCTTACAAGGACATTTAATGCAGAATTCCAATTCCATTATAACCCGTGTGGGTTCCAAGTTGCTGATAATTTCTATTATATATCCACTCTGGGGGATTTCAACCCGGGGTATATTGCAGGGTATCTGAATTCGACAGTCGGATGGTTCCTGGAGGAGATAACGGGTCGATCCTGGACAAATACTCTTCGCTTTGACAAACCAGAGTATCTTATCTTACCAATAATCGAGACCGACGAGGAGGTTCAAAGTAAAGTTGAATCTAATTTGGAAGCCCTGATGGAACGAGATATGGGACACGTATTTGAGGAGATTGGGGCATATAACCCTGATAACGTTTCTATCGAATCAGTGAAGTCAGACCGGTATGCTTTAGATTCGGTGTTCTTCGATGATCTGGATATTAGCGAAGAGCACAGATTACAAATGTACCAGGAAATGGTTCGTTCCGCACGAGATCGCCTTATGCGACAACCAGAAGAAAATCCATCGCTCTGCGAAACTATAGCAGAACACAATCCCCAATACGACTATTCAAGGTAACAACTAGTTCGATATTTCGTTAATTGAGGTTTCTACTATCCGGAACGATTCTAACGCAGTTTGCTTATTTGTAGTCCCCACAATCAACACTTTTCCGCTAGCAAATATCAAAAGTGTAGCCTCCAGCTGAGGTGGTCTATAAACAAGACCCGGGAACTGCTCTGGTTCATACTCCGTATTTTCCAAACCGAGAGAGATCGTTAACGCTTCAAGGTTGACCTCTTGATCAAGTTCTGTCATATAAACCGCGGTTCGGCTTTCGAAGTCAACATCAGATAACTCAACTCCAACGCGAGAAAGAACATTAATAAGCCTATTTACATCTTCGTCTAACTGGTTCTGATTTTCCGCCCCTCGTATTTGGAAAGACCCAGTACGGTAAATGCTGTAAGCTGGACTATCAGAACCTAATCGAATAGTAACAATACCAGAGCTTTGGAATTTTGAGAGGGTGTCATAGAACTCTTCTCACACCGTGATGATCGTGCTTCCCGGATTGTCTCCGCGTTCGTAGTTGGTGATAGCGACGACAAGGCGAAGACATAGCGCGAGGAACACCTGCGCTCGTGCGTGGACGCGTCCTCGGGCGTGCGTTCGCCCGAGGCCGCAGTCCTTCACTGATTCGTTCGTTCGTTCAACTCCAGTGCGGCGGTTGTACGTCTCATCCAGCATAGACTGCTTCAGCTGCACATCCTCGCTGTGTTGTTCAATGCGATCTTCGACCCTGTACTCGATGTCTTTCGGATCGTCGGTATTTCGCGCGTTGTACGGGGCGACTGGCACGACCCCTGCGGTCAGCAGGTGGTCGTGCCAGTCGAGCGTGTCGTAGGCGCTGTCACCGACCATCCAGATCGGTTTGGCGACGGCGAGCGCGTCACGCGTGACGCGCATCGCCGTCTTCTCTGGCGCTTGTTTACTCTCTGTGAACTCTGCTGCAATCGGGATCTGTTGCCCGGTCGAGACGATCGTACAGCCGTAGCCGTAGTAGTACTCGTCGTCGGTTGGATCGTAACATTTGGACGCGTCTTGATCGGCGGGCATCGCCCTCACGTCGGTCGAATCGATGCAGTAGGTCAAGTCGAGCAGGCCGCGGCGGGCGGCCTGCTCGACGAGAGAGTCGAATACGTCGTCAACGACGTGTTCGAGGTCGGTAAGGAAGCGATCGACCGCGTCTCTCGACGGCGGTCGATCGAACCCACAGCTCAGCCACACCACCGTGTTCTGAAGCTCCCGCTCAACAGGCCGAATCCCGTAGATATCCTTGTAGTAGCAGTGGAGGAACCCACGCATCAGCTCAGATGGTTGAATCTCTCGTGTTCGCCCCGTCTCCGCCGGGGCGAACACGTCGAACTCTTCGAGGAAGTCGAACGAGAGGTGCTCAAACAACGCTAACGTCTCGGTCTCCGCGACATTGAAGAACGAGTCTACCGAAGGATGATCTTGCAGGGTAGCTGAGCTCATACCACCTCAGCATTCACCCTGCTTCTTGGTGTGTTAACCGTTCTATGACACCCTCTGACCACGATAAAATACTCTCGGGTTCGCCCTGTCGAATAACCTGGAGGCGGCAGGCTGTCGTCGGCCCGTAACTCGCCACAGAGCGAAGCGAGAGACCGTGCCCGTATTTATCGAGCGAGGGAAGTCGCTGCCTCGAACCGACCGCTTCCCCACGCCTCGATGGCAAACGGTGTGAATAGATTATCGGACCCCTGCCAGCGCAGTGTTGCGCCCGCAAGGCCTGATATGCAAACGTATCAATTTATGTTAGTATAGGAACATTTACTAGGAGGGACGATGGAGACCAAGATCATATTCACGACGGAGAACCCGGAGTTTCTCGCTCAGCGGGAAAACATCGAACTCATAGAGACGTTCGACCTCGGTGACCGATACGCGGCCAAAGTCAGAACCAAGCCCAGCATCGGGATGAACGCGATCACGACGCTCGAACGCGAAGAGGATGCGCGAATCGAAGGCGTCGAAAACAGTTTCGATGGCCACCTTCTGATGGCCCCCGAGGGAGAGGGGCACGTCAGCGATCACGATGAGGACCTCGCGGACCTCGAGGCAATTCGCGAGTTCCACGAGATACACGGCACCGACGAGACTGGCAAGGACACGACGGTCGTCGTCATGGACTCCGGTATCGACGTCTCGCATCCGTTCTTCAAGGACGTGCCGGAGATTCGAATGGTCGATTGCACGGGCCAGGGTCACGACGACTCCAACGGACACGGGACCGCTGTTGCAGGCATGATTCACGGCATCGCGCCCGAAGCGAACCTCGTTTCGCTGCGAATCTTCGGCAGTCAGGGAACGACCTCTGATACGGTGATACTCCGTGCCTACGAGTGGCTCCACCGGCACGTCGACGAGTACGACATCGTCAATATGTCGTGGGGCGCGTCGGTTCCCGTGGACCTACTCGATGCGACCCACCGCTCGCTCATCACCAAAGGCGTGCGCGACGTGGTGGCCGCCGGGAACTCGGGTCGAGAGGGCGGGTCCCCCGCGACGGCCGAGAAGGCGTTCAGCGCCGGGTCGGTCAAAATCGACGGCGAGCTCTCGCCGTTCTCGAGTTACAACCCGGAACGCAGTAACCCGGACGTGTGTGCGGTGGGGCAAGACTGCAAACTCGTTCGTGCTCGCGGGACGAACATGGGCAATCCGATCGACGAGGAGTGGACGAAAGCGTCGGGAACGTCGTTTAGCTCCCCCGCGCTCGCTGGCATGGTGTCCCGGTTCTGGGAGGTCCACGACATGGCCGACGTCGACCAGATCGCCGACGCCTTCCGCAGGAGCGCACGAGACATCCCGGACACGCCCGAGGACGGTGCAGGCATCGCCGACTACGACGATACTCGTGACGCCGGCGTCGAATAGACACTGCCGGTCACGGAGTCTATCGACGGGTGACCAGTCGTGCATCGACGCGAACTACCGACAACCGACACTGATGTAAGCCCGGTGTCCGATACGAAGACGTGTTCCAGTCATGGTAACGAAAATCGTGTTTACGACCGAGCGCCCGACCTTCCTCGACGAGTACGACCTGGAGGTTCTGGAGACGTTCGACCTCGGCGAGCGACAGGCAGCGAAAATCGAGATTCCCGCTGACGCCGACGCCGACGAGATAGTGCGAGTCGTGGAACGCGACGAACGAGTCGAGGGCGTCGAAGACAGCTTCGACGCCGAACTCATCTGATCGCCCCGCTCGCCGGTGGTCCGGCACCGTCGATGCGGACCGACGCCGCCCGACCCTGAGAATCCATGTGGGTTGTTAGCGAGGTTTATGATAGTCTGTACCGTTCGTTGAGACATGGGACGCAATCCAGTACTGACGCGAGTCCCGAGTCGACTTCGGTCCGATGCGGACAGCGCGGCCGAGCCGGCAGACCGAGAGTCTGACGAGGAGGAGTGGGAAGACGAGGAGTTGGAGGACGAGGAGTGGGAAGACGAGGGGTGGGAAGACGAGGGGTGGGAAGATGCGGATTGGGACGACGAGGGGTGGGCCGGCGCAGAGCCGGCGGACGAAGGCAGTTGGACGACAGCAGAGCCAGCAGACGAGGCGGCTGCCGGCGAAACCGGGTCGGAAGGCGGTGCCACCGAAACGAGGGTACAGCACTCACTCGATACGCTGATAAACACCATCCCGGGCGAGATACTCGTGCTCTGGGCAGCGCTCGAAGGTGCCGCAGAGCTGTACGAACTCCCGCTGTGGGCGTACGGTCTCTTTCTGGTGGTCGTCGCGATTGCGACGCCGGTCTACGTCTACCGGTCTATCGAGAGGCCCGACGATGAGTCAACCGACACCCCGGACTCGACCCTCAAGTGGTGGCGGGAAGCGAACGTCCGATGGCAGAGCGTGTCAGCAACGGGTGCGTTTCTCGTGTGGGTGTACTACCTCGGAGGCCCGTTTCAGGCCGCGGGGCTCCAGGACGCGGCCGTCGCCACAGTGCTAGTGATTGTTTATCCCGTGCTCGTCGTCATCACGCCGTACTACGGGAGCTTCATCCTGTATCAGTTCTCCGCCCCATCGTCGGACGGAACGCGCGGCGAAGCGGTTCGGTGACGAATACTCGTCCGAGCGGTGAGCCGTTCGAGAGCCTCAGGAGTCCGACGACGCTGTCCCCTCGGAGTCGTCGTCCCCGACTGAGCGACGACGACTGCGAATCGCGTCAACGGCGGACCGTCGGTTCTTGCCGTTCTTCTCGCGCTCTAAAACCTTCTCGAGCCGCGAATCGTCGTGAATCGCCTTCAGTTCCGCTCGTAGCTCCTTAACCGTGTACTCGCTCGGCTCCACTCCCACCGTGGAGGTGTCGCTCGAATCGTCGGCGTCGACAGTTGCGCCGTCCCCCGGTTCCGCTCCTCGGTCGTCGATTCGTTCGTTCACGTCCCCCTCGACTGAGTGTTCCTCGACCGGACGCTCTTCGACCGGATCATCTTCGATTGAGCGGTCCGTTACCGAGACCTCTGTCGAACCGACCTGCTCGTGGCCCCGCTCCTCCGTGGGAAGTCGTTCGCCCGATTCTTCTTCTGCCGTCACGTCCCCGTTTCGTACTTCTGTGTTACCGGCACCGGTTCGCCGTCGCGACGCCACCCCGCTGTCCCCCGTCGACGGATTCACCGCTCCGGGCACCGGTGGCGGGGTATACCCGTCCCGTTGGCTCGATACCGACCGGGGTGGAGAGTCCAATGGCGCCGACTGTTGGGCTCGCGAGGCCGCAGGTGCGTCGGCGTCGTCGGGCGGTTCCGGCGGCGGTCTGTACGTGTCGGGCGCTCGTATCGCCTGTTCGGGAACCGGTGGTGGGCTGTATTCGCCCTGCACCACGCCGCCGTCAACTGGCCTGGCTGCTGTCGGTGTCGTTTGATTGACCATCTCTATCACTACTCTATCTGTCTCTCTGACACAAAGAAAAATAAATATTCGCCACACCTGGTCAGCGACGGACCCTGGGCTTAGTTGCCGTACAAGTACCGGACCCAGACCCATCCCCCGGAACTACCGAAGTTCCGAATGAGAGAGTAGTTTCGGACGGTGGTGCTGTTGGTCTTGTACGCGCGCCGCTCGTCGATTTTGAAGTAGCCGTAGAGGGAGTAGGGAGTGAGAGAGACGCTGAATAGCGAATACGAGGTGTGCAGATCGAAGGAGTTCCACACCGTGGTATTCGCGCCCACGTACACGTACTTGCCGTACGTGTAGAGGTTCGCAGCGGCCTGCGCGGACACTTCCTCCTCCGCGGTCTCCATGGCGCCGCTCGTGGCCTCCTGAGACTGTGCAGACGACTGCTGCCCTTGCACCTGGACCTGCGCACCCTGCTGGCCGGGCTCCTGTATCCCGGGTGGGCTCTGTTGGTGACTCTGTGCCCCCTGAACGCTGGCGGTAGTCTGCTGACCCTGAATCTGGGGTGGACTCTCTCCCTGCCCCTGCATGCCCTGCTGCCCCTGCATCTCGGGGGGTATCGGCGACTGCATGGCGGATTGACTCTGTGCGGTTGGCTGGTTCGTCGAGTGGCTGATTGGTTGCTGGTTGGACATTGGTTTCTACGCTAATTTGACGTGTATTCGTAGGTCGCTTTGACTTCGTAGTCGGTGGACGTGTGCTTGCGGTTTTGAATCTCGATCAGATAGTAGTTGTACCCGTTCGAGGATCGGAAGACACCGTCGACTGTACTCCTGACGTAGCCGCCTGCGGTGGTGGGTCGCGTGGAGAACTGGACAGTGTATCCCGGGTCCCACGGACCGTGCCACCGTGTGATCGTCTCAGAGCCGCCGACGGACCCTGTCAGGGCCGTGTAGGTGGCCTGTGCGGTACTTCGCTCTTCTGTCGTGGTCTCCTGGGTGTCGGACGGAGACGGCCGGTCGGTTCCCGGGGGCTGGCTCGGGACTCCCTGTGACGGCCGACTTCTCCTCCGACTCGGGGTATCGAGCGGGACGAGCTGTCCGTGCGTCTCCTGAACGGCTTCCATCGGGATTCCGATCGTGTACTGGGAGCTCCCAGCGAACAGGAGATCGGTGCCGTAGAACCCGTCGGAGCGGAGGACGCCGATGAGGCCGCCGCTGTCACCACCGGCGCTGAACGCGTCGAAGACGTCGACGCCGGTGAACCGGACGGGCTCCTCGAGGCCGTGGTAATTGACCTGGATGTCGACGTCGCGAGCCACTAAGCTCGAACTCGTCGTGCCCGTCGTCCGCCCGCTCTTGTAGACCGTCTCGTCGTAGCTCGCAGTGTCCCAACCTCGCAGATCACTGAGGCCGAGGACATCGGCGTCGACGCTGTCGTCGTCAATGAGGACGAGCGCGCTGTCGGTCGTGTTCGCCTCCTCTGTCGAGAGTTCGCTCCACTCCAGGAGCTCGCCGATCCTGTCGTCGGGCGCGCGCCCCCCGTCGTACGTTCCGGGCTGGATGATCAGATCGCCCACGTTCGCGTTCCCGTGCGGTGCGGCGACGTGCGCGTTCGTGAGGAACACCTTCTGATGGTCCTGCGTGACGAGCGGCGGTGTTCCCAGCGTCCCGGCCGTGATCGACTCGTGACCGACGGAGACGCCTGCAGGAGCGACGGGCCGCCACCGGTCTCTCCGGGTCATGCCGGGGCCGACAGGTATCTGACTGGGCTCCGTCTCGCTTGCGGGCTCCCCATTCTCTGGCTCCTGCTCGAGAGTCGTCGCCGACTGCTGTTGCGACTGCCCGCGAACGGCTGTCGCTTGCTGCGGTCGAGGCGAGTCCTCTCCGGGAGGCGGCGAGAACTGGTTGCCCTCCTGCTGTGCCCAGAACTCGCCGCCGGCGTCCAAGACATCGGTCTCAACGTCCTGCCCTTCGATCGGTACCGTTTCTGGGACGATGTCCTCCGAGGCGAGTTGACTCTCTGGGAGTTTCCGTTCGACGAAGACGACGACCGCTTCTTCGTCTGTCGGTCTCCCGTTCACTCGCTTCACACCGAGACCCACTGCACGGACGCCATCCCGTCCCAAAAGGTCGTCTCGGACATCGTCTGGAATTGTTTTGTTTAGTGTTTTCATCTCAATCGGGTTACTTCATGTTCTCCTCCCTCTGCGGTGTCTAGGACTCACCGGCGATACATAATACATAACCATGAATAATGTAGGTCAATGTGCGACGGCGACTCAGTCCGCGAAAATACGACTCCCGAGCCCGTTCGTACCGCACATCGCGGAGAACAAACTCGGTGAAGTCCGTCGTTGACGGCGGAAACAGAGGACGTGAAGCAGGTGGTTCGTGGTGAGTTCCAGTGCCCACCGAGGCTATCGCACGCAATTGAGAAGACGTCCACAGCGACCCCCCTCGTTCGGTCACTACCGGTGGCTGTACCCTCGTCGTTGGGAGCGATTTATTCGAGAGGTCGACCTGTGAGCGCCCCACGTTCGATCACGGGCAGATCAATACCCGCTTCGAGATGGCGAGTTTAGATACTAACGTCGAATTACCGCGATAAGAACCTCGTACTTCCCACCAGCACGATAGTTGAGTATCCAATTAATTCGGTCGGACATGTTATAAGTCCTACTTATCTGAGTGACAAGCGTACTGGTGTTATTCCGTGCCAATGCACTCATCAATAGGTGCAGACGGGAGTCCGCGGAATCGTGCGAACCGGTACGTCGCTCGTTCGCTCCCGCCAGTCGTGTTTCAATTGGGACGATAGTTCCGTCACACCGAATCGTGTAACGCTATTCTCGGTATCGGCGGTCGGCGGAGGCTGGTTTACACTCTATGCTGTAAACTATCCGTTCCGTCGGTAGGCCCATCTTTCGAATCGAATCCGTGCGAGGGAGCGACCTGGACCGACATCGAGTACTCAAATCGACGAACGGGCGTCTCAGTTCACACTGCCACACTGACTCGCATCGTCGCCAGCGTCCCCAGCTGCACAGTCGTGCCGGACAGAGGAGAACGACCTCTGCTGCGAACGTCACTGGCGTGGCAGCACGAATATAATAGGGTTTGCTCTCGATAGCCAAGTTTGACCACTCTGGCGGAACCACGAGTTATAGTAGCCATTGAAAGTTAGTGCTCGCTCGATCGCACGACGGCAGTTCGTTCGGTGTGTAAACCGTTTCAATTGGTACGATAGTGTAACCTCGCTCGCCTGACCGATGACTCGTATATTACGTCCGAGTTCACTCACGCTTTCGGGACCGCCGACGGGAGGGTCCCAGGGCCGTATTCAACCCACATTGTTCGGGAGGCCGTGCACTGGACAGGTGCGCCCCAGAGGCAATGAGCGACCGTAGTTCACCGTCCCTGGGTCGCTGTCCGAACTGCGAGACACGCGTGCCGAAGTCCCGCGAAATTATCAGATACCGACGAGAGAACAGCGAAGTGAGAGTGTTCGCCGAATGTCCCAATTGCAGCGAGGTGATTCGACCACGATGAGGCCGTCGGAATCACCCCAATAGCGTGTCACGATGTATGGGAAATCGGACGGACTCTCGAACATCGGGGTAGAGGATTCTTCGCACAACGGCGAGACATGATTCGAGTGTATTGTACGACATATTTTGTTGGTGACTGTTAAAAAGAACAGCAGAGAGTCGGAATATACGCTCTAGTATAAATTTCCTTTCAATCCGAAATTTGTTTTGATCGACATCAAAAACACCACTGTTTTTACGACCAGTGGGAGTTGTACGACGTAGGGGCGCGGATACCTCTGACAGAACCCGTGAAGTCCAGTTCACGGAGTACCGCGTTCCCATGCAGAGAGTGAGAACTGCGCCGTGAAGGTGAAGCATGAGCCCAGTTCTCACTCTCTTGCCACACACCCCCCTTTCCCACAAGCCGCTCAGTTCCGTCCAGTGACCAGCTACGAGGTCTTGCCCTAGCGCGCTCGGCGCCCCAAGATAGTCCTCGACGTTCGCTGTTTCAGTATCGAAGTTGCGTTATATGAATGCAGTTTCTGAGTTCTATTGGTATCTCTTGACGTTCTACAGTCATCAATATTATTTCGAATTGGAAAAGTTCGATCACCGTTTTAGCGGTGAACTCTCGTCAGAATGTCCGACACTACATATCCCGATCAATGGCATCCTCGCGAGTCAAGATCGCGAGTCCAGATGTCGATGTACCACTTTCCTCGTCGAGAAGGTATTCGAAACCACCACTGAAACCTGAGGCCACCCATCTGTGATAATTCACCAGGCTCACATACTTGACCCCATATAGCATCTGATTCAAGAGGGGATTTCCAGATATATTTTCATAATGCCATATTTCAGTAATAATAATACACTATCTGCCTCTGAATGACAATTATTTGGGAGTCTACTGGGGCTCCGACGGCTGTCGCGGTTTCGAATAACACATGTACAATCGTGATTTGTTTCGTGATTGACCGCCGCGGTCACTGAGCTAGGTGTCGACCAGACTGAGGCGAGCGGGAGTCGATGGACGCTGCGAAGTGGGGTGAAACCCCTAACATGCGTACGCCTGTTATATACTCCATCCGCCTATCGGTGTCGCCGATACGGCGACCAATCAGATCGAATTCACATGGTGCCGTGAACGACGCAAGTGGTCCACGGTGTGATAGTTGCCAATCCCATCGACTGCTGAATTGGGCCGTGACAAAATGAGCACGATTGGTACTTACTACTGCAGAATAGCGCTTAAATTAGAGAGGGGACGAGCAAAAGATTCCACGCGCTCAGAGACGTATCGATGCTCAATTCGACTGAGATCGGCGCCGCGAACTGTGTTACATGATACCAAGGAACTTGACCCGAGATGTATTCGCCTATTTATCCGGCTAATTAACGATGGACAGCAAGAAATGATTGAACCCGGACGGTCCGCTTCACGTCGGGAGGCACGCGACCAGCTGTCCCCCAAATCTTTAACATATCTCCTGAGAGAGTGGGTGACGATGCCTGACTACAGTACAGATTTCGACGGGGATACCGTCGTGGTCACCGGCGCGACCTCGGGAATCGGACGAGAGATTGCCAGTAGATTTGGCGAAGCGGGAGCGACGGTCATCAACGCAGACATCGAGTCCGAACCCAAGGACGCCGACATTCCGACACACGAGCACATTCGTGAACAGGGCGGGACGGCCGAGTTCGTCCAGACAGACGTATCGAACGCAGACGACGTTCGCGCGGTCGTCGATCACGCCGGAGAGTACGGCGGCGTCGACGTGATGGTGAACAACGCGGGGCTGTTCATCGGCGGGAGTCTCCTCGAAGTCAGCGAAGACGAGTTCGAGAAGATACACCAGGTCAACGCGAAAGGGGTGTTCTTCGGCTGTCAGGCCGCGGCACAGGACATGATCGACCGTGGGACGGAGGGCGCAATCGTCAACACGGCCTCGATCAGTTCGTTCGTGGCCCAGCGCGAGCAGATACAGTACGACTCGACGAAGGCCGCGGTGAAGATGATAACCCGCGGCGCAGCGCTCGAACTCGCAGAGCACGACATCCGGGTCAACGCCATCGGTCCCGGACAGATCGCGACCGAGTTCATCGACGGCTGGTCGGAGACGGCGCCCGAGGCGGCGGCCAAAGACGACCTCATCAAACCGGTTCCCGCCGGACGTGCGGGCACGCCGGAGGACGTCGCCGGTGCCGCCCTCTATCTCGCCAGCGACGACGCTGCGTACGTGACTGGCGAGGTGCTGATGGTCGACGGGGGGTGGCGGATCATATGACCGACCTCGCCCGGCAGGAGAATAATTATATACAAGCACCTACAGAAGTCAACTGGAGCCAATGAGTACAGAGCAACTCCTCGACACTCCATCGGGGAACGCAGTCGTCGTAGCGCTAGATCACGGACTGAGCCTCGGATCGCCCGACGGCTTCCACAATCCAGACGAGACGCTCGACAAAGTGTTGGCCGGACAGCCGGACGCAGTGCTCGTCGGGCCGCATTTCGCTCGTCACTATCAGGACCGCCTGCGGGAGGCGGACGTCGACGTCGTCCTCACGGCGGACGTCGTGACCTGGTCGACCAGTCCCGGTCGAGACCACGGGGAAGACATCTGGACGCCGGCGTTCGACGCGGAGTTCCTCGCGGAACTCGACCCCGTCGGTGTCAAGACGGTCCTCGTGTTCGGCCGCGACGATGCCGAAACGTTCCGCGAGAACGTCGAGTACATCGGCCAGCTCTCCCAGGAGCTTCGCGGGACCGGTATCCCGCTCGTGGTCGAACCGGTCATGTGGGGCGAACGCATCCCGGACCAGATGGAGACCGACGTCGATTACGTGTCCGACGCGATGCGGATGGGCTGGGAGTTCGGCGCAGACATCCTCAAAGCGCCGTACACCGGCAGCGTCGAGTCGTTCGAGCCACTCGTCGAGAATGCGCCCGTCCCTGTGATGATTCTGGGCGGCCCGGCCACCGGCACGACCCGGGCCATGCTCGAATCTGTCGAGGGGTCGATGGAAGCGGGTGCGCGCGGTCTGATGATCGGCCGAACCATCTGGAAGTCCGAAGACCCGGAGCGAACGGTCTCGGCACTCATGGATATCGTCCACGAGGGCGCGTCCGTCGAGGACGTGTGGGACGAAGCGGAGCCAGCGCCGGTCGCGAGCGGGCGAGAGAGCTAAGTACGAGTCGCCGTTACGTCCTGTCATGGAAATCGTACCGGTACACGGAACGAACGGGCCTCGGGGTGCCGTCCCGTGACGACCCCGGAACAACGCCGTCGGTCTATCACGGAGTTAGTCACGAAGCACGGGAGCCTCTCGGTCGAGGAGTTGGCCGACCGACTCGACGTCTCGGAATCGACCATCAGACGCGACCTCCGAAATCTCGCCGAACGCAACCTCGTCGAGCGAACGCACGGCGGCGTCGCCCCCATGACGAACGTGGGCATCGAACGGTCGTTCAATCGGCGACTCATCCAGCACTTAGAGCGCAAACAGGCAATCGCCGACCGAGCCATCGAGGAACTCTCCGAGGGACACGTCGTGTACTTCGACGCCGGGACGACCACGATGCAAGTCGCGAAGATGGTCCCAGACGATGACTCGGTCATCGCCGTCACGAGTTCCCCCATGCTGGTGCTCGAACTGTCGAAATCGGACAGCACGGTGAAGACCACCGGTGGCGAGTATCGGCGTGAGACCAAAGCGCTGGTCGGCCCGACGACCGAGGACTACATCCGCAATTCCAACTTCGACCTCGCGTTCATCGGTGTCAACGGTATCGAGCCCGATGGCATGTTGTCGGCACCGAACGAGTCAGAAGCGAAGATAAAACAGCTCGTCGTCGAGCACTCGGCACGGACCGTCGTGGTCACCACCGCCGAAAAGTTCGACGAGCAGAGTTTCCGCCGATTCGGCTCGATCGAGGACATCGACCTCCTCATCACCGACGAACGTGTGCCCGACGACTACCGCGACCTGTTCGAGGACACAGAACTCGTGGAAGACGTCTTCGACGGAAGCAGCCACGACTGAGGCGGGGACCAGCCCTCGTCTCTCCGTGTGCTGTCGTCCTCGACGCGTGCGAGTACCCGTACGATAGTGGATCCATTTCGGCCGCGACCCCGTCGCTGGCGGTTCCTGGCTCTCTCCTCGGAGTAGACCCATGGGATGGAAAGGATTAAATATGATAGTCTCGATGTTGGGCACGAGGTCGTTAAACATGTCCAACGACACTAATCGACGGACCTTCTTGAAAGCGTCCGGTGCGGTAAGTACAGGAATCCTCACGGCCCTCGCGGGGTGTACGCGAGGCGGTGACGGTGGGTCGAACGCCGGCAGTTCGGGCGGCACGAGTGACGGGAGCTCCGGTGACGGCAGTTCGGGCGGTTCGAGTGACGGCGGGTCCAGCGACGAACTCGCTATCCCGCTCAGCGAGTACGATAGCGCGGACATCGACTGGCAGCAGTTCGAGGGGTCGTCGATCAACATCGGCGCCGTCCAGCATCCGTGGGTCGACGCGATCAAACCCGCGATTCCCGTCTTCGAGGAGCTCACCGGGATCACCGTCAACTGGAACATCCTCCCGGAACAGCAGTTCCGGACGAAGCGCCAGACCGACGCCAGCACCGGTGCCGGACAGTTCGACGTCTTCTTCATGGACCAGGTCGTCAACCAGTTCCGCAACGAGGGGTGGCTCCAGCCGCTCGACCCGTACTTCAACGACGGGAGCCTCTACGACGAGAACTTCTACAAGCCCGACGACCTCTTCGAGGCGTCCCGCTGGCAGGCCCACGGCGGCGGCTACAGCGACACGTGGACCGGACTGCCGATCACCGTCGAAGTCCAGACCCAGTTCTACCGACAGGACCTCTACGACAAGCACGGGTTGGAGGTCGCCGAAACGTGGCAACAGCACCGTGAGAACGCGAAGGTCATCCACGAGGAAGAATCTGACATCGTCGGCACGGCCGGCCGGGGCCAGAAGGGCTACGGGATGAACATCTACATCCTGAACACGCTCCTCCGCCAGAAGGGGACCAGCCTCTGGACCGAGTTCCCGACCGACTCAGGGCTCGACACCGACGGCGTCATCGAGGCGGCAGAGTATTACACGAGCCTGCTCCAGGACTACGGTCCCGAGGGCGCGTCCACCCAGACCTGGTCGGACGTCCAGGCGACGATGGCGGAAGGCCGCACCGGCCACATCGTCGCCGACGCCAACATGTTCTGGGGCGGACTGACGAACGACGAGTCAAGCGTCGCCGACACCGTTCGAATCGCCAAAGTTCCCAAGCCGGAGGGCGGTAAACTCAACCCGAACGCGTTCAACTGGCAGATTTCCACGTCGAAGAACGCCTCGAACTCCAAACAGGGCTTCCTGTTCATGCTGTGGGCGACGTCCCCACCGACCGATCTCTGGATGAACACGGAGAGCAGCGGCGTGTTCTCCGTGCGTCAGTCGGTCTGGGAGAACGACGAGTACCGCTCGAAAGTCGGCGAAGACTACGCACAGGTGTCGCTCGAGTCCCTGCAGGAGGCCGCACCGGACCCGTTCGACCGCAAGTACCCGCAGTGGGGCCAGCGCTACTCCGAGGAACTGCAGCGCGCCATCGCCGGACAGAAGTCCGCGGAAGAGGCGATGAAAAGAGCCGCAACGGTTGCGGAAGACATCTACAGCAGCTGATGGGTGCCGTCGGAGCGAATTCACCACAACCACGTCCTCATTTATGAGTACACCAACACAGACAGAAACGACAAACAAAGGGGGGCTCACCAGACTGAGCGAACTCTGGAACGAGTACCTGCCGTACTGGTTCATGGCGCCGATGGTGCTGGTGATGATGATGATCACCTTCTTCCCCGGTGCCTACGACCTGTATCTCAGTCTGATAGCGGAGCCCACGCTGAACGTTTTCGACGCCGAATTCGTCGGTCTGAGCAACTTCGAGACGGCCTTTACCCGCGGCGGCGCGCTGCACTCGTTCGTCGTCACCATCACCGTCGTCGTCAGTGCCCTGCTGCTTGAGAGCCTCCTCGGGTTCTTCCTGGCGGCGCTGGTCGCCGGGGTCGACTCCGGCCGCGCGAAGTCGTTCTACCGGGTCCTGTTCATCATTCCGATGGCCGTCGCGCCCGTCTCGCTCGCGACCATCGGTCGGATCATGCTCAACACCGAAATCGGGATCATCCCGTACGTCATCAACACGGCGACGCCCTTCGCCGCGCCGGCGTTCCTCTCGGACATCCCGCTGTTGACCGTCATCCTGCTGGATACGTGGAACTGGA
>Ga0207772_100305_pt1 | contig 27737 bp, 25 predicted proteins | sample A23M3SouthBayCA_2_FD_187750 | JGI IMG/M metagenome (GOLD analysis project Ga0207772, IMG submission 187750) | Aerobic enrichment media microbial communities from Eden Landing Ponds, California, USA - A23 M3 (2) (SPAdes) | ecosystem: Environmental > Aquatic > Marine > Unclassified | place...
ACACGTACCCCTCGATGACGGCGACCTCACCCATCTCGATGGGGGAGATGAAGTCGACGTGGTCCATCGAGGCGGTGACAACCTGCCTGTTCGAGAAGCGCATGCCGGCGATGGCGCCGCAGATGTCCATCCAGTGGAGGACCGCCCCACCGAGCGCTCGCCCGAGGTTGTTCGTGTCGTTCGGCAACAGCAGTTCGGTCATCTCGGTGTACGACTCCGCGACCGTCGCCGTCTCGTCCATGTCGCCGGTGGGTCACGGGGCGACTTCAACCCGGTGACCGGCGGCGGGCGGCGAGGGAAGCGGAAAACGGGTGGCGAGCAGTGCGGGGAGCACCGCTGACGCGCGCGTCAGGTCCCCTGCGAGCCGTCGTCGAACTGGACCGAGTCCTGCGGGCGGCCCGCCTCGTCTATCACCTCGTCGGAGACGATGATCGGACAGTCGATCCGGACGGCGAGCGCGAGCGCGTCCGAGGGGCGCGCGTCGAAGACGAACCGCTCCGGCTCGCCCTCCTCGTACCGCTCCGCGTCGACCTTCGCGTAGAAGGTACCGTCGCGGAGATCGTCGACCCGGACGCGGTCGATCGCGCCGCCGAACTCGGTGAGGATGTCGACGAGGAGGTCGTGCGTCAACGGGCGGTCGAACGGTTCGCCTTCGAGCGCCATCCCGATCGACTGCGCCTGGTCGGCGCTGACGAAGATCGGGACGTACTCGTCGCGCGCGGAGAGAATGACCGCCGGCACGTCGCCGCCGGGTGCGGAGCCCGCTCCGACCCCGACGACCTCGGCTTCGTGTTCCATACCGGACCGTGGCGGCGGCGGCATGAATAGCTGTCCCACGCGAGTGGGATCGGAGGCGGTCGACATCGTTCGCCGACGGCGCGTTCCCCGTCAGCGGCCGCCCCAGTACCAGTACGCCCACCCGATCGTGAACACGAGCGCGGCGCCGACGAAGAAGACGACCCCGGGTTCGAGCAGCGAGACGGCGTACTCCGCCAGGGGATCGACGACGTACTCGACGGTGCCGTCGATCTCTCCGCCCCCACCGCCTCCTTCGGGCGTCGTCTCGATACCGGGGCCGTCCGCGCCGTCTCCGGTCGCTGCGTCGCCGCCGCCCGTGGTCGTCGTCACGCGGGCCGTCGGCCCCGCAACGGAGAGCACTTGTTGGGCCGCGACCGCCGCCAACCCGATGATCCCGTAGCCGCCGAGCAGCCGCATCAGTGCCGACTTGATCCCGTGCGACGCCTCCGAATCGCCGGCGAACAGTACGAGGGGCTCGTCGGCGGCCGCGTACACGTCCATCTCTCGACCCTTCTCGGAGTACGTCGTGTCGACGACGTCGACGAGGTCGGCCCCGTCGAGCTTCGAGAGGTGGTACTGGACGTTCTGAAGCGAGGTGTCGACGGCGTCGGCGAGTTCGGACTTCGTCGCCGGCTCGTCGTGGAGCCGCGTGAGGATCTCGCGCGCCGTCTCGGAGCCGAGCGCGGCGATGAGATCGTCCGCGTCGTCGTCGTCGACGCCGACCACCCGCGGTTCGCGGTCCTCGGGGGTCGCGTCGGGAAGGGAGGGCAATAGCCGCGACATACCGGTTTCTCGAACCCGTGAGAATACAAATTTGTTGGATCTTCGAGGCGGGGACACGACCTCACCGACTCACAAACCCTAAACGCGGCGACGGAGTACGTCGTGGCAATGACAGAGACGCCAGGGGGATCCGACGGCGCGTCCCCGCCCCCGACGGCGAGCGATCCGTCGACGGAAAGCGACCCGGCGGCCGCCGCTGGCAACGAGGGTGCCCCCGCGAGCGGCGCGGTCGGAGCGCCTCCCGGCGACGGCGAGTCCGGTTCGGTCACCGTGGTCGGAACCGCACACGTCTCTGAGGAGTCGGTCGACGAGGTCGAGGAGACGATCGAGCGCGAACGGCCCGACGTGGTCGCCGTCGAGCTCGACGAGGGGCGGTATCGGCAGATGAACGGCGAGAGCCCCGACGACCTCGACGCGAGCGACCTGCTGCGGGGAAACACCGTCTTCCAGTTCCTCGCGTACTGGATGCTGTCGTACGTCCAGACACAGCTCGGCGACCGCTTCGACATCGAGCCCGGCGCCGACATGCGGGCCGCCATCGACGTCGCCGAGGGGCTCGGCATCGACGTGGCGTTGGTCGACCGGGACATCCAGACGACGATCCAGCGCTTCTGGGCCCGGATGTCGATCACCGAGAAGCTGCGCATGGTCGGTGGGCTCGCCTTCGGCGTCACCGACTCCCGCGTGGTGGGGGTGTTAGTCGGGCTGTTCGTCGGTATCCTCGCCGGCCCGGTGATCGGGCTCTTCGGCGGCAGCGTCGGGGTCACCGACGCGCTGTTGACGAGCGTCACCGGCGGCGTGCTCGCCGCGGTCGGCGTCGCAATCGTCGTCGATCAGGTCGGTAAGGTCGCGCTCTCGCCCGACGGGCGCCTCTTCGCCGCGGCGGGGCTGGGCGTCGCGGCCGGGATCGCCGCCGCCGTCGCCGGCGCGCTTGACGGTCTCGTCGCGACGTACCTCGGCGGATTCGCCGTGACGGCGATCGGCAGTCTCGGACTCGGAATCTCGCTCGGTCTGACCCTCGGCGTGCTCGCGTCGCTCGCGATGGGCGTCCTCGGGGGAGGCGGCGGCGAGCCCGACCACGGCGGGATCGAGGAACTGGAGATGGAGGACCTGACCGACACCGACGTGGTGACGATGATGATGGAGGAGTTCCGACAGTTCTCGCCGGGCGGCGCGGAGGCGCTCATCGACGAGCGCGACGCCTTCATCGCTCACCGGCTCGTCGCCCTCCGCGAGGCCGGACACGACGTGGTCGCCGTGGTCGGCGCGGGCCACCGCGCGGGGATAGAGGGGTACCTCGCCGATCCGACGTCGCTCCCGCCGATGGAGGACCTCGTCGGCAAGGAGCGCGGACGGGGGCTCCCGTGGAAGAAGGCGATCGGCTACGCGATCACCGTCGGGTTCGTTGGCTTCTTCGTCCTGCTCGCGCTCGCGGGCGTGGAGAACGCGTTCCTGTTCCGGCTGTTCGGCGCGTGGTTCCTGATCAACGGCGCGTTCGCGTTCGCGTTCGCGAAGCTCGCGGGCGCGCGCTGGACCTCCGCCGGGGTCGGCGGGGCGGTCGCGTGGATGACCTCTATCAACCCGATGCTCGCGCCCGGCTGGTTCACCGGCTACGTCGAACTCCGGAGTCTCACGGTGAACGTCGGCGACATCGGACGGCTCAACGAACTGCTCTCCGACGAGACGCTGTCGCCGTCGGACCTCGTCTCGTCGATGCTCGACGTGCCCCTGTTCAAACTCATCGTCGTGGTCGCGATGACGAACATCGGCAGCATCGTCGCGAGCTTCCTGTTCGCGGTGTACGTCATTCCCGCCATGTTCGGCGACGTGGGCGGCGTCGACGAGGTGGGGCGACTCATGATCGAGGGCGCACGGACCGGCGCGGAGCTGGTGCGGAGCGCGGTCACGGGGGGACAATGAGCGCCCTTCAGGGCCGCCGGATCGCCGGCCTCTACTTCAGCGGAACCGAGATCCGCGACCTGTTGGTCGCGTGGCTCGCGCTCGGCGTCGCGTTCACGTTCTTCTTCGTGAACGGCACCGCCGGCTTCGAGCGGCTGCTCGCGGCGGGGGTCGTTCCGCCGCTTCTTGTCGGCCTGCTCACCGCGGGCGTCGCGTTCCTCCTCCACGAGATCGCCCACAAGGTCGTCGCGGTTCACTACGACCAAGTGGCCGAGTTCCGAGCGGACAACAGCATGCTGTTCCTGGCCGTGATGAGCTCTCTGCTCGGGTTCATCTTCGCCGCGCCGGGTGCGGTCCACCATCGCGGACGACTGACGCCCCGCGAGCACGGCCACATCGCGCTGGCGGGGCCGGTCGTCAACCTCCTGCTCACGCTCGCCTTCCTGCCGGCGCTCCTGCTCGGCCCCGTCGTCGGGAGCCCGGTGATCACCCTGATCGGCTCTCGCGGGATCGCGATCAACGTCTTCCTCGCTGCGTTCAACATGATCCCGTACGGCCCCCTCGACGGGAAGACCGTGATGGGGTGGAGCAAGCCGGTGTGGGCGATCTTTTTCGCCCTCTCCGTCCTGCTCACGGTCGGGCTCGTGTTCGTCGGCAACCTCGGCTTCGGCGGGCCGTTCTGAGCCGGCCGCTCCCGGGGGAGCGCCGGCGGCGACTCCCCTCGTCACCGTGATCGTCTCCGCCGGAACGGTGCGCTTTTGCTCCGCGGGCGTCCCTCGACACACATGACCGAGGGCGACGGCGGAAACGACGGAAACGCGAGCGGCGGCGACGCCGACGACGAACTCACCTACGCGGACGCCGGCGTCGACATCGACGCCAGCGAGGCGGCGACCGCGGCGCTGATCGGCGCGGTCGGAGCGGGGGAGGGCGACTACGCCGGCCTGCTCGACATCGGCGATCGGTATCTCGCGCTCGCGACCGACGGCGTCGGAACCAAGCTCCTCGTCGCCGAGGCGCTCGGCGACTACTCCACGGTCGGGATCGACTGCATCGCGATGAACGTCAACGATCTGGTCGCAGCCGGGGTGCGCCCCGTCGCGTTCGTCGACTACCTCGCGGTCGACGAGCCGGACGAGCGGTTCGCCGAGCAGGTCGGCGAGGGGCTCGCGCGCGGCGCCGAACTCGCCGACATGGAGCTCGTCGGCGGCGAGACCGCGGTGATGCCCGACGTGATCAAAGGCCTCGATCTGGCGGGGACCTGTGCCGGGCTCGCCGCGAAAGACGCCGTCTTCGACGGCGCGGCGCGACCGGGCGACGCGCTGGTCGGATGGGAGTCGTCCGGGATCCACTCGAACGGGCTCACGCTCGCGCGCGAGGCCGCGACCCGCGAGCACGCGTACACCGACCCGTGTCCGTTCGAGGGGTACGAGACGGTCGGCGAGGCCCTCTTAGAGCCGACCCGGATCTACACGGACCTGCTCGACCCGATGCGCGAGCACGGCGTGCGCGGCGCGGCCCACGTCACCGGCGGCGGGTGGACCAACCTGACTCGGCTCGGCGCGAATCGGTACGTCGTCGAGGACGCCTTCGATCCCCAGCCAGTCTTCGAGTTCGTGCAGTCCGAGGGGAGCGTCTCCGACGAGGAGATGCACCGGACGTTCAACATGGGGACCGGCTTCGTCGCGGCGCTCGACCCCGACGCGGCTGAGTCGCTGGCTGCGGAGACGGACGGCCGCGTGATCGGGCGGGTCGAGGAGGGTGAAGACGACGAGGGGAGCGTCGCGATCCGCGGCCTGGAGGTATAAGTCGTCGCTGTCGGTCGCGGAATCGAGGCGTGTCTCAGATTACTGACGCTACCAGAACGGCTCCGAGAACGGTAAGCGCGGGTCCGCCGAAATACCGAGTCAATTTGACCAACCCGGGGGTCGGCTCGGAGTTCACTGCCCCGCTGTTTCTCCAGCGTGCGACCGTTTCGGGCCAGCCCATCATGACGACTCCGAACAGGAGGGCAAAGACGCCGACAACAGCGTACTGTGAGCTCACATCCGGAACTAGTCTCGGAAGCGCCGTGAATCCACCGTCTTAATCGTCAGTGTCGCCGCTTTGCGCGGCTTCGACGCGGTCCGCCGTCGACTCCAACGCCTCGGCCAGCGTCCGCGCCTGCGCCGGCGAGAGGTCGATCTCGTCGGCGTGGGCGGCGAGGTCGTCGATCGCGGTGTTGTCGAGTTCGACCTCCAGCGTGACGTGCTCGGGGTCCTCGCGGGGCGCGGTGACGTTCACGACGCCGGGCGCCTCGGCCTCGAAGTCGTGGCCGCGGGCGCGGCCGTCGACGAGGTCGAGCGTCGTGTAGGCGTTCACGCGGAGGAGGCGGTCGGACATCTCAGTCGTCCGCCGGCGGCGACGGCGCGTCCTCCATCGAGTCGTTCTCGGCGTACGGGTACCAGGTGCGCTTCGTGTTGTGCATCATCGGGTCCTCGTAGTCCGTTTCCTCGGGGTCGACCAGGGCGTCTAACTCGTCGTCGTCGTGGCGGCCGACGAACGCCCGGAAGGACTCGCCCTCGTCGCGCTCGTCGGCGAAGCTCTCCACGAGGTTCGCGATCGCGCCCGGCACCTCGTCGACGGGCACGCGCTGGGTGACCCACCGAGCGAACTGCGGGTTCTCGCCGAGCCCGCCACCGAGGCCGACGTCGAGCGCCTCGACCGGGTCGCCGTCCTTGCGGGTCTTCATCCCGCGCAGGCTCACGTCGGCGATCTGCGGTTGCGCGCACGAGGCCGTGCATCCGGAGAGGTGGATGTGGAACTCGTCGACGTCGTCGGGGAGGTCGACGTTGGCCTTCAGCCAGCGCGCGAACCGGACCTGCCGGTTCTTCGTCTCGACGATCGACAGCGAGCAGAACTCCGTGCCGGTACACGCGACCGAGCCGCGCATGAACGGAGACGGCGACGGCGAGTAGTGGTCGAGCAGCGGCTCATCGAGGAAGTCGTCGAGCGCGTCGTCCGGCACGTCGGTGACGATGACGTTCTGTCGCTGCGAGAGCCGAACCTCGCCGGAGCCGTACTTCTCGGCGAGATCGGCCAGTTCGAGCACGTCGTCCGCGCCCATCCGCCCGACGAGCACGTTCAGCCCGACGAAGTTCGTCCCGTCCTTCTGGCCGTGGACGCCGATCAGGTCGTTGCGCTCTCCCTCGCCGGCGTTGTAGGTGTACTCCTCGCGAACGTCGCGACCGGCGGTTTCGAGTTCGAAGTCGACGTACTTCTCCTGGAGCGTCTCGCGGACCTTCTCTGCGCCCCACTCGTCGACGAGGAACTTCACCCGCGCGTTGTACCGGTCCTCCCGGTCGCCGTAGTCGCGGAACAGCGCGGAGAGGCCCCCGGCGACGTCGGGAACTTGCTCCGGCGGCACCCAGACGTCGATGTCGCGGGCGAGCCGCGGCTCGTTGCGCGCGAGCCCGCCACCGACCCGGACGTTGAAGCCGACGGTGTCCTCGCTCCCGTCGCCGACCGCTTTGTACGCGGGCTCGAACGCGAGGTCGTTGATGTCGCCTTGGCCGGAGCCGTCGGCGGAGCCGGTCACGGACACCTTCCACTTCCGCGGGAGGTTCGAGTGGTCGTCGTTCCCCTTGAACCGCTCGTTGAGATCGGAGATGACGGGCCACGCGTCGATCACTTCCTGTCCGTCCTTGCCCGCGACCGGGTTCCCGACGATGTTCCGCCAGGAGTCCCCGCAGGCCTGCTGGGTCGAGAGACCGTTTTCCTCCAGTTTCTCGAAGATCGCCGGCACGTCCGACAGCTCGATCCAGTGGAGCTGGATCGACTGTCGAGTGGTGAAGTCGGCGTAGGCGTCGCCGAAGATCGGGTTTACCCCGGGGCCGCGGGCGTACTCGTCGGCGATCTCACCGACGGTCCGGAGCTGTCCCGGTTCGAGAACGCCGTTTGGGGTCCCGATCCGCATCATGAAGTACCCCTCCTGTCCGTTCCGCTGGTGGTACAGGCCCCACCATTTGAACCGCTCGAACCACGCGTCCCGCTCGTCGTCCGGGATCGAGTCAAACCCCTGTTCGGCGAACTCGAACAGGCGGTCACGGATTTCGTTCCCGTAGACCTCGGATTTCCAGTTTTCGACGTCCGTTGGCATCGATCCGGTTTACACCAGACACGCATATAGGCGACTGCGTCGAGTCAACGTTCCCCGGTGCCCCATCAATGAGGCATATGTTGCCGCTACTCCCCGCGCCGAACCCGGCGGACCGCGGATCGGTCGAGTTCGACGAACTCACCCTCTCGCACCCGCCCGATCGGGACCCAGTCGGTGATTCCCGTCTCCCCACACGCGATACACTGACCGTAGACCCGCGCCTCCACGGTCGAGCCGTCGACGCCGACCGATTGGAAGTTCTCGACGACTAAATCGGTGAGCGCGCACTCGCACAGATCCGGCGCGTCGAGGCGCCACAGTTCGCTAACACGCACTTCTCGGGCGTCGTTGACGGAGATCCACGCCCCGTCGTCGAGGACACGCAGACGAGTGGTCACACCCCTGTTTCGCCCGCGACGACCCAATACGTGACGGTGCTCGCAAGCGGCGACAGTTTCGATGACGCCTTCCGAGTACAAAATCGACCGACTGCAGCCCGTTCCCCGGATACGCAGCCTCCGGGCTACCGGACAGGAAATCCGGTATCCGAGAGTACTGGTCCGATTTACAGGTGTGACGGTACTTATGCAGCGTGCACGCGTATAACGGCGTGAATGACCGATTCGGTTCCCGACACCACCGCCGATCGACCCGCCAGCCCGGTCGACGACGGCGAGCACCGACAACACGCATCCGCGGACGTGGCGCCCGAACTCTTCGACGACACCCCGGAGGGACGATGACCGAGCGAAGCAATCCCCAAGTGATCGACGACGACCGAGACGAAGCCGAGAGCGACCGCCGAGGAGAGGCGGCGGACGAAGACGGAGAGACGGGCACCGAACCCGACGACGGTACAGGCCACCTCGACGATATCGAAGACGGCGCCGGCTGCACGGAGATATGGGAGCGACTCTCGGAGCGCAGAGACGGGTAGCTGCGCGCGGGTGCGGTTCTCCCTACGACAGGTGTGCGGCGATGTCGGCCTCGGTGATGATCCCGACCGTCTCGCCGCCGTCGGTCACCATCACCGCCTTATAATGGTCGAGGAGGTTCCGGACCTCGTCGACGGTCGCACCGGGCGCGACCGTCGGGAACGACTCGCTCATGACTTCGCTGACCGGATGGTCGCCGACGTTCTCGCCCGCGTGGACCACGTCTCCCTGACTGATCGAGCCGACGGGGACGCCGTTCTGGAGGACCGGGAGCTGTGAGTACGCTTCTTCTTCCATCAGTTCGACCGCCTCACGAACCGCGTCGTCGGGCGCGACGCTGATCACCGTCTCGTTCATCAGATCGGTCGCGCGCACCACTTCGCCCTCCGCCTCCTGTAGCGCGTTGACGATCCGGCGGAGCGTCGAGAGCCGCGGATCGACGTCGCCGCCCTCGATCCGCGCGATGAGTGGCTGTGAGACGTCCGCGGCGTCGGCGAGTTCGCTCTGCGTCAACTCCAGCGTCGTCCGCTGCTCCCGGAGATCCTGTGGCGTCGGAAGTTCCATACGCTAAATAACCAAGGGTTATTAGAAAAGGTTTCGGCAACGACCGATATCGCGACTTCGCCGCGCCCGCTACCCACGCCGTCAGCGCCCTGACTGCGCGACCGGCCAGCCGCGGCTCGGGTGGCTTACTCTCCGGCGTTGACGTCGGCGTCCTCCTCGTCGCCCTCGGTCTCGATGACCTCGATGACTTCGAGGGGAACGTCGCGGAGCGCGCCGCCGACCTCGCTTTTCGCGATCCGCTCGGCGTGCTCCTCGCTGTCGGCGTTGAAGATGTCGATCTCCAAGAGCAGTCCGACCAGGGCGGTGTTCGCGGCGAGGAACGCGGCGTCGAACGGTTCGCCACAGGCCGGACAGCCGGTGACGCCGGGTTCGACCTCGACGTACTGCTTGTCCGTCTCGTTGAGTCGCTTGCCGGCTTCGCTGACCGCGACGCCGATAGCGTCGTCGGTCTCCGCGACGTCACGGACCAACCAGGCAGCTTCCATCGCGACTTCGTAGTTGCTCATACCTATCCGAGGGACCGCAGGGTTTCCTTTCTTGTGGTTCGCCCGCGGTCACGGGGAGACTCCGGTTCCGGTCGAATCCGGAGGCGACTCCCGATTACAGCCGGTCGAGGATCGCTGCGGTGACCTCGTCGGTCGTCGCGTCGCCGCCGAGGTCGCCCGTGCGCGGGCCGTCCGACAGCACGCCCTCCACGGCGTCGCGCACTTGCTGGCCCTCCTCGACGTGGCCGAGGTACTCCAACAGCATGGCCGCCGAGAGGATCGCGGCCGTCGGGTTCGCGATCCCATCGCCAGCGATGTCGGGCGCGGTGCCGTGGACCGGCTCGAACAGCGCGTTGTCGTGGCCGACGTTCGCCGAGGGAAGGAGACCGAGTCCACCGACGAGCCCGGCGGCCAGATCGGAGAGCACGTCGCCGGCGAGGTTCGGACAGACGATCACGCCGTATTGGGCCGGGTTCAGCGGAAGCTTCGTCGCGAACGCGTCCATCAACTCCTCGTCGGCCTCAACGCCGCGTGCTTCGGCGACCGAAAGCACCTCGTCGCGGAACCGACCGTCCGTCTCTCGCATCACGTTCGCCTTGTGCGCGACGGTGAATCCCTCCTCCGAGTCGCCGGCGGGCCCGCGCCCGTCCTCGACGAACTCGCAGGCGAACTCCGCCAGCTCGCGGGAGGCGGACGAGGTGACGACCCGCGTCAGCGTCGAGAGGTCGTCTGAGAGCCGGTCCTCGTGACCGGAGTAGACGCCTTCGGTGTTCTCGCGGAGGAAGACCACGTCGGTCTCCGGCCGGACCGCGTCGACGCCGGGGTACGCCTTCGCGGGTCGAACGTTGACGAACGAGTCGACCGCCTCGCGCAGCGGGAGGATGACGTCGGCGGCGGTCTCGCCGGCCGCGCCGAACAGCGTCGCGTCTGCCTCGGACGCGAGATCGTACGTCTCCGCGGGGAGCGCGTCTCCCGTCCGCTCTTTGACCGCGTCGCCCGCGTCCGCCTCGACGAACTCGAAGCCGACGGGGAGCGCCTCCAGTACCTCGACGGCGGCGGGGACGACCTCTCGGCCGATCCCGTCGCCCTCGATGACGACGACTTCGTGGCTCACGCCTCGTCCCCCGGGATGTGTTCAGCCGGGACGTACGGCAGCGACCGGGCGGTCTCGCGGACTGCGCCCTCGTTCGCGCCCATCAGCGCCGTGGTGTCCCAGACGCCCTCGACGAGCGCCTTCCGCTGCGCGTCGTGCACCGTCGCGTCGATCGCGGTGTCGTCGTAGGTGATCGTCTCTTCGGCCACGTCGATGTCGACCTCGGCGTCGGGGTTGGCCTCGACGTAGTCCTGCAGCGCCTCGATGTCCTCCTGATCGGCCGTGACCGTGGGAACACCGAGCGCGAGGCAGTTGCCCGCGAAGATCTCCGCGAACGACTCGCCGACGACGGCGTCGATCCCCCAGCGCATCAGCGCCTGCGGGGCGTGCTCGCGCGACGAGCCGCAGCCGAAGTTGGCGTTGACGACTAAGACGTTCGCACCCTGATACTTCTCCTCGTTGAACGGGTGGTCCTTCTCGTTGTCCTCGTCGTCGAACCGCTGGTCGAAGAAGGAGAACTGGCCCAGCCCGTCGAAGGTGACGACCTTCATGAACCGCGCCGGGATGATCTGGTCGGTGTCGATGTCGTTGCCCCGGACCGGAATTCCGGTGCCGGAGACCTCGGTGACCTTCTCCGCCGGCGCCTCGCCGTCGCTGAACTCGGGCGAGCTCATACGGTCGCCACCTCCTCCATCTCGCGGACGTCAGTGACCTCGCCGGTCACCGCCGCGGCCGCGACCATGATCGGACTCATCAGCACGGTGCGCCCGTCCTTCGAGCCCTGTCGGCCGACGAAGTTCCGGTTCGACGAAGAGGCGCTCGCCTCGTCGCCCACCAGCTGGTCGTCGTTCATGCCGAGACACATCGAACAGCCGGGCTCGCGCCAGTCGAAGCCGGCCTGCTTGAAGACCTCGTCGAGCCCCTCGGCCTCGGCGGCGTCGCGGACTCGCTGGCTGCCGGGGACGACCATCGCGCGCACGTCGTCGTCGACCTCGCGGCCCTCGACGAACGCCGCGGCCTCGCGGAGGTCCTTCAGCCGCGCGTTGGTACACGATCCGAGGAACGCCACGTCGATGTCGTACCCCTCCATCGTGTCGCCGGGCTCGACGCGCATGTGCTTCTGCGCGCGCCGCGCCGTGTCGCGGTCCTCCTCGGGCAGGTCGTCGGGGTCCGGGATCGGCTCGGTGATGCCCGCGGTCTGGCCGGGGGTGGTCCCCCACGTCACGGTCGGCTCGATCGCCGACCCGTCGATGGTGACCACGTCGTCGTACTCGGCGTCGTCGTCGGTCCGGATCGACTCCCAGTAGGGCTTCAGCCGCTCGAACTCCTCGGGGTCGTCCTCGAAGGCGTCCGTCCCTTTCAGCCACTCGTAGGTGGTCTCGTCGGGGTTGACGTAGCCCGCGCGGGCGCCGCCCTCGATCGACATGTTACAGATGGACATCCGTCCTTCCATTCCCAGGTCCTCGATGGCCTCGCCGGCGTACTCGTACACGTAGCCGACGCCGCCGTCGGTCCCGAGCTTCCCGATGATCGTGAGGATGATGTCCTTCGCGGTGACGCCCTCGCCGAGTTCGCCCGTGACCTCGATCTTGCGGACCTTCTGTTTCTCCATGGCGACACAGCCCGTCGCCAGCACGTCGCGGATCTGCGAGGTGCCGATGCCGAACGCCAGCGCGCCGAACGCGCCGTGCGTCGACGTGTGCGAGTCGCCACAGACGATCGTCATTCCCGGCTGGGTGAGCCCCTGCTCCGGTCCGATGACGTGGACGATCCCCTGATTCCCGGAGTCCGGGTCGGAGAACTCGATACCCGAGCCGCGGACGTTCTCCTCCAGTTCCGCCATCATGCTCTCGGCGGCCTCGTCGCGGTAGGGACGGTCGCGGTTGCCGGTCGGCACGATGTGATCGACCGTGGCGTGCGTGCGCTTCGGGAACGCGACCTCCTGTCCGCGCTCCTTCAGCATGCCGAACGCCTGCGGACTGGTGACCTCGTGAACGAGGTGGAGCCCGACGAACAGCTGGTCCTGTCCGGTGGGCAGCCGCGTCACCGTGTGCCGGTCCCACACCTTGTCGTACAGCGTCCCCTCGCTCATCGACACTCACCCGCGCGGCGCGTGGTTCGCGTGGTCTCGCAGGGACGGTTCGAGTCGCCGCGGACGCCCATCAGGCGGTCACCTCGGCGCTCTCCTCCTCGTCTTCGGCCTCGTCCTGCCACGCGAACAGGCCGCGCAGCTCCTCGCCGACGGCCTCGATCTCGTGGTTCTTCTCGGCGGTCCGGAGCTGAGTGTAGGACGGGCGTCCCGCCTGGTTCTCGGAGATCCACTCGCGGGCGAACTCGCCGTTCTGGACCTTCTCTAGGACCTCCTCCATGTTCTCTCGGGCGTGCTCGTCGACGACCACGTCGCCCTGCGTGAGCCCGCCGTACTCGGCGGTGTCGGACACCGAGTCCCACATCTCGCCGAGCCCGCCCTCGTACATCAGGTCGACGATGAGCTTCAGCTCGTTGAGACACTCGAAGTACGCCATCTCCGGGGAGTAGCCGGCGTCGACGAGCGTCTCGTACCCCTGTTTCACGAGCGACGTGACGCCGCCACAGAGGACGGCCTGCTCGCCGAACAGGTCGGTCTCGGTCTCCTCGCGGAACGACGTCTCGACGACGCCGGCGCGGGTACAGCCGATCGCGGCGGCGTACGCGAGTCCCTCGTCGTGGGCGTCGCCGGTCGCGTCCTGGTACACCGCCAGCAGGCCGGGGGTCCCCTCGTCGTTCTCGTAGTTGCGGCGGACGAGGTGGCCCGGCGACTTCGGCGCAACCATCGTCACGTCGACGTCCTCGGGCGGCTGGATCTGGTTGTAGTGGATGTTGAATCCGTGCGCGAACTGGAGCGTGTCGCCCGCGTCGAGGTTCGGCTCGATGGCGTTCTCGTACACGTCCGGCTGGACCGTGTCGGGCACGAGCACGCTCACGATGTCGGCGTCCGCGACCGCGTCTGCGGGAGCCTCCACGCGGAGACCGTCGCTCTCGGCGGCGCTCCGGGAGGAGCTGTCCTCGCGGAGCCCGACGACCACGTCGACCCCGCTCTCGGCGAGGTTCTGCGCGTGCGCGTGACCCTGCGAGCCGTAGCCGAGCACGGCCACGGTCTTGTGGGCGATCGCCCCCTCGTCTGCGTCTTCGTCGTAATATACTGTCGAGTTGAACGTCTGCGTGTCGTCTTCGGTCATGTGTATCGTGTGAATTCGGGTGTGGGTTCGCGCGTCAGTCGTCGTGCGTGGTCGGTTCGCCGGCCGTTCCGGGCTTCTCTCCGGGCGCCGTCGGGGTGTTGCCGCGCGCGAGGGCGGTCGGCCCCGTCCGCGCGATTTCGACGATGCCGAACCGCTCGAAGGCGCCGATCGCGTTGTCGATCTTGGCGTTGTCGCCGGTGAGTTCGACGGTGATCGTCTCCGGGCCGGCGTCGACCGTCCGGCCGTCGTACATCTCGGAGACCGCGTGGACCGCGGCGGGGTCGTCGGCCTCAACCTTCAGGAGGACGAGCTCCGAGGTGACCGCGTCGCCGGCGACCTCGCCGACCGAGATGACCGGCTTCAGCTTCGCCATCTGCTTTTCGATCTGGTCGATGCCGGGGTCCGTCTCCTCGACGACCATGGTGATCCGCGAGTGGCCGTCCACGGTCGTCGGGCCGACGGTGAGGCTCTCGATGTTGAACTGCCGGCGGGAGACGAGCCCGGAGACGCGCGCGAGCACGCCCGGTTCGTCCTCCACCAGCGCCGAGATGACGGCGCGTCGCGACTCGTGTTCCGCCTCGACGACGGGGTCGATGCGGATCCCCGCGAGGTTCCGGCGCCCCTCGGGATGATCGCGCTCCTCGGGACCGGGCTGCTCGCTCGGCGCAGGGCGGGAGTCGGCCTCGGGAACGCCGCCGTCGGTCGCGGGTCGAGAGTCGGCGGACTCGTCGCTCATAGCTGGTCCTCCGCGGTGGCGAACTTGCCGTTCGCACCGCCGCTCGGCACCATCGGCAGGACGTTCTCCTCGGGGTCGACGTGGAAGTCGATCACGGCAGGTCCCTCGTAGTCGAGCGCCTCCTTGACCGCGGGCGCGACCTCGTCGTAGTCGTCGACGCGGAGGCCGAGCGCGCCGAACGCCTCGGCGAGCTTGTCGAACTCGGGCATCCACGTGTAGTCGGAGGCCATGTGGCGCCCCTCGTAGAAGGCGTCCTGCCACTGGCGCACCATGCCGATGTACTCGTTGTTCAGCACCGCGATGGTGATGTCGAGGTCCTCGCGGACGGCCACCGACAGCTCCTGCATCGTCATCAGGAAGGAGCCGTCGCCGTCGAAACACACCACGTCGCGGTCCGGTTCGCCCATCGCGTCGGCCGCGACTCGCGCGCCGACCGCGGCGGGCACGCCGTACCCCATCGTCCCCAGCCCGTGCGAGGAGACCCACGTCCGGGGCTCCGAGTACGTCCAGAACTGGGAGGCCCACATCTGGTGTTGGCCGACGCCGGTCGTCACGATAGTGTCGTCGGCGGTCGCCTCGTCGAACGCCTCGACGACGAACTGCGGCTTCAGCGGCTCGTCCTCGGGCGTCGCGTACGTGAGCGGGTACGTCTCCTTCCACTCGGCGCAGCGCTCGCGCCACGCCTCGGTGTCAGGCGCCTCGCGGACCGCCGCGGTCAGCTGGTCGAGGACGCGCTCCGCGTCGCCGATCAGCGGGTAGTCGGCGTAGACGTTCTTCGATATCTCGGCCGGGTCGATGTCGACGTGGACGACCTCGGCCTCCGGCGCGAACGTGTCGATCCCGCCCGTCAGCCGGTCGTCGAACCGGGTGCCGACCGCGATCAGACAGTCGGTGTGGGTGATCGCCATGTTGGCGTAGCCGGTGCCGTGCATCCCCGCCCACGAGAGGCAGAGGTCGTCGTCCTCGGGGAAGGATCCGATCCCGGGCATCGTCGTCGTCACCGGGATATCGTACGTCCGCGCGAAGGTGCGCGCGGCGTCGCTCGCGTCGGCCTTGATGACGCCGCCGCCGAACAGGCACACGGGTCGTTCGGCCGCCTCGATGGCGCGCGCGGCCTCCTCGACCGCGTCGGCGTCGGCGTTCGGGTCGGGGTCGGTGCCGGCCGGCGGCGTCGCCGGGCCGGGCGTCTCGTCCGTCTCGTCCTGCGTCACGTCCTTCGGCAGGTCGACGAGCGTCGGCCCGGGGCGGCCCGAGCGCGACAGCTCGAAGGCCTCGCCGACGGTGTCGCCGACGGTGTCCGCGCCGTGCGCGAAGTAGTTGTGCTTCGTGATCGGGCGGGTGACGCCGACCGTGTCCGTCTCCTGGAACGCGTCGTTGCCGACGAACTCCGTGGGCACCTGCCCCGTCAGCGCCAACATCGCGTCGGAGTCCATGTCGGCGTCGGCGATGCCGGTGACGAGGTTCGTCGCGCCCGGTCCCGATGTCGCCAGACAGAGGCCGGGTTCGCCGGCGACGACGCCGTACGCGTCGGCGGCGTGGGCGGCGCCCTGCTCGTGGGCCATCGTCACGTGGCGGATCGACGAGTCGTACAGCGCGTCGTACACGGGCATGATCGCGCCGCCCTGCACGCCGAATGCGGTCTCCGCGCCGGCGGCCTCCAGCGCGGCGACGACCGACTCCGCGCCGGTCGACACCGGTCCCGCGGCGGGACCGTCCGCGTCGGTCGGCTTGTCGGCGTCGGCCTCTGCGGATTCGGCCGCGTCCTCCGCGTCGTCCTCTCGTGGCTGTGCTGCTGTGTCGCTCATTGTCGTGGTGGTGTTCGGTGGTGCATCTCGAGGGTGTGAGAGTCGGTCGATCCGAACGCCGGGTCGCCGGACGAGAATCGGATCGCCCGTCGGCGTTCGTCGATGCGTGGCGTCGGTGAGGAAGGGGTGCTGTAGGGGATTATACCCCTACAATACTCGGCGCGACGGCTCCGGCGACGTCGGCTGTCGTCGGGATCGCGGTGTGCCGTCGCATCTCGCTTCCACCAACGCAGCCGAGGTATAAATCCCTGTCGGGAAGCGAGACCGGTCCGCCGGTTTCGGAAGGCGGACCGAGTCGGGCGATCGTCCCCCAGCGCCGCGGTCGACGGCGGTCGCTCGGCGGACTCCCCGTCCAGGGGGGCGGCCATCAGACCCGAACCTCCTCCTCGCGGTCGACGTCCGCCTCCTCGGCGAACCGCTCGACGTCGCCGGCGGTCACCTGGCGCTTGCCGGAGCCGTACTCCTTGACGCGCTTGGTGATGCGCCGGACCTCGCTGTCGCTCGGATCGAAGCCGGCCTCCTCCAGGTGCTTGCGCACGCTGTGCGTGCCGGTGTGTTTCCCGAGCACGAACTCGCGTTCGGCCCCGACCATCTCGGGAGTCATCACGCCGGTCTCGAACGTGTCGGCGTTCTCGATGACGCCCGCGGCGTGGATACCCGACTCGTGGGCGAACGCGTTCCGCCCGGTAACGGGCTTGTTCGCCGGCACCGGGATGTCCGAGGCCTCCTCGACGATCCGGGCCAGCTTGGTGATCTGGGTCGTGTCGATGCCGGTGTCGACGCCGTACACCGATTCGACCGCCATCACAACCTCCTCGTAGGCGGCGTTGCCGGCGCGCTCGCCGATCCCGTTGACCGACACCTGCGCCTGCTCCGCGCCGTTCTCGAAGCCGGTGACGGCGTTCCCCGCGGCCATCCCGAAGTCGTCGTGGGTGTGCACGTCGACGCGGGCGTCGGTCGCCTCGACGACGGCCTTCACCGTCTTCCCGAAGCTGGTCGGCATCGCCACGCCGCACGTGTCCGGGATGTTGATCCAGTCGGTGCCCGCGTCGCTGACCGCCTCGACGATCTCCCGCAGGTAGTCGGGGTCGGTCCGCGTCGCGTCCATCGGCGAGAACATGCACTCGACGCCGGCGTCCTTCACCTGCTCGACGGCGGCGACGGCGCGTTGTTTCGCCTCCTGCCGGGTCGCGTGCATCGAGTCCTCCAGCTGTACGTCGCTGGTGGAGACGAACACGTGGACCATCTCGACGCCGGAGTCGACGGCGGCGTCGATGTCGCCCTCGACGACCCGCGCCAGCCCGCAGACGGTCGTGTCCGTCGCGGCGGCGATGTCGCTCACGGCCTCGAACTCCGCGTCCGAGTTCACCGGGAACCCCGCCTCGATGACGTGGGTGTTCATGTCGTCCAGCGTCGCCGCTATGCGGCGTTTCTCGTCGTAGCTGAACGACGTTCGTGGTGACTGTTCACCGTCTCGTAACGTCGTGTCGAAGATCCGTACAGGACCGATATCGATGTTAGAAGCTATCGTGCCCTGGAAGAACTCGATCCGCCGGGGTGTCCGACGAATCCTCCGTGATGTCTGTCATCGGCTATCGAAAGCACGGTCGAGAACTTAACACTTGTGCCGATCGCAAAAACGACTCGCTGGGATCGCCGCATCGGCCAGCCGGCGATTGCGAAAACCGCCAGACACCAACGGGATCCCACATCCTTATACACATTATATAAACCACACATCGATCGATGCGATGTAGTTTCGGAACCCGATTGATAAGCCGAATCGACGTTCGTTTCGTTCCGAACCGGTCTGGCGCGCGGTCGGTGACGGAGAGCACGCGATCGGTCGCTCGCTTCAGACCCCCAGCGCGTCCGTGATCTCGCGACGGGCCGCGAGCAACGCCTCGTCGGTCCGGTCGCGCGGGCGCTCCGCCTCGATGTCGACGACGGTCTCGACGGTGCCGGGCTGCCCGCCGAGCACGACGACGCGGTCCGCGAGGTACGCTGCCTCCTCCACGTCGTGGGTGACCAAGGCGACCGTCGCCCCGCGCTCGCGCCACACGTCGAGGAGGTTGTCCTGCTGTTCGTACTTCGTCAACTGGTCGAGCGCGGAAAACGGCTCGTCTAACAGCAGCACCTCCGGCTCGTAGGCGAGCCCCCGCGCCAGCGAGACGCGCTGGGCCATCCCGCCCGAGAGCTGACCGGGGCGGCTCTCAGCGAACCCGTCGAGCCCGACGGTCTCGATCAGGTCGTCGACGCGGTCGCGTGCGGCGGGAGCGTCGGGGTCCACGTCGGTCGGGAGCCCGACCGCGACGTTCGCTCGCACGTCCGCCCACGCGAGCAGACGCGGCTCCTGAAACACCATCCCGACCGCGTCGCTGCCGCCGTCGCGCACGTCGACCCCGTCGACCGCGGCGCGTCCCTCGAACCGCTCCTCCAACCCCGAGAGCACGCGCAGCAGGGTCGATTTGCCACAGCCGGAGGGGCCGACGACCGCCACGAACTCCCCGTCGTCGACCGCGAGATCGACCTCGTCGAGCGCGACGGTGTCGCCGTACCGCTTCGTGAGCCCGCGGACGGCGAGGGCGGGGTCGCCCGTCGGGTCGCTTCCTCCGTCTCCTGCCGCGTCCACCTCCTCACCAGTCGACGACACGCTGTTCCACCTCCTTGACCGCGAGATCCGAGAGGTTTCCGAAGAAGGCGAAAAGCAGGATCGAGCCCACGATGATGTCCGGCCGGGCGAGCACCCGGCCGTCGCTCAGCAGGAACCCGATCCCCTGACTCGCCGCGATCAGTTCCGCGGCGACGACGAACATCCACGCCAGCCCGACGCCGCCGCGGATCCCGACGAGCAGGCTCGGCACCGCGGCCGGGAACACGACCCGCCGAAGCGACTCGATCCGACCGAGGTCGTACACCTCCGCGACTTCCAAGAGGTCCTCGCTCACGTTCCCGATCCCCGTAGAGAGGTTGAGGTAGACGGGGAAGAAGGCCCCGACGGCGATGAGCAGCACCTTCGCGCCCTCGCCGATGCCGAACCACAGCAGGAACAGCGGCACCCACGCCAGCGAGGGGATGTTCTTGAGGCTCTGGAAGAGCGGGTCGAGCAGATCCTGCGCAAGCCCGTACAGCCCCGTTATCGTTCCGAGAACGATCCCGACGCTCACGCCGAGGAGGGTCCCGAAGAACACGCGCTGGAGCGTGATGGCGATATGACCCCACAGCTCGCCGGTGGCCGCCATCCCGTAGAGCGTCTCGACCACGCGGAGCGGTTGCGGGAGCTGGTGGGCCGCGAACACGCCCGTCGCGACCAGCAGGTGCCAGACGACGACGAGGAGCGCGGGCACGACCAGCCCGAGCAGCCACCGGAACCGGTCGGCGTCGGGGAGCGCGGCGGCGAGGGCCGCTCCGACATCGCCGCTTTCCGTCTCCCGCGTGGTCGCCATCTCACTCGCCTCCCGCGGCGTCTGCCGCGAACTCCGAGTCGAGCAGCGCGTCGATGCTCCCCCGAGGGTCGGCGTCGTCGTTGACGAGGCCCTCCTGTTCGAGGATCGGCGCGAGGTTCGCGAGGAGGTCGCGGTGGGCGTCGCCGGGAATCGGCTCCGAGAGGTCGTTCCGCTGCGTGAACACGCGCTCCGCGACCGGTTGGGACATCTCCGACTCGCTCGCGAGGATCGACGCGGTCTCCTCGGGGTTGGCGATCGCCCACTCGCGGCCGCGCTCGTAGGCGTCGATCACGCGACGGGCGTCCTCCGGGTGGTCCGCGATGAACTCGTCGAGGAAGTTCAGGAACCCGTAGGTGTTGTACGCGGGCTCGCGGAAGAACAGCTCCGCGCCGTCGTGTTCCAGTTCTAGTTCGGCCATGTGGGGGTCGAGCCCCGCCCACGCGTCCACATTACCCTGCACCAGCGAGGACTGCCCCTCGGGGTGCTGGAGATGGACGACCTCCACGTCGTCCTCGCTCAGGCCCGCGTCGTCGAGCGCCTGCAAGAGGAAGAAGTACGGGTCGGTGCCCCGGGTCGCGGCGACCCGCTTGCCCTCTAGGTCGGCGACCGTCTCGATGCCGGTCTCCTCGAAGGTGACGAGCGCGGTCCACTCGGGCTCGGAGTAGACGTACGGCGTCGTGATCGGAACGCCGTTCGACCGGGCCATCAGCGCCGCGATCCCGGCAGTGGAGGCGACTTCGGCCTCGCCGCTCTGGGAGTACTCGTTGGCCTGGTTGCTACCGAGGCTCAGCACCCACTCGATCTCCGCGTCGGTGTCGGCGAACGCCTCCGCCATCCACCCCTTCTCGCGTAACACGAGGCTGATCGGGTTGTAGTAGGCGTAGTCGACCGTCACCGTCCGAGAGTCGTTCCCACCGACGCAGCCGGCGAGCAGCGAGCCGCCGATCGCCGCGCCGGTTCCGCTGAGGAACTGTCTTCGCTCCATCGTATCTCCTCGTACCGGCCCCACTCATAAACTAATATGGCTATAGATAATATTCAATTACATCTATGATGTTCTACAGTTATGAACTGTGGGGCGGGACGCAGACACACAGAGAGATCCGGTGGTACAGTCTCCTTACGCCGCTTCCACGTGTCGAAATCGGATATCGATCGGCAATACGGCCGAGAACCGTCGTGCGCGAATCCGGAACTGGTTGCCGGTATTTCGCACCCGTACCGACTCAGGGGTTCACTCGGCGTTCGTCCACGCGGAGAAGCCGCCCTCGATCAGCGTCTCGGCCTGTCGGTCGATGTACTCGCGTTGGGTGTCGTGGACGGCGGTCTCGAACTCCTCGCCGGCGTCGAGGCGCTCGCGGACGCGGTCCCGCTTCCAACTCGCCGGCGTCGTCCGGTTCGCCACCCGCCACCGGAGCGGAGCGAGCCACGCTGCGGCCTCCTCCTCGGGACAGCCCGCGGTCCGGAGGCCGGCCTCGGCGTGGTCGAGGAGGTCCGCGTACACCGCGTCGGTGTCGGTGACGCGCTCGCCGTCGAGTCCGATCCACTCGATCTCCGCGTCGAGCCCGTCGTCGACCGCGGCGTAGAAGTTCTCGCGGGCGGTCTCCCAGTCGAGTCCGATGACGGGATGCTCGCGCTGCGGGAGCGCCTGCATCAGCCCGGCGAACGCTCCCTGAAACGCGATCGAGTCGCGGACGGTCGGCTGGGCCGCGATCGGTCGGAACTCGATCCGAGCGTTCGCGCTCGACCGGCTCGCGCCCTCGAAGACGGGACGGACCCACCGCCAGTAGCTGCCGTGTTTCGTCCGGAACGTCGCGAACTCGTCGTCGAACCGGTCGGTCCCCTCGGGCTCCGGCATCGGGATGAGCGTCTCGTCGCCCGCGATCCGATCGACCGCCGTTTCGAGGTCGTGAACGTCCCGCGGGAAGCGGACCTTCCCCTCGTCGGTCCGCCCGTTGAGCACCGACTCGAACACGTGGACCCGGTTCTCCGTGGCGCCCTCCGCGAGGACCCGCTCGCCGTCCCAGCCCTCGTCGTACAGCTCCGGCGGGAAGAAGGGGGAGTTGACCCCGAGCGCGAGCAGCGGGCCGGCGACCCGGAGCGCGTACCGGAAGTGCCGCGGCAGGGTCTCGGCCTGGGCGACCTGGTAGTGCGGCTGGATCGAGGTGATGAGGCTCTCCGGCATCACCGTGTCCGCCGCGAGCGACACCCCCGGCGCCTCGACGACCGTCCCGCGCTTCGCGTCGTCGCCCGCGTTCGCCATGGCGTGGTACCGCACCGCGTCGCTCATGTTGACGGCGACGGTGACGTCGTCGACGTCGACGCTGTCGGTGAGGTACTCGCGGGCCGTCTCGCCCGCGGGCGGAATGGTCCAGAGGCCGTCGGAGACGAGCCGCATCCCCTCGACGCCGGCGGTGTTCTCCGCGGCCTCGAGGCGCGCCCGGACCTCGGCGAGCTGCGCTCGGAGTCCGTGGTCCGACAGCGGCTGCGGACTCGTCGACATCTCGGCGTTGTGGAGCCCGAGCTCCTTCTCGAACCCCATCAGCTCCAGCAGGCGACGGGGAACTCGCATCAGGGCGTACTCGCCCGCCCGCGACTCCTCGCTCCACCGCCCGTCGGCGACCGCGTAGAACTCGTACTCGAAGCCGACGATCGACTGCTGGTTGTCGAAGGCGCCGTCCCGGAGCGCCTGCTTGACGACCTCCGCCTCCTCCTCGGCGCGGGCGTCGAACTCGTCGGGGTCGACCGCGAGCGCCTCGCGAACTCCGTCGGCGAGGGCGGACTCGGTGCTCATGGGACGGTCGACGACCCCGGCCAGTAAAAAGGCCTACGCCCGATCGGCGACGTGAGAGCGATCGGCACGCGACGCGACGGCGTTCGCGAACGGTCGCGGTGCGTCCCCGACCGGCCGGCCCGGGTCGGATCGGACCGGGGCGCTTTTGCCGAGCGATCGCCGACTCCGCGCATGGAGTTCGCAGCGTTCGCCGACCGGGCGGAGCGTTTGGCCGCCGAGCCCGCCGACATCGAGACGACTCGGCTCGTCGCTGACCTGCTCGCGGCCGGGGATCGCGGCGGAAGCGACGGCGACGACCTCGCGACAGTCTCCCGATTCCTGCTCGGCCGGGTCTTCCCGGCGCACGACACCCGAACGCTGGACGTGGGACCGGCCCGCTGTCGCGAGGCGATCGCCCGCGCCGCCGGCCCCAACGTGACCGCGGACGACGTCGAGGAGCGACTGGCCGAGGAGGGAGAGATCGGTGCGGTCGCCGCCGGGTTCGAGTTCGGCGGCCAGCGCGGGCTCGCCGCCTTCGGCGAGGGGCGCGACCGGCTCACCGTCGCCGCGGTCGACGCGGAACTGCGCGAGTTGGCCGCCGCCGCCGGCGACGGCAGCGAGTCCCGCAAGCGGGACATCCTGTTTGGGCTGTTCAATCGGTGCGAGCCCGCGGAGGCGAAGATCCTCGCTCGGCTGGTGCTCGGCGAGATGCGGCTCGGCGTCGGCGAGGGAGCCGTTCGCGACGCGATCGCAGAGGCATTTCTCGCGGAGACACCGGCGGGCGACAACGGCGAGACGGAGACCGACGGTGACGGGGACACGGAGGCCGACGCCGACGATCCGACCCTCCACGCCGACGACGAGGCGGTCGAGGCGGTCGAGCGCGCGCTCCAGGTGACGAACGACTACGGACACGTCGCGGTCCTCGCCCGCGACGAGGGGCTTGCCGGCCTGCGCGCCGAGGGGCTGGAGGTCGGCCGGCCGGTACAGGCGATGCTCGCGCAGGCCGGAACGGCGACCGACGCGGTCGAGGCGTTCGGCGAGGTCGCCGTCGAGAGCAAGTTCGACGGGGCGCGGGTGCAGGTCCACTACGTGCCGGCGTCGACCGTCGACGGCGGAGACGTCAGCGACGAGACCGACGACAGCGACCACGAGACCGACGACAGCGACGACGACTCCGGACTCGGCCCGCGGATCTACTCGCGGAACATGGACGACGTGACCGACGCGCTCCCGGAGGTCGTCGAGTACGTGGAGGCGCGCGTCTCGGTCCCGGTCATCCTCGACGGGGAGGTCGTCGCGGTCGGCGACGACGGCGACCCGCTCCCGTTCCAGGAGGTACTGCGTCGCTTCCGGCGCAAACACGACGTGGACCGGATGCGCGAGGAAGTCGGGCTTCGACTCCACGCGTTCGACTGCCTCCACGCGGCCGGCGAGGACTTGCTCGACGAACCGCTCCGCACGCGCCACGACCAGCTCGCCGAGGTCCTCCCCGAGGCGGCCGCGAGCGTCGAGTTTGCGGTCGATCCGGCGGCGATCGAGGCGGCGGAGGCGGCGGCGCTCGACGCGGGCCACGAGGGCGTGATGCTGAAGAACCCCGAGGCGGCGTACACGCCCGGCGACCGCGGCCGAGACTGGCTGAAGCGCAAGCCCGACGTGGAGACGCTCGACGCCGTCGTGGTCGGCGCGGAGTGGGGCGAGGGGCGCCGCGCGGAGCTGTTCGGGACGTTCCTGCTCGGCGTGCGGGCGGGAGACGACGAGTTCGCCGCGATCGGCAAGGTCGCGACCGGCCTCACCGACGAGGAGATCGCCGCCCTCACCGAGCGACTGGAGCCTCACGTGGTGAGCGAGGACGGAACCGACATCGCGATCCGACCCGCGGTCGTCCTCGAAGTCGGGTACGAGGAGATCCAGACCTCGCCGACCTACTCGTCGGGCTACGCCCTCCGGTTCCCGCGGTTCGTCGGCGTGCGCGAGGACAAGTCGGTCGACGACGCCGACTCGCTGGAGCGCGTCGCGCGGCTCGCCGGGGATGGAGCGGAGTGAGGACGCGGGGGAGTAAGAACGCGGGGCGGAGTAGGGACACGGGGGCAGAGCGGAGTGAGAACGCGGGACAACCGAACGTCCATAGCCACTCTCAAGGCGCCCGCGGTCGGATCCCCGCCTATGACGGTTCGATACGACGACTTCACGGTGGAGTGGCTCGGCTACGCGACGGCGCGACTGGAGCCCGAAGACGGTCCCGTCGTCTACACGGATCCGGGTCGATACGGCGTCCTCGACGACTACTGGGCCCGGGACGGCGACCTCGTCGTCGTCACCCACGACCACCATTACGACTCCGACGGGATCCGGTCGGTGGCGCGGGAGGACGCGACGCTCGTGATCTACGAGGCGGTCGATCCCGCGGGGATCGACCGCGACGTGGAGTCGATCGAGTCGCTTGCCGACGACTACGACGTGATCCGGGTCGACGACGAGGCACGCGTCGACGTGGCGACCCCGGCCGGCGAGGTCGCGCTCTGGTCGGTCGCCGCGCACAACGACCCCGAAGGCCCCAACGCCGGGCCGGACGGCTCGGTGATCCACCCGCCCGGATTCGGCTGCGGGTTCCTCCTCGGACTCGGCGACCGAACCGTCTTCTGGCCGGGCGACTCCGACGCGTTCGACGGGTTCGCGGAGCTCGACGTCTCCATCTTCCTCGCGAACATCGGCGGCGGCGGGCTCGTCTCCGACCGCCACGCCGCCGCGGACCTGGCCGAGGCGATGGATCCGGACCTCGTCGTCCCGATCCACTACGACACCTTCGACCAGTTGGAGGCCGACGGCGAGGCGTTCGCGGGCGACGTGGCCGCGCGCTCGATCCCCGTCGCGCTCGACGCGCGCTCGGCGAACCAGTAGCGCCGCCTCCGCTGAGACGCCCCTCAGTCGTCGCGTAGCCCGGGCACGATTCATACGTATCGTCAGTTCCGTCGGGGCCCCGAGGCGTTGCTTTCACATCCGTTCGATCGCTCAGTACGAACAGAGCGGCGATCAATTGCGGGAGTGAGTGTTGCAGATTGGTGGTGGCAGGAGCGTATTTAAAAATCCATGAGCGATAGCGTCGATCGCTTATAAATGACGGTGCGGTGGCGCGCCCCGGTGAGCGGCCCGCAGGGCCGCGAGCCGACGGCGCGAGGGACGCCGCGAGCGCAGCGAGCGGCGAGGCTGGGGAGGTGAGAGGTGCGGTTGCGGTGCGTGGTGGGACTCAAAGGGGCAGTCGGCGAGGCGGGCGCAGGCGTTCACGAGAGCGGAGCTCTCGTGAGCCAATCAGAACGCTGTGCGTTCTGATGACGACGTAAGCACCGCAACGAGGGAGCAACGCGACCGAGTGAGGAGCGCAGCGAGCGTGCGCCCGCCTCGCCGGCTGGGGCTTTGAAAGTGTTCTCCGCAGATCCACCAGCAACCATTTATAAACAGCCGACAGCAACATCACTCGCTCGCTTATAAACAACCGATCAACCGAATCAAGACACATACTCCCGCAGTCGATCAAGAAGCACTCCTCGGCGACTGACTGTTTCAGATGACAACATCTCGGAAGAAGAGGAGCTCGACGGAACTGCATCTTTATAACTAGAAGATCCGCCGCGAGCGTCTGCGCCGCCGTCTCGCACGGTTCGCTGTCTACCGAAGGGATCGCTGGGAGACCGCGCGAGTACCGACCCTCGTCGGAAGTCGCGGTCCGTCTACGGTCGCCGCGCGATCAGCGCCGCCGCGAGCGCCGCGATCAGGGCGGTAACGACGCCGAACCCGGGCGCTTGGCTCTCGGATCCGTCGTCGCCATCGGTCGTGCCCTCGTCTTCCGTCTGTAGCTCCTCGACCGCGGTCGCGAGCGTGTTCGTCGACTCGATCACGCTGCGCGGGGCGGGCTGATTGAGGTAGTTCACGTTCATCACGACGTAGTTATCCTCGACCCCGGCGGTCGTGCTGGCGTACGGCTCCTCGTCGAGGATCGTCGCCTCCGGGCCGGTAACGAGGATGAGTTCCGGGTCGGTCTGGAGGATGACCTCGTTCGAGAGCTGCGGGTAGCCGTCGCCCTCCGCGGCGGCGACGTTGTTCACGCCGCCGATCTCCATGATCGAGTTGATGAAGGTGTTGTTCGCGGCGACGTAGCCGTCGCCGAGCGGGTACAGCGCGTTCGGTCGGTCGAGGTCCGCGGTCCGGTTCTCGGCGTCCGCGACCGCCTGGTTCATCTCCGCGTTCGTCTCGGCGGCGGCCTCGCAGTTCCCGACGAGCCGCCCGGTGGTCTCCGTCTTCTCCGCGATGTCCTCGACCGAGGTCGCCGCGGCGAAGTGGAACACCGTCAGGTTCTGCTCTCGGAGGGTCTCAGCCGTGCTCGCCGACGACGCGTTCGGGACGAGCACGAGGTCCGGCTCGGTGCCGACGACGCGCTCGACGCTGACGCCGAACCCTTCCGCCGAGACGTTCGTCCGCTCGCTGGCCCCGTCGAGGTACGCGGCGTACTGGGTCACGCCGACGACGCGGTCTCGCGCACCGATCTCCCAGAGCGTCTGCGCCGATGACGGGTTGGTCGTCGTGATCCGCTCGGGCCGCTCGTCGAGCGTGACCGTCGTCCCCGTGGCGTCGGTTAGCTCCACGGGGAAGCCGCAGGTGTCCCCGTCACCGCCGTCCGCCTGCTGGATCCCGGACCCGGCGCCCGCGTCCGAGGCCGGCGTCGTTTCGGTCGACGTCGCCTCGATCGTCGGCTGTGCGCCCGCGGCCGAGCCCGCGACGCCGCCCACGAGGGCGGTCGTCACGAGCAGGGCCATCGCGATGACGTACCTGTCTCGCATTACATCGACGACGACGCTCGTCCAATAAGTACTTACCTACTACAAGTTTTGTTGGGGTACGAATGCACGCCTGGCGACGGTCGGCGGGCTGGTCCGCGGGGCTAGCGGCGACGCTGGCCCTCGTGGCGGTCGTGAGCGCCGCGATCGGCCCCGTCCGTATCCCGCCTACTGAGGTGGTGAAGGCGGTGTTGAACGCGCTTACCCTCCCGGCCGGGGTCGAGACGACCTC
>Ga0207772_100307_pt1 | contig 27371 bp, 21 predicted proteins | sample A23M3SouthBayCA_2_FD_187750 | JGI IMG/M metagenome (GOLD analysis project Ga0207772, IMG submission 187750) | Aerobic enrichment media microbial communities from Eden Landing Ponds, California, USA - A23 M3 (2) (SPAdes) | ecosystem: Environmental > Aquatic > Marine > Unclassified | place...
CCCGATGCCGGCACGACCGACGACGACTTGCACGGACGCTCGTGACGGCGAACTCGACCGTCGCGAACGCGATGAAACCGGCATCGTGTGGTCGATCCCGTACGGAACGACAACTGTTCGTACGAATTGGCAGTCTGTCGACACGGTCGCGGATCGCCAGACGTTTTCCAGTTCGTAGCCAAGGATCGCCGATGGTACCAGACCTCTTGACGCCGCTGTCGTTGCGGGAGACGGAGATTCCGAACCGGCTGATGGTGTCGCCGATGTGTCAGTACTCCGTCGAGGACCGCGACGGGGTCGCGACGGAGTGGCACCACGTCCATCTGGGGTCGCGCGCCGTCGGGGGCGCGGGGCTCGTGATGGCGGAGGCGACCGCCGTCGAACCCCGCGGGCGCATCACGCCCGAGGACCTCGGCATCTGGAGCGACGAACACGCCGCCGCGCTGGAACGGACGACCGAGTTCGTCCGCTCGCAGGGGGCCGTTCCGGGCATTCAGCTCGCCCACGCCGGTCGGAAGGCCTCGAAGACGCGACCCTGGGCGGGCAGCGAACCGCTGGCACCCGACGAGGGCGGCTGGCCGGTCGTCGGACCGACCGCCGATCCGTGGCCCTACGAGGGCGAACCGCCGGCGACGGAGCGGCTGTCGACCGAGGACATCGCCGAGGTCGTTGACGCGTTCCGGACGGCCGCCGAGCACGCTCTCGAAGCGGGCTTCGAGGTCGCGGAGGTCCACGCGGCCCACGGCTATCTCCTCCACGAGTTCCTCTCGCCGGCCACGAACCACCGCGACGACGAGTACGGCGGGAGCTTCGAGAACCGGACCCGTCTCGTCCGCGAGGTCGTCGCAGCCGTCCGCGAGGTCTGGCCCGACGGTCAGCCCGTCTTCGTCCGGATCTCCGCGACCGACTGGCTCCCCGACCGCGACTCGTGGGACGTCGACGACTCCGTGCGGCTGGCTCCCCTGCTCGCCCAGGCCGGCGCCGACCTGATCGACGTCTCCGGCGGCGGGATCCACCCGGACCAGCGGCTCCCGGACGCGGGACCGGGGTATCAGGTGCCGTACGCCGGGGCGATCCGCGAGGAGACGGACGTGCCGGTCGCCGCGGTCGGCGGGGTCACGGAGCCGACCCACGCCGACGCCCTCGTCCGGAACGGGCGGGCCGACCTCGTCGCGCTCGGCCGAGAGCTGCTCCGACACCCGTACTGGCCGCTGGAGGCCGCCCACGAACTCGATGCCGACGTCGAGTGGCCGGTGCAGTACCGGCGCGGGCGCTTCGACTGATCCCGCGCTGCCCGGGTCGCCGCCGCGCTCGAAGCGCTCGCCCCCGACCCGGCGATCGAGACCACGAAACCGCGACCGCCGCGGTCGACATCGGCACCCTCTCACAGCTGTACGTCGGCTACCGATCGGTCGACGAAGCGGTTCGGAGCGACGGGCTCACCGTCGGTCCCGCGCTCGCTGCCGACCTCTCGGAGCTCTTCCCGCCGCGGACGACGCACCTGCGCGAGGTGTTCTGAGTCCGCCACCCGCCAGCCGGGCTTTTTATCCGCGGCCCGCCTATCACGCGGCATGAGTTCCCGTGACGACCGACGCGACGACGAGTTCGAGGAGCGGCTCGACGAGCTGGAGGACGTGTTGAGCGAACTACGCCGCGACCTCCGCGAGACGGAGCGGGACCGCCGCGGTCCCCCTCGACCGCCCCGACTCTCCGAGCTCGTCCGGTTCACCGAGCGGTACACCATCCCGACGGTGATCGCCCTCCTCGAAACGACCATCAAGTCGCTCGAACTGGTACAGGGGACCCTCCGACTTGCCGACCCCGGGCGAAGCCTCGACGAATCGGGCTCGGCGGCCGACCGTCTCGGCGACGTTCGGGACGGGGCCAGCGCCGGGCTCTCGCGGTCGCTCTCGGAGCTCCGGACGGCGCTCTCGGAGGCCGACCTCCCGGAGGAGGCCGCCTCGCGATCGATCATCGAGGACGCGCGCGACCTCACGGCGGAGATCGAAGCGCGGATCGATGAGGGCCGTCGCGAGGCCGACGCGGCCCGGCGCGGACGACGCGACCGACCTGACGGGCGGGACGGGCGGAACGAGACCGGGAACAGCACTCCTCGGAACGAATCGGATGACGACCGCGGCGTCCGGATCGACGTGACCGACCCCGACGCGGACGGCGAGAGCGACCGAGACGGGGACGATCCGGACGACGACCCCGGGCCCGAGGTCGACGTCGAGTCGGAACTGGAGTCGATCAAGCGCCAGTTCGACGACGGAGAGGCGGACGAAGAGACGCTCGCCGGGGAAACTGACGCGAACGGCGACGGAACGGACAGCGACGGAGCGAGCGGAGACAAAGCGGACGGCGACGGAACGGACGACGAGAACACCGACGAGCGGGAGTGACGAAACGGTGACGGTCGCGACGGCCGGGACGGGCGGAACGACCGCGACACCGAAAAACAAGAATTCTGACACTTTTAAGTCAAATTCGATAGCAGTCGGTACGGACGTTTACCATAACAGACAATTGATAATATAATAAACACTTTATAGGGCCTTCCGGAAAATGGCATATGGAACGAAGACAGCTGTTGGCGTGCGTCGGAGCCGGCGGAATCGGTCTCGGAACTGCTGGCTGTCTCGGACTCGGCGGTGGCGGCGACGGAGCGGAATCGATCGAGGCCCCGGAGTTCGACGTTAACGAGGACGCGCCGGGTCGGGTGCTGTTCCTCGCCGCGAGCACGCCCGACGACGTTACCTACGAGGACGAGTTCTCGATCACCGCACTCGTGGGGAACGCCGGGGGAGAGCCGGTCGACGCGGAAGCGGACGTCCGGATGTTTCACCCGAGCAGCGACGTCCCCGAACAGACCAGTACGGTGGTCGTCGAGGAGCTCGGGTCGGGAGACGTGACCGAACTCACCGTCGGGCCGTTCGACGCGACCTACTCGGGGACGTGGGAGTTCGACGGCGCAGACGGATTCGACCGCTCGCATCCGGATCTCGAGGCGCTGGTGACGGTCGGTTCCCGCCAGCAGGCCGTCGGCGACAGCTTCGATCACCCGTCGGGCGTTCGGTTCACCGTCGACGGCGTCAGCTACGAGCGGGCGGTCCACTACGACACGGCCGAGTCGCCGACCATCTTCGGCTCGAACGAGGTCGTCGCCGTGCGGACGCCGGCCTCCGGTCAGGTGATCACACACCTGAAGTTGACCGCGGAGAACAGAACGTCTGAGACGGTCGTCTTCGGGGACGGCGGCGCGTTGTACGACGGGGCGTCTATCTCGAACACTCGGTTCGATCTGACCCCGAGCGACCGCTACGAGAGGTTCACCAACGCCCGTGTCGACGGCGACGATCTCAGCACGCTCGAACTCGAAGCGGGCGACTCCGGATCGTACTACCTCCTCGCGGTAACAGACGTCGAGGACCTCCCGGAACTCGGACTCGACGTCGGCTTCACCGACGACGAGTCCGACCCGGAGATCCGCTTCGATCTCGGCGGCGAGCCCGATCTGCCGGAGTTCGAACTCGTCGAGTTGGACATCCCGTCGGAACGGACGGAGGGAGACCAGGAGTTCGGCGTGGTGGTCGAGAACGTCGGCGACGCCGCGGGCACCTTCCGCGGGGCCATCCAGTGGCGGTACGACGGCGACTGGTACCACCTCTCCCCGCCGCTCGAAGCTGACCTCGAACCGGGCGAGGACGCTCGGACGTTCGCGACCTCGGACGCGTCCCCGGGCGAGGTGTACGACTACCGGGTAGTCCCCTTCGGCGAGGAGTTCTCGCTGTAGGCGCCGACCGGCTCGGCGCTCAGAAATCGGCGCCGAACCGTTCCGCGATCCGCTCCGCCGAGTCGAGGAGGAGCGTCTCGTCGTCGGTGAACACTTCGAGGGCGACCGTCCCGTCGAAGCCGCCGAGTTCGGACTCCACGAGGTCGTAGTCGACCTCGCCGGCTCCCACGGGGAGGTGCGTGTCCCCGCGGCGACGCACGTCGTGGCAGTGGAGATGCGAGATTCGGTCGCCGTACCTCCGCAAGAAGCGTTTTATCGCCTTGTTGTCGCCCTCCATGTACGCGTGCCCCACGTCGAAGCAGATCGGCGCCCCCGCCTCCCGGGCGAGGTCGCCGAGGACGGAGAGCTGGAGCCCCGCGTGCTGGTGGCCGACGTTCTCGACGACGACCTCGACGCCCGCCTCGCGGCCGGCGTCGGCGACCCGCCGGAGCTGGTCGGCGGCCGTCTCCCGAAAGTCGACGTCGTCGCGGTCGGCGGAGGTGGCGTGGAGGACGGCCTTCTCCGCGCCCAGGTCGCCGGCCGCTTGTAAGAGCCGGCGCTGGTAGTCGACGATGGCGTCGTTGACCTCGGGGACGTACGTCGCCAATCGCTGGCTGTACGGGAGATGGACGAACAGGTCGCGGCCGGCGAGCGCGCCGGCCAGGCGGTCGGAATCGATCTCGCCCGGCACGAGCGTCGGTTCGCCGATCCCGAGTTCGCAGAAGTCGAACCGCGCCGGCGACGACGCGAGCCGGTCGAGGTCGTCGCCGACGGTGAGGCCGATGTCCATGTCGGCGGTGGGTGCGGCGGTTGTATAAATGGTGCCGCCGAGTCAGTGGCTCCGTCGCGATTCGGTCGACGGCTTCCGCCGCTCAATCTCCCAGTACGGGGGAACTACTGAACGGTTCTAGAGTTTACTCAGCGGAGGCGCCTTTATATTTCTATTTCTCCTCAGACACTACCAAGTGATTGGCTTGAAGAAAATTGCCGTAACGCATACGCAACAGTAGATGAGATGATCCCTATTGGTACGCCGTACAGAATTGCCGTCCCCATGCCGGTTAACAGGCCATAGTCAGGTTGGGGGTGAGTAAGAGAGGTGACGCCGTACAGGGAATAGCCGCTCACGATGATCACGGCGACGGCAACACTCACTAGTATTCCGTCGTTTCGATATGTGTGTATCCCTGCCAGAATAATCGCGACTACCGCGGCTCCGAGTGGACTCATCAATAAACTAGATGCGTTCCCCATCTCGGAATTTCCAGCGAGATAGAGTTGACCGAAGAACAAGGCCATGAGGACGATGGAGTACCCGAGGTGCCGAAACGATAGGTTCCGCGACTTCCCTAGAAGAAGCGATTCTAACCGCGAGTCCATGCGTACCGACTGGTTCACTGGCTGAATAAAGCTGTTTCCTAGAGGTCTCGCGGGAAATCTGGGTAGAGATAGTACCTCAAAACCAACCGGCACTGTAAGACCGGGTTCAATAAGCCCGCGCGTTCTCGCGGGTATCTCTGTCGGAGATAGACTGACAGATAAAACGTAACGGCGTCTATTCAGTCGTCGAGCGGGTTGTCGACGTCGATCGCGCCGGAATCGATCTCGGCTTCGATCTCTCTCACCGCGGTCACCATGTTCTCTGTCTTCCCGTACGCGATGTCGCGCGGGAGCAGCTTCAGCCCGCAGTCGGGGGAGATGGTGAGCTTCTCCGGCGGGACGACGCGGAGGCCCTGCCGGATGTTCTCTTTGATCTCCTCGACCGGCTCGACCTCGGCGGTGTGGGCGTCGACGACGCCGAGCGCGAGGTCGGGCTCGAACTCGGGGTCGGTGAACGTCGGGATCTGCTCGAAGTCCCCGTTACACAGCTCCACGTCGAACTCGTCGATCGGGTAGTCGTTGATCTCGGGGTAGATCCGCGAGTAGTCGCCGTAACAGACGTGGAGGCCGATCCGGACTTCCTCGTCGATGCCCGAGACGATGCGCTCGAGGGCCTCGCCGACGATGGCGTGGTCCTCCGGCGTCGTCGCCAGCGCGGGCTCGTCGATCTGGATGTAGCGCGCGCCGGCCTCGACGAGCTTCTCGACCTCCTCGTTGACCAGGTCCGCGAGGTCGTAGACGAGCTCCTCGGTGGAGGGGTACGCCTCGTTGAACGCCCAGAAGCCGAGCGTGTACGGTCCCGTGATCGGGACCTTGACGGGCCGTTCGGACACGTCGGACGTGAACTCGAACTCGTCGACCAGCCACGGCTCGTCGTACTCGACCTCCTCGACGACGGAGGGCTTGTCGAAGTAGTTGTGGCCCCACACCTTCACGGGGCCGTTGAACTCGTAGCCGTCGATGCGGTCGGCGAAGAACTCGACCATCTCGTTGCGGCGCATCTCGCCGTCGACGACCGTGTCGAGCCCGGCGCGCTCGTGCTCGTGGGTGATGACCCGACAGGCGTCGTCGTGCGCCTCTTCGAGGTCCGACTCGTCGAACTTCGAGTCGGGGTCGTCGACCAGCTCGTCGGCGCGGTTGAGCCACTTGGGCTTCGGGTACGAGCCGACGACGGTCGTCAGCAGGAACGCGTCGTTCGGGTGGTCGTGCGGGCGGAACTGTTCGCGGTTGGCTTCGGGGTTTCGGGCCATTAGTCGAGCACCTCCGCGGCGGCGGCGAGCGTGTTCAGTTTCGCGCGGTACTTGTTGGTGGGCAGGTAGAACAGCTCGGTGTTGGGAAGCAGGTAGGTCGTGTCGAAGCCTTCCGCGGGGACCTGCGACTCGAACCACTCGACGCGCTCCGCGACCGTCTCCGGCTCCTCGACGAGCGTGTTCTGCCCGTCGACGAGCCCCAAGGCGAGCGAGTCGGTGGCGCCGAACTCCTGGACGTTGTACACCGTCTCGTCGCGGTCGCCGGCGACCAGGTCGAGCCCGAGTGCGTCCGCGCCCGCCTCGTCGACGAGGTGGGCGTACAGCTTCTCGCCGAGCGCGCCGTAGGAGGTCTGGACGACCACGTCGGCGTCGGTCGCGTCGGCGACCGTCGCGATCGCGTCCGTCGCGGTCGACTCCTCGCCCTCGGCGGGCGGGTTCGTCACCAGCGACGGCTCGAGGAGGAACAGCGTCTCGTGGGCGGGGAACGCCTCGACCTCGCCAGCCAGAAAGTCGGCGATTGCGGCCTGGAACGCGGCCTCGTCGCCGTAGTGCTCGTCGGTCGCGAGCGCCGCGAGCGAGTAGGGACCAGGGAGCGTCGCCGCGAGGGGTGCCCCACCGTCGATCAGGTCGGTCGCCCGCTCCAGTTCGCGGGCCACGTCGCCGGAGAAGTCAAGCTCGTCGACGACCCGCGGGTCGCGGTAGAAGTTGTTGTTGTCGTAGTACCGGACGATCCCGCCGGTCTCGACGCTGTCGTGGACCGTGAGCGGGTGCGCGATCATGTCGTCCCAGCGCCCCTGTCCCTCGACGACGCGGTCGAGGCCGGCGTCCAACTGGTCGTCGACGTACTCGGCGCGCACCTCGGCGTACTCCTCGACGATCGCCTCGCTCTCGTCGCCGCTCAGGAGGTCACCCTTCTGGTGACCCTTGAGGTCGGAGAGCGTCTCTTTCGCCCAGTCCGGGAGCGGGTACAACCCCGGCGTGGCCGCGACTCGTTCAGTCATCACCGTTGGTTCGATATGCCGCCGTATAATATTTGCTAATGTTGTTTATGTCCTACAGTAATCCGCAACGATCGCCGTCACTACCGAACGACCCCCGCCTCACTCCCGCCGCAGCGCCACCACGGTGAGCGTCTCGAACGGGAACGACTCCTCGACGACCGGGTCGGTCGCGAACCCGGCGTCCTCGGCGAGGGCCAGCACCTCGTCGTACCCCGTCAGCGACGAGACCAGCAGCAGGACGACGCCGCCGGGTGCGAGGACGCGCCCCACGTCGTCGAGGAACGGCTCGATGAGCTCGCGACCCGACTCGCCGCCGGAGAGCGCGTGTTCCATCCAGTCGTCCCACTCGTTGTCCGGGTCGGTCGGGAGATACGGGGGGTTGAAACACACCGTGTCGAACGCGTCCGCCCGAAACGGGGCGAGCAGGTCGGCCACGACTCCCTCGACGCCCCGTTCGCTGGCCTGTCGGGCGGCGTGGGGGTTGAGGTCGCTGCCGACGACGTCGAGTCCGCGCTCCTCGGCGACCTGCTGAGCGACCCAACCCGATCCCGTGCCGACCTCCAGCACCCGCCCGTGCGCCTCCGCGACGGCCGCCTCCGCGAGCAGTCCGGAGTCCTCGGCCGGCTGGTACACGACGGCGTCGTCGACCCCGCGTCGCTCCGCGAGGCCGGGCTCCGTGTCGGGATCGGTACCGGAGCCGGTGTCTGGGTCGCCCCCAGTCATCGGTCAGACCCCTCCGAGCCGTCGCCGGCTCCATCGCCGTCCTCGGCCTCCCCAGCTTCGCCGTCCTCGCCCCCCGAGCGCGACCCGCCGCGGGTCGCCGCGCGTCCCTCGACCGACGCGTCCAACTGCGGGCCGGACATCCCCTCGGCCCGCGCGGAGAGCGTCTGCTGCGGGAACGGGATCACGATCCCCTCCTCGTCGAGCGCCGCTTTGATCGCGCCCATCGCGGCGGTCTGGGTGCGCCACCGCTTGCGCATGCTGGGGTTCCGGATCCAGTAGCGAAGCCCGAACACGACCGCCGAGTCGTCGAACCGCTTGGTCACGGCGTTCGGCTCGGGCATGTCGGCGACGTCTTCGACCCCGGCGACGGCCTCCTCGATCACTCCGGCCGCGCGCTCGAGGTCGGTGTCGTAGTCGACGCCGACCTCGATCTCGATCCGCAGTCGGTTCCGCCGCGACCGATCGATGATCGCCCCGGCCCGCACGTCGTCGTTCGGCATCGTGACCACCTCGCCGTCGAACGACCGGAGGCGGGTGCTCATGATCGAGATCTCCGTGACGGTTCCCTCGTGATCGCCGACCTCCACCCAGTCGCCCACCTCGAACGGGCGGGAGAACATCAACACGAAGCCGGCGAGGATCGCGCCGAGCGTCTGTCGCGCCGCCATCCCGATCACGATCCCGAGGAACCCCGCGCCGACGAGGAGCCCTCCGATGTTGTCGGTGAACAGCCCGACGACCGCGAGCACCGCGGTCGTGTACACGGTCAGCTGCGTGAGCCGGAGGACCACCTCGCGCTGGTGTTTGGATATCGACGCGCTCTCGGCGGCGACCTCGCTGATGACGCCCCCGAGGAAGTCGGTGAGGGCGTACGCGCTCGCGAGGATCACCACTCCGAGCACCACGTTCGACACCTGATCGGTCTGCACCGCCGACTGAACCGCGTCGAAGAGCGCGCCGCTCCGGTCCCACACCGCGATGAGCGAGATGACGGCGATCGCGGTGGCCGCCGCGACCGTCGTCGACAGGAGCAGCCGTCGGAGCGACGAGAGCTCGTCGCTCCGGCGCTTCGCCCACTCGGTGAGCAGCCGGACGGCGAGCACGGCGGCGACGAGGAGCGCCGACACCGCCACGCGCTCGACGTTCCCCGTCACGGCCCCGTACAGCTCCCAGAACAACCCCGACGCTTGGGCCGCGGCCGCGACCGTCGGCGTCACGCCGCACCCCCGTCGCCGGCGTCCTCGTCGCCGTTCGAGTTGGCCTTTCCACCGTCCGGGTCCGTCTTCCCGCCGTTCGGGTCCGTCTTCCCGCCGTTCGGGTCCACTCTCCTCCCGTTTGCGTCGGCCGCCTCAGCGACGGCTTCCCCGGTCTCGGCGCCCTCGGCTGTCGTCGACACGCTCGCTCTGGCTCCCCCTCGGTCCGACAGCTCGCGCTGCGGGAAGGGTATCCGGACCCCCTCGCGCTCGAACGCCGCCTTGACGGCCTCGATCACGGCGTTTTGCGCGTTCCACTTTCGCTGGATCGTCGGCGGCTGGATCCAGTACCGGAGCCGGAGCACGACGGCGGAGTCGCCGAAGCTTCGCCGGATCACGTCCGGCGGGGGCGTGTCGTTCACCGCGTCACACCCCTCCATCGCCTCGGTCGCCACGCGGGCGGCCGCCGCGATGTCGGCGTCGTAGTCGACGCCCACGTCGGTGGTCAACCGGAGCGAGTCGGTCCGCGTGAAGTTGATCACCTCGCTGCCGGTCACCTCGTCGTTCGGCACGAGGACGTGCTCCTCGTCGAAGGTCCGGATCTGGGTGTTGTACAGGGTGACCTCGGTGACGATCCCCTCCCGGTCCGCGACGGTGATCCAGTCGCCGACCTCGAAGGGGCGCGCGAACAGGATCACGAACCCCGCGAGCGCCCCGGAGAGCGTCTTCCGGGCCGCGAAGCCGACGACGACACCGAGGGCCCCCGCGCCGAGGAACAGGCTCTGGACCGGGATCCCCCACAGGGTGACCACGAACGCGACCGCGGGGACGAACATGACCAGCTGGACGATGTGGTGGGCGATCTCCTGCTGGTGTTTCGAGACCACGCGGCCCGTTCCGTACGCGATCGCTCGCCTCGCCAGCAGCGTGGCGGTGTACGCGCCGGCGAAGACGATGACCGTCACCAGCGCCCGGATCAGGTCGGAGGGCCCCACCGCGATGAACTCGAAGGCGGCCTCGACCTCGGCGGTCAGCTGCCAGACGCCGACGAGAAACCCGGTGAAGACGAACGTCGCGACCGTGACGACGGCCCACTGGGCGGTGCGGACGACGTCGCTCTCGACCCGGTCACTCGCCCGCCGCCCCCCGACGACCAGCACGGCCGAGAGGACCAGCAGCGCGGCGATCGCCGCCGCCGTCGCGGCGTACTGCTCGAAGGTGGTCCCGAACCGCTCTTCGATCCGAAGCGCCCACCGCCAGTACCACGGGATCCGGACGGTGAGCGGGTCCAGTGACCACGCCACCGCTCAGACCTCCGTCGGCGAGCCGTGGTCGCGCGCCAGTTCGGCCAGCGCCGCGAACGACGACGGATCCAGATCTCCCGGTCGCTGGCGAAGCAACTCCTCGCCGGCGGCGTCGACGACGGCCTCCGGGTCGTCCAACCCGGAGATGTGGCCGGTGTTCCGGATCGCGTTCCGTACCGTCTTGCGTCGCTGCGTGAACAGCGCCTTCACGAACCGGAGGAAGAAGGCCTCGTCACCCACCTCGTAGTCGGGGTCGCGGGGCGTACATCTGACGACGGCGCTTTCGACGGCCGGCTGGGGGTCGAACGCCTCCTTCGGGACGCGCTCGACGATCTCGACGGCGGCGTAGTGCTGGGCGGACACCGAGAGCCGACCGTACTCCGACTCCCCGGCCGACGCCACCATGCGCTCGGCGAACTCGGCCTGGAACATCAACACGAGCGGCTTCCCCTCGGGGAGCAGCCGGAAGGCGATCTCCGAGGAGACGCCGTACGGGAGGTTCGCGACGCAGGCGGTAAACGGCGGGAGGTCGACGTCGAGCGCGTCGCCCTCGATCACGTCGAGGAGGCCGTCGTCGACCGCCGTCGCGAACTCCTCGCGGAGGAAGTCGGCGAAGGTGCCGTCGCGCTCGATCACGGAGAGGCGGCCGGCGGTGCGGTCGGCGTCGGAGTCGGTGGAGTCGGAGTCGGCGGACCCCGCGGAAGCGTCGGCGGCCGCGACCGCCAGCAGCCGGTCGGTGAGCGCCCCCGCGCCCCCACCGATCTCCAGGAGATGGCTCGCGTCGGCGTCGTCGGGGAGGTACGCGGGGATCCGGTCGAGCACGCGGTCGTCGACGAGGAAGTGCTGGTCGCGGTCGGGGTTCGCGCGCTCCCCGGCCCGCCGGGCGAGCGCGTCGGGGTCGCGGTCCCCGTACGCCGCGCCAGCGCCCGTCGATGAATCGGTCATGACCGCGTTACTCCGCCGTTCCGGGTAAAAGTCCCGTTTCGGTCGGGGTCCCGGAGCGGTGTCATTCCGCTGATCGTCCGTCTCGATTGCCCGTCCCGATCACCCGCCCCGCGCGCCTCACTCCTCGTAGCCGGCGAACCGCCGGTACTTGAGGTCCTCCTCGCGGATCTCCTCGACGATCCGCTCGACGATCACCTCCTTGGGGTGGTGGAGCCCCGTGACGCGCTCCGAGACCTCTTCGAAGCTCTCGAAGGGGCCGCGCTTCCGCTCGTCGAGCACCCTGTTCCGAAGCTGTTTGCCGATCCCGGGGAGGAGGTTGAGCTGGTGGAGCCGGAGGGTGATCGGCCCGGCATCGTTGTAGAAGTCGACGAACCGCGCCTCGTCGCCCTCGACAATGTCCTCGACGGCGTACTCGATCTCGGCGGCCGCGTTCCGGGTGAGGTCGTCGAACGACACCTCCCGATACCGACCGACTCCGGGGCCGTCGAGCGCGATCCGGTCGCTCACGGAGGCGTCTGCCGCCTCGTCGAGCGCGAGTTCGTACAGCCGGAACGCGTCCGTCCCGAGCCCGTACGCGACCGGCGACTTCCGGTACTGCGGGCGGTCGTCGTCCGGCCGCCCGTTCGGCATCACGTCCAACAGGACGACCGCGGGCCCCCCGTCCGCGTCGGAGCCGGGATCCGCGTCGAGACCGTCGTCCGCCTCGGGCGCGTCGGCTTCGGGATCGCTCATACGTGTTTAAGTGGTCCGCGCGGTGAAAAAACCGCTGGCGTGCGGGGGCAACGGCGATCGATTTCCGAGGTGACGACCGGCGAAAGCCAAAAGCCCGTCTGCTCCCGATGAACGGTATGAACGAGCCAGGTACCGAGGGCGTGCTGTTGGACCAAGAGGCGCTCCGCGATCGGCTCGACGACGCGCCCGGGTGGCTTCGAGAGCACTACCGGACCTTCCGCGAGTCGATGCTCGGCGAGCGCGACGGCTCCCCGTTCCCCTGCTACTTCGGCATCGAGGTCGAGCGCGAGGGGGACCTGCTGTACGCCGCCTGCGAGTCGACCACCGACCCCGCCGCGCTGCTCCGGCTACGCGACGTCCTCGTCGAGTACCTCGACACGTACGCGGACCACGCCGAGCGCGCCCCGCTGGCCGTGTTCTTCCGACCGCCCGAGGGCGACGCCGACGAGGCGCACTACCACGAGCGGCTCTGGCACGTCTTGGAGTTCCTCCACGTCCACGACCCCGAGCCGTGGCCCGCCGACATCCCCACCGATCCCGACACCCCGCGCTGGGAGTTCTGCTTCGGCGGCGAGCCGCTGTTCCCGACCTCGCGGGCGCCCTTCTACGACGAGCGCAAGAGCCGCTACTCGCCGGTCGGCCTCGAGATCACCTTCCAGCCGCGCGCCGTCTTCGACGGGCTCACCGCCGACACAGAGGCGGGCCAGGGCGCCCGCGAGACGATCCGCGATCGCATGGGCGAGTACGACGGGGTCTGTCCCCACGCCGACCTGGGCGACTGGGGCGTCGAGGGCGACCGCGAGTGGACCCAGTACCTGTTCCGCGAGGACGACGACGCGAGCCCGGACGCCTGTCCACTGACCCCGACCCGCGATCACCCGAAGGCGCCCGAGGCGCTGTTGCACCCCGGGGCGTGGCGCCGGGTCGCCGATCCCCCCGCATCCGGTGACGAGGCCGGGGCCGTGATCAGTGGACTCGGCGATGACTGACTCGTCGCGGTCGGCGGCCGCGGGCGCCGACTCCGGGCTCCCGGACGACGCCGTCCTCCTGTTGATCGACTTCCAGACCGGCTTCGACGAGCCGGGGTGGGGCGAGCGCAACAACCCCGACGCGGAGTCGGTCGCGGCGGAACTCCTCTCGCGGTGGCGCGCGACCGACCGCCCGGTCGCGCACGTCAGGCACGCCTCGACCGAGCCCGACTCCCCGCTCCGCCCCGATGCGCCGGGATTCGCGTGGAAGCCGGAGACGGCCCCCACAGCGGGGGAACCGACCTTCGAGAAGTCGGTCAACGGCGCCCTCCTCGACTCGGGGCTCGACGAGTGGCTCCGCGAGGGGGGCCACGAGTCGCTCGTCGTCTGCGGGCTCACCACCGACCACTGCGTCTCGACCACGGTTCGAGCCGCCGAGAACCGCGGGTACGAGGTCGCCGTCGTCGCCGACGCCACTGCGACCCACGCCCGCGAGGGCCACGACGGCGAGACGATCGACCCGGAGACCTCTCACCGCGTCGCGCTCGCACACCTCGACGGCGAGTTCGCGACGGTCGTCGATGCCGCTGACCTCGGGGCAGCCGACCTCGAGTGACACCGGGGCGACCGGTGAGTCCGCACCCCTCCGCAGTCGTCGCTCAGATCCTCACGCTTTTGCACTCCGCCGCCGTGGTTCCGGTATGCAACGCGGTCGTCGGAAGCCGGACTGGCTGAAGTCGCGTCCCCCGTCCGGCTCCCGGTTCACGGAGATAAAAGAGCGCCTCCGCGAGCGCGACCTCCACACCGTCTGCGAGGAGGCGAACTGTCCGAACATGGGCGAGTGCTGGTCCGGTCGTGACGGTCCCGGCACCGCGACGTTCATGCTCATGGGCGACCGCTGCTCGCGGGGCTGTAACTTCTGTGACGTGGAGACCGGCGGAATGGGGCCGCTCGACCCGGACGAGCCCGAGAACGTCGCTGAGGCGGTCGGCGAGATCGGCCTCGACTACGTCGTGCTCACGTCGGTCGACCGCGACGACCTCGCCGACGGCGGCTCCGCGCACTTCGCCGAGACGATCCGCGCGATCAAGCGGCGGGACCCGGAGATACTCGTCGAGACGCTGATCCCGGACTTCCAGGGTGATCCCGAGGCGATAGATCGGATCGTCGAGGCGGGGCCGGACGTGATCGCGCACAACGTCGAGACGGTCGAGCGGCTCCAGTGGCCGGTCCGCGACCGGCGGGCCGACTACGAGCAGTCGCTCGCGGTGCTCGATCGGGTCGATCGCGAGTCCGACATCCACACGAAGACGAGCCTCATGCTCGGCGTCGGCGAGTACGACCACGAGGTGTACCGCACCCTCGGCGACCTCCGCGAGGTGGGCGTCGACGTGGTCACGTTCGGACAGTACCTCCAGCCCTCGCGCTCGCACCTCGACGTGTTCGAATACGTCCACCCCGACGTCTTCGAGACGTGGCGCGCGGTCGCCGAGGCGGAGTTCGACTTCCTCTACTGCGCCTCGGGACCGATGGTCCGCTCGTCGTACAAGGCCGGCGAACTGTTCGTCGAGGCGCTGCTCCGCGAGGGACGCGCTCCCGAGGACGCCCGGCGACACGCGCGAGCCGGCGGCGACTGAGAGATGCGCACAGTACCGTCCGCGAACGCGCCCCGTGCTGTCAACGGCGTTTGAGGTGCCCACTTTTGTCGAAACAGCGAGTTATTTACCTCTCGGTGTCTGACGCTGCGTCAGTGAGACGCACACATGGGAACAACTGACTCGTCGATCGTCGACTCGGCGCGGGCCCGGCCGGGGCTTCTCCTCGTGGCCTTCCTCGGCGGCCTGTTGCTCGTCGACCTCGCCGCGAAGCTCTTCGGGTTCTCGATCCTCCCGTTCGGCGAGGCGATATCGGTCGATCGACTCGGCTCGAACCTCTGGAACGGGCTCGTGATCGGGCTCGTGATCGGGCTCGCGGGGATCGGCCTCTCGATGACGTACAGCATCCTCTCGTTCGCGAACTTCTCGCACGGCGACCTGCTCAGCACCGGGGCGTTCACCGGTTGGGGCGTCGCGTTCCTCGTCGCCGGATTCGGCGACGTGCCGATCCGGACCCTGCTGACCGTTCGGGACGCCGGGAGCGCGACCGTCGGTGACATCGGAGCGCACATCCTCTCGACGCCGGTCGCGATCCTGATCGGGCTGCTCGCGGCGTTCGCGATCACGGCCCTCGTCGCGCTGGCGCTCGACCGCGCGTTCTACAAGCCGATGCGGGACCGCGACGGGATCTCGATCCTCATCGCGTCGATCGGCGCCGCGCTGATCGTCCGATACGTGCTCCAGTTCGTCTACGGCTCCGACCGGCGCGGCGTCACGGCGAGTATCGACGCCTCGAACCTGGTGTTCGCTCCGCTCGGGCTCTCCGTCGACGCCCACAAGGTGACGATCGTCGTCGCCGCGCTCGCGCTCATGCTCGTGATGCACTTCATGCTCCAGCGCACGAAGCTCGGTACCGCGATGCGGGCGATGGCCGACAACAAGGATCTGGCTCTCATCACGGGTATTCCCACCGAGCGCGTCGTCACCGCGACGTGGATCATCGGCGGCGGGCTGGCCGGCGCGTCGGGATACCTCTACGTCCTGCTCCGGGGGGCCATCCAGTTCGACTTCGGCTGGCTGTTGCTCCTCCTGATCTTCGCCGCCGTAATCTTAGGCGGGATCGGGTCGGTGTACGGCGCGATCGCCGGCGGACTCGTCATCGGGATCGTCTTCACCACCTCGCCGATCTGGATCCCCTCCGACTTCAACCAGGCCGCCGCCTTCGCCGTGATGATCACCATGCTCCTGTTGCGTCCCGAGGGGCTCTTCGGAGGTGTTTCGACCGCATGAGCGACGGTTCCGCACCCGCCTCCGAGACGGCGGCGCCGGAGAGCGCGACCGCCGCCCTGATCGACGCCGCCCGGCGGAGCGACCTGGGTATCGTGCTCGGGACGCTCCTCCTCGTCTACCTCGCTGCGACCCTGCTCACCTTCTCCAGCGGCCTCAACAGCGTCGTCGGACTGATGCGGACGCTGACGTTCCTCGGACTCGTGTACGCGCTCGCCGCGCTCGCGCTGAACCTGCAGTGGGGCTACGCCGGACTGTTCAACATCGGCGTGGCCGGGTTCATGGCGCTCGGCGTCTACACGATGGGGATCGTCGTCCGCTCTCCCGACCCGGCGTTCGGCCCGCCCGGATTCGGTCTCCCGCTTCCGGTCGGTATCGTCGCCGGCATGCTGGTGGCCGCGGTCGTCGGCCTGCTCGCCGCGCTCCCGGCGCTCCGGCTCAAGGCCGACTACCTCGCGATCGTCACGCTCGGTATCTCGGAGATCATCCGGCTGACCCTCCAGTCGAGCACGTTCGACGAGTTCCTCAGAGACACGCTCGGCGTCGGCACCGGCGGCGGTCGCGGGATGGGGCTGCCGCAGAATCCGACCCGCGAACTCTTCCTGGTCGATGGACAGGCCGGGACGCCGACGGCGCTCGGCGAGGTCGTCTTCGGCGTCTTCGGCGAGAGCGGGCTCGGCATCGCGAACACGATCCTCCTCGACTGGGGCTACATCGCCGTGCTCGCGGCCTTCGTACTCGGATTTTACGTCCTGCTCGAACGGCTCGGGCGGTCGCCGTTCGGTCGGACGCTCAAGGCGATCCGGGAAGACCAGCTCGTCGCCGACTCGCTCGGAAAGGACGTGGACCTGATCAAGATCAAGGTGTTCGTCATCGGCTGCGCGCTGATGGGACTGGCGGGGATCCTCTGGTTCGGGAGCCAGGGCAACGTCTCGCCGACGCCGCAGTTCATGCCCGTGCTCACGTTCTACGTCTTCATCGCCGTCATCATCGGCGGGTCCGGGTCGAACACCGGCGCCGTCCTCGGCGGGATCGTCTTCGCGTCGGTGTTGTTCGAGGGGCCGCGTCGCGTCGGGTCGTCGCTCCGCGACCTCATCGACGCCGAGACGCCCCCCTCGTTCGCCGACGCGGTTCTCACGCTCGATCCGACCGCATTCCTCGCGTTCGCGACCGAGAACATCGCGCCGCTGCAGTTCGTCTTCCTCGGACTAATCCTCGTGTTCATCATGCACCGGCGGCCAGACGGGATACTCGGCGACCGGGTCGAGACCGCCGCGGCGGTCGATCTCTCGGAGCGCCCCAGCGGGGGTGAGACCGATGAGTAGCGACGTTCCGGACGCGTCGGACGTCGCCGACGCCGCCGACGAGACCGGTGCGACCGACGAGACCGGTGCGACTGGCGCGATTTCCGACGAACCGGAGGCGAACGACAGCGCCGTCGAGGAGGCGGCGAAGCACATCCCGTCCGGCGGGACGTCGCCGCTCCGGGTCGAGGGGCTCGTCAAGCGGTTCGGCGGCGTCACCGCCGTCGACGGCGCCTCCTTCGAGGTCGAACAGGGGTCGCTGACCGGGCTTATCGGCCCGAACGGCGCCGGCAAGTCGACCACGTTCAACTGCATCACCGGCGTCCACGAGCCGACGGCGGGATCGGTCTACTTCAAGGGCGAAGACGTCACCGGGCTCGAACCGTACCGGATGGCGCGGAAGGGGCTCGTTCGGACGTTCCAGATCGCCCGCGAGTTAGCGGAGATGACCGTGCTGGAGAACCTGATGCTCGCGCCGAAGGGGCAGATCGGCGAGTCGGCGATCCGGGCGGTCACGCCCGGGCTCCGCGGCGAGGTGATCGAGCAGGAGGAGGCGATCCGCGAGCGCGCCTGGGAGACGCTCGACTTCTTCGAGATCGACCACCTCGCGACCGAACACGCCGGCAACCTCTCCGGGGGACAGCGGAAGCTTCTGGAGATGGCGCGCGCGCTCATGACCGACCCGGAAGTGGTCCTGCTCGACGAGCCGCTCGCGGGGGTCAACCCCACGCTAGAGGAGAAGATCCTCGATCGGATCCACAAGCTGCGCGAGGACGGCTACACCTTCCTCCTCGTCGAACACGACATGGACGTCATCATGAACAACTGCGAACACGTCATCGTCATGCACCAGGGTAGCGTTCTCGCCGAGGGGACCGGCGACGAGATACGGAACGACGAACGGGTCATCGAGGCGTACCTGGGGGAGGACATATGAGCGTCGACGGCGACGACACGCCCGTAGACGCCGACGACACGCCCGTAGACGCTGATGAAACAACCGTCGACAGCGACGAGACACCCGTCGACGCCGCCGGAACGACCCACACCCTCGACGGTGACGCGATCCTCCGGCTCCGCGGCCTCGACGCGGGGTACGGCGACCTCCAGATCCTCTCCGACGTCGACCTCGACGTCGCCGACGGGGAGTACGTCACCGTCGTCGGCCCGAACGGCGCCGGCAAGTCGACGGTGATGAAGACCGTCTTCGGGCTCACGACGTACATGGACGGGACCGTCGAGTTCGAGGGCGAGTCGATCCACGGGCTCGCACCCGATCAGATCATCCGCGAGGGGATCGGGTTCGTCCCGCAGACCGACAACGTGTTCCCGGGACTGAGCGTGCGCGAGAACCTCGAAATGGGCGCGTACATCCTCGACAGCGTCCCCGAAGACCAGATAGAGACGATCTACGACCGCTTCCCGATCCTCCGGGAACGGAGCGGCCAGAAGGCCGGGACGCTCTCCGGCGGCCAGCGACAGATGGTCGCGATGGGACGGGCGCTCATGCTCGATCCCGACCTCCTGTTGCTCGACGAGCCGTCGGCGGGGCTCGCGCCCGACCTCGTCTCCGACATGTTCGACCGGATCGACCGGATCAACGACTCGGGAACGGCGGTGCTCATGGTCGAGCAGAACGCCAAGGAGGCGCTGCGGCGCTGTGACCGCGGTTACGTCCTCGTCAACGGCGAGAACCGCTACACCGACCGCGGGGAGGTGCTCCTCGACGACGAGGACGTCCGCAAAGACTTCCTCGGCGGGTAGTCGACTCGGCGGCCCCGGAGCGATCCGTTCTTCGGACGCCCGCTCTGAAACCGCGGATCGCTGAACCGCCGCTCGATGGAGTGCGGGTGTGTATGTCTCACTTCGGCTGATCGGTTATTTATAAGCGACCAAGTGGTGTTGCTGTCGGCTGTTTATAACTGCCAGACCGCTCTGCGGTGAAGACTTTCAAAGCCCCAGCCGGTGAGGCGGTCGCATGCTCGTTGCGCGCTTCAGTCGCTCGCGTTGCTCGCTCCTTCCAGTGCTTACGTCGCCTGCGCCCGCCTCGCCGGCTGCCCCTTTGAGTCCCACCCGACCGCACAGCACCGCACCTCACACCTCCCCAGCCTCGTCGGTGCGGCGCTTATAAGCGCCGCACCGACTCCCTCGCGGGCTCTCGCCGGCGGCGAAGCCGCCGGCTGTCAGAGAGACCGTCGGTCTCTCCCTACTCACGGTCGCCGATGGCGACCGTTCGGAGGCGCGCCACCGCGTCATTTATATATAACTGATCGTCGCTATCGCTCATGCCTTTTAAATATCCACGTGCCACCACCGATCTGCAACACTCACTCCCGCTCTCGCGCAGAAAATTCGGAAACCGGACCGAACCGATGTCTCGCTTACTGGTTCAGCACGCTCGACCACTGGCTGGTGTACGTCGCCTGGGCCGGTTCGAAGGAGACGCGTTCCCCGATCGTTCCGCCGTCTTCCTCGAACGCGGCCACGTACTGCTCTTCGAGCGACTGGCCGTAGGCGTCGTTGAGGTACAGCGTCCCCGACGACTCGGCGCCGACCGTGTCGCCGCGTGCGAGTTCGGCCATCGCCGGGCCCTGCAGGAGGTCGGAGGGCGCCGTCCGGAAGATGTAGCCGTCGTCGTCCAGGTCGGTCACGTCCGGGCTCGTCGAGGACGGCGAGATGCCGACGACGGCGTTCTCCGTGAACACCGCGTCGGCCACCTGGAGATTCACGTTCGAGGAGGCCGGCCCGACGACGGCGCTGTAGCCGGCGTCGACGAGCGCGTTCGCGCCCGAGATACCCGCCTGCGGGTCGGTCTGGGTGTCCTCGACGCGAGTGTCCACCGTGATGTCTAGGCCGGCGTCGTTGACCTGCACCGCGGCGAGCAGCGCGCCGTCGCGGATCGGTCCGCCGAGCGACCCGAGGTCACCGGTTTCGGGCATCAGCACGCCGATCTTCGCCTCGAACTCGCCGTCGATTCCGACTGGGTCCGCCGCCGTCGCGTTCAGGTCCTCGTCGGAGAGATCGTTGCCGAACTCCAGGGTGTCGAGCGTGACGATCTCGCCGTCCTGGAAGTCCTGCACGTCGTACGCCGCGGTGGCGATGTCGCCGTTGACGTCGAAGTTGACGCTCGACGACGCCCCGACGTAGTGGACGGGATCGCCGGCGGCGACGGCCTCGACCGCCTCGGGGAGCGTCTCCGGGCCGAACTCCTCACCGCCGGGGTTCGCGACGGTGCGGATCCGGTCGCGGATGGCCTGGCCGTTGTTCTCGCCGGCGGCGGTCGCCGCGAGGATCTCGACCGCCATCGCGTCGTACGCCTGCGCCGTGAACACGCCCGGCGCGGTGTCGTACTCCTCCTCGTACAGGCCGGTGAAGAACTCCGCGCCCGGGCCGCCCGCGGACGGTGCGGTCCCGATGACGTTGTTCATGTCGTTGTCGACCTCACCGGGGAGGTCGGCGTCGATCAGTCCGTCGGGCACGATGATGTCGAGATCGGGCACGTCGCCGGCGAAATCGGAGTAGAAGTCGCGGAACAGTTGGATTCCGGACTCCGGGAACCCGACGACCATCACGGTGTCGGGTGCGCTGCCGCCGTCGCTTCCGTCGCCGCCGTCGCCGCCGTCGCCCCCGGTCGAGCAGCCGGCGATCGCCGCAATACCGGTCGCGCCCGCGCCTCTGAGTACGTCGCGTCGCTGTATCTTTCGCGTCATGCTGTACCGACATACCATACGCGAGCTTATAAGTGTATCCACGCCCACAGAAACATCAGCTGTTAATTGAATTCTGTATGTGGGCGTGTGAAGCAGTCAAAACGTAGTCTGTCGGGATATCCGCCACGTGTCGATCTTCCCGAGATCGCCTTTCTGTATCGAAGCCGAACATGTAGCGGCGACGGGAACGGCGGGGGCCTGCCGACGGCCCAGAGTCAGTACCCCTGTGCGTTCCCGTCCTTCCGCGGCTCGGTCGCCGCCGAGAGGACGCCGTCTCTGGACCGCGCGATCTGGGCGCCGCCGAACATGGTCGGGGGGAGTGTCAACACCTCGTGGCCCTTCCGGGCCAGCTTCGCGCCGATCTGCCCGTCAGCGTGGGGTTCGAGCGCTAACTCGCCGCTCTCGCGGTAGCGCCACCGCGGCTCGTCGAGCGCTCGTTGGAGCGGCATCCCGTAGTCGACGAGGTTGGATATCACCTGCACGTGCCCCTGCGGCTGCATGTACCCGCCCATCACGCCGAAGGCGGCCCAGTCGTCCTCGCCGAACCGGATGAGTCCGGGTAGCAGCGTGTGGAACGGTCGCTTTCCCGGTTCGAGGCGGTTCGGATGCTCCGGATCGAGCGAGAACGACGCGCCGCGGTTCTGGAGCGCGATCCCCGTCTCGCCCGCGACGAGCCCGGAGCCGAACCCGGCGAACCGCGAGTTGATGTACGAGACGACGTTCCCCTCGTCGTCGGCGACCGTCAGCAGGACGGTGTCGGCGTCCTCCGCGTTCGCGTCCGGGACGCCGAAACTCACGTCGTGATTGGCCGTCTCACCGATCTCGCTCGCCCGCCGTTTCGCCCACGACGCGGACGCGAGCGGGGGGATCTCCTCGTAGGCCGGATCGGTGATGTAGCGGTGGCCGTCGTGGAACGCCACCTTCAGCGCCTCCGCGAAGTAGTGGACGCGCTCGGGGGCGTCGTAGTCGTGCTCGCCGGCGCCCACCTCGCTCGCGACGTTGAGCGCCTCCAGCGCGATGAGCCCCTGGTTGTTCGGCGGGAGCTCGTACACCTCCGCGCCGTTGTACGTCGTCGAGACCGGGTCCGGCCACTCGACCTCGAAGTCCGCCAGGTCCTCGACCGTCATGAACCCGCCCGCGTCCTGCACTTCTTCCGCGATTGCCTCGGCGATTTCGCCCTCGTAGACGGCGTCTGCTCCCTCCTCCGCGATCTGCTCCAGCGACTCGCCGAGCCGCGGGAGCGTCACCCGTTGACCGACCGAGGGCGACTCGCCGCCGAAGAGGTACGCCTCGCGGGCGTGGTCGCTCTCGAACAGCTCCTCGCCCTGGGTCCACGCGTCCGCGATCACCTCGCTGACCGGGTAGCCCTCCGTCGCGTACCGGATCGCCGGCCGCAACAGTCGGTCGAGACCGAACTCGCCGAACCGCTCGGCGGTCGCCTCCCACCCGCGTGCGGTCCCGGGGACCGTCACCGTCTGCGCTCCCGTCATCGGCATCTCGACGGCGCCCGGGTCGTCCTCCTCGATATCGTCGTCGCCCGCGAGCGCCTCTCGGACGTTCTCGACCGTGGCGTCGGATGGCGCGCCGCCGCAGGCGCGCATGGCGCCGACCTCGCCGTCCGCGGTTCGGTACAGCGCGAACACGTCCCCGCCGATGCCCGTCGACGTCGGCTCGACGACGTTGAGCGCGGCGGCGGTCGCCACCGCGGCGTCGAACGCGTTTCCGCCGTCCCGCAACACCTCGATCCCCGCCTCGCTCGCGAGCGGTTGGCTCGTGGCGACCACGCCGCGCTGGCCGTACACCGTCGACCGCCGAGAGCCGAACCGGTCCACGTCTGGGTCCATGGCCACACGTTCGCCGGCGGCGGGTTAAACGTCCCCCCGGACGTTTCCGGCGTTTCGGGAGCGATATTCGGTGATAGGTAACGCTTACGGTGCTCGCCCCCTCGGGTCACGGGATCAGATGTCCGGCCGAGACGAGACGGAACGCGGGGAGCCGAGCGCCGAGAGCCCGTCGAGCGCCGAGAGCCCGTCGAGCGCCGAGAGCCCACCGAACGACGTGTCGCCCGAGGAGCCCGATCGGCGCCGCGTGCTCGGGTACGCCGGGCTCGCCGCGCTCGCGGGAAGCGGCGTCGCCGGTGCGTGGTACGTCTCCCGACCGGACGCCGCTCCGGATCCCGGCGACGCGAGCGGGGAAGACGAGAGCGGGACGGACGAGGATGCCCACACCGACGAAGCAGCGGATCCCGCGGACCCACCGGATAGCGAGGTTCCGGCGGTGGTCGGACGGTACGCGCCCGACCTGTACTTCGGCGCGTTGGAGAAGTGGTTCCCCACCGACCCGCGACCGTACGTGGTCGAGACCGATCAGGGCGCCGTCGTCGACGGGTTCACCGCCCTCGACGAGTACTCGGCGGCGTTCCGAGAGAGCGACGCTCCGCCCGCGCCCACCGTGTTCTACAACGTTGTCGAGGCGGCCCCGGGCGTCGACGCGGTGCAGTACTGGCTCTACTCGGCGTTCGACCAGTTCTCGGTCAACTTCCACTGGCACGACTGGGAGCTGTTGCAGGTGTTCGTCGACCGCGAGAGCGGCGACCCGCTGCTGATCTCGGCCAGCGCCCACTCGCGCGCCAGCCCGAACAACGAGTTCCTCGACCCGGAGATATCGGAGGGATCGCGTCCCGGGATCCTCGCCGAGGTGGGGTCACACTCCAGCGCCAGCGAGGTCAACGGGCTCGTCCCCAGCTTCGAGCGGCTCCCGATCGGCGACGTGGTCTCCGACGTGACCAACGACGCGATCGACGTTTCGGCGAGCCTCCGCGCGCCCTTCGCCTACGGGCTCCCCCGAGACGAGGGGGCGCGACTCCCCTTCGTCCTCCCGGAGCTAGACAGCGTACCGCTCCACGAGCACCCGTCGCTGTCGATCGATCGGACCGACCTGATCGACGAGCGGGTGACCGTCGGATCGTGGCGCGGGCTCCCGACCCCGCCAGACGACCTGCCCCTTCGCGAGCCGGGGATCGTGATCGCGCACCCGGACAGCGCCGTCGACGCGGACGCGACCTACGCGCTCGAACCGCTCTCGCCGCTCCGCGAGGCGATCGGCGACTTCGTCGGCCCCCAGTTGAGCTTCGAGTTTGCAGTCCCCGGATTCGCCGAGGACGCGCTCGCGAGCCACATCACGTCGGTCGGGATCCCGTGGGAACAGGAGCGGTTCACCGACCCGCTCTCCGACGTCACCGACCCCGCGCACCGCCGACGGATCGACGGCGCGGAGCCCGACGGGCTCGCGAACCGCGTCGCCGGTCGCGTGCGACAGCTCCGGGCCGGAACCGCCGGGGCGCTCGACGGGGTCACGGACGGGGCCGCCGACGCGGTCGCAGACGTCGCGAGCGTGTCGCTGTTCCCGCTTCCGACGGAGCTGGCCGTCCGGCTCGCGAGCGAGAGTCCGACCGCGACGGTCACCCGCGGCGGGGTCTTCGAGTACCTCCGCGTCGAGCCCGGCCCGCACCTCCTCGTCGCCAACGGACCGGGGATCGCCCCGGTCGCGTCCCGGTTCGTCCACGAGGGGGGACTCGTCCGGGTCGGCGGCGACGGGGGACTCGCGGTCGTCGCCAGCGAGGACGCCGGCTGGATCCGCGGTGACGCGCGGGAGACGGACGGCGTCGAGCGCGTGCGCGTCGCCGAGGACTACGCCGGCGTCGTCTACGACGGCGCGCCGGTCGAGACGGACCGGTTCGCCGTCGCGGTCCACCGCGAGGGCCGGTACACCGTCGAAGTGATCGATCGCGCGGGTGTGAGGGGCGCGTACCGCGTGACGCCGGACTCGTTCGACGACGACGGAAACGCGGTCCGACGGCGCGTCCGCACCGGGAAGGCCGCGCTCGCGCGGTCGCTCCGCGGCGAGCTCGACGAGCTGTACGCGCTCGCGGCGTCGCTCAGTCCGGACGGGGACGGCGATGAAGACACAGCCACCGAAAACGAGACGGCCGGGGACCGGCAGCGCGAGAGAACGGCGTCCGATCCGGTGCGCGACGGGATCGCTCGCGCGAGGGAGTCGGCGATCGGAGCGGTCGAGGCCGCGGAGAACGGCGAGGAGCGGACGGCCGACGACCGGCTCACCGCGGTCGTCTCGACGCTGTGGGACGTGCGGGACGCGTTCCTGCGCGACGATCAGGCGGGATACAGTGACGCCGCGGTCGAGGCGATCGATCCGAAGGCGCTCGCCGGGATCGAGCGCGCCAACGACGCCATCGACGCCCCGCTGTGACCCAGTTACCGGAGTCGTCGGTGGGTGCGCCCGGCTCTCGGAGCCGATCGCACACCGATCGCCCCATCTACCCGGTGACGCGCCGTTCTGCACGCGCCGGACGGGTTCGTTGAGAACGCGTTGTGTGACCGATATGTATCGCTATCAGCTATATGAAAGTCCGTCCGATCGTTCCAGGGGGTGTTAACTTAGAGAATGAGGTGTTCGAGTTTCACGTGCCTACCCCGAAATCGAACGCCTCGGTGGTCGTAGCGACTGGGTCGTATTCGGATTTATCGAGCGAAAACCGAGACCCCCCGAGATCGTTGCATAGGTCGTCTCACGCCTACGTTCCGGTACGGTGCGCCCGTGTGGAAAGGGATGAACCCTGTTCCTGTGACCAGGATCTGGCAGAAACAGAAATTACGAACGTGCTATTTTGATGGTTAATACTGGGTATATATGGTATACATAGATATATAATGAGAACTTATATCCACAGAACACCTATCACGATTACACACAACAAATTTATATATCGGTCAATTGGATCCGCAGTTGGTATGTCGGAAAGACAACCAGACCACGAGTTCCCCCGTAGATTGTACCTCAAATTGGCCGCGGCAGCTGGCGGCGCAACGGCTCTCGCTGGCTGTTCCGACACAGATTCGGAACAATCCGTGTCCAGTGACGAACCGACCGAGTCGGATCCCTCGGAAGAGCCCGAGACGGAGCAGCTGTCAAACGCCATCCCGGACGTTCGGATGGATACCGCGACGTTCGCCTCCGAGCGGTCGTTCGGCAACGAGGCCTACGAGCGCATGCACCTCTACAGGAAGCGGCAGGCGATCGAGACGCTTCTCGAAGATCCGGAAGTAAACGACCTGGTAAGTAGCTGGATCGGAGCCTTCGAGGTGTACGAAGTGTTGACGAACCACCTCGAAGTGATCAGTCTCCAGGGTCCGCCCTCGTTTTCGGTCGAAGAGAGCGGCTTCGTCTATCCCGGCGAGGAGGTTCCGGACGACGCCGAAGCGACGTTCAACGTCACCGCGGAAGACAGGCAGACCGTCTACGGATTGATCGACCGTCACACCGACGAGATCGTTGCCCTGGAAATCACCGAACCGGAGGACATCAGCTGGGAGAAAACGCAGGACGCTGAGACGATGGAGATCGGACGGATGATGCTCGAAAGCGATCTCGTCCAAGAGGAGTTCGGCGACCTCAGCGAGAAGACCTGGTACCCGTCGTTCAAGAGTTCCGGCGGCAGTTTCACCGCCCTCGGCGCCGGCGATCTCCGACACGGGATGGGCGGTTCGGCGGTGCTCAACGTCGAAGATGACGACGGGGAGCGCAACGTCATCAGCGCTTTCTTCGACGGGTCGGGTGAGGAACCGGAGATGATCAACATCACCGTCGTCGAGGACCACGTCGAGTATCAGCCTCCGAGTCTCGCGGAAGAGGTCGCGACGAAGGACGAGTCCGTGCTGGGTGACGTTCCCGGCGTCCCCTTCGAGAAACGGCCGTACTACACGGCAAACGAAGGGTGGCACCGTATCGAACCCCCGGAGAACTCCTTCGAACAAAGCGGTTGGTCGATAGAGTGGCAAGAGCCCAACTACCAGGGAATCACGATGACGGGGTCGTACAACGGCAAGCCCGTCTTCGAGGCGCTGAACACGCCGACGACGATCACCGCCTACTACCTTCCGCCCCGCGAGGGGCGGAACACGCGGGAGTATTACTTCCCCGACGACGATACGGTGTTGAACGGTGATCTCGGGTTCTGGGACGTCCACGGGACCTCCTTCGGTGGGCCGGGATTACTCGGGAAGATCGATTTCCCGCAGGACAACGGCCGGCCGGGAGGGTTCCAGCTCAAAACGCATTACCACACCGGTGCCGTCGGCGCCGAGAGCGTCGACTTCCACTCCGGGTTCCGGTTCGGCCCGTACA
>Ga0207772_100324_pt1 | contig 25360 bp, 24 predicted proteins | sample A23M3SouthBayCA_2_FD_187750 | JGI IMG/M metagenome (GOLD analysis project Ga0207772, IMG submission 187750) | Aerobic enrichment media microbial communities from Eden Landing Ponds, California, USA - A23 M3 (2) (SPAdes) | ecosystem: Environmental > Aquatic > Marine > Unclassified | place...
GGGATTGGTGCCGATTTACGATAGTTCACAAGCGTTGCAACGGTGGGCAACGGTCGCAACGAGCGACTGGCCTTATTAGATTTTCCCGGAATGTCCGGATGAAGCCAATGAGTGAAACACAGCAACCGACCGAGACCGACACGACGGGTACGGTGCCGAATGCTACTGCGGCGGGGGCAGGGGCAGACGAATCGAGCGAGGAAGCGGTCGAGGACCAGGCGGAGCCGGCGGCTATCGCGAAAGACGACCTGTTTCACCTGCTGCAAAACGAGCGCCGGCGCGCGGTGGTGCGGTATCTGCGCGGTCGGGAGCAGACGGTGAAGATGCGCGACGTCGCCGAGCAGGTCGCGGCCTGGGAACACGACACGACCGTGCGGGCGCTCACTTCGGACGAGCGCCAGCGGGTGTACATCGCGCTGTACCAGTCCCACCTGGACACGCTGGCGGACGCGGGGGTGATCGACTACAACAAGTCCCGCGGGCTGGTCGACCCCAAACCGCGCCTGGAGTACGTCGCCCAGTACGTCGACCAGTCCGAGGACGCCGAGGCGGACGATCGAGAGGAGTCGACGGACGCGGTGGACATCTGGGACCAGGGCTACCTGAGCATCTCGCTGGTGGGGTCGCTCCTGCTTGGGGGGACCGTCCTGGGGGTCACGCCGTTCCAGATGTTCTCGAGTCTGCTCGTGGGCGCGCTCATCCTGACGATGTTCTCGCTGCTGACCATCGCGAAGGTCACGCTCGGTCAGGACGACGACGCCTGAGACATCAACGCCGCAATACGATGTTGGTTGCCGGTTAATTACCAGACAGATAACTTTTCCGCGTCGTGGTAGTCTTCGACTGTTTTCACCCGTGTAGCGCGTCGTTTAGTGGGATGGTAGAACGTATAGTAGCGTGGTGCTGTTGATTTAGCAGAACAATGTATATATGACCACCAGTGCTGTACTACGACGAACTCACGGGCGAAATCTGAGACTACTGCCGAGAAAGCTGATCCAATCGACGAGTGGAAAACAGTTGCAAAGAGAGTCGCTCGTGACCGAGTCCAACAACAGATAATCTCCAATGACGTCCCGAACGAAGGCTACTGCCATCGTAACGTGTCTTCTGCTAGCCACTGTTGCAGGTGTTTCGATCGCGGCTGGCACCACCGTTGCAACCGCTGACGAGACGGTTCTCGCCACGGCATCGATCGCATCAGGCCCAGACAGTTCCAGTGTGGCCCCGGGCGTCGAGGCCGGGACGACCGCACCAGCCGACGGGAGTGTCAACGTCAGTATCGACGTCAGGAACGGTGCGGTCCAGCAGCGCGACTCGACGTACGTCTGGCTGGCGGGCAACAAGACCGTCGACGTGCACGTCCGCTCGAACGAGACGCTGGACTACTCCGTCTGTCTTGGACTCGACAGGGATCCCAACGGAACCAGGGCGGACCAGAACGGGACTATCGAACTCGGGACGGACCAGAACGACACCGCGGGCGACGTGCGCGGGAACGACACCGAGGGCGACGTGAGCGAGAACAGCACGGTGACCACGATCGGCTGTCGGCAAAACAACTACGTCTTCAACGGATACGACAGCACGAACTCGTTCCCCATCGACGGCTGGCCTGGCAACGAAACCGGCACCCAGGCCCTGCTGGCGACGGTCACGAACAAGACGACCGGCTCGGAGATGGCGCGCACGAATCTGAGCGTCCTGGTCGTCACGCGCGACGGCGACTACGACTCCGACCGGCTCTCGAACCGCCGCGAGGCCGAACTCGGAACCGGTATCAACCGGAGCGACTCCGACTCCGACGGCAAACAGGACGGGACCGAATACCTGGAATACGGGACGGACCCACTGGACCCGGACACGGACGACGACGGCCTCGACGACGGCCGGGAGATCAACGGGAAGACGAACGCGACGCTGGCCGACACGGACGGTGACGGTCTCGAGGACGGCCCCGAAGTGAACGAGTACGACACCGACCCGACCGACCCGGACACGGACGACGACGGCCTCGGCGACGAGGCGGAGGTCAGAACGTACGAGACGGACCCGACCGACCCGGACACGGACGACGACGGCCTCGACGACGGCCGCGAGGTCGACGGACCGACGAACGTGACTGACCCAGACACCGACGGCGACGGCCTCGAAGACGGGGCGGAGATCAAGACCTACGGGACGGACCCGACCGACCCGGACACCGACGGCGACGGGCTCAACGACGCACACGAGGTGTCGATGGGGAGCGACCCGACGAACCCGCTCACGACGGTGTTTCTCGCCGTCGCGTTCGTCACGGTGCTCGGGCTGGTCTTCCTCGCCTACCGCCGGCTCTTCTCGGCGCTGAACCCGTTCGGGTCCGGCGACGACGGCGGATCGAACGTCACCAGGGGCGGGGGCAGCGAGAGCGGTGACGGCGCCCACCTGGCTGACGTGCCGGAACCCGACCCGGTACCGCCGGAGCTGTTGAGCGACGAGGACCGCGTGTTGCAACTCCTCAAGGAGTCCGGGGGCCGTCTCCCGCAAAACGAGTTCACCGCACAGACCGACTGGTCGAAGTCGAAGGTGAGCCGCCTCCTCTCGCAGATGGACGAAGAGGGCGAGATCGAGAAGATCGACGTCGGTCGCCAGAACATCATCGCGCTGGAGCGGGCGGTCCCGGAGAACGCGAAGTCCCCCCTCGAGGACGCGCAACTCGACAACGAGTCCTGAATCGCTTCGGAGGCCGAACCCCGCAGTATTCGCCCCGCACCGCGGGTGACTGGTTCGCGAAGAGTGACGTATCACCGACGAGTGTCAGACGAAGTTTCGACGGTTGTTCGACGTCCCGAGAGTTACCGCGGTGCTAACGCGAATGTTACCGGACCGATAGTAAAGGCTGTTCTCGGCGTTGTGCCCGGTATGATGAGCGAACGAACCGCCGTCCGCAACCGAACGTCCGCCAAGTCGACCTCGCACCGACAGTCTGCCGTCGACAGGGTCGCATTCCGATGGTCAGCCGGCGACGGGCGGTCGGCCGGCAACGCCGGCAACGAGGTGTTCGCGTAGATGTGTGGTATCATCGCCGCCGTCGGTACCGGTGGGACGGTCGACGAACTCGTCGCCGGACTCGAGAACCTCGAGTATCGCGGCTACGACTCCGCCGGCGTCGCCGTCCAGAACGGAAGCGGCATCGCCGTCCACAAACGTTCCGGTCGGGTCGACGACCTCCGCGACGGTATCCGCAACGTTCAGGTCCACGGTGACATCGGGATCGGTCACACCCGCTGGAGCACGCACGGGCCGCCGACCGACGAGAACGCCCACCCCCACACCGGCGAGTCCGAGCGGGTCGCCGTCGTCCACAACGGCGTCATCGAGAACTACGACGACCTCCGCGCGGAACTGCGGGCCGAGGGCGTCACGTTCACCAGCGAGACGGACACTGAGGTCGTCCCACACCTGATCGAGCGCAACATGGACGCGGGGATGGACAGCGAGACGGCGTTCCGGCGGGCGCTCGACGACCTCGAAGGGAGTTACGCCGTCGCCGCGATGATCGAGGGCGACGAGCGACTGTACGCCGCCCGCGACGGCTCGCCGCTCGTCCTCGGACTGGGCGCCGACGGCTACTACCTCGCCAGCGACGTCCCCGCGTTCCTCGAGTTCACCGACCGTGTCGCCTACCTCGAAGACGGCGACGTCGTCGTCGCCGAGCGCGACAGCCTGTGCGTGACCGACGAGAGCGGCGACCCCGTCGAGCGCGAGGTCGAGACGGTCGAGTGGGACGCAGAGCAGACCGGGCGTGGCCCCTACGACCACTTCATGCTGAAGGAGATCCACTCCCAGCCGAGCGCGCTGGCCAACACTATCAACGGCCGGGTCGACGCCGAGCGCGGGAGGGTTTCCCTCGAGGACTTCCCGGCCGGGACCTTCGAGACGGTCGAGCGAGTCCAGCTCGTCGGCTGTGGCACCTCCTATCACGCCGCCATGTTCGGCGAGACGATGCTGAAGCGTGCCGGCATCCAGACCGAAGCGATCCGCGCCAACGAGTACGAGATCGTCGCCGATTCGGCCGACGAACAGACGCTCGTCGTCGCCGTCACGCAGAGCGGCGAGACCGCGGACACGCTCGCCGCCGTCGAGGACGCGACCGAGCGGGGCGCACGGACCCTCGCGGTGACCAACGTCGTCGGGTCCTCGGTGACGCGCGCCGTCGACGATTCCCTGTTCATCCGTGCGGGGCCGGAGATCGGCGTCGCCGCGACGAAGACCTACTCCTCGCAGGCGGTCACGCTCGCGCTGCTGGCCCAGCGACTCGTCCGGGATATCCCCGACGGCACGTCGCGGTCGGACCGTCCCGAACTCCTCTCGACGCTCCAGGACCTCCCCGACCACGTGCAGACGATCCTCCAGGAGACCGACGCGGAGGGGCTCGCTCGAACCTACCGTGACCACGACTCGTATTTCTTCATCGGTCGCGGGATGGGGAACTCCGTCGCCAAGGAGGGTGCGCTCAAGTTCAAGGAGATCACCTACGAACACGCCGAGGGGTTCGCGTCCGGCGAACTCAAGCACGGTCCGCTCGCGCTCGTGACCCCACAGACCCCGGTGTTCGCGGTGCTGTCCGGTAATCCGGAACAGGACCAGAAGACGCTCACGAACGCCACTGAGGCCAGCGCTCGCGGCGCGCCGGTCGTCGTCGTCGGGCCCGAGGACGCCCCGGTCGGCGACGTCGCCGACGCGCACCTGCCCGTCCCGGAGACTCACCCGGTCTGGGCGACGCTACTCGCCAACGTCCAGCTCCAGCTCCTCTCCTATCACGCCGCGGCCGAACTCGACCGGGCCATCGACAAACCGCGCAACCTCGCCAAGAGCGTCACCGTCGAGTGACTGGCATCCTCGGGTGACCAGCACCGGGGAGTAACTGCCGATCGCTGTCACGATCGACTCTGTTCCTGTCTCTCGTTGTTCTATCGCAGGACGACAGTGGAAGCCAGCGGCTTTTGCATGGGTGTGCGCACCGTCGAAGCGTTCACTCTCTGTTGTTTACTGAACGATTGCGGTGAGTCGAACGTCCGCCGAGCGAAGCGAGGCGGTTCACCGCCGGAGCCGTCGAAGACGGCGGAGGCGGCCTTTTTAACCCATGTTTTTGCCGCGAGTGGTACCCGCAGCGAGCGAAGCGAGCGAGGATACCCGAGCGGGAAAAACATGGCCTATATGCAACAGTCACGGACAGGCGCAATCGCGGCGGCGGACAGGACCGTGACACGCTGGTCGGTGGCTGCCCGGGGTGTGTGCGCCGGTCCCCAGCAGCTCGAACCGCTGACCGACCTGGAGGGAACGAGAGAACCAATGGTATCTGAAACCGAAGCCGCCACGGCGACCGAGTCGATCGACAGGTCGTACTCGAGGAAGTAGGGGCGCCGGTCACTCGAAGGGTGATACTGGACGGACGCTGTGCCGTCTCCGGAGTCGACACTCCCGGCAGACGGCGGGTCAACAGGAAGCGTCTCCGGCCGGTGTCCGTAGCACGCGCGGTGTGTCAGCGAGGCGGGCGTACGAAACGAGACGGCATCCCGTCAGAACGAGAACAGACCGTCGTCGTCGCCACCGTCGTCGGTTGTCGTCGGCGTTTCAGTCGCTGTGGGCGTTTCGGTCGGCGTCTCGGTCGATGTCGGCGACGGGGTCGGGGTCCGCGTCTTGGTCGGCGTCGGCGTCTCCGTCGGGGTGGGTGTGTCAGTCGGCGTCTCGGTCGGCGTCTCCGTCGGGGTGGGTGTGTCAGTCGGCGTCTCGGTCGGCGTCGGCGACGGGGTTGGGGTGTCGCCCGGGAACAGCGGCGTGTCAGTCGGGGTCGGCGTCTCGGTGGGAGTCGGAGTTTCCGTCGGCGTCTCGGTGGGAGTCGGGGTTTCCGTCGGCGTGCCAGTCGGGAAAGGGGTCGCGGTCGGGCCCTGCGTCTCGGTGGGACCCTCGGTACCGGGCGGCGCAGTCGTCGGGGAACGAGTGCTGGTGGCGGTCGTCGACCCACCGTCGGTCGCGCCCGCCTCGTCGGTACTGGCCGTCACGGCGCCGCCGGAGTCCGTTCCAGGCGTGGACGTCCCGGTGGTGGGCGGAGCGTCCGTCGGAGCCGCCTGGGTCCCGTTCCCCGAGCCGGGTCCGGCCCCACCCAGCGTCCCGCCGGTCAGCGCGAAACTGATCCCGCCGATGAACAGCAGGATTCCGAGTCCCGCGAGGGCGAGCTGGAGTCCGTCGGCGAAGCGCAGCCCGTCGGCCGGACGACCAGCCCGCGAGCGACTCGACGCCGCGCCGTGGTCGAACGTCACGGGCGACGCCCTCCCGGACTGGTTCCCGGACGGGTAGCTGCGGGGGCGATTCGGGTCAGAACGCCGGAGACGTGGGGACGCATCGATAGGTACGTGTACCACTCCCGGCGGTTTTGTTATCGGTCGGGTAAGTTCGATACTCCGTCGTAGACTGCCGAGACCGACTGTGCGACGCGTTTACCGGACTCATAATAAATACCATCCCGGCCGTTGGTCGATGTGACCGGTCGGAGTTGCCCACCGCCCGGCCGGTTGCGCGATCAATCACCCGCGCTGCTCACCCCGATCCCGACTCCAGTCGGTTGCCCCCGGTCACCCCGACCGATCCGACTTCAGTCGGTTGCCCCGGTCACCCCGAGCCCCACCCGACTCCTGTCCAACCCCTCTCGGGTCGACCGGACTTTTATCGCGTACACGGCTCCCCCGTAGACGCGTCCGTACCGACCGAGACAGCCGTCGGAACCGACCGTCGACGGCGAGGGCCCGTTCGTTCCTGGCCGACTGCCCTCCCGCGCCCGCTCTCGAACGGGCCCCATCGCGTCCGGCACGGCCCCCATCGCCTCTGGCACGAGCCGTATCGCCTCTAGTACGGCCCCCATCGCCTCCGGTTCGTCACCAGAACAGCGCGATAAGCACGGCCAACCCATCAATCAGCGGAAATATTAACCGATGCAACGACCGTTAGAGGATACACTACTCGGTACAACGACTGGTGGAGTATTTATCGGCGTCCGTCGGACACCTGTGTATGTCGACGCTCCACGAGCTCCGGGGATTTCAACGCGATCTCCTGTTCGTCATCTGTGGGTTGTCCGACCCGAACGGACAGGAGATCAGGGCAGAGATGGAACAGACACTGAGCGACGACGTGCAACACGGCCGCGTGTACTCGAACCTCAACGACCTGGTCGATCTGGGGTACGTCCGGAAAGAGCGGGAGAACGGGCGTACGAACAGGTACATGCTCACCGAGGACGGGGAAGACGTCATCGAATCCAGACACGAGTGGGAGCGTCGCTACCTCAGACCGGGCGAGCCGCTGTAATCCGCCGGACGAGTGGCGGCAGTTTTCCCGGGAGACCGGGCCGCCGGATGCGGAACGGTCCGTGAGCAGGTCACGGAGCACTCTTCACGCACAGGTAGCATCCTCCCACACAGAGAGCAGCTTCCACGCACGGACCGCCGAGAGCACCGTCGACGCCCGTCAGAGAACAGGTGAGGGTAGTCAGAGGAGCCTGGACGGCAGTCCGCGGGATTCGGGTCTGAGGTAACGGGGGAGTCAGTCTGCTTCGGTTCAGTCCGATCTGGTCCGGTCCAGTCCAGTCCAGTCCAGCGTCACTCGATGTAGCCGAGGTCGGCGAGTCGGCCCTCGATGTCCGCTTGCACCTCGACGGAGTCGGCGCCGTAGGGCGGATAGCTCGTGGGGGCCGCCGGTGAGGTGACAGGCAAGACGGTGCCGTCCATGCGGTCGCTGGGCGGGATGCCCATGCTCGCGAGAATCGTCGGTGCGACGTCGAACAGGTGGGGTTCGCAGACCGGGTCGGCGTCGATACCCTCGCCGGCCGCGACGAAGACGCCGTGTCGCTTGTGGTTCCACGCGGTCTTGCGCTCGCCGAACGGGTCGCCGGCGAGCTGGTCCGAGAGGAAGTGCTGGAAGTCGTTCGGAACGATGACCACGTCCACCGCCTCCTCGAGCTCCGGGCCGTGGAAGTAGTCTTCCCGGGGCCCGACCTCCTCGAAGACCGGTTCGCCGCCGGGGGCCGTCACCGATTCGAGTGCGTCGATGATCTCGGCGCGGACGGCCTCGTAGTCACCCGGCGGAACCACACCCTCCGGTTCCCGTCCCTCCAGGTTGATGCGGACACCCAGTTCGGTGCGAGCCCGCAGATAGGCCGTCGACGCGGGGAAATCGACCTGCTCGGTCCCGGTCTGGGAGACGTTCGAGGGCAGGTGCTGGCTGACCGTGTCAGCGAGGTTGACCCGTTCGAGTGCCGCTCTGACCCTGTCGGCGGTCAACCCGACCGACGCGGCGCGCGCGGCGGCCCGTTCGACGAACGACGGTTCCCAGGACTCGCTCGTCTCCCCGCGCCGGAGCTGTTCGCGGATGGGCGACCAGCCCGGCATCCCTTTACCGCCCTTGGCGCCGGTGACGAACCCCTCGCTGCGGAGGTAGTCGTTGACGCGGAACTGCGGGCGCTCGTAGGGCCCCATGCCGTGGTCGCTGGCCAGGAACACCCGGTCGGGGTCACAGTCGTCGAGGACGGCTCCGATGGCGTCGTCGGTCGCCTCGTAGACCGGCCGGACCGCGTCCCAGTCGCCGTCGAACTCGTGGAAGACGGTGTCCGGGCGCTGGAACTGAACGAAGCCGAAGTCGGGGTCGTGCCGGTCGACGAGACACCGGAACGCGTCGCCGCGCATCCGCACGAGGTTCTGGTACTCCTCGACTTTCTCCGCGTCCGTGTAACTCTCGTCGTCGGTGTGGTAGGACGGGTAGATGCGATAGTCACCGATCTCCGGACGGACCGATTCGAGGAGTCCAGGCGGGTGACACTCCGGGTCCTCCGGTCCCATGAACCCAGGGATCACCGCGCCGTCGATCGCGGGCGGGGGCGCCGTCACCGGCGCGTTGACGACGACGCTCGACCGGTCGTGACTGTCGAGCAGTTCCCACATCGTGAACTCGTTGACGTCGCCGGAACTGACGACGCGCCAGTCGTAACCCTCGTAGGTCACGAAGCCGTAGACGCCGTGTTTCCCGGGATTGACGCCGGTGTACAGCGACGGCCACGCGCTCGGGGTCCAGGGTGGGATCTGTGACTCCATCGGTGCGCAAAACCCGTCGGTACAGAGCGATTCGATAGCCGGGATACGTCCCTCGTCGAACAATCGTCGAAACACCGGGAGGCAACCGGCGTCGATGCCGATCAGGAGCGTCTCCACGTCCGCGTTACTCATGCGCGATCACCCGAAACGTCGCGAGATCCATCGCCGAGTGTGGTGGTGCCCTCTCTCGACGACGTCCGGGGCGTCCGCTGTCGCTGACTCATCGAAACGTGGTTGTACTGCATTTCATTTCATTATGAATCCGGTAAGCCGCCGAGCGGCGGTTTCGTCGAAACGCCGGCGAGCCGGCGATTGACGGTCACAGCACGATTCCGGCGACCCGCCGGACGGCGAGAAGTCGTATGGACGTCGCGACCTGGTCGGCCGCGTCACAGTCCATCGGTTACCGCGGGTAGGCGTTCGTCGAATACGGTCGGTGGAGGTTCGTCAGTTACTGCGGGAAGGTGTTACGCTTCCGCGTCGTCTGTCTCGGTTTCCTCGCCCGTGCCGTCGTCGGCCGGCGACTCGGTCTCGTTACTCGTGCCGTCGTCGGCAGGCGTCTCGGTTTCATCGCCCACGCCGTCGTCGGCAGGCGTCTCGGTTTCATCGCCCACGCCGTCGTCAGCCGGGGACTCGGTTTCGTTACCCATGCCGTCGTCAGCCGGGGACTCCGTGTCTGCACCGATCCCGTCTTCGGTGGGCGTGGGCGTCGCGTCGCCGAGCGGTTCGTCGGTGTCCATTCCGTCGTCTATCGCGCCGTCTGTCCCGTTCTCTGCTCCCGGGCCCGGGCTCGAACAGCCCGCGGCGACTACGAGCAGGGCCAGCAGGGGGACGAGGATCATCTTCTGGTTCATGCGGCAGTTAGTGCCGGGTTCCGTCGGGTGATAAACCGGTTATGTCGTTCCGACTGTTGTTACCGATCAACCGATCATTCCGCAGAAACCTCGGTCAGGGACCCTCAGACGGCCATCGACGTATGTCGTCTAGGTGGCCGCTAAACGGTCGCACTCGCCACAGCGACAGTAACTGACTGCTACCGGGTTGACAGTCCCCATCCTTAAGTCAGACGGGCGTCATACACCAGTGAACCGTGACTTCCCACGACAGCAGCACTTCCAGTTCCGGGACCGACAACCAGCGAGAGGTGGTGCTCGACCTCTTTCAGGACCGGGACGGCGCTGTTACCGTGGGAGATCTGTCGGAGACGGTCGCCCGGGAGTGGACCGGCGAGGAGTCACCAGAACTCTCCGTCTCGGGCGACGTCCACGAAGCACTCGTCGAGCAGATACTCCCGAAGCTTGACGACGAGAACCACGTCGACTTCGACAGCGAGCGCGGGCTGGTCTCACCGACGTCGGACGCCCGATTCGCGACCCGACTCCTGGACCGGCTGTGCCAGTGAGGTCACTGTGACCCGAGGTTGTGTGCGACCAGTTTACCGGTCGCGGTCCGGAGGCGCTGTGAGATCGCCGACGGAGAGACGTCGAACATGTTCGCGAGGTCGTGCTGGGTGATCCCGCGCGGCGTCTCGAAGTACCCGTTGTCGATCGCCGTCACCAGGAGTTCCCGCTGGTCAGTGCTCAGAACGGCGCCGTCGGGGTCGTCGACCGACCCCATGCGGGACAGTCGCGCCACCTCCATCGAGATCTCTGCGTCACCGCACCTGTCCGTGAGTTCCGTCAACACCGTCCTCGTCGAGAGGTGCGTCCGCACTGTCCAGCCGTCCCGATTGCACCTGGTGTCGCGGACGACGGCATCCACGCCGTCGAACAGCGGCAGCAATCGTTTCGCGCGCTCGGAGACGCACACTCGATAGAGGCGTTCGGTCTCGAACTCCGCGACGAGCCGCCGACCGGCCACGGTCGCGTCCTCTTCCAGTGCCTCCTCGAGTCCGCCGAAGCGCTCGCCCGATGCGGTGACGAACAACTGGTCGGAGTTGTGCCCCGTCCAGGACTGCACGTCGAGTCGAAACGACAGGTTCGGAAACGCGGCGGCCGTCGGCGTCACGACGAGATCCAGATGTGAGAATCGAATCTCGGCGTCGACGTCGTACGTTCCCTCACTACCGACGTCCGTTCCGGTCGCCCCAGGACCGTCATCTCCTGTCCGAGCCATCGAATTTGATACGCTATCTGCAGATCGCATTCACCGGATATCCGTTCCTCCGGTGCAAAGGCTCGTCCGCTATTATCAATGATTGGTTTCTGGTTCCCCGGCCTAGATAGCTAGTTCGGTGGTCGTGGGATGGGTCTCTCACCGCGAGTCCCGCGGCGGACGTCCGGGTTCTCGTTCGGGGTCCGGACCCGGGACAGAAAGAGATACAAGAACGTTTCGAGAGTTAAGGGGGTGGATCACGCCCCCGACGGCGTTTACGCACGGACTAGCCGCCAGCAAGGGGTGCTAGCCTACATACGCGTGCCCGTGTACCTTCCGGGCGAGGAGCCCACGCATGAACAACCTCACAGCGCTTCAGCGAGACCTCCTGTTCGCGATCAACAGCCTGGACGGATCGAACGGTCAGGAGATAAAGACCGAACTCGAACGAACGCAGGACCGTGAGATCGGTCGGACGCGGTTGTACACGAACCTGGACGAGCTCGTCGCCGAGCGGTTCGTCAAGAAAGCGTACGAGAACGGTCGAACGAACCGATACTCCCCGACGGAGAAAGGGCGGCGCGCGGTCCGGTCGCGGTTCGAGTGGGAGGAGCAGTACCTCTCGGCCACGGCTCAGTGACGGCCCTTTCGGCACGCGGTCGGGTGCGGTCGCAGACTCCGTCGGTTACTCTCTCCGGTCGGCCCACGTCGCTCGACAGGACTGGCTACAGAACGTGTACACTCCCTGGTCGCCGACGGGAGCGGCGACCGGATGCCAGGACGCCAGACGAACGAACGTGTCGCAGTTCGCACAGCGACCTCGCGTGAGCGACCGCCGGGTTCGGGACTGCCCCGCTCGCCCACAGTCCGTGCCGTCGCTCCCAGCCGGGGACCACTCCATGCCGGCCGAACACGTGGAACCGAGATATCTCTCGTCGTTCACATCTGGCTCTCTTAAGTAGGCCACGCCGGCGAACCGCGACGGAATCCGCGAACATTTGTCCGAGGTCGACGAACGGATAGCCATGTCGGACACGGACGTCGACAGCCCGGACGACACGATGCGTGAACGGGCCGCCGCGAGCCGGGCGAAACTCTGGCTGTTGCTCGACGCGAACCGGCGGGTGATCACGGCGGCGCTCGTCGTCGTGGTCTTCGCCGTGCTCGTCGCCGTCGGGACGCTCGGACCGGTGGAGATCCGCGAGTCGATGTCCCAGAGCGACCCGGTCGAGACGGCGTTTCAGGGCTTTCTCACGGCCATCATCACCGGCGTCACGCTCGTCGTGACGCTCAACCAGCTCGTCCTCTCGCAGGAACTCGGCGGCGTCGGCGACCAGCGCGAGCGGATGTCCGGCTCGATGTCCTTCCGTAGCGACGTCGAGGATACCGTCGAGGCAGGGGTCGCGCCGCCCGAACCGGCCGAGTTCCTCCAGGCGTTGCTGGACTCGACCGCCGCGAGCGCCGACGACCTCGCCGACGCCGCCGGGGACAGCGACGACCAACAGTTCGTCGAGCGGGCCGAAAAACTCGCGGAGGGCGTCGCCGGCAACGCGAACGCGGTCGCCGACCGACTCGACGACTCGGAGTTCGGGGCCTTCGACGTGCTCTCGGCAGCGCTCGATTTCAACTACTCCTGGAAGGTCTACGAGGCGCGCCGACTCCGGGAGGACCACGACTCGCTCTCGCCGGCCGCCGAGGACGCCCTCGACGACCTGGTCGACACGCTGACGTTCTTCGGCCCGGCGCGCGAACACGTCAAGACGCTCTACTTCCGGTGGGAACTCGTCGACCTCTCGCGGGCGATGCTCTACGCCGCGGTCCCGGCCCTGCTCGTCTCCGTCACGATGATCCTCTACGTGACCGACCCCGCCATGATCAGTGGCGTGACCCTGGGCGTGGACAACCTCGTCTGGCTCACGAGCGCCGCAGTCGCCGTCGCGGTGCTCCCCTTCGCCCTCCTGCTCGCGTACGTCCTCCGGATCGCCACCGTCGCCAAGCGCACGCTCGCGATCGGCCCGTTCGTCCTGCGCGACACCGACCGGTCGGCCGACATCGACTGGGAGGAGTGACCGGGGACCAGCGTCGAACGACGGCGTTGTCACTCAGCTGTATCCCCGCCAGCGCGACCCGCACTCTTTGCACTTGGAAGATTGTGGCTCAGCGGGGGTTACTTAAGAACCTTACTCAAACCTTATTAGTGGGTTGTTCGGAGACGCTTACCGCAGGTAATTGCTCGGTTGAGATAATCCCGTCACGTCTGTCGATTCTTGCGTTACGCAAGTTTCCAAAATCACCCCTTTCGAGAGCGGGTCAAATCGATAGACGGCGGCGGGGTAACACTTAAGTCAACTTACCTCGAACGCGATATGGAAACTCAGAACCGAACAAACGTCGAATCGACCGAGTACAACAGCGCCAAGACCGACCTGACTGACTTCCTCTCAGAGCGGTCTGAACTCGTCGTCACATTCGAGGAACCTGACGATGACAGAGAACGACGGTACGACTCTGTCCCGGTTGCTCGGACTCACGATGATGAGATTGCTGGAGTGAGCGACTTCCCGAGCGGCAAGAATCACGGGAGAGGCAACTTCAGCAAGAACACGTTTATCCGCTACCGTGACACCGTCACCGACTTCCTCGAAACACAGGGTGTGACCGACCTAATGGCCGTCACTCCTCGGGAAGTCAACCGCTACAATCAGGTGATGAATCAGCGGAACTACGCTCGCACGACCAGAGACCTCAATCTCGCCACGCTGGAAGCCTTCTTTAAGTGGGCTGAGACGGAGTGGCGTGCGCCTCGGGAAGACCGGATTAGCGAAACCATCTCCGCAAAGCGTGACGACTTGGACGTAGGTGGCGACGAGAAGTCGCGGGCAGGTGACGACAACCACCGTATCTCGACCAAGCGGGCAGAGGAGATAATCGGACAGTTGGCGGAGTACGAATACGCCAGTCGTCGCATGGTCGAGTTTCTGCTCATCTATCACATCGGGTGCCGCAAATCCGCACTCCTGTCTATCAACTGTTCGGACGTGAAGCCGGAGCGGGGCATCATCGAAATCCGCAATCGTCCCGAGGAGTCTGGGGTTCGACTCAAGCGAGGGAACAAGGGAGAGCGTGACGTGAACATCGCCAGTGGCGTCATGAACGTCGTCACTGACTACATAGAGGAGAAGCGTGTCGAGCCGAGAGACGGCAGTGACGCACTTCTCACGTCATGGGCTGGCAGGATTGACGACAGTACCCTCTACCGAGACATCACCGGACTCACGAAGTGCGGGGAGTGCCGCTACCGTGACGTGATGGACGAAGAAACGTTAGTGAAATATCAGATGAGGAGTGATAAGCCGGACCCTGATGACAGACTCACCAACCAAGATGCGTCCCACTGTCCCCATGCTATCGGGTGCCACGACCTACGCCGAGTTGCCATCACTCGGATGCGGGACGAAGGTGTCTCGTGGGACACTATCAGTGGTCGAGTGAACGCTACAGTCCAGATGCTAAAAGACCACTACGACTCACCGACTCACGCACAGGCGGCAGACCGTCGCCGGGAGGAGGTACTGAACGCTCTGTAGTCGCCACTACTCACGCAAGACAGGGAAGTCGGAGGAACCCGACTCCCAGAATTGAAGAAGAACTCCCGGAACCAGTTTGAGGAGTTATGTCAGAGCAGTTTGAACTTCAGAACCCTCCCGCAAACGCACCCGCCTCGAATCCTTGGAAAACGAGGCAACCATGTTCAAACTATCCGAGGAGACCGCCCGACTGCTCCGAGGCGACTATCTCACCAGTGCCAGTGACTTCTACCTCAGTCGTGCCAGTCAACTCCTCTGCGAGATTCCGGCGGCTCATGATGTACTCGCGGAAGATGTACTCCTCCGTCTTGTCGTGAGGTGACTCACCTAATTCTAAGTCGCGGTACTCGTCTGCGGGAAGGTTGTTCACTACTCCCTCAAGTTCCCGGTGAGCCTCACGAGGAATGTGGAGAGTGATGGTAGTCGTCTGAGCACACATCAGCGACCCTCTACAATCTTTTCGCGCAACTCAGCACGCTTCTTCTCGGCATCGCTAAGCCCCTCCAGTTCCTCGGGGGACAGTTCCTCGGTGGCGCGATGCTCACCCCTCCGTCGAGCATGAAGGCTCTCACGCTTTGCCTCAGCGTCGCCTACAGTGTCCAGAGCCTCACGTACTGCCCCGACCATGACCTCATCCAAGCGGTCACTGTCGAGTTGTTCCAGTTCCTCATAGATGTCGTCAGGGACTTCTATAGCGAACTCTTTACTCATTGTTTACCTGTCTCTGTTCAGCGAGATAGCGTATGTAAGCACCCTGAGAGATACGGCTCTCTCCAAAGTCTCGTTCCATCGCTTCGCGCAATACCGTCTTTTCTCTATCCGTTAGTTTAACGTATCTACTTGCCATATACACTAATATCCTCCTATCAATCGGCAGTACCCACTGCCCACTAACTCTGTTTACACTACGTCCTCAATATACTTAAGTGTTTCGGTTGAAAGGAACCAAATCAGTTGCCACTTCACGGATTCGTGACATAGGCGCTGTCAGCCTGCCGCACTCGACCGAGTCAGCGGGGAGCCGGGTGTATTCGAGGAGAGGGTATAGAGCGAGACAGTGGGCGTCAGGGTGGGGGAGAGAAGTGTTACTCACTTCGTCAAAAATCGCATCTGAGTAAAAATCGGTGGGTACTATCCGTTTGCCTGACCACCAAGGACTATGGAGTATGAAGTGAATACTGAAGAACCCCTCCCAGTGGCTGTCATCCAAGCGGTCAGCCAAGCCGAGAACTCCCCTCCTGAAGCACTTCCACCACTCACAGAGACGGTAGACCCAGACGCATTGGACAATCTGTTTCGTCGTGGAAGGTCAGGTAGTGTGTCATTTACCTACAGCGAGTCTGTTGTCACGGTCGACCACTGCGAGTTAGTCACTGTAGAAGCGGGGACTACTGCGTAGAAGTGGACAGAAACGCATTTATCTGACCCCACGGCAACTACAAAAATTATTCCAGACCTACTCTTCGCTCAAACGTGGCTCCACAGCAGATATATCCTGTGAATTAGGTAGCGCCCTTATATATGCGCTCGGACAAATCGCTCGTTATAAAAAACGCGCCAGCGCATCAACGAAAGAGTTAAGTATCTGTAGCACTTAGTATGGGTTAGGTCAAGTGGACTTCTCAGACGGGCACCGCTTGACTTTACCCCATCTCACAATTCGTTTCATATCCCCTGAGCAGTGGGTTTTCATCGGTTGTGCGTCACTCGCGCATTACCGAAACACTTAAGTTATAGTAGCACGTACTTACTTGTATACTACCTCGTGAGATGGGGTGGTATGTGGACTCGACTGACGCCCTGATACACTGTCTGGAAGACTGACAGAGTGTCGGCTCACTCTCGCGGCTCATAGTACGCCCGTCTGGAAAAGGTGGCATATCCACTGGGTAGCCACTCGTCCGAACCCCTCGCAGGACATAGGAACCACGTCCGACTGAGCATTGCTCATACGTGCGTTTGGGTGGGGGGAGTAGGATACTGAATCGGGGAAATCACCACTAACGGTCGTCTCTATCGGTGCTGGTGAGATAGCCCAAGCACTCGGGTTCCTGTCCCTAAGTCTGAGAACTCACTCAAAGACTTAGGACGGCGACGTTCAACCGCTCTGCCTGTCTGGAATATTACATCAACAGCATACAGCATCAAAGTAGTGTTTGGATTGCTGTCAACTCCTCGGTGGAGTGAGTGACGCCGTCTCGTACAAGATTGTGGCGGGCGGTGTCTCGTCCGAGTAGTTGGCATACGGTCACTCGGACGACCTCGGTTAGAGCCTCTCGTCCGAACTCGTGGCAGGCTGGCGACTCGGACGACTCGGTAGTGTGCGGCATCTCGTACGAGACGCTACGCTGGCTGTCTCGCTGTCTGAGCCACGGCTGTCGTCAGCCCGGACACTCCAGACAGGCTGATGGGCTGATGTCGTGTCCTGAGTCATGCCCATCTCCTCGAAGGGTTGGTACACGACCGACACCCAGAAGTGTGACAGTCGTTTTGATGGGTTTCTCCGACCGTCAACCCCCACCCTCTACGGACTCAGGAGAGGGCGAATCGGCAGGTTGAATACCCTCCAGACCTATGTTTCATGTGGACTGTTCACCGATGCAATCCTTCCACGACCCACAAATCCGAAAGTGCCGTTTTCGGGGGTTTGAGTGGGTTCTTAGTTGTATTCTCTCCAGCGGTACCCACAGTCTTTGCACTTGAAAAATCTGGTCGGCGGTTCGTCGGCGGACCCGGTCTGTTTGATCGTGTACCAGGCCTCGGTGTGTCCGCAGTCGTCACAGACGACGTCGGTGGCGGTCGGTTTGCCCTCGAAGTCGGCACCCTCCTCGGTCTCGATGACCTCGTCGCCGCTCTGCTCGTCGGTGCTGACGAACTCGGCGGCGCGCTCGGTGTCCTTGGCGACGGTCTCACCACAGGCCGAACACACCATCTCCTCGCCGTCCGCGTGCATCATCGACCCGCACTCGTCACAGAACTGCATGAGTACACCCCCTAGGAGCGCCGGGCCACAAGAATCGCACGCTCCCGCCGGCGGTCGGCCCGGTTTCGAACGGCGACCGCTGTGTCACTCGTACGTTTCGCCGAGTTCACGCCGCTCGCGGACGACCGGGCAGTTCGAGACCCGCACCTCGTCGGTGCCGACGAACGTCAGGACCTCGGTTCCAGGGTGGCCGCAGGCGGTCTCGGGCGGCGCGGAGAAGTGGGGACACGTCTGACAGAACCGACCTTTCGGCACCTCGACGACCTCGGCCGCGTCCTCCGGGACGGACTCGCCACCGAGCGCCTCGCTCTGTTTTTGCTCGACGCGTTCGGCCTCGCCGGTGAACCGCTCCCAGACCTCGTCCGGGTCGACGCTGTCGACGTCGACCTGGCGGAACGGACTGTCGGCCGACTCGAAGGGGTCACCCCGCGAGACGTCGACGTCACCGAACGCGTCGCCCTCCTCGGCCGGCTCGCCGTCGAGATACTCGAACGGGTCCCCGGACGTCCCGGGTCTCTCCGATGTCCCCCGTTCGTCCGACGGGGTCACGCGGTCGGCGTCCGCCCAGGGTTCGGATTCGTCGTCCGTGCGGGGCTGGGACCCGTCGTCGGGGTCGTCCTCGTCGAACGCCTCGAAGGGGTCGCCCTCGCGGTCGCGGTACGCGTCGACGTCGAGGTCGTCGAAGGGGTCGTCGGACACGGCTCACTCCCGGCGGGCGGCGTCGGGGACGTTCGAGTCGCCAGTCTCCTCGCCGCCCTCCAGTTGTTTCGCGACGGTCAGTCGGGGTTTGCCGAACAGTCCGCCGGGCAGTTCCACGTCGTTGACCGCGGCGCTGCAGTGTGGGCAGCGCGGTTCGGTGAGCAACGCGATGTCGACGGGTTTCTCGCAACTGTCACAGACCGCGCGGTCGACGTCGGCCTCGGCGGCGGACTGTCTGAGTCCCTCGATGGCTCGTCTCCCACTCGCGTCGGTCTCGACGTCCTCCCTGAGGTCGCTGACGACCCACGCCACCGTCTGGAGTTTCTCCTCGACGTCGTCGAGGCGGTCGACGGCGGCCTCCAGGCCGGCGACTCGCCGGTCGAGCTCCTCGCGCTGGCCGGCCCCGTCGTCGAGATGGTCCTCGATTGCGTCCAGCCGCGAAACCAGGTCGCTCGTCTCCTCGGCCAGACGCTCGACCTCGTCGAACTCCGGGTGTGCGTGGTCGGTCGCTGCCTTCGCGTCGGCTTCCTTCTTGACCTGAACGACCCGCTCGCGGACGTCGCGGATCTTCTCGTCGAAGTCGCGCTCGACACGGTCCAGGTCGGCTTCGAGACGACTCTCGACGGCCTCGACGTCGCCCGCGTCGACCCCGCCACCGTCGACCCGCTCGCTCACCGCGCTCGCGATGTCGGGGAGTCGCTCGGTGACGACCGACCGAACCTGGTCCTCGACGTCGCCCCCGAAGGTAGCGGACACGTCGTCGTCGCCGAGTTCCGAGGCCGTGCGGTACGAAGAGAGCAACTGGACGACGACCGTCTCGCGGTCGACACCGAGTTCCGCCGCCTTCGCGTCGAGCCACTCGTCGACGGCCGAGGGCAGTCGGGCCGAGACGACCCGGTTGTCCGAGGACTCGCTCGCCATTGCAGTACGGTCAGGCGAGTAGATAGTTAAGGGTTCCCCGCCCATTCTCGAAAATCGATCCGGAGAGTCCGCGCCTCGATGCCGAACTGCCCTCACTCACCGGATCTTCCTGACGTCACTGATGTCGAAGCCGTCGTCGCCGATCTCCGTCTCGAACTGGACGATGTCCTCGTCGGCGATGGCGGAGAGAACGCCCCGGAACTGTTTGACGACGAGGGTGCGTGCGCGGGTGCTGCCGCCGCTGGCCCACTGGAATTCGAGCGTACCGGCGACGCCGTCGAGCAACTGACCGTACTCGGTATCCGTGACCGTCTCGCTGTTCAGGTGGACGAGTATCAGCCCGTTCCAGCCGCTGGCACCCTTCTGGAGGCCCTTGACCAGGAAGGCGATATCCGACCAGTCCAGCGCCTCGTCGCGGCCGGCCGTGCTGACGAGGTCGGTCAGCGAGTCGACGACGACGAGGTTACCCGGCGCGTGCCCGGTCAACAGGTCGCCGAGCGACCCCAGTACGTCGCCCCGTTCCTGGTGTGAGCGCAACTGCGTGATGTCGCCCGTCCGGTCGGCGTACCAGTCACGGGGGATCGGGCTCCGGTGGAAGTACTGCTCGGAGAGGTCGTGGACGGTCACTTCGTCGAAGCCGGCGTCGACGATCTCCCGGTCCATGGTCAGGGCGATCTCGTCGGCGATCTGGTCCTCGCCCGCGGTAAAGGAGATGTAGTGGACCTCACTGGGCGGCGCCGCGTCGGCCGCCAGGTCGCCGTAGTAGAGCTCGTGTAACTCCGGGTCGCTCCGGGCCAGGGCGTTCAGGAGCGCGCTCGTGTGCATGAACTCCCGCGAGCCCGCGCCCCCCTCACCGGCCAGGAGCACGACGCTCCCCGGCGGCGTCCCCCCGCCGATCGTCGTGTCGAGTTGCCGTACGCCGAAGGGGATCCTGTCCATGTACTCTCGACTCCGTCGCGGCCGCTTACCTGTTGTGGCCACAGTTTCAGTCCTAATAACGAGGCTGGTACGTTCGGTATCGATCTCGTTACTCACTCGTCGGAGACGGTCGCTCCCTCGTCGCGCGGCCTCGTGACGAGGACGTCGCCCGCACAGTCGGCGGCCGCGAGCGCCTCCCGGGCAGTCTCGGCGACCGACGCCTCGTAGTCGGCACCGGTCAGCGCGTAGACGGTGGGTCCCCACGAGGACTGCCCGGCGCCCGCGACGGCGGCGTCGTCCGAGAGGCGCTCGACGAGTTCGCCCGCCGGTGGGCGGTAGACGCCGCCCTGTTCGTCGGCGTACCAGGCGCCGTTGAGCCGTCCCAGGCGGGCGACCGCGTGCCCGAACGCCGACCGGTCGCCCGTCGCCGCCGCGGGGAGGAGTTCCTGGGTGACGAGACCGGCGATCTCCTCGGCGATGCCGGGGTCGGCCCGTTCGACGACCGAGCGCATGCTCTCGTCTTCGGCCTCGCCGCTCTCGCCCGCCGGGGCGTCAGGCACTGCGAGGACGAACCGCCAGTCGTCGGGGAGTTCGTGGCGCGCGACGACCGGCGGGACAGTCCACTCACCGGTCTCGGGCGGTGCGGTCGTGAACAGCTCCGTCGGGTGACCGCCGTCGACGACGAACCCGCCGCGCTCGAACGTCGCGACGCCGATCCCGCTGCGGCCTGCCCGGTCCAGCGCGGGGGCGCGTTCGCGCGCGTCGACTGTGCGGTCGTAGGAGCCCGCGACGGCGACGAGGGTCGCGAGTGCGAGTTGCGTGCCGCTCCCCAGGCCGACGTGACGCGGGAGGTCCCGTTCGACGCTGACGGCCGCGCCGTCCACGCCCAGGTGTGCGACCGCACGCTCGACGTAGGGCGTCGCGGCCTCGTCGTCACAGGTCGCCTCGTCGGCGGGTTGTGCGTCCACCGTGAGGCGCGGCCGGTCGACGGCGACGCCGACGCCGCCGTAGAGGCGGTCTTTCGCCAGCGAGAGGTTCTGGAAGCCGAAGTGGAGTCGGCCGCCGACCGAGACGCGGGTCATACCACCGGCGAGGGGACGGAGAGTCACCGGCCTTTCGACACCGGCGACGTCCGCCGCGGTCGAACACGCCGCCGGCCTCTCAGTGAGTCGCCGACAATTCCCCGGTAAGTAGCGATTTACAATCGAGTAACGTCGGCCACGTCAACTATGGACGAGGACACCGACGACGACGGTGCCGTCTCCTCGGAAGCGTCTCGGACGAACGGTGACGGCGGTCCGGCGCCCGACGTGGTTGACGGCGACCCGCCCGCTCCCGACCCTGACCACGGCTCCGGTCCTGGCACCGACCTCGCCGCTACCTCGGACCCGGATCCCGCTCGTCTCCGTGCCTACCTCCGACCGGAGGAGTCCCTCCGAACGGTCGCTCGCGGGACGCTCCTGAACGACCCCCGGGGCCCGGCAGTCGTGGGGCTCACCGACGACCGGTTCGTCGCCGTCACCGACGCCGGCAGCTTTCTCGCCGCCGGGTTCGACAGGGTCCGGTCGGTACGGGGTCACACCGCGACGCTCCCGACCGTCCGCGGCGTGGACGCGCGACTCTGTTTCGCCGTCGGCTTCCTCGCGGCGGTCGTCGGGTTCCTCGGCGTGCTCGCGACGGAGACGAACCCACTCACCCCTGCTCTCGCGTTCCTCGCCGCCGGCGGTGCGATGGTGGTAACCCACGTCCGCTACGAGGGAGTGTCTGTCGAACCGCCGTCGGGGGTCCCGGACTTCGTGACGTCGCTCTCCCGGGAGGTCCGTCACCACTTCGTCGGCAGTCAGGTTGCCAACCGCTTCGTTGGCGGTCCTGTGGACCTCGACGCTCGTCGCGACTGGATCCGAGAGCGCGTCGGCGAGACGCGACCGGCGCTGTGGGTCGGGTCGGGAGCCGTGGTCCTCTCGCTGGCACTCGTGGCGTTCGTCGAGAGCGGGTTCGCGGCTCCGCTGTTCGTCGTGGCGACCGCGACGGGCGTGGCACTCGTCGTGTTCGGGTTTCACCACGGGCGGACGTTCGACAGACTGGCTCTGGGGTGGCGTCACGAGCGAACGGTGACCGCCGCGCTCGACGACGGAACCACCGTGACGATCCGGACGGACACCGACTCGGACCTCGACAGCCGGATCGCGACGCGCGTCGGGGGGCCGAACGGGGCGAACCGTGCCGAGCGGAGTTCGAGACGATCGGGGCAGCCGAGGCGGTCGAGGCGATCCGGGGTAGATTCGAACCCGTCGACACCGTCCAGGGACCTCGACCGGTCCTGACGGCTCGACCGGTCCTGACGGCTCGACCGGCCCTGACGGTTCGACCAGCCGTAACGGTTCGACTGGTTCTGACGGGTTCAGGCAAGCGGGAGCAGTTCCTTCGGCGGACCACCGGGGAGGTCGTCGCGGTCGTGAGATGCCTCGAAGTCCAGGTCCGGCCCCTTCGCGACGATGCGTTTGGGATTGACCGACGTGTGCGTCGTGTAGTAGTGTTCGGTGATGTGGTCCATCTGAACCGTCTCGGCGACGCCGGGGGTCCCGTAGAGGTCCCTGAGATACGGCCAGAGGTTGTCGTACTCGTGGATCGCCCGGACGTTACACTTGAAGTGGGTGTGGTAGACGTGGTCGAAACGGACCAGGGTCGTGAACATGCAGATGTCGGCCTCTGTCAGGCGGTCGCCGGCGAGGTAGCGCTGCTCTCCGAGGACGTCGTCCCAGTGGTCGAGCGCGTCGAACAGTTCCCCGACCGCGCGGTCGTAGGCGTCCTGAGAGCCGGCGAATCCGGCCCGGTAGACGCCGTTGTTGATCGGGTCGTAGATCTCGTCGATGACCCGGTCGATCTCCTCCCGGTAGCTCTCGGGATAGAGGTCGACGTCCCGGTCCGCGATGTCGTCGAACTCCGTGTCGAGCATCCGCAGCACCTCCCTGGACTCGTTGTTGACGATGGTCTCTTCTTTCCTGTCCCAGAGGACGGGCACCGTGACCCGGCAGCTGGCGTCGGGGTCGGCCTGCTGGTACACCTCGTAGAGGTAGTCGCTCCCGTTGACGGTGTCGGGAGTACAGCCCTCGCGCTCGGGGGTGAACTGCCAGCCGTTCTCCTCGCGGAACGGGTCGACGACGTTCACGGAGACCGCGTCTTCGAGTCCCTTCAGCGACCGGACAAGGAGGGTTCGGTGGGCCCACGGGCAGGCATACGAGACGTAGAGATGGTAGCGCCCGGCCTCGGGCTGGTGGCGCGCGCCGGGTTCGTCGCGGACCCAGTCCCGGAAGGTCGTCTCCGCGCGCTCGAACTCGCCGTCGTCGTTCGTCGTTTCGTGTGCGTCCGTTCGCCACTCGCCGTCGACGAGTCGGTTCATCGTGGCCCGGCTAGGGACTGATACCTGAAAAGGTCCCCAGTAACCCCGGGGTCACCGGACGTCCGTCCATATCAGCGACCGCACACAAGGGTTTTTACGTCAGCGTGTCAACCTACCGACCAACGTTTCGAGGTCGCGGTCTATGAACCACGTCACAGACCTCAACGATGCGGGTCGCGACGCGTCGGTGCTCACGGACGCGGGGAGCGGTGGCCTCATCGGACGGGCGGTGCTCGCGGACGCGCCGCTCGTCGACCGGCTCGCCGAGGACGAGACTGCCAGGTACGTCCTCCGGAACAAGAAACACGGCGTGACCGTCGAGGGGCCCGACGGGACGGAGGAGTACGCGCCGGACCGGCGTCACAGCGGCGCGGCCGTCGTCACCGACACCAGGGTACTGTTCGCGGTCGGGCACGGTGACGGCGACCAGTTCGTCTCCGTCTCGCTCCCGGACGTCGTCGACGTCCGCACGGAGGACGGTCTCATCGGCGGGGCGTTCGTCGTCGAGACGGTCGAAGACGAGCGCTACCGGTTCCCCTGCCGTGGCGACCTGGAACCCGTTCGCGAGTACCTCGACGCGGCCGTCGGGGTGTGGACGCGCGCGGAGCGCCAGGTCGAGCAGGCACGCGAGAGAGTCGAGCGCCTCCGGTCGGCGTTCGAGTCGGGCAACGCAGACGTCGTCCTCGCGGCCGTCGGTGACGTCGAAGAGACGCTCGCTGACGCCCGGGAGGCGGCCGACGCACTTGACGGTGCGCGCAGGGCGATCGAGGTGGAAGCGACCGAGGTCCGCGAGGAACTCGCGGCCGTCGAGCGACGCGCCCACGCCGAGTCGGCCGAGCAGGCCCGGGAACGTGCCCACGTCCGGTGGGACGACCAGGAGTACGAGGCAGCGTTCGACAACCTGGACGAGGCCGACGGGGCCTACGCAGCGGCGCGGGCCATCGACGCGGACGAACCGCCCGACGACCTGCTGGCGGAGCGCCGCGAGACGCTCGCCGACGAGCGAGACCGACTCGCGGGTGCGCCGGTCGAGCGCGCCGACCACGCGGCGGACGTCGCGGCCGCCACCGACGACCCCGGCGGGGCGGTCGACTGGTGGGAGACGGCCGTCGAACGTTACGAGACCGCCCTCTCGCTCGACTGGGGGCGCGACGACCGGCGGTTCGGTGGCGACCCCGAAGGGATGCGCGAGGACCTCGCCGACGCCGCCCGCGAACTCGTCGCGGCGTACTGCGACCTCGCCCGCGAACACATCGAAGACGGTGACGGCGACCGCGAGGACAACCCCGACGCGGCCGCCGTCGCCTACGAACTGGCGGCGGAGGCCCTCGCCAAGGCACGGGAGGTCGCCACCGAACGAGTTCCCGACGTGCTGGACGAGGTCGAAGCCGTCGAGTCGGCACTCGAAGACCGCCGCGAGGACCTCCCGGACGTCGAGGCCCAGGCGGGCACGGAGGTCGACGGCGGCCGTACCGAAACGAGCCAGTCGGACGCCGCTGGACCGGTCGACGTGGACGGGTCGGAGGCGCCGGACACCACCGAAGGCCCGGAAGTCACGGACACCACCGAAGGCCCGGAAGTCACGGACACCACCGAAGGCCCGGAAGTCACGGACACCACCGAAGGCCCG
>Ga0207772_100343_pt1 | contig 23732 bp, 26 predicted proteins | sample A23M3SouthBayCA_2_FD_187750 | JGI IMG/M metagenome (GOLD analysis project Ga0207772, IMG submission 187750) | Aerobic enrichment media microbial communities from Eden Landing Ponds, California, USA - A23 M3 (2) (SPAdes) | ecosystem: Environmental > Aquatic > Marine > Unclassified | place...
CGATGACCGGGAGCCCGCCGACCTCGTCGACGGCCGCTTCGACCCGGTCGACGAGCGATTCCTCGTCGAGGTCCGTGACGGTCTCGCCCTCGTCGAGGGTGATCGTCGTCGAGCGGGGGACCGGCTCGCCGATGTTCTCCATGCGCTGGCGGAACAGGTCGCGGTCCTCCGTCGCGTAGATGGTGTCGAGGGGCGTCCCCATCACGTCCACGTCGTACTCGTCGAGGACGCCCTCCTCTGCGAGTTCGGCCGTGACGTTGAGTCCGGTCTGGCCGCCCAGGCCGGCGATGACGCCGTCGGGGTTCTCCTTCCGGATGATCTCGGAGATGGCTTCGGTGTTGATGGGTTCGAGGTACACCTTGTCGGCCATCTCGGGGTCGGTCATGATCGTCGCCGGGTTCGAGTTCACGAGCACGACGCGCGCGCCCTCTTCCTGGAGGGCGCGACACGCCTGTGCCCCGGAGTAGTCGAACTCGGCCGCCTGTCCGATCTTGATCGGGCCGCTACCGATAAGCAGGATCGTACGGTCCTCGTCCGCTGTCATTGTTCCTGCGGAGTCCGCACATCGTAATAAGCCCGGCGAAACAATGCGAAGCTCGAAGTCGAATTTCGAATATCGTAATGCGGCTCCGTCACACGGGTATGCGTCTCACTCCCAGCCCGACCGGACCGGTCGTCGGACCGCACACCGACGGGAACCGGCGGCTCAGTTCCCGCTGTCGGAGACGCGGTAGCGGTAGGGTTGGTCGCGGATGACCTCGACCTCGCCGGTCTGGGCGCGGCGACCGAGTATCGTCGCGACCCGGTGGGCGCTGTCGAAGTCCTCGTCGTGTTCGGCGAGCAGGTCGAGGATCTCGCTGGCCGTCATCGATCCGTCGGCGTCGGCCTCGTCGAGCACCGTCAGAATGCGCTCGAACTCGCCGTCGCGCATGGCCATACACACAGTCACTACCTGATTCCCCATATAATGCCGTCAGACAGCAGTCAGACGGCCGATTTCGGAAAATCGACGGACGGCGACCCGTCGGGGCCGTCAGACGACGGCGGGCCGGCGTCTGTCGCTTCCCGCCGTCTCCCGTCCATTGTACCGGCCGTTTCCGCGTCGCTCACCGACACTGATTGCGAGGCCCGGGCGGGGGCTAGATCGCGGTGTCGTTGCGGCCGTCGAAGTCGCGCTCGCGGCGGTACTGCTCGACGAACGCCGCCACGTCGAACTGGAGCATCTGCTCTTCGAACTCCGCCATCACGTCGTCGTCCTCGGCGTGGCTCACGGCGTGCTCCATCAGCTCGACGACCAGTTCGACGACGATCTCGTGGAGGCGTCGGGAGTCGAAGTCGCTCACCCACGCCAGCGAGAAGCCGACGTTACCGTCCTCGCTCGTGTCGGCGGCGACGACGGCGTCGGGGAACTCCTCCATGACGACGCCCATCAGGTGGACCGTCGTGAACTCCTCGTAGTCGTCGCTGGTCTCGATGGTCCCCTGGAGCACCTCGGTGAGGAACTCGGGGACGAACCGTGCCAGCGGGTGCGGGTCGAGCACGACGGCGTGGGTCCCGCCGCAGGCGCACTCGAACTCCCGCATCCCCAGGTGGAGGTCGTGGGTGTCGACCTGTTCGCCACAGGGGAGGTCGAGTTCGGACTCGCGTCCGCCGGGCACGCGCGGTTCTGCCATTGCCCGTCGTTGGGTTCTCGGGCGGTTAAAGGCCGCGATACGAGTCGAAACGCGCTCAGAACCCGCTCGCGGGCTCCGTCCCGTCGGCGAAGCCGTCGCGGCCTGGTTCCCCGGAAGGACCCGGCCGTTCGATGGACCCGCTAGAACTCGTCCTCGCTCTCGCTCGCGCGCACCTGCACGTAGGCGTCGGTCACCACGGCCAGACTGAACGCCGACACCGGGGCCTGCAGCACGACCGACGCGATCTGGAGGAGCGACCGGTCGGGGAGGCCGACCGTTCCCGGGAACACGACCGAGAGGACGGAGGCGACCGCGGGAATCGCCGCGACGATCCCGACGAGGAACAGGACGAACAGCAGGACGAGGATCTGCGCCGGCGCGTCCATGAACCGGGCGAGGCTGTGGGTCACCGTGTCGACGTAGCCGCCGTCGTACAGGGCGATGGCCTGCCGGAGATACACGAGGACGACGTTGAGGACGAGCGAGAGGACGCCCGCCGCGAGGCCGGCGATACCGGCGAGAATGGGGCTGAACACCTGCCCGAGTACGTTGGAACTCATCGAGAGGGCGAACAGGCCGACGGCGACGCCGCCGCCGAGGACCACCGCCATGACCGCTCGCTCTCGCGCGTCGTCCGAGCGGATCTCGTCGGGACCGGCGAACAGCCGGATCCCCCAGAACCGGACGAGCTGACCAACGAGCATGAACACGACGGCGAGTACCGCGGCGATCGGGAGCGCCAGGTCGAGGCTGAAGGGACCGACGAGGCTCGAAACCCCGGCCCCGGCGCCGGGCGGGCCGCCGCTCGGGCCGAAGGAACTGAACAGAGCGCGCGTGAACGTCGCGCTGGCGAACTGGTTGGCGAGCAGGAACAACAGGAAGACGCCCGTGACGAGGACGCCGTCTTCGCTGAGGAGGTCGTCGAAACCGTTCCGCAGCGCGTCACCGATCTGGAGGGCCATGTCTGTCTGCCCGGGGCGGGAACTGATAAAACCGGGCGGTGGCGTGCCACGGAACCACGCGCCGTCGCCGTCCTGTCAGGGCCAGTCGTCGCGCTCTTCGTCGGTCGATTCCGTCGGCGTCTCCGGTTCGCCGAGGTCCCACTCGGCCGCCTCGGCGGCGTCCTCGACCGGGAGGTACTCCCAGCCGGCCTGTTCGGCCAGGTCCGCGTCCTCGCCGTCGGTGCCGACGAACACGTGCCGGTCCGTGTCGAACTGCTCTTTGACGTTCTCCAGGCTCTCCTCGCGCCCGCGCGGCCCGGAGAAGAAGTCCTGTCGGATCCGGTGTTTCCGGGTGAAGTTCGTCACGACGTACGTGGGCTGTTCGGAGATGACGCCGACGTACTCGGACCACTGGCGCGCGTCGGTGAACACGCTGTCGGGGTGCGCCAGTCGCTTGAGGGCGTCGAGGTCGAACGCGAGGGTCATGTCGCCGCTGCCGCCGTCCATACACGGCACTCCGCCCTAGGGCGAAAAAAGCGCGTCGTTCCCGGTCCGCTACTGCCGCCTTCTCTGGTCTTCGAGCGTCTCGGCTTTCTCCCGGATTGCGGCCAGTTCGCGGGCTCCCTCGCCGTCGCTCGCCCCGTGCGCGTAGTTCGTCGACCAGTCGAGGACCGAGCCGGCGAACGCGCCGTCGTCGTCGCTATCGCCGTCGCTCTCGCGACCCAGGAGCCGTGCCAGTCGCTTCCGGAGGGCGCGGAACATACAGAAACCACGTCGCACAGCCTCAAAAAGGTCCGCGTGCGGCCGTTACTCGGCCGGGGCCGTCGTCTGCGCCTTCACTTCTTCGAGGTCGACGTCCTTCTCCAGCAGCAGTTCCTTCTTGTCCGCGACCTGGCGCTCCTCGCGGATGAGCTGCTTGAACTTCGACTGCTGGGAGAGGTCGCCGATCAGCACGCCGCCGATGAGCTGGCCGTTCTCGAAGGCGAGACGGCGCCACTCGCTGTCGGAGTACTTCCGCTCGGCCTCGTCGTCGCCCCGCGTCGGGTGGCCAAAGGAGAGGAACGGGAAGTCGAAGTGCGTGATGGAGTACGAGGAGACCCAGCGGAACTCCTTCTCCTCGGCGTCCGCGACCATGTTGGTCCCGGCGACAGAGCCCTGCTCCTTGGCCGAACCCCACGCGCCGTTCTGGGCCTGGGAGTCGAGGATGGTGTCGTAGAACTGGGTGATGTCGCCCGCGGCGTAGACGTCCTCGACGTTGGTCTGCATGTACTCGTCGACGACGATGCCGTCGTCGAGTTCGAGGCCGCTCCCGGCGAGGAACTCCGTGTTGAAGTCCAGACCGATGGCGACGCCGGCCCACTCGCCGTCGTAGTGGTTCCCGTCGGGGTCGACCGCGCCCGTGACGGTACCGTCGTCGTCGACCTCGAAGTGGTCGACGCCGGACTCGAACACCGGCTCGACGCCGTTCTCTTCGAGGGCCTCGTGGATGATGGCCGCGCCGTCCTCCGAGAGCGCGTAGCGCCACCAGCGGTTCCCGCGCATCAGGTACTTCGCGTCGATGCCCTGGGCGGCACAGACCGCGGCGAGGTCGATGCCGAGCAGGCCGGCCCCAACGATGATGCCCTGGTCGGCCTCGTCGGCGTGCTCGCGGATGCCGCGCGCGTCCTGGAACGTCCAGAAGTGGTGGACCCCGTCGGCGTCGCTGTTGTCGACCGGGAGCTGTGCCGGCGTCCCACCCGTCGCGACGAGCAGCTTGTCGTACTCGTAGGTGTCGCCCTCGTGGGTGTTGACCTCGTGGGCGTCGGGGTCGATGTCCGTCACGTGGGTGTTCAGCTGGAGGTCGATGTCGCGCTCCTCGTACCACTCCGGCTCGTGGATGGAGATCGGCGCTTCCGGGAGTTTGCCCTTGGCGAACTCCTTGATCAGAATCCGGTTGTACAGTGCCTCGCCCTCGTCTGTGAGGACTGTCACGGACGCATCCGGGTCCGCTTCCCGAATCGTTTCGGCCGCGGACGCACCCGCGATGCCGTCACCGATTATCACGTGCGACGTGCTCATGTACGGACGGTACGAAATCGGCCTTAAAGTGGATTGCTATCTGCGTATCGTTTGCGAGAGTTCCGGAGTCCGAGCCGAAATCGGCCGGTAGTCGCGTCTTTGAAGGCGCTGCAGTCCGTATTCGCCGACGAGATGAAGATATACCAGAACCCGCGACACTGGGCGAGCAAGAAGGCGCTGACGACGCCGGGCGTTCGGTCGGTGGCCAACTACGGGCTGGTGAAACTCCACACCAAGATCTTCCTCGGGAAGGCCGACGAGGACCGTCGGGAGGAGCGACGCGACCACCTCGACGACTTCTTCGACGCGACGATGGACACCTACGTGGCCGCGCTCCGGGCGGACTACTCGGAGGCCGAGGCCCGCGAGATTACGCACGTCCAGGCGAACTTCGACTTCTACAACCACGGCTGGACGGAGATGATGGAGTTCCCGGCCGGGGAACTCGAAGCGCACTACGAGCGCTACGCGGACTTCTTCGAGACCCACGGCATCACCATCGACGACCCGCTCGGCTCGTTCCGGCCCGCCGACGGGGTCGCCGAGGCCCCGTCGACGCCGGAGAAACTGGACGACCCGGAACATCCCCACGCGGTGGGCGGGTTCGCCGACGACGTGTACGTCGAGACCGAGGACGGCGACCTCGTCGTCGGCGGCGGCGAGGAACCCGAGGACGTGAGTCCGACGGACGCGCCGGTACTCGACGAAGACGACGTGGAGAACGCGGCCGGCGACTGACCCGAGGCGACCACAGCGTCGCCGCCCGTCCGATCATCGACTGCAGGGGCCACCTGCCGGACGCGAAACGTGGCGAACCCCACCCTGAAATGTCGGCAGCGGCGTGGACCCACGTCGCGTTCTGAGCGGTCCTCGCCCCCCAGCGAGTCCCCCTCACACGGTCCGCGGCCGACGGCTCCGAGACCCGGCGGATGTGGCCACGCGGTCGAAGCTCGCTTCCCAGTGACTCCCGATGCTGACCGCTGTACCGTACGCGCGATACGATACACTCTGAATATAGAGTGATTGGATAATAAAACTTACTTATCTATCAACATATGTCTGACGATAATTAGGGTATTGATATGTAGTGGTAACTATCCGGGGCCGACGCGAAGATAAGTGGTACCGTCGCGGTCAGTCAGCGGGTTCCGATTCGGGGGCATTCGGACGCTCGCCGTCGCGGTCGTCGATGCGGTCGGCGCACTCGAACCCGGCGACGACGCCGCCGTTGAGCGAGCGCTCGGGGTACTGCGCGCGCGAGGCCATGCCGGCGTAGTACAGCCCGTCGGCGACGGCGTCGCCCAGGTCGTACGGGACGACCATGTCGAGGTAGCCGCGCTCGTACACCGGCGCAGTCCGCGGGTTCCGGGCCGTCCGAATCCAGTTGACGGCCTCGCGGTCGAACTGCGGGAACAGCGCTTCGATGCCGCTGAACCAGGTCTCGGCAACCTCGTCGTCGGTCTGCTGCCAGACGTCTTCGGACTCGTCCTGGATGTACCGAGCCACGTACAGCAGGTGTTCGCCGCCGTAGCGGTCGGCGGACACGAAGTTCGTGTGCTCGATGAGCGCGCCGAAGGGCGCGTCGTCGGCGATGTTCAGCCAGTAGGTGTCGAGCAGCGACTCGTCCATGCTGATGACCGAACACACGGTCCCCTGGAAATCGATGTCACAGGCGTAGCCGGTCAGTCCCTCCAGCACGTCGGGCATCGTCGCCACGACGACGCTGTCCACGTCGTGAGTTGTCGCGTCCTCGCCGTCGGTCGCCGTCAGCGACGAGACGCGCCCGCCGCTCGTCTCGATGTCGGTCACGCGCGTGCCCGTCTCGATGTTCTCGCGGCCGACGGCGTCGACGAGCGCGTCGAGCAGTCGGCCGAAGCCGCCGTCGAAGTAGCCGAGTATCTCGCCGTTCAGGAGGTCTCGCTCCCCGCGGAACTTGATGCGGCCCAGCAGCCACGCGGCGCTCACGTCACCCTTTCGGCTTCCGAACTTCGCGTCCAGTAGCGGCTCGAAGAACGTCTCGTAGACGTTCTGCGTGGTGTGTTCGCGGGCGAACTGCTCGACGGGCACGTCCTCGAAGTCCTCCAGTCGCTCGTAGGTATCGAACTTCGGGACGCCGCCCCGCACGTCGATATCGAGCGTGAGCATCCCCAGCCTGAACTTGTCGTAGAGGCTCCAGTGGGGAAACGAGAGGATCTCCCAGGGCTTGTCCATCGGGTGGACGACGCCGTCGACGTAGTAGGCGTTCTTCCCGACGCGCCACTCGACGGCGTCGCCGAGACCGAGGTCCTCCGCGAGGTCGACGATGGTCTCCTCTGACTTCGAGAGGTGGTGATAGAACTTCTCGATTGGGTCGCCGGCCGTCTCGTAGGTGGCGGCCAGTCCGCCGAGGTCTTCGCTCGCCTCGAAGACGCGCACGTCGTGGCCGCGCTGTTTCAGCCGATACGCTGCCGAGAGGCCGGCGATACCGCCGCCGACGACGCCGATCATACACCGACGTATCAGCGGTCGTGGGATTTAGTTTGCGCTTTGGCCGGTCCGGCGTCGGTCGGCTCCACCGTCCCGGCGTCAGTGGCCCGTCTCGACCCCGGTTCCGTCTCCCACTCCCTGGAGGCGGTTCGTCGCCTCGAACTCGGCGGCCGACGCCTGCTGGAACTCGAGGACGGCGACGGTGCCGGTCGGCTCGTTGTCCTCGAACCAGAGCTTGCCGTTGTACAGGTCCATCATCACCGAGACGAAGTAGATGCCGAAGCCGCCGGCGGTCTGGTCGGGGGTGAGTCCGCGCTCGAACACGGTGGCTTTCAGTTCGTCGCTGATTCCCGGCCCGTCGTCTGCGATCCGGAGCTGGAGCCAGTCGCTGGCTTCCTGGACCGAGACCGTCACCGTGGGGGTGGCGGTGTCGTTGTGGTCGATGGCGTTCCGGAGGATGCTCAGCAACACCTCTTCGAGCAGTTTGTTCGCCTGAACGTAGTGGCCGCCGGACAGCGTACACTCGATCGACGGGCACTCGTACTCCGACCTGACCGTCCGGACCGACCGACGGACCGTCGCGTCGAGGTCGACGACCTCCAGGCGCTCCGCCTCGCTGGCCGTCACCGTGTTGTTGATGTCGCGGATGGTCTCGCTCATGTCGGTGAGCCGCCCGCACCAGGTGACGATGCTGTCGAGGTGATGTCGCTCCGACGGGGGCACTTCGTCGCGGACGTGTTCGGCCCGCCCGCGGATGACGACCATCGCGTTGTGCAGCGAGTGTCTGAGGACGCCGTTGAAGAACTCGATCTGCTCGCGGCGACGCTTGACCGACCCCCGGCTCTGCCGGAGTTCGCGCTCGCGTTCGACCTGATCGAGCGCGACCTGCGTGGTCTGTGCCAGGACCTCGGCGTACCGCCTGTCCTCCGTGGCGAACGTCTCGTCCTCGGTCGTCCCGATGACCAGCACGCCGTGCGTGCCGAGCGGGAGCATGAGCGCGCGCTCCAGCGTGCCGACGCCCTCGTCCTCGAGGTTGACCGTCGTTCGTTCCCCGCGCTCGTAGGTCTCCCACAGCGGGTTTTTCCCCGGTTGATCCGGCGTCGCAGTCAGCAGGTCGTCGTCGACCTGTTCGTCGACCGCCTCGCTGACGACCGCCGGTTCGAGGCGGTCGCCTCGCTGGAGGTGTACGCTCGCCGCGTTCTGATCGAGGACCGCCGTCGAGAACTCGACCGCCATCTCCGCGATGGACTCCGCGGTCTCAGCGCCGATGAACTGCTGGGTGGCCGACTGGAGGGCTTCGAGTCGCTCCTGGCGGCGCTGCTGACCGGTCACGTCTCGGAGGACGACCAGCCGGCCGCGCTCCTGGCCGAACTGGTCGGTAATCTCCGTCGTCCGGGGGTTGTAGTACGTGAACGGCTCGCCGAAGGTGAACACCTCGCCCCGGTCGATCTGTTCGAGCAGTCCCGGAGCGAGGTCGTCGAGCGTGTTTCCCACCGGCTTCGGGTGGTCGAGCACGCTCGCGGCCGCCGCGTTGAAATCGACGACGACGCGCTCGTCGTTCAGCGCGATGACCGGGTCGGGGAGGTCGTCGACGAGGCCGTCGCCGGACAGTTGCGACACCGACAGCGAGTCGTCCTCGAACAGCGCCCAGCCCACGAGCGCGGTGTTGAGCGAGAAGGCGATCGGCGTGAAATCGAGCCCCGGGTGGAGCGTGAGACCGGTGGTGTGCGCGACCGAGACGGCCAGGGGAAGCCCCGCGCCGGTGACGATGGCCGCGGTCTGTTTCCGGTAGACGTTGTGCGACTCGAAGAGGAACTCGACGAGGAGCACGTATCCGAAGACGAGCAGGGCGTAACTGACGGCCGACTGGACGGCATAAATCGGGCCTCGATACACGACAAACAGCGTCGCGCCGCGCTGTGCGACGGGGAGCACCGTCGGCTCGACCAGTCCGTGTATCGGTGCCGTCAGGAGCAACAGCACGTAGACGTTCGGGACGAGCACCACGGGGGCGAGGCGGGCCGGCGTGAGCCACTCGCGTCGGCCCGTGTAGACCAGCGCGAACACGACCCACAGCGCGACGACCTGTGCCGCGACGATTCGGTCGACGACGTGGGCCGTTGCGGCCGCGTCCAGCGTGGCGGCGAGGAGTTGAGCGATCGAGACCACACACCAGACGCTTCCCACGAGGGCAAGGACGCCGTACGAGAGTGCGCCGGGCCGGTCTCGGTTCTGTGACGCCATGTACGCGACGGTGAGCGTCGTGACCACTCCCCCCGCGTTTCCGAGGATGGCGACGGCGACGAAGTCGACATCCATGGCTGAGTCTAGCGGACAGACACTGGTTCGACTCTTATTGCTTTGGGCCGGTTCTCACTCGTGAGAGCGAACTGCTGTGCCGGTTCGCTACCTTTTTGCCTACACTGCTGAAATTCCCGGGCATGCTGACAGTCCGGGCGCCGGCTACCAGTGCGAACCTCGGGAGCGGCTTCGACGTGTTCGGTGTCGCACTGGAGCGTCCGGCCGACGTCGTCCGCCTGGAGAAGGCCGACCGGGTGACCATCGAGGTGACCGGAGCGGGCAGCCAGTACATCCCCGAGGACCCCGACAAGAACACCGTCGGCGCCGTCGCCGAGGCGCTCGACGCGCCCGCCCGAATCCAGATCGACAAGGGCGTCCGTCCGGCCTCCGGGCTCGGCTCCTCCGCCGCGAGCGCCGCTGCTGCCGCCGTGGGCCTGAACGAACTGTACGACCGCGGTCACACGCGCGAGGAACTGGTCCCCATCGCCGCGAAGGGCGAGGCCGTCGTCTCGGGCGACGCCCACGACGACAACGTCGCCCCCTCGATTCTGGGCGGGTTCACCATCGCGACGGACCAGGGCGTCACGCAGGTCGACGCCGACATCCCGCTGGTCGCCTGCCTGCCCGACATCGTCGTCTCGACCCGCGACGCGCGCCGGGTCGTCCCCGAGACCGCCCGGGTCGAACAGGTCGTCGAGACTGTCGGGAACGCCGCGTCGCTCACCACCGGGATGCACCGCGACGACCCCGAACTCGTCGGTCGGGGGATGCACGACACCATCGTCACGCCCGCCCGCGCGAAACTCATCGACGGCTACGAGACCGTCCGGGAGGCGGCGCTCGACGCCGGCGCGACCGGCGTCACCATCTCCGGGGCCGGCCCGACCGTCATCGCGGCCTGCGCCGAGGACGACCGACGGCGGATTGCGAGCGCGATGCTCGACGCCTTCGGGGACCGCGGCGTCGACGCGCGCGTCTACCAGACCCGAATCGGCCGCGGCGCGGAGATATTCTGACCGCTGGACCGGTCGCGTCTCGCCGGTCAGCCGGCGACGAACTCGGGCGCGACGGCGACAAGTGCGAGCAGGCACACCAGGACCAGAATCGCCGTCACACGGAGGACACCGGCCGCCAGCCGCCGGTCTGTTGGCAGTAGCTCGGCGACGCCGGACAGGACGGCCCCGGCCAGCAGAAAGAGCACTGCTACCGAGGCGGACTCGCCGACGAGCGTCGAATAGGCGTACAACAGGGCGAACGCGAGCGCGCCGGCGAACATGACGGTCGCGTGACGGCGGCCGGACGGCTCGCGAAAGATCGCGTCGCTGATGGTGGAGGGCATCACGCGTCTCTGCGTTCACCGGCCGAAAAACACTTTCGGCGACCTCGACCGACACGACCGGCGACGAGCGCACCCTTTTGCTCAGGTGGGCGGACGCATTTGGACAACCATTTAACGGACCCCGGAGAATCCGCGGCTATGTCGAACCCGCGAATCCTGATCCTCGGCCCGCCGGGAGCCGGCAAAGGAACGCAGAGCGCGAAGCTCGCCGACGAGTACGGCGTCGAACACGTCACCACGGGCGACGCGCTCCGCGCGAACAAGGACATGGACATCAGCGACATGGACACGGAGTACGACACTCCCCGTGAGTACATGGAGGCGGGCGACCTCGTCCCGGACGCAGTGGTCAACGCTATCGTCGACGAGGCGCTCTCGCAGGCCGACGGCTTCGTGCTCGACGGCTACCCGCGCAACCTCGACCAGGCGGAGGAACTGGAGGGCATGACCGACCTCGACGTGATCCTCTCGCTCGACGTCTCGCGCGAGGAACTGGTCGACCGCCTCACCGGTCGCCGCGTCTGTGACGACTGCGGCACGAACTACCACGTCGAGTTCAATCAGCCCGAGGAGGAGGGCGTCTGCGACGAGTGCGGCGGCAACCTCATCCAGCGCGACGACGACAACGAGGAGTCCGTCCGCAACCGACTGGACGTCTTCGACGACAACACCGCGCCCGTCATCGCCCACTACGAGGACCACGACGGGTTCGTCGCCATCAACGGCGAGCAGACGCCCGACGAGGTGTGGGAAGACATCGAAGCCGCCGTCGACGAGCGCACGGCCTGAGACCGGCCTGAACCGCCGTTCGAGGGCGACGCTACCGTGACGGACAGAGTAAAACGTTGATATGCCGTCGTACCACAAGCACACACAATGGCACGTACCGCGCCGAAGGTAGAACGACTCGCCGAGGACGGCGAGGAACTGACCGACGCGCTCGCGACGGTCCTCTCCGTGGCCGAAGAGCAGGGGACCGTCACGTGGAGCGATGTCAGTGACGACATCACGAGCGGCGAGTGGGGCCGGCTCATCGAGTCCGGCCTGCTCATCGACGCCGACGGCGAGGGCTTCGTCGTCGACGACCCCGAGGGCGTCCGTGAGGCGCTCGAAGACGCCGACGCCGCCCCGAGCGACGACGACGAGGACAGCGGCTGGTCGACGTGGGACAAGCTCGCCGGGCTCGGAACGCTCGGCCTGTTCGCCGGCTACTCGTTGACCTCCGTCAGAGACGTCATCGCGGGCGGGTTCGTCGATATCTTCCTCGGTCCGCTCAACGACTTGCTGCCCTTCTACGTCGTGATTCTGGTGCTCGCGGTCATCACCGGGACGACCTCGACTATCCTGCAGGACAATCTCATGGACATGTCCGGGATGGGCGACCACCAGGAGAAGATGGAGGACTTAAAAGAACGTCGGGAGGCCGCCAAGGAACGGGACGACCAGGAGGCTCTCGACCGCCTCGAACAGGAGCAGATGGAGCTGATGACCGACCAGATGGGTATGTTCAAACAGCAGTTCCGCCCGATGGTGTGGATCATGCTGGTCAACATCCCGCTGTTCCTCTGGATTTACTGGATCGTCTTCGGCGGCGGCCAGATTCACGACCCGACCCCGCCGGTCATCACGCTCCCCATCTTCGGCGAGGTGGAGGCCTGGCAGAACGCGGTCGCCGGCCCGATCCAGGCGTGGATCCTCTGGTACTTCCTGTGCTCGCTCTCCTTTACCCAGATCATCCGGAAGGCCCTCAACGTCGAGACGACGCCGACCGGATAGGCGCGAAGAGACAGCCCTTTCTACCGGGACCACCCGAACTCCTGTATGTTGATCACCGTCTCCGGTCCGGCCGGCAGCGGCAAGAGCACGCTCGCCAAGAGCCTGGCCGACGCGCTGGACTACGAACACGTCAGCGGCGGTGACATCTTCCGCTCGCTCGCCGAGGACCGGGGGATGACGCCGCTCGAACTGAACAAGGCCGCCGAGGAAGACGACCAGATCGACCGCGACCTCGACCGGCGGCTCCGTGACATCGCCGCCGAGCGCGACGACCTCGTGCTCGAATCCCGTCTCGCCGGGTGGATGGCCGGCGAGTACGCCGACATCAAGCTCTGGCTGACCGCGCCGCTGGACGTGCGGGCCGACCGCATCGCGACGCGCGAGAACAAGCCCCTCGAACAGGCCAAGACGGAGACGCGAGAGCGCGGCGAGAGCGAGGCTCAGCGCTACAGCGACTACTACGACATCGACTTCGACGACCTCTCCATCTACGACCTGTCGGTCAACACCGCCCGCTGGGACCCGCAGGGGGTCCTGAGCGTGACGCTGCACGCCGTCGAGTCCTACAGCCCTGACGGCGACGAGGGGAAAGCGCCGGTCGAGAACGTCCGGTACGAGTTCTGAACCGATGACGCTCCGCGCCCCGCCCGACGACCGCGACGTCGAGTCGCTCCTGTCGTTCGGCGTCGTCAACCTCGACAAACCGCCGGGCCCGTCGGCCCACCAGGTCGCGGCCTGGGTGCGCGACGCCGCCGGCCAGGACCGGGTCGCCCACGGCGGCACGCTCGACCCGAAGGTGACGGGCTGTCTGCCAATCTTGCTCGGCGACGCCGCCCGGATGGCGCGGGTCTTCGACGACGCGGTCAAGGAGTACGTCGCGGTGCTGGAACTCCACGACCGCGCACCGGCCGACGTCGAGGACGTCATCGCCGAGTTCGAGACCGAAGTCTACCAGAAGCCGCCGCGCAAGAGCGCGGTGAAGCGCCAGCTTCGCTCCCGGCGGATTCACGCGCTCGACGTGCTGGAACGCGAGGAGCGCCGCCTCCTCCTGCGGGTGCGCTGTGAGTCGGGGACGTACGTCCGGAAGCTGTGTCACGACATCGGGCTGGCGGCGGGGACCGGCGCGCACATGGGGGACCTCCGCCGGACCGCGACCGGGACGTTCGACGACGGGTCGCTGCGGACGATGCACGACCTCGTCGACGCGCTGGCGTTCGCCGAGGAGGGGAACGAGGCCCCGCTGCGCGACGTGGTCCGGCCGGCCGAGCGCGCACTGGTCCACCTCCCGCGGGTCGTGGTCGCGCCGAGCGCCGCCCGCGAAGTCGCCGAGGGCGCGCCCGTGTACGCGCCGGGCGTCGTCGCCGTCGAACCGTCCGAGGTGGGCGACGCCGTTCCCGAACGCGACGCGCCGGTCGTCGGCGTGACGCCCGACGGGTCGGCGGTCTGTCTGGGCACGCTCGTCGGCGACCCGGACGCAGACGACGGACTCGTGGTCGAACTCGGTCGCGTACTGGTCTGACTCGCGTCCGCGAGTGAATCGGCTGCCTCCGTGGGAAAACCTAACTTGATTCGTCACGAAGATTACGTATGGTCCGGTGGTTCGACCCCGAGGAGGCGGACCCTGCGCGGTGGCGCGGTGAGGGGCCACACGACGACTTGCGGTGCGGTGACGAGACGGTGTCGGTCCTCGACCGGGCGATTCGTACGCCGGTGCCCTACCAGTACGAGGTCGACATCCACCACGACGCGGACGTGGCCGAGCAGTTCCGCTCACACGAGTACGACAACGCCCGCGTCATCTACAACTGCGGCATCGACGAGACGCGCCGGATCAAACTGCTGACCCGCGGCGTCTTCTGGGGCGGTTCCGGGCCGCACCAGCGCTTCCAGGCCCAGTACCGGCGGCCGCCGCCACCCGCCGAAGACCCCCCGTTCGGCGAGTACACGGTCTGGAGCCGCTATCACCACGGGACGATCGAACAGACGGATGGTGGAGTGGCCTTCGTCGAGGACGACACGGGTCCACACGAAACGATGCGCACGCTCGAGTGGGACGACCTGTTCGACCCGGTCAAGGAGCGCCTCGTCGAGCTGGAACTGATACGCAACCCGGAGTTCGCGCGGTATCGGCTGGTGGAACGCGGCGAGTGGGAGGAGTACCGCACCCGATTTCGCTACGACACGGACGCCTTCGCCGTCGGTCCGTAGCCTCGCCAGCCGTCGCCACGGTCACCGCCGAGCGCGCACCGTTTCTGAAATCCTTTTATCCGCGAAACGACTGCTATCGGGTATGACCGAGCAGGACGCTGCCGACGACGCGGCCGCGACCGAGGAGTCGACCGGCGAGGCGGGCCAGCGAGCCGCCGAGACGGCGGATGCCGCCGACGTGGACCTGGAGGACGCGCCCGAGGACGTCTCCGTCGAGGACGTGGACCTCGACGTCGAGGCCGACGAGGCGCTGGTCGACCGCGTCGCGGAGTCCGACCCGGAGGCCGTCGCCCGCGAACTGGCCGCGCTGCGGACGCGCGTCGAGAGCCTCGAATCGCAACTCGACCAGCGCAACGACGAGGTCGAGGAACTGGAGTCGAAGCTCAAGCGAAAGCAGGCGGACTTCCAGAACTACAAGAAGCGGATGAAAAAGCGTCGCGAGCAGGAGCAACAGCGCGCCACGGAGGACCTCGTGTCGCGACTGCTCGACGTGCGCGACAACCTCGACCGGGCGCTCGACCAGGACGAGGACGCCGACATCCGGGGCGGCGTCGAATCCACGCTGCGCCAACTCGACGACGTGCTCGACGCCGAGAACGTCGACGTGATCGACCCCGACCCCGGGGAGGACGTGGACCCGACCCAGCACCAGGTGCTGGCCCGCGTCGAGAGCGACCAGGACGGCGGGACCATCGCGGACGTCCACCGCCCCGGTTACGAGATGGCCGAGAAGGTGCTCCGCGAGGCGCAAGTCACCGTCTCCGAGGACGAGTAACGGTCGGTCGACGGCCGGCGAGCGGTCGTATTGCGGTACAGTAAATAACCACCGGTCGCCCCATCCCGCGGAGTATAAAACCGCCCGGAGGCGCGCCCTCGTGACGGTTCTCGCATCAGTACATCTAGCAACTTTTAACCGGCCGAGTCCGCTATGAGCCGATAACATGGCGAGCAACAAGATTCTGGGTATCGACCTCGGGACCACGAACAGCGCGTTCGCGGTCATGGAAGGCGGCGACCCCGAAATCATCGTCAACGCCGAAGGCGAGCGCACGACGCCCTCCGTCGTGGCGTTCGACGACGGCGAGCGACTCGTCGGGAAGCCCGCGAAGAACCAGGCGGTAAAGAACCCCGATCAGACCATCCAGTCGATCAAGCGCCACATGGGCGAGGACGACTACTCGGTCACCCTCGACGGCGAGGAGTACACGCCCGAGCAGGTCTCGGCGATGGTCCTCCAGAAGATCAAGCGCGACGCCGAGGAGTACCTCGGCGACGAGATCGAGAAGGCCGTGATCACCGTTCCGGCGTACTTCAACGACCGACAGCGCCAGGCGACCAAGGACGCCGGCGAGATCGCCGGCTTCGAGGTCGAACGCATCGTCAACGAGCCGACGGCGGCCGCGATGGCCTACGGGCTGGACGACGAGTCCGACCAGACCGTCCTCGTCTACGACCTCGGCGGCGGGACCTTCGACGTGTCCATCCTCGACCTCGGCGGCGGCGTCTACGAGGTCGTCGCGACCAACGGGGACAACGACCTCGGCGGCGACGACTGGGACCACGCCGTCATCGACTACCTCGCCGACCAGTTCGAGGACGAACACGGCATCGACCTGCGCGACGACCGACAGGCCCTCCAGCGCCTGACCGAGGCCGCCGAGGAGGCCAAGATCGAACTCTCCTCGCGCAAGGAGACTCGCATCAACCTCCCGTTCATCGCGACCACAGACGACGGCCCGCTGGACCTGGAGGAGAAACTGACGCGCGCGAAGTTCGAGAGCCTGACCGAGGACCTCATCGAGCGCACCGTCGGCCCGACGGAGCAGGCGCTGGCCGACGCCGGCTACGACAAGGGCGACATCGACGAGGTCATCCTCGTCGGCGGTTCGACGCGGATGCCCCAGGTCCAGGAGCAGGTCGAGGAGATGACCGGCCAGGAGCCGAAGAAGAACGTCAACCCCGACGAGGCCGTCGCGCTCGGCGCGGCCATCCAGGCCGGCGTCCTCTCCGGCGACGTGGACGACATCGTCCTGCTCGACGTGACGCCGCTGTCGCTCGGCGTCGAGGTCAAGGGCGGCCTGTTCGAACGGCTCATCGAGAAGAACACGACCATCCCGACCGAGGAGTCGAAGATCTTCACGACCGCCCAGGACAACCAGACGCAGGTCCAGATCCGCGTCTTCCAGGGCGAGCGTGAAATCGCCGAGGAGAACGAACTGCTCGGCGCGTTCGCGCTCTCTGGCATCCCACCGGCCCCGGCCGGCACCCCGCAGATCGAGGTCTCGTTCAACATCGACGAGAACGGCATCGTCAACGTCGAGGCCGAGGACAAGGGCTCGGGCAACAAGGAGGACATCACCATCGAGGGCGGCGCCGGCCTCTCCGACGACCAGATCGAGGAGATGCAACAGGAGGCCGAACAGCACGCCGAGGAGGACGAGGAGCGTCGCGAGCGCATCGAGGCCCGCAACGAAGCCGAGGCGTCGGTCCGCCGCGCCGAGACCCTGCTCGACGAGAACGAGGAGGAGATCGACGACGACCTCCGGTCCGACATCGAGGCGAAGATCGAGGACGTCGAGGAGGTCCTCGAAGACGAGGACGCCGAGAAAGAGGACTACGAGGCGGTCACCGAGGCCCTGAGCGAGGAACTTCAGGAGATCGGCAAGCAGATGTACCAGGAGCAGGCCCAGCAGGCCGCCGGCGGCGCTGCGGGTGCGGGTCCGGGCGGCGCGGCAGGTGCGGGTCCCGGCGGGGCCGCCGGTCCGGGCGGCGCGGCCGGCGGAGCCGCCGAACAGGGTGAGGAGTACGTCGACGCCGACTTCGAAGACGTTGACGACGAGGACGAGGACTAACGATACGAGTCCGAGCCGTCGGCTCGATAGACGAACGCAGTGAGTCTATCGGTGTTTCAGAACGCGACTGGAGGGAGCGGTTCGAGTGACGAGGACTACCGGGACGAATCCGAGCCGTCGGCTTGGAGCCCGCCCGGGATGACGCTTTCCCGCCAGAGAAACCGAGTAGCGCGCCCGTTTCCGAGCGAGGGTTTTCCCGCCGCGATTAGTCGTGGTCAAGCAGCGTCGTCTCGACGTCCTCTTGTGCCAGCAGCCGTCGAGCGACGACGACGAGTCCGTTGTTGAGGCCGTTTCCGAAGATCGCCCGTTCCTCGCCGGTGTCGTGGTCGATCGAACTGACGAGGATCTCCGAGCGGTCGACGAGCAGGAGGCGACCGACCGCGGCGTCCGCGGCGCGGTCCGCCTCGCGTTCGAGCCAGCCCAGTTCAGATGGAACGGCGACAGCGTTGGGGATTTCCCGCTCGACCAGCTCTTTGGCTTCGTTCGATGCCGTCCCGATCGACAGGACGACGCCGTCGTCGAGCGCGGTGAGCGTCTCCGTCAGCGAGTCAGTTAGCACGGCGTCGCTCCCGACGATCAACACGACCTCGTCGGTCGCGTCCTGGATGAGTCGTAGCGCCCGGTTCTCGACGGCGTCGGTCCCGGTGAGCGACCAGATCTCGGGCCGGTCGCCGTCGTCGTCCCCGTCGACGGTCTGGATGTCTTCGAGCGCGGTCTGGAACCGCTGGATCTTGGTCTCGTACTGGTCGCGGAGCGTCTCGGTCGCTTCGGCCAGCGGGACGGCCTTGAACCGCTGCGGACTCGAGTGCTGGACTTCCACCAGCCCCTTCGCCTCGAGGACGCGGACCGCGTCGTAGACCCGCGTGCGCGGAACGTCCGTCACCTCGCTGAGCGATTTGGCCGTGCCGTGTGGCATCCGGGAGAGTCCCACGAAACACTTCGCCTCGTACTCTTTCAACCCCAGTTCCTGGAGTATCTCGACTGCATCTTCGTGTGTCAATTCTGATGTCATGTGTCCCAACCTAGTAACCCCGTCTGTTCTGGGGCGTTGTCGATTTTTGTCCCTTCAGGTAAAAAGACGTTATCACTGTCTTCTCCGGCGGTTCGTCCTCAGACGGGTGACATCCCGAATACTTCTTCCGACGAGATAGACACGGCGTCGTGACGTGTTTTTGGAACTTTGATCCGAGTGACAATTGGGATTTACCCAGTTAATCACAAAACGATTATGCCGGAGAAGGACGTACCAGTGGCTGGCACGCAGCACCACATGTGTCCCAACCACATCGGCTGCGTGCCACTTTCCCCCCACAAGCCCCTTTCAGGGGGCCTCTCGTCCATTGTGGCCTTTTTTGGAGAGCCTCGGCTCCGGCGGTGACCTCCGCCACACGACCGTACTGATAATGGCGTTTTTGCGAATGATAACAACAGTACTAAGTCGCTCGACTGTCGGTCTGGTGACAATGAACGGCCCGAACGGGTCGTCGTCGTCGAACGCAGACGACGATCCCGACGTTATCCACGCGAACTTCGACTGGGATTCGGTTTCGCCGTCGATGGCCGTCGTCGAGACCGTCGCGATCGCCGCGGATCGGAAGCCGACGGATCTGAAGCCGCTCATCGAGACCTTCGATCCTGACGCCCTCGATACGCTGCTCGGGAACGCAGACTCCACCGAGTCGAATATCACGCTCGCTTTTCACGTCGACGAGTTCCACGTGACCGTCACCGGTGACGGCGACGTGTTCGTCGAGTTGAGCCGACTCCGGTCGTGAGTCCGGGCCGTCCACGCGACTCACCGGTCACGCGCTCTCGTTCGAGAGCGTCACCGTATCGAGCGTCGCGGTCCGCTCGCCAGGTGCGCCGAGGGGGCGGCCGGTCCACCGGAGTGTGACGGTATCGCCCGGTTCCAGATAGAAGCCGACCGAGGCGTCGCCGTCGAGGTAGTTCCCGTCACCGTCCGCGTCCACCCGCGGGTCGTCGACAGCGAGGGTGTCCCCGCCGCTGACCGGTAGTCTGCCCTCGTCGGCCCACGTCAGTCGGGTGCTGGCGTTCCGGTCCGCGTCGGTGACGACCACGGTCAGTTCCCGCGTCGCGGTGTCGGTGAGCGTCTCGCCCTCGTAGGTGAGCGTCACCGTTCCCGTCTCGGCGTCGAACTGGCCGTCGACGGTCGCCGACGGCGCGGCGGTTCGGAGGTCGGCTCCCGGGCCGACCACGAGGGCGGCCAGTCCGGCGAGCGCGAGCGCCGCGAGTCCCCAGACGGCGATTCGCTCGACGGTGACGACACCTCGGCTGCGGGGCGACGCAGGACTCATTGCCGGAGACCTCTGCCGGCACGAAAATAAGCGCCCCGGTACCGCGCTCGGTTCGGTCCGACTCCGCGCTGCGCCGGGTCGGACCTGGAACCCGTTCTTTTCAAGTGGCTCAATCGTCTATGCCTCCTACAACGAATGAGTCAGGATTTCTACGAGATACTGGGTGTCTCGCGGGACGCCTCCGAAGACGAGATCAAGGAGGCCTACCGGGAGAAAGCCCGGGAGTACCACCCGGACGTGAGCGACGAGCCGGACGCCGAGGAGAAGTTCAAGCAGGCCAAGAAGGCCAAGGAAGTGCTGACCGACGACGAGAAGCGCCAGATGTACGACCAGATGGGCCACGAGCGCTTCGAGCAGGCGGAGAAGCGCGGCGGTGCCGGCGGCGGGGCCAGCCGCGGCGGGATGGGCGGCGACCCGTTCGGCGGGGCCGGCGGCTTCGACATGCAGGACATCTTCGACCAGTTCTTCGGTGGCGGCGGTCGCGGCGGTGGCGGAAACCGCCCGCGCCAGGGCCAAGACCTCCAGACCCGACTGGACATCGACCTCGAAGAGGCCTACGAGGGCGCGACGAAGCAACTGACCATCACGCGCCCGGAGGCCTGTGACGACTGCGACGGGGCCGGTCACCCGCCCGACGCCGACTCGCAGACCTGTCCCGAGTGCAACGGCCAGGGCCAGACGACGCACGTCCAGCAGACGCCGATGGGCCGCGTCCAACAGACCGCCACCTGTCGGCGCTGCGAGGGCGAGGGCACGCTGTACGACGAGACCTGCTCGACCTGTCGCGGCGACGGCGTCGTCCAGAACGAGGCGACTCTGGAGGTCGAGGTCCCGGCCGGCATCGCCGACGGACAGACGCTCCGGATGGAACGCGAGGGCGCGCCGGGCGAGCGCGGCGGGCCCAACGGCGACCTGCTCATCCAGGTGAGCGTCCGCGACCACCCCGACTTCGAACGGGACGGCGACGACCTCACCCACCAGCATCCCATCTCGTTCCCGCAGGCCGTCTTCGGCGACACCATCAACGTCCCGACGCTCGACGGCGAAGTCGAGTTCGACGTGCCGAGCGGGACCCAGAGCGGCGAGGTGTTCCGCCTCGAAGGCAAAGGGATGCCCCGCCTGCGTCGTCGCGGCAACGGCGACCTCTACGTCCAGGTGCAGGTCGTCACGCCAGACGACATGAACGCCGAGCAGAAGGAGGCCTTAGAGCAGTTCGCCGAGGCCGGCGGCGAGGAGGTCGACGTGGGGGAGGGCTTCTTCGAGAAACTCAAGAACTCCCTGTAGTCAGCGCCCGCTCGCCGCCGTCCCGTTCGAACCGAGTCGACTATCGTACTTCGACAGCGCCCGCGAGAGCGCCCGGTCTGCGTCGATGTATAGCTGCTCACACAACGCCAGCAGCGCGAACAGCGCGTCCCCGAGTTCGTCCTTGTGGCCCGCGCGCTTTTTCACCGGCGGGACCGAACGGCCGCGTATGCAGGTACTCGCCGACCTCGTCGCGGACGCACGCGAGCGCGACGGTGTGCTGTTTCGCTCGCCCGAGCGCTCGACGCCGTACAGCTATCGGGACTTCGCCACGAACGCCTGGAAGGGGGGCAACCTCCTCCGGCACTACGGCGTCCGACACGGCACGCGGGTCGCCGTCGTCGTCGGTCCCAAAGAACCCAGCGATGACGACGACCCCGGCTATCTGCGTGACGGCCCGGACGCCCTCCTCGCGTTCCTGGCGGCGGGCCTCGACGGCGCAGTCGTGGACGTTGACCCGCCGAGCGCGGTGGACGCGACGGCGCTGGTCGCCCCGGCGGCGTGGCTCGACCGCTACACGCTCGGACCGGGGACGAAGGGACTGGCCTACGGCGGGCCGGTCGATGACCCGACGGTCGCCCAGTTCGAGCGGGAACTGTGGAGCGAGAACCCGCTCCAGCCGCCGGGCGAACTCGCCCCCGACGACGCCCTGCTGGCGGCCGACCGGACGTACACGCACGGGGAACTGCTGGCCGAGAGCCGCCGCGTCGCGGCCGACTACGGTATCGACGCGGAGACGACCGTCGCGGTACGCGCGCCGATGACGAGCGCCGGCGCGCTGGTCGCCGGTCTGCTCGCGCCGATGCGGGTCGGTGCGACGGTGGTGTACGGCGACGCGGACGCCGCCGACGTGGCCGTCGCCGACGGAGACGCGCCGGAAGAAGTGGTCGTTCGGACGGACGAGGCGACGCCGTAATCGGGGGTCTCGGCCGGCGCGCAGCCGCGGTCAGCGCGACGCGCGGTACTCGCCGTGCTTGACGCCGAGCAGCAGGGTCACCACGCCGAAGACGAGCAGTCCGCCCATGACCATCATCACGGTACTGGTCGTCATCGGACTCATGAACGTCCCGACAGCGAGGACGCCGAAGAGGACGATGAACGCGGCGGCCGTCTTGATTTCGTCGAATTCCATGACAACGGAGCGTTCGGGCCGGATTCGTCTAAACGTTCGCCTACCGGTCACTCGGTGGGCCGAACGAGGTCCGCGAGCGTCACGAGCAGGCCGAGCAGCCACCCCACCGGGAACGAGATCGCGAGCCAGATGACGACGTAGGCGAAGCCCTGGCGCTCGAAGTTCTCGATGAAGAAGTCCGCGACCCCGACGACGGTCAACACCTCGTAGAGGAACCACCGCGAGAGCGAGTCGCTCGCGGGGATGACGACCGAGGCGACGGCCGTCGAGTACAGCGCGGCGACGACCGGCGGGAGGAAGATGGCCGTCATCGCGAAGGGATACGCGAGCGCCACCGTGGTCCCGCGACCGCCGACCCGCCTGAACGTGACGGCGAGCGCGGCGGAGACGGTGGCCACGCCGCCCGCGACCGCGACGGCGGTGAAGCCGCCCGACACCAGGTCGATGCTCCCGGGCTCGTAGCGCGCGAGTGCGGCGAGACTCCCCCAGACCAGCACCGAGAGGAGCACGACGCCGACGGCTCCCAGTCGCGTCGCCGTCCCGTCGATGCGGCGCGTCTGATAGCGCAGGAAGACTCCACACAGAACCAGCGGGTAGACGACGGCGATGACCGGTACGCCCAGCGCCGACCAGAGTCGATAGAGCGCCATCCCGAGCGTGGAGTCCGGCGTCCAGGTCCCGAGGACGGTGTCGCTCGCGTCTCGCTGGCGTGGGTAGACGATCTCCATCCAGGTCTCGTGTAATCGATTGAGGTCGAAGCGAATCCCGCTGACGACCCCTTCGCTCCCGACGGACATACCGAGGGGTTTGGGAGTACCCGGGTTAAAGCTTTCAGGCCGACCACTCACCTTTGATATCGCTGTCATTCGAGGGTCGCCGTCGACTCGAAACCGACATATTCACGACGGGGACTCTCAAACTGTCGGGTATGACAGACGGTAGAGCGGACGTGTCCCGTCGGGCCTTCCTGCGGACGGCCGCGGGAGCCACGGCTGCCTCGGCCGCTGCGGGCACTGCAGCTGCACAGGAAGGGACGACCGAAGCCGGCACGGAGAACGCCACCGGCACTCCGGCCGGGACCGGGACCCCGACTGCGACCGGCACTGCCGGCGGTAGTACCGGAACCGCAAGCGGCGGAACCGGGACGAGTAGCGGCGAGTCCGGTACCGGCGGCAGCGGCGGTGGCGGCAGCAGCGGCGGCACGCCGGACTTCGGCGGCTTCCTCGACCCGGTCGGCAACTTCGACGGCACGGTCGTGGACGCGACGGGCCAGGACACGGCGACGGTCGAGGTCGGCGTCCAGGCCAACGGCGGCGCGTTCGGGTTCGGCCCGCCGGCGATTCACGTCGACAACGGCGCGACCGTCCAG
>Ga0207772_100352_pt1 | contig 23190 bp, 25 predicted proteins | sample A23M3SouthBayCA_2_FD_187750 | JGI IMG/M metagenome (GOLD analysis project Ga0207772, IMG submission 187750) | Aerobic enrichment media microbial communities from Eden Landing Ponds, California, USA - A23 M3 (2) (SPAdes) | ecosystem: Environmental > Aquatic > Marine > Unclassified | place...
GCCGATCTCGTCGCTACAATCGCCGTCGCGGTCGTAGTAACACAGCGCCGGCACGTCGGCGTCGTCTTCGACGCCCTCGGCACCGGGGTCGACGCTGACGATATCGTCGTCGAGATCCTGTAGCGCGTCGATGATAGTTGACCCCGGGGCGACGGTGACTGGCTCGCCGTCGACAGTGAGTGTCGTCGGGTCGTCCGTGTCGGTACCCACGTCGGGGTCGTTGGCGGTTCCGGTCTCGAACTCTTTGGTGACTGGCGTCTCGGGCTGTGGGTCGTGTAGATCTGGAACTCGTGGGATCGATTTGTCTGTGCTCATAGTTTCTCCGTACAGGTGCCGCTGGGACAGCGGCCGTCGGTGTGGGCGCGGAACTCCGGTTCGAACTCGTCGATAGCCGTCGTCACCGGCCGCGGTGCATGCGCACCGATCTGGCAGTTACTCGTCTGGCGCATCACACGGCCAAGTTCGCGTATCTTGTCGCTCTCGAACGAGCCGTCATATATATCCCGAAGGAGTTCGGCGAGCTGTTTCGTCCCCTCGCGGCCGGGGACGCACCGACCGCTGTTCTCCATCGACGCGAACCGAGCACGCTCGCCCACGATCGCCAGCGCACAGCAGTCGTCGGCGAGTAGTTCCACGACGCCGTCCGTGCCGAGACCGGCAGCTCGCAGGGATTGAGCGGTGGGCGCCACGTCAAGGTCACAGGTGATGCCGCCCAGAACACCACCGACACAGGCCATCTTGAATGAGCCCTCCATCTCGACGGCATCGCGTACCGCGGCGAGGCTACTGTCAGAGGACAGTTCGACGGTGGCCGGGTTCGCCACGTCACCAGTGACCGTGACGAGTCGAGTACCGGGGTCGGAAGCATCCGAGTCGTAAGCATCTGGGTTGGTGAGGAGGCGGTGCACGTGAGCGAAGGTCCGTGGGGTGTGGATGACTGTCGGTCGACCGTAGAGACCGTATTCAGCCGGTGTCGGTGGTTGCAGGCGCGGTTCGATGCGGTCCGCACCCTCCAGCACCTCGAGCGCCGCCGTCGGCTCGCCAGCCCGGTACTCGTCCGGGCCGGCCACTAGTTTCGGAATAACCGGCAGATTGTCGCCGGCCGCGTCGATGGCGGCCTGTAGGTGCTGATGGAGATGAGTGTCCGTCTCGTTCAGGTAGAGAACGGCGTCCTCAGCACCAATGTACTCGGCCACCACCGCGATGCCATCAAGGACCGTCATTGGCGTGGCGGTAAGCAGTGTCCTGTCGGCACATTGTTCCTCCCGTGTCTCGTTCGCGTTGACGACCACAACAGGGTCACCGTCAATCTCGCGCGTCGTCTCCCACACGTCGGCCACCGACTCGGTGGCAGCAGCATCCCTACGACCACGGCCAAGCAGACCGATATCCGCCATCGTTTCGGCCGTCGTGGACGTCGAGACGAAGGTATGCTGGGCAGGGTCAAGCGGGTTGACCCACCCACAGGGACCCAACACGAGTCGGTGCCCAACTGACAATGGCCCTGTGTCTGGTAAAGGAAGTGTCGTGGTCTGTGGATCATGCTTAACGACAGCATCTGCATCGTCGGTAGGCAAGCGGCCACATTCAATGCTCTTGACGAGCTGCGGAATTCTCGACAATGGCGGGTCGTGAAAGAACGCGGTTCGCCGTTCAAGCGATGCGATGAAGAGTGGTCCGTTACCCGCGATGCCGGACGGCCCCGTCCGACGGACTGAAATAGTGTCGGTCGCATCGCGTACAGCGGTCATCACCGGTTCGTAGTTTACCCTTGCCGCGTCTGCCGAGACGCGGATGACAGGTGTATTACATTCAACACCTGTATCGCGTGCCATGGTCAAACGACTGCCGTTACTAAAATAAAACCCCTAGAAGTGATCCAGTTATGTCGATTCGGTCGCCAAGATGTTGTAGCTTGAACTGAACATGAACATAGTCATCTGGTGACAGTCGCTGTAGTCACACCAAGCTATCAACCATGGCCTCTATTTACACAACCTGATGATATTGGTCGGTGACAAATTCGCTCACATCGGTAATTTGTGCTCTGTTGAATAGATGATGAATGATAGTTAGAGAGTTACACAGCGGCACTATGTTGGTAATAGCGGACATCAAGACGCTTTCACCGAGCTTTCGATACCAACCCAGCGCTCGCACGGATCGTCAGATGAGCGCTTCGTCGTTGAGAGCCTGTCGAGACCGGTCCTCGCGTGCGCGGGGGTCTACCGGTCTTGATGTTGAACATGCGGTCACAATCCTTACAGAGATACCGTTGATACTCGGTAGCTACCATGTTTGATCACTGACTCGGACCAGCAGCGCAGACAGTAGAGGCTATCGGGGCGTTTGTCTCTGAACTCAGCACTTCGAATGGGAATATATCGGGTGATGCTGCCGCGTCACCCCTGCCCGCTCCGCTTCTACAGCACCAGCGCTATATGACCAACAACTTCTTTCCAAAGAACGATTAAGTTGCGAAGTGTTAATATTCTATATGGTTCCAAGTGTTATTGACGAGGCCGAATGGAATTTGGTCGCATCTTCTGTCGATACACTGCCGAGCAACATCGCAATCCTCGACACTGACGGCACGATTCTCGCGACGAACGACTCGTGGCGAGAGTTCGCGGAGGCGAACGGACTCGAAGCGACGCCTGATTCCGTCGGTGTGAACTATCTCGATGTCGCGGACGCAGCAGACGATCCGGACGCTGACCGCGCCGTCGCCGGAATCCGTGCGGTCCTCCGGGGAAATCGCGAACAGTTCGAATTCGAGTACCCCTGTCACTCGTCAGCAGAGAAACAGTGGTTCCTGTTGCGCGCGACCGCGTTCACACATGGGGGTACCCGATTCGCCTCTGTAGCACATGTGGATGTCACCGAGCGCAAGCAGCGCGAACGAAAATACCGTCGAATCACGGAGCGAATTTCCGACGCATACTATGCACTCGACTCCGACTGGACAGTCACGTACTGGAACGACGCCATCGCAGACCGAGTTGGCCTTCCAGCGACAGAAATCGTGGGCGCGAAATTCTGGGATATGTTTCCGGAACTCGAGACCACCCACTACGAAGATACGCTACGACAGGCAATGGATACCCAAGAACGGCAGTCCTGTGAGTTCTACTACCAAGAGGATGACTACTGGGTCGATGTGCAAGCATATCCCGATGACGAGGGAATCAGCGTCATCTCCCAGGAAATTACCGAGCGCAAAGAGTACGAACAGGAACTCAGGCAGCGACGTGATGAACTGGTACAATTAAATCGGCTCGATACACTTGTCCGGGAACTCATTCAGGCACTCCAGGACACCAATTCGCGAGAGGCCATCGAAGCGGCCATCTGCGACCGCCTGACTGCGTCGAAACTGTATCAAAGTGCCTGGATCGGGGTTCGTGGTGCAACTGTGACCGGCGACCAAACAGTGATTTCCCAGACAGCCGCCGGTATCGAAGCGTCCTATCTCAAGGACAACCCGGCGTTCAAGAAGCCGGCCCAAACGGCCATCGATTCCGGTGCCGTGCATGTCGTCGACATCACGACTGATGATGCAGTCCTGCATGCCGGTCAAGAGACCGCTCTTGGCCACAATCACCACGAGCTGGCGGCCGTCCCACTCACGACTGGAGAGGTGACCTACGGCGTGCTGGTGGTCCATCCGCCAGGCGGCCAGACCATCAGCGACGGAGAGCAAACTGTCTTGGCAGACCTGGGCCAGTTGATCGCGCTGGCGATTCAGCGCGTCCACAGCCAGCAAGCGCTGAGCGCCGAAACGGCCGTCACCCTAGCCCTTCGATTACCAGACCCCAATCTCCTGCTCAGCAAGGCGTCCACCGAGTTTGACTGTGAACTGGCCCTCGAACAGTGGGTCTCGACTAACGACGGCGGAGCAATCTACTATATCACTATCCACGACGCTGATCCTAAGCGTGTGAGCGCCTTCCTGCAGGACACTCCTCTGGATTGTGACTGCACCGTGGTTCGCGAAGCCGACGACGACGTCCCGGCCCGCATCGAACTTCGGTTCACCGAACAGCCGAATCTGCCGACCGACATCCTCAGAAACTATGGTGGTTCAATGACGACAGCCCAATTCGTGGACGGCGATGTCTTCCTCGATATCGAGCTGCCACCAGCGGTTGACGTCCGGACCGTTGTCGATGCGATTCGTGAGGTGGCACCCAATGTCGAGCTCATGAGCAAACAGTCGGTCAATCGGCCGATTACGTCGGGACCTGGGTTCCAGAACCACATCACGGACCAGCTCACCCCAAAACAGGAAACAACTCTCAGAGCGGCCTACGCTCGGGGCTACTATGCGTGGCCCCGGGATACGACGGTTGACGAACTCTCGGAAGCGTTCGACATCTCCGCACCGACAGTGCACTACCGGCTCCGGAAGGCCCACCAGACAATCGTTAAGGCTGTAGTCGGCGACGCTTAGCGTGGGAGTGCCGCACACCACTCACACCGCAGTCTGTACATCGACGGATATCTAGCTGTCTCCCTCAGTGTTTCGTAGCGGCGTGTTCACACAGAGATACCGAGCAAAGCCGAGGATCATCTCTCTGTTACCTGATTTGTGTGACTCCTTGATCGTCGCTCGTTATCGTGTTTCAGACATATTCAAAGGAGGTGTCACGACCTATGAACAGACTGGGCGGACTACTGACCATTTATAATCATTGACGCAACCTTTAGAATCTGTGAGGAACGTGTCGATCAAGTCATCAGCGTAGCTCAGCTTCGGTGAGAATTCGTCGAAAATCTCTTGAATCAGTGATTGGATGCGTCTTCATTGGTCACGAATACACGTAACAGCACGTACTTCAGTTCCCTCCAGAGCGGCTCAGCCGAGTTGAGATGATGCGAGTATTTCGATAGAAATACAGACTGAATCCCAAATTTGTCAGCCAGTTTTTTGATATCGTTGGTGTAGTGAGAGTGGAAATTGCCGAGAATTACGACCAATGGTCCATCGAGATTCTCATCTCGAATCTATCGAAGAAATCCCACACCGACTCTGACTACGAATTGGGCATACGCTTAACGGCATCAGCGCCGTTGAGCACATAGAAACTGAACGTATTCGTAACTCAGCTTTGTACCTCGATGTAGGAGCATGACGTAGGCGGTAGCACGGACGGATAATTTCGATCATGAGTTTCCCTGATGCTAACATGCAAAGCCGGGTAACCCATTTTTTGATAGTCAGACAAATTAGTAGATGACCGTCAACCTGCGGTAAAACACTTCTATTGCCATTGGTAAACAATAACCGTATACATAGTAGAAATACTAAATCAATATAATATAAGAATAAAGATATCATATACACGCAGGAAAATATGATAGCAGAGGTTTCACTCAGACCGATAAAATTGACAAGTGTAAACAGATTTTTCATACAGGGGTCTAGCCCGCCCTATAGTGCCAACAAAACCGACCAAACAGATGATAGCCTGTTTTCGTATCGGCGGAGTACAGCCGAATTGCTAATCGTTGATTCGAACTATTGTTCGTGAAACGTAGCCAGATGTAAGTGCCATATAATATTTCAGCTATTACTGTCATCGGGATTCTTTTACCGGTTTGTCCATCAGCCAGATGCGTATGCTTCGCCGATATAATAACACATGTACAATTGTGAAGCCAGGGGAGTTCTTAATCCCATGGGCTTCAACAGAGATTTTGTGTTGGAAGATTTGAATACTGCTTACCATATATAAATACGATTCATATTTACACAAAATATTACATATACTCTGAGATCTACGGATCAAATGCAACGAGGAAATCACTCTGACATCTCTGTATAACGGTATATGGCACACAATCTGGTTCTGGACAGTCCGTGCGTATAATAGAATCTGGTCAATTATATCCTGCTGAATTAGTTAATAGAATTAACATGAGTGGTCCGAGAAAATGAAAGCAATTTCCCTATCACACTGATTCGAGTTGCGCTCATAATCAATAACGATTTGTATAGAATCGTACGCACGGATTGCAGTAGTTTGAGTCAGTCCACAAAGACAAAGGACATACCGAGTAGCACAGTCATTAATTACCAAGTTTAAAGTCAAATCGCACGGACCATAGCCTATGAGCCGTCTAGCAGTTCCTGACATTCGTGAGAAGTATAAATCCAGGGAAAATCTGACAATGCTGACTGCATACGATGCCCCCATCGCTCGCCAAGTCGATAATGGCGGTGTCGATATGATCCTCGTCGGAGACAGTGCTGGAGATAATCACTTAGGGTATGATGACACCCTGAAAGTCACTCTCGATGAGGCGTTATCGAATACAGCAGCTGTTGACCGTGCCGTTGAAAATGCGATGGTAATAGGCGATTTACCGTTTCTATCGTACGGTTCCTCTATGGAAGAGTCAGTTAAGAACGCAGGTCAGTTTATGAAGGAGGCTGGGGCTGATGCGGTGAAATTAGAGACACCACCGCACGGGAAAATAACTATTGAAATAATTGATAGGCTCACAGAACTTGGAATGCCGGTGCAGGGACATATTGGGTTAACACCGCAACGAATGAATCAAATCGGTGGAGGATACGTGCAAGGACGAGGCGACGAGAGGTCGACCACTGTTGAGTCGCTTATTGATACGGCAAAACAAATCGAAGAAGCCGGGGCATTTTCCATCGTTCTTGAAGCCGTTACCGAAGAGACTGGGAAGCGGGTCACTGAGGCAGTTGATATTCCGACCATTGGTATCGGAGCCGGGAGATATGTGGACGGTCAAGTACTAGTGATCACAGACGTGTTAGGTCTTAGCAAGGAATCATACCGTCTTTCGAAACAGTACGCTGACTTAAATTCGATAATATCTGATGCAGTAGAATCCTATGTGGATGAAGTTCAAAACGGGGTGTTTCCTGCTGTTGAGAACGCCTTCGATCCGATTGATAAAGACAAATAGGCCCTCTCACAGAGAAACGGACATACGATTTTAATAGATGGAGATCCTTCTTGGGTGTATGTCAACCACTGAATCCGTGTCTGAAATAGCAGAATTTTCGGTCGAAAATATCGGTGGTATCGACAGCACTCAGGTTTCGATTCCCCCAGGTGTGACTGTCCTGACAGGCAAGAATGCGACTAACCGGACATCGTTTCTTCAATCGATCATGGCTGCCATGGGGAGCGATCAGGCGACACTCAAAGGCGACGCCGAAGAAGGGCACGTTCAACTCACACTCAGCGGCGAGACCTACAAACGGACACTCACCCGCACAGGTGATTCAGTCTCTTTCGATGGCGACGGCTATCTTGACGATCCTGAAGTTGCGGAGCTCTTCGCGTTCCTCCTCGAAACCAACGAAGCGCGACAGTCCGTCGCCCGTGGTGACGACCTTCGTGAAATAATCATGCGCCCTGTCGACGTCGACGATATTAAAAACAGAATCCGTGAATTAGAAAAGAGAAAGGATGAGGTAAATGATAATCTAACCACCATCGAGGATAGAAAAGCAGATATCCCCGAGCTTGAACAACAACGAGCACAGATACAAGAACAGATACAGGATAAAAAGGATGAGCTTGAGAAGAAAGAAGTTGAAATTGGGGAAAGTAACCGTGATATCGAGACAGGTCGGCGGGAACAAGAAGAGTTAGAAGAGAAACTCGATGACCTCCGCGCAACGCGCTCAGAACTCGAATCGACGCGCCGCCAGATCGAAACGCAAACCGAGAGTATCACGTCACTCAAACAGGAGCGTAGTGATCTCGAAGCCGATCTTGCGGACCTGCCCGAGACGCCGATGGGCGATCACCAACACCTCGATACTGAAATCGAACAACTCCGGGAGTCGCGCCAAACGCTGAACTCGCAGATTTCGGACCTCCAGAGCCTTATCCAGTACAACGAAGAACGACTGGTAGAAGAGGACTACGAGGTACTCGGGACGCTCGATGTGGCCGACCAGTCCGAGTCGACCGGTTCGCCAACCGACGAACTACTTGCTGACGCTGACGATGAACTCACGTGTTGGACGTGTGGTTCTATGGTAGAACGCGACCAGATTGAGGACACTGTTGAACGTCTCCGAGAACGCCGGCAGGAGTTGATGCAGGAACTTAACGAGGTCAAGTCCGACCTCGAGGAATTGAAAACCACTCAGCGCGAGGCTAAAAAACAGCAGAACCGCCGTGAGGAAATCGAGCGCAACCTCGCAGACATCGAAGCTGAACTTGAGAGCCGCGAAGACCAACTTGAGTCGCTCAAATCCAAACGTGAGGCACTCACCGACGACGTCGAATCACTCGAAGCCGAGATCGACGATCTGGAATCTGAGGACTTTAACGAGGTCCTCTCGCTTCACAAGGAAGCCAACCAACTCGAGTTTGAAATCGACGGTCTCGAATCAGATCTCGAGGGCATCTCCGAGGAAATCGAAGAGATCGAAGAAATGCTGGACCATGCCCAAGATCTCCGAGTAGAACGCGAGGAGTTGAGAGACCAGTTGACCGATGAACGAACGAAGATTGACCAGATCGAAGCCGAGGCGATTGAGGAGTTCAACGACCATATGGAGGCGATGCTTGAAATTCTGGACTACAAAAACCTCGACCGAATCTGGATCGAACGTGTCGAGCAGACAGTACGTGAGGGGCGACAGAAAGTCGAGAAGACAGTGTTTGATCTCCATATCGTCAGAACGACGGAAAATGGAGCCGCCTACGAAGATACGATTGAACATCTGAGCGAGAGTGAGCGCGAGGTGACGGGGTTGATTTTCGCACTGGCAGGCTATCTCGTCCACGACCTTCACGAGACGGTGCCATTCATGTTGGTGGATTCGCTGGAAGCTATTGACTCAGACCGAATCGCCCAACTCGTCGACTACTTCGAAGATTACGCTGAGTATCTCGTGGTCGCCTTACTGCCTGAAGACGCACAAGCGATTGACAACGACGCAACTCGGGTTACGACTATATAACGTCAATTCAAGCCTTGTTTAATAAACAAGAGGATCATTGACAACACTTGAAAGGTGGTGTGATCGACTACCTGTCGGTCATGGTATCCTGAGGTACTTGTACAAACACCCGGTAGTAACTGGTATGACGAGTGAGGATGGGCCGGTCCAGCGCTGTACATTGAATGAACCGGTAGACCTTCGGGTTGCACTTGATGAAGCCGCAATCGAATATCTTGATGTTGATGATGATAAGACGATCGTAATTTATCGAAGCGCAGTTCTCATTGTTAGGGCTACTGAGGGACATGCCACAAATGCGACGGCGTTTGCTGTCGAACTCTGGGAACCACCAGCGGATGATTTTGAATATGAGCCCGACGATCTTCTCGCCACCTTCATCGACGAATTGATCCCACGCGAAAAAAGATCTCAGTGATAGACCCCAACTTACCCGCAGGATTAGGTCAATCGAGTTAGTTATTTTATACCAACCAGGGCGGTCGATCTTCTTCGCGAATATAGTTTTGAGAACCGCATTGATCAATTGGTACGAGGGCTCTTGACGGAATTCCTTCCACGAAGGGTCACCGTAGTTGGTGCGTCTATGCGGTCATACACCCTGTCGTGACGAATATCAATAATCACTCGCCATAGGAGTCATAGAACTACTCGAAGACGCCGGCGATGTACGGAAGCCAACGACTGGAAGACGGTCCAGCCTCGTGGCGTGGAGGTTCGAATTTCGCGAGTGAGCTCGTTTCCCGAAGGTGCTTTTTCCGCCTCTGTGCTGAATTTGGCCGACGTCTGTGGCGGATGCACCGGATACTGGATGGCTAATAGTATGGGTTGGCCCATATCCTCAATTAGTTACCAGAAAATATTTATTAGCCATCAGGATATTTAGAAAACATGTACCGGGACTCAGCCGGTGCTTACCCATACCCGTATGTATGATTACGAGGTCAGTCACCATCGAAGACATCGATGATCTGTACCTGATGTGGAACGGCCATATCAACGCCTCCGCCCTCTATCGCCGTGCCCTCCGCGAGGAGATGGACGTTCGTGGCGTCGACCCTGATGAACTCCGTGAGCTCCTCGAACGGGCTCGCGAGCAGGGCTACACACTCGACGAGGTCGCTGAAAACACCAACCGCTTCACTGATCTCCAGTCGCTTGTAGAAACCCAGCAGAGCCAGCAAACGGCTGGGGATGACGCAGATGATTAGCTCACTGTGTCACAGGACCAGACTCCCTCCAACCCTGAGCGTAGCACTGAAAACGAGTCACTGCTGACCGGGAAAATCCCTCGCCAGGCAGCGCTCACCGTCGTCCTCCTGAGCCTGTTCGCTGTCCAGCCGGCCGCCGCACAGAGTAACGCAGTCTGTAGCGCGGACAACCTCCCGAGCATGATTGAGGGATTCTTCCAGCTGACCACTGCGCTAGGGATCGTCGGCCTCGCCATCGTCTGGCAGGCTGACTCCCTCATCGAGATGTTTACCCTCAATCCCGAGCAGAAGAAGGGCCTCAAGCGCCACAAACGGTCGGCGATGAAGTCCGCGGTCGTCCTCGTCATCCTTGGCCCGCTGTACACCGTCGCCGGGTCGATGATGGGCCTCCCGCTGGCGCAGTGCGTCGACCTCGTCCCCTGGTAACTACCCCGCAGTCCCCGTTGCGAGCCCTATGAACCATCGAGAGCTCTCCGTGCTCATGGCCGGCTTGCTCGCGACGAGCCTAGTTACGGGGATCGTCGCCGCTGACCAGCCGCGACCAGATACGGAGGGGAACGGGCTCACGGAGAACGAGTCGGCAACGCTGTGGTCACGTGATGCGGACAGCTACATCAGCCAGGAGGAGTACCGCCAGCGCTACGGCGAGGACCGCTCCGCCGTCCACCAGGTCGCGAACGGGACCGACGTCACGTTCAAACGCCCGCCCGCGACCGCGGCGACGTGGACACGGAACGACTTCAAGGATCTCGAGGCCGGCGGCCCAGATACGTCCGTGCATCCGCCGCACGCGGACCTCGAGGACGGCGTCTTCATCGAAGATGCTCACGCAACGATCTTCGCGGTCCAGCCCTCTACTCGTGGACACCTCGAGTCCGGTGAAACCCCACTCTACATCGCGCCGAATGGGACGATGCGCGGGTTCGTTGATTACCGCGTTCGCGTACCCAACGGGAGCTCCTCCGGCAACACGACTATCTCGTGGTCGCTCACGGAGCATGAGATCGAAGAAGTCCGGTTGAAGAAAGACGGCGAGACCATCGCCGAGTGTGACGGGGCCCATACGACTGCCCTTGACTATCAGATCGAGGACGACTGGAGTGCGAATCTCACGCTGGAAGCGGAGATTAGCGTCCGGCTGAAGAAGACCGTCAGGACCGACCAGGGTAACCGGACGGACGTCGACGTTACCTATCGGACGGAATCACAGAATGTCTCCGATTCGATCGCTGTCGAGATTTACGACCTCTCGGCGTACCCGTATTACGCCGAGTATCCGAACGGCGACCCCGCCCAGCTCACCCGGTTCCGGGTCGAACTGGGGCACCTGGAAGGCCCGTTGCAGCTGTGCGAACGGTGTAGTCCGGACGGGCTCGCGACATCCTGGACGCGCGATCTCGAGGCACATCTCGTGTCCGACTGTTGCTCGGGCGAGTATGGCTCACATTGTACACACGAAAACGGCTAAGTGGGCTAGCTCACAATGTACACATAATGAGTAGCGATAAGAAACGTGTCCAGTTCCGGGCGCCACACCGGCTCATCGACCGGACCGACGCCCTCGCGGAGGTGCTGGGCGAAGACCGGACGAACATCCTCGTGACCGCGCTCAGGGAGTATCTTCAGGAGGCCACGCACGACGATACGCTAACGCAAGAGATCGCGGCCGCCTACTACGACGATGAGATCGCCTTCGAGCAACTCAACACACTCGTCGGTGCCGAGGAGGCGGCGAATCTCCGGGTGTTGAAACAGCAGCTGGATGCGGACTTCATTGACGAGGTTGCCGACGCATAGATGCCGACACTCGTCGCCGATGCCTCGGCTCTCGTCAGCCTCAGAATCGTCGCTGACGATGAGCCCGATCCACTCGCGCTCTGTTACGCCCAATACGAGGTCGTCGTCCCAACGGCGGTCATCGGGGAACTTCAGGAAATCGCCTCATACGAGGACTCACACGGTCGAGCTGCATCCACTGTCCTTGATCGAACCGACGCGCTCGAGACACGGTCAGTTGCCCTTGATACCGAGTTTCCGCTTGACGATGGCGAGAACGCGGCCGTCACGCTCGCAAATGACCTCGATGCCGAGCTCTTTCTCTGCGATGAGTTCAACCAGCTTGGCTTGCTCCACGCGTCACTCGCTGATACGCGGGTCGTCACGACGCCGACGCTCCTCTCAGTGCTCGTTCGAACCGAACAGCTCTCAGCTGGCGATGCGCGGCTGCTCCTCGATGCGATCAGCGACGCCCGTAGCTGGGACGCGAACAGCTACGTGCAACGGGCCCGCTCGTTGTTCGAGGAGTCCTGACACCGACGCTGTCGTCTGCCGTTCTCTGGCTACCCTCTGTCTCCGTTCGCTAACCCATGTGGACGCGAGTGTGAACCTGTCTCGTTGCTCCCATATCCTTACGCCACCACGACGTGTACGCCGAGTATGGACTGCCCCGCATGCGGGTCCCCAGTCACCCTCGAGGTCGGACCGGACCGGCCGCTTTCGACGTCGCTGTCCGACGCCGTCCTTGCAGCGGAAGAAGACGAGCGCATCGAGGTGACCCGAGACTGTTGGGACTGTGGCTGGCACGAGACGCGGGCACTTCGCGTCGCATCGATCGACACGACCGCCGGCGACGAGACTGCCGTCGAGCGAGCCGCACTCATCGACGAAATTACCGACGAGCTCGGAGAGATTGATACTGTGGATACGCTTGAGGAGATGCTGGCTGCGATCCGCCGGCAACGAGCAACCGACTCGGCGAGGACCGATACGGACGACGCGGCGGAGTGACTCGCAATGCCTGATACAGAGGCCAACTATGACGTTCGTGAGCAAACTGGGACCCCCGACCACGCATCGGTCGATGATGTGGTCGACCTCGTGATCCACCGGGCGCAGACCCCGCGAACCGAGCACGAGGATGCGCATTTCGATACGGCGGTCGCGGCTCTCGTCGACAGGTACGGACCGGAGTCGGTCCGGACAGTCATCCGCCGCATCCTCCTCGACGACGACCCGTTCCGGACCGCCACGAACGGCCTTGAGATGCGCAACGTCGACGGCGTTCGGATCGGGACCGCCGCCAGTTGGTTCCTCGAGGAGCTGAACGCACAGAACGACAGCTGAGACTGGCGGGACGGTCCCGTCAGGGCCCCGATGTGCAAGCTCTGTGCATACGCCGAAACGGTTATCACTCTATGTGCAAAACGTGCACATAGAATGAGTGCAAGCGACGATCCGCGGCGGGTCCATTTCCAGTCGCCGGAGTACCTCGTCGACCGGCTCGACGCGATCGCCGAGCTCTTCGACAAGGATCGGACGGATCTGCTTATCGAGGCCATCCGCGAGTACATCGAAGACACAGCCGACAGCGAGACGTTCCAGGAGCTAGTCGCGACGAAGTACTATGACGGTCAGCTCGAGTTCGAGACGGTCAAGCAACTGGTCGGCGCCGAGACGGCCCAGCGTCTCCGACTTCTCAAAGCGGATCTCGAGGACGAGCCACTCGATCTCGCTGCGCCCGACGACATCGACGTCTACGATGGTGACGCGACCGCGGTCGAGCCCGCAGCCGACGACGATCGATGAGCGGTCGACGACTGCGAACGGTCGTCGCCGACACCAGCGCGCTCGTCAGTCTCGCAGTGCCCCGAGCCTACGCGGCCGTCGACACTGACACCCCGGACCCGTTTCAGTATCTGCTCACCTCGTGTGACGTATTCGTACCGACAGAAGTGGTCGCGGAACTCCGTGACATCACGCAGTACCAGGATATCCATGCCGCGGCTGCGAACAACGTCCTCGCGGCCCGTGACCACTACACGGTCGAGGATCCCTACGAACGCGAGGACACACCAGACTCGCGGCCAACGTTCGGGATCAACGACGGCGAAGCCGACGGGATCGTCCTCGCAAACGCGCTTGATGTTGATGGGTTTCTCACCGATGAGTTCGGTGGGACGAACTTCCCGCTGATTCACGCCGTGCTACAGGGGCCGCGGATCGTTCCGACGCCGCGTCTCATCGCCGACTACGCCCGGAACGGCCATCTGAGTCACGTGGAAGCTCGAACGCTGATCACGACGATCAGCCCACATCGGAGCTGGGAGCACAGTCCGTACGTCACACAATTGCTCCACCGTCTCGAAGAATAACTGGCCTCCGGGTGGCGACGCCGATCACTCAGCGCCGGCGATGGCACTCGAAAGCCCTCGGCCGCTCGGCATCCCGCGACCGCGCGAGACTGCGTCTCGCTGACCCTCGTTCGCTACGCTCACGAGGACGCCGCTGCGCTCCTCGTCCCTGTGGTGCTTGCGGGATCGGGGGACGTTCACGGCGCAAAGCGCCGTGAGCTCGGGAGACGCAGTCTCCCGGTGACCGAGGCTGCCTCGCCCTTTCTGAGTCCGCCAGAACGGTAGCTGGATTGCCGAGTGTCGCGGCCGGCTGGACAGTTTGTACGTGACGGCCCGCCCCGATCGCCGCGACTAGCTGACGAGAACTCAAGGAGTCGAGTACGAACCAGAATTTATACGATTTGGTCTTCAGGAAGCGGTATGAGCAATGGATCGCTTGGTAAGCGTCGTGATTTTCGGTCGCTATTTGATGAACTCAATGGCGTGGCACTCTGGACAGCGTCTGATCCCGGGCAATTCGAGTACATCAGTGCCGGATTCGAAGAGATCTGGGGGATCCCACCTGAGGAAATCGAAGACGACATCGAAAAACTGATTGAGTCTATTCATCCCGACGACCGAGATCGGGTTCGCGCAAACATCGAGGAATCAACCCGCGAACTCCGTGACACGGAGTATGAAGGGCGCGTCGTTCGCCCGGATGGTTCGGTCCGATGGACGCTCAATCGGCAAGTTATCCTCCAGGATGAGGCGGGGGATGTCTCAGAGATCGTCGGCATTTCCACCGACATCACAGATCAAAAACGCCGCGAGCAAGAGCTGGAACTGTTGAATCGGATCGTTCGACACGATATCCGCAACGATATGACGATCGTGCTGGGCTGGGCAGAAATGCTCGAAGACCACGTCGACGACGAGGGCCGCGAACACCTGAAGAAGATCCTCTCCAGCGGTGAACACGTCGTTGAACTGACCGAGGTTGCGCGTGAGTACGTGGAAACGGTCGTCTCGGATGAAGCGATCACCGTTGAGCCCGTGCCACTACATTCGGTTCTGGAAACCGAGCTTTCGCTTCGCGAGGAATCCTTCCCAGAGGCAGAGTTCGTACTGGAGAAGTCACCGTCTGATGTGGAGGTAGCTGCCAATAATATGCTCAATTCGGTCTTCCGGAATCTCCTCAACAACGCTGTCCAACACAACGATGCCGACACCTCTCATATCGAGGTTTCGTATGAGGTACGAGACGACGAGGTTGAAGTTCGAATCGCAGACAACGGTCCCGGAATCCCCGACGATCACAAAGACACTGTGTTCGGGAAAGGAGAACGGGGGCTTGGAAGCCCTGGCACAGGCATCGGCCTCTACCTCGTTGACACACTTGTTACTGAGTACGGTGGCGAGATCTGGGTCGAGGACAGTGAACCCACAGGCGCCATCTTCGTTGTGCAGCTCCCACTCGCAGAGTAACTAATGTCACACGCCAAATTCGATACAACGGATTATCCATGGAGGGGTACCAGATGAGTGGCAACGACTCTTCATAACAGTGACGCCGTCAGCGCAGCGCGATTTGGTGTCGATACTCGTTCGCCGTCTGTAGCTCCCAAGATCACATCATGGCTCTCGACGGCCCGCCCCGCTCGCCGCTGCCGCCCTCCGCGTCGCTCGCGACCGACCATTCCGGGCATGCGGCTCCCTCGCGTGCGCTCGATCGCCGTTCCGGGCTAAAATGAATGTGCCCTCGACGCCAGCGGGAAAGCGCGGGGGGTTGCGCGGCGTCACAACGGGCGTCCATCCGGCCGGGTTCGCCGCGGCCTGCCTCTACAAAGCGGGACAAGAACAGGGAACGTGGGTGACGCAAAGCGACGTCGCGGAGATCGGGAACGTCACGCCAACGACCGTCCGAACGCATCACGAGACGTTAGAGGAGCAGGTAGCCTGACAACGCACCTGCACAACTACTACCGTTAGATAGTTTTCTCAGAAAATTATTTGTTCCTAGACTGCGTAGCACCCGGTATGACCGAGACGTGGGACGACGTCAACGAGCAGGTCAAGGCGGACTGGAAAGACGACACTACACCGTTCGAGCGGGTGTACGAAATCGTCGAACAAACCCACGATGGGCAATCGGCAGCCGAGATCGCCGACCGGGCCCTCGTGAGCGAGCCGACGGCACGTCGCCACTGCAAGACGCTGGTAAACACAGGGTTCGCCGAGACGGAACAGGACGGCCAAACAACGCTGTACAAGCGAAACAGCGACCGGGTGTTGATGTCCCGGATCCGTGAGCTGCGTGAGGAGGTCACTCGGCCGGAGTTGCTCGACAGTATTCAAGACATGAAGGCCGAAATCCGGCGCTACGAGGACCGCTATGACGTGGTGTCACCGGAGGAACTCGCCCAGCAACTCGATGCCGACGAGACGGCGGGCTGGGACGACCTCACCGCGTGGCGCACGACGCGGCAGAATCTCGCCGTTGCCCAAGCAGCACTCGCCTACGACGAGGCCAGCCACCAGCTCGCTGTATGAGCGACGACGACGACCGGGCCGGCGAGTTCGGGCCGATCTATCTTCCGGCGCTCCAGCGGATTCGTGACCTTTGGCTCGATCTCGAGCCCTTAGTCGACGAAACAGCGTACGACGATGTCGTCGCCCCCACGGAACTGCAGATCAGTCTCAGCGATGGGTTGGGCGACGCTGAGAGCGCTCGGCTCGATATCCAGTGGAGCGAACTGGGGATGTATTCGTTCCACTACGTCGATAGCGACGACATCAACTGGCGCTTCGATCGCCACCCGAATGCACACTCGCCCGAGATCCACTTCCATCCTCCACCCGAGGCCGCGATGACGGCCGCCGAGCCGTCCTGTATCGACGTGACCGAGGTCTCACTCGTGACGCGTGCCGTCCATGCGATGTGGCGGGCAGCGTACGAGGAGGATGCACTGGGTCGGCTGAATAGTGCGTCAAACCCACCGTAAGGATGGACGTAACCGAGGACGCAGTTCGGGACATCTGCACGGACGCAGTCTTCAAACGGGGCGAACGATATCTTGCTGAAGGCCGTATCCGCGAGATTCACCGCGTCGACACCACCGTAACCGCCGTCGTGAGTGGCAGCCATCAGTACGATGTTCGTGTTGACCTCGCCACTGACGGGTTTGCCCCGTGGTGCGATTGTCCGTACGATGGGCCGGGAGCGTGCAAGCACGTCGTCGCCGTGTTGCTTCGGTGTGTCGACGGCCCACCGCCTGACGAAGGCGATCGACTCGACACTGCACTCAACAGTGCCGATGCCGACGAACTCCGTGCGTTTTTACGTGATGCACTCGCGACCGATGCGGATCTCCGCGCCCGGTTTCTCGCCCGAGTCGGCGAGCCGACAAGACAGTCTGCTGAAGAGCTTCGCTCATCGATCGACCGGCGGTTCGAGGAGACAAACCCTGAGTACCACGTTGTCTTCGAGCCCATCGACTTCACGCAGTGGTTCGATCTCGCAAACGAGTACCGCGAACAGGAGCGGTACGCGTCGGCGGCAACCGTCTACCGGGCACTCGTCAGGTCGCTCGACGACAACATGGAGCGCGTCGACGGCGCATACGACCACTTCTCGCGTGCGGTCAGTCAGGCACTCGACGGATACGTCGACTGTATTGCGGCCATGGAACGCGACGCTGATGCCGTCACAGACGCCGTCGCATTCCTCGACGAACGGGCGACATCGGGAACACCGTTCCTTGCGGAACACTTCGAGCGGGCAGCAGTCGAGCTCCGAGAACGGGTGGGTGAGTAGTACAACGAGTAGCTCACGCGGCGTTGACCACTTTCGGATCGCTCGACGCGTTCGAAGAAGGAATCCTCTATCCCTGACAGTGTAGTTGGTCAGACCGGTGAATACAGGGCCCATAGTCTGCATGCTCCGAAATCAACAAACAGTATCGGACACTCAATACAGCAACGGATTTTGATACCATGCCCTTTCACCTAAGAGCTGCAGACGTTGCAGGTTACCAATATCGGCTCACCCTGGTTTTAAATACTCGGACTGTGTCAGAGTGCCGGGATGAACTCTGAGGGGGAAAACAGCGAAACAAGTCGACGGGTCATGTTGGCTGCAGCAGCTGGAGCGATGGTTCCTCTCGCTGGCTGCTCGTTCCTCAACAACATGAGCCGGGAAGAACTGGAAAGTAACTCGCCTTCTGGCGCTCGGGAATCGGACTCTGACGACTCGGAACCGGGACTTCAGATCCAAATCGAGGATATCCGGCCAGGCGAGATCGAAGTGACGATCGACAATCCGACGTCCGCAGGTGCGGGCGTGCTACTTGTCGATACGAGTCCGGATATTCTCTCAGACCTCCCATCGTCAACCGGGGTCAGAGAAACAGTCGTTGACGAGGTTGTCCAGCTCCCCGAGGAAACGACCACCCGGACGTTCGAGATTGAGCTAGAGCAGTGGTACGCACAGCGATTTCATGCGACCTTTGAATACAACGTCGACGGTGATCCGCGGGACGTCACGACGGTCACTGACGATTGTTATTTCCCGTACTACAATGCAGTCGAAGACAGGGACGCGATTCGAAACGTGGGTCCGAGCGAGTTCACAGAGGAGGATTGGGATGCGTGGGACGACCCAAATGCCCAGGTCAGCGGTGCGACCAGTTGGTGGGCATCGCCAACAGCGTCCGAATACAACGTTCCTGACGTCGACTCGGATGAGTTTGACCCGGATGTCTACCAGTACAACAACGTGAGGGCGACATTCATCGTCCAGATGGTCGTCTATATGGATGACAAGGACGGTCGGACAATGCGAAAAACGTGGTTCGGGTTCAATCTCGAATTGAGCGACTGGGAGATGATTGAGGCCCGGCGCTGGAACTCACCCAGTATTATCGCCTACGAACGTGGTACGCAATCAGCAGCGGAAACGTCTCCCATGTCCTGGGGAGAGAGTATGATTTCCGGCGCCAAAGCCTATGGACATCGTTTGTATGGGGGATTCAATGCGAACCTTGCTCGGACACCATACCAAGCATATCGGAGTGGGCTCGACGGATTCACACAGATTTCCCATCGGTGGCCAAACGAGAACCGGGTTCAGTATCGGGTCTACCGAGATGTGAACGCGCTTCAGGGAGCAGGAGGCCGACCGATTGCGAAACGCATCGCCACGAAAATAGAGGAGGCGCTCGCCCCTCATCCGATGAACCCGCGCCATCCGGAGCCCTACTGGAAAGCAACAGCACTGAAGGTCTGGCTCGGGAGTTCCGGCTACGACTTCGAATCCGGAGACGGAAAGTATCACTTCATGCCAGAAGAACTGCTCAACAGGTGGTTCCGGAAAGAGAAGCTTGGTGAAAACGTAGGTGGAAACTGCGTCGATACGGCCATTACGTATGCTGGTATTGCTGTTCATCTCCTCGACAAACCAATCGGATATTCGAACGTCGATATCGAGGGGTGGTATGGACACGCAGTACCACTCATTTTCGGGTTGGAGCACCCGAAAGACCTGCCGGATCAAGTTCCATTTCGAGGAAACCTCCGCGAGCGCAAGTATACAAGTCTTGTCGAGGCAATGACGCTCGATAATAACGTCATACTGTCGGACGGGACGATTAGAAGACGGGAGACTGGCGACTGGACGCTCGATGACTACGGGCTCGAGATTCCAGCCTCCGTCGCTGAGTCGACAACCAGTGAATCGACAGTCGGCTTTGAGAACGCGAAGAGCGAACACAGTTTCTCCGTCGTCACGTTCGCTAAGCGGATACAGGTCAATTCGCACATCCCCCTGAATGAGTCATTCGAGCCCGATAAGGAGGGTGAAGTAGTTGCACCGGACGATGAACATGCGCCACCGTTCTGAGACGCGATAGCGTCCCTGCCACATTCGGCAGAGACCCCGGTAACGTGGTTCGCCAGATCCCGGTCGTTAAGCAGGAACTACTGAACACCTGTTTCACCACTATTCGTGTCTAACTAAGATGATCTCAACGGAGCCTCGGGAGGCTATTGCGAGCGAGGGCGTCCGGACGTTGAAATGCGATACCGCCAGAAGTATGAACCAACTGATGCACGACCGATATTCTGATTTCGATGAATTGCGGCCGACCGGCGAGGCGTCCCACATTCCGGACACGAGGCTGGACGACGGGTGTGAAGGTGCCCCCCGACGGCAACGCGTCGCGACGAGCGCTGGTGGCTACCCTGATTCGCCGACGACCGCCGACGGCGAGTGTCGGTCTTGTGGGGCGCCAGTCCCAGACGGCCAGACGAAATGTCGGTTCTGTCTCTCTAACCATCTTGGAGGTGACGCCACTAGCACGAACGAAGCAGCGTCGACGACGTTCCTCGGCATCGTCTATCTGGTCGTCGAGTCGACCACGTTCTACGGCGCCGTCGCGAAGGGCGGCGCGGCAGCGAACCTCCTCTCCGCCAACGAGGCGGAGCCGGCCGTCGACGACTATACGCTTATCTACGACCTCGACGAGGCGCCGGCGCGCCAGCTGGCCGAACAATGGCCCTCACTCCCCGACGCGGTACAGGTGTCATCAGAGGAGGGAGAGCGGCTTCTCAGTGCCGCCTGTGACCGGACAGAGTGGCACGGGCAGGGAGCGTCGGAGCGCCAAGAGCAGGCCCCGACGCGGCTCTACGACCAGCGTGGGGACGGCATCCGCGACGCGTCGCGTCTCGACGCGGTCCTCGACGACGCCGACGATGCGGTGTGGCTGGTTCCAGCGATGGCGCTGACCGAATCTACTGGCGAAGCTGCGGCTGATCGCCAGGTGTCGTTGGTACCGACGACGCAGGAACTCGAGTGTCAAACCTGTGGACGGGCGACCGACCATCGGTTCAAGAGCCACGAGTCGGTCCCGGATGAGGCGTGGACGGAGCAACCGATCTGGGAGTGCCGGGTGTGTAGCTCGGCTCGCTACGGCCCCAGTCCATCAACTCGTAGTTCTTAACCAACAAAATGGCAGGGAAGGTTTCAGTGTTGGTTAATAGACGCACTCAGTTCCACAGTTACCCGCACCCAGAGAGGTTTCTCTGCGCCGTGAATCGGCGAGGCGCTTCACATGGACCCACGCAACACGCCCGGATATCGACTGCACCGCTCATTCACCAATCTCAAGCGCATCGAGACGGCCGGACTCGACGACGCAGATCAGGAGCGGATCGAGGCAGCGAGAGCTCTCCTGCAGGACGTGAGTCTGCTCTCCCAGCCGGAACACAGTGGAGACGCCGATACGCAGGTCGAGTCCTGAAGGTGTCGAAACGATGAATTTGGCTGAATCGCTTCTGAGAGGTTTATCGCCCCCAAAAGGGTGCGGGGCGAACCAGTCGTGGACGGCCTGCGAAGGGAAACAAATGCGGTCAAATACGTACAAACGGGAGGCGCTCCGTGAGAATGGTATCTTCCATCCGCGTGCCAACAGCGAGATAATCGAGAAGGGGTTAGAGGCTAATGCCAACTAAGACGCTCGAAGCCACACTCGCGCCGCCAACAGCCCACGAAGAGCACAAACTGTGTGATCTGCTCGACACCTACCGTGAAGGGCTACACGAGGCGTTCGAGGCTGGGTGCGACACGATGAGCGCAACCAGCGACGTTGTGACGCCCTATGACCTACCGTATCAGGCGAAAGCGGCGCTCTGCAACTACGTCCCGCAGCTCCACGACACCTACGATGCAGAGGAGTTGGATGACGACCACCCGGTTCGGCTCACCAACCAAGCCGCCGAATTTGACCACTCGCCAGAACGCGATTACGAGTTTACGTGGTGGGTACCACAGCCAGGTCGCGGGACGAACTTCTGGATACCGCTTCGAATCAATCCCGAGCAAAAGGGGCTGTGGCATGACCTCGTGGACGGGGATGCATCCCCAGGACAACTCCGCCTGCAACGGAATCGCACCTCGTGGACGCTCCACGTTACTGTCGAATTCCCGGTCGAAGAACCCGACTACACGACAGATAGTGACGACGTGACACACATCGGTCTGGACATCGGTGAATCGGCCCTGATTACGGGCTGTGCCCTCAAGGACGGTTCACCGACTGGCCCGTTCGTGTGTGACGGTTCACGTGCGAAGCATCTCCGCAAAGAGATGCACACCACCCTGAAACGACTCCAAGAGCGTGACGCCGCCGAGTGGCGGATTGACGAACGATTTGACTATTACCAGAACGCGCTGACAGATATTGTCGAGAAGGTGTCTCGGCAGGCTATCGAGTACGCCCGTCGCTTCGAGAAGCCGGTAATCGTGATGGAGGACTTGACCTATATCCGCGAAGAATTGGACTACGGCGGGTACATGAACCGCCGGCTCCATGCTTGGGCGTTCGCTCGGCTACAGAAACGCGTCGAGGACAAAGCGCGAGAGGCAGGTATCCCGGTCAAGTACGTCCGGCCAGAGTACACAAGCCAGACGTGTCATGCCTGCGATCACATCGGAAGCAGAGCCGCCCAAGGCACGTTCCGGTGTACGAACGACGAGTGTCACATCACAGTGTTTCAGGGCGATATCAACGGCGCAATCAACGTTGCACAACGGGCTGACCCGTGGGGAGAGAGCGTGCCGCTGAAACCGGCAGGCAATGACTCGCCTCGGGATGGGAGTGCCTGTGACAGCACCACGACCCACCGTGAGAGGAGCGAGCAACACTCGCAGATGACTCTCTCGGCATTTTGCGGGTCGGAACCCTCTACCAGCAATAGTCGCACTTAGCTGGTATTCCCCATGCGCGGGAAGCCGTGCCAGAACGGCGCGGAGGATGTCACCGGACGCTGTGGTTCAGTCTCCAATACGACTCGGAGACGGTCGAACAGGGAGAGACAGTCGGGAACGGCGCGCTCGCGACGGTGC